>Ga0190363_1000026_pt1 | contig 85253 bp, 96 predicted proteins | sample 48721867_MG_FD_161272 | JGI IMG/M metagenome (GOLD analysis project Ga0190363, IMG submission 161272) | Hydrothermal vent microbial mat bacterial communities from Southern Trench, Guaymas Basin, Mexico - 4872-18-6-7_MG | ecosystem: Environmental > Aquatic > Marine > Hydrothermal vents >...
ATTAATGACCATTTCTTTAAAAGAAGATTTTATTTCATAGAACATTTATTTAAAAATGAAAAATAATTTTCAACACCAAACTAATAATTATGAAATCAAAAGCATTGGTCACAGGATGTGCTGGTTTTATAGGTTCACACTTAGCTGAAAGATTAATAAATGAGGGTTTCGAAGTAGTAGGTGTTGATTGTTTTCTGGATTATTATCCAAGAGAAATTAAAGAAAAAAATATTGAAAATTTAAGAAAAAACGAAAAATTTCATTTTATAGAAGCTAATATCCTTGATATTGATCTTAAACCCTGGCTAAAAAATGTTGATTACGTTTTTCATCAGGCAGCTCAGGCTGGAGTCAGGGCAAGCTGGGGAGAGAATTTCAAAATATATACTGATAACAATATACTGGCCACTCAAATGCTTTTAGAAGCTTGTAAAGACATTAATCTAAAGAAATTCGTTTATGCAAGCTCCTCATCGATTTACGGTGATATTAAGGAACTTCCGATGAAAGAGAATATGAGACCAAGACCAATTTCTCCTTATGGTGTCTCAAAACTTGCAGGAGAACATCTTTGCTATCTTTACTGGAAGAACTTCGGTATACCAACAGTTTCATTACGCTACTTTACTGTGTATGGTCCCAGACAGAGACCTGATATGGCGTTCCATAAATTCATAAAAGCAATGCTACATGGAGAAAAAATAACAATATATGGTGATGGTAAACAAACAAGAGATTTTACATATGTTAGTGATATTGTTGAAGCTAATTTATTAGCAGCCACCTCGGAAATCGAAGGTGAAGTTTTAAATATAGGGGGTGGTTCAAGAATCTCTCTTATAGAAACAATTCATATTTTAGAGGAAATTATTGGTAAGGAGGCAAAAATAGAATATATGGAAACACAAAAAGGAGATATGAAAGACACATATGCTGATATCAGCAAAGCAAAAAAAATATTGGATTATTCACCAAAGGTTGAGATTAAGAATGGATTGGAAAAAGAAGTAGAGTGGATAAAAAAGGTGTATACATGAGAATAGTTTTTCTTATTTCTCATTTTCCTCCAGAATATATAGGAGGAGCAGAAATACAAACATCATATTTAGCAAAAAGGTTATCCGAAAAGGGCCATAAAATAATGGTGTTAACTGCAAAATGGAAAAAACACCAATTAAAAGAAGAGAAAAGAAACGGTTATTTGATTAAAAGATTTAGAATTTTAAATTTACCTGTTCTTAAGTTTTTATCCCATTTGTTTTTCTCATTAAATGAGATAAGAAAAATAAGAAAAAAAATAGATATACTTCAGTGCATAATATTAACACCAAACGGTTTAATAGGTGTAATTGCAAAAAAATTATGGAATATTAAAGTTTCATCCTGGATAAGAGGTGGTGACTGGTATTTTACCAGAGACAACCCCTTAGAAAGATTAATGATTTCTTTTATAATCAAAAACTCGGATATAGTTCTGGTACAAACACCAAAAATCAAAAAAGAAGTTTTGAATGAATTTCCTGATGCAAAAATAGAAGTTGTTCCAAATGGAATCGATGTACCAAAAGAAAACACAAAGGGGAATAAAATTATTTTTGTAGGAAATTTAATCTGGCGAAAAGGTGTTGAATATTTACTTGAAGCTATGAAGCATGTTAACGAAGATCTTATTATTGTAGGAGATGGTCCGGAGAAAAAGAAATTAATGGAAATGGCCAAATGTATGAAAAACGTGGTCTTTGTTGGTAGAACATGCCCTGAAATGGTTAAAAATTATTTAAAAAAGGGAAAAGTGTTAGTTTTACCGTCAATAGCTGGTGAAGGTCAGCCTAATGTAATTCTTGAAGCAATGTCTCTGGGTATTCCAGTTGTGACCACAAATCTTGCAGGAATTCCTGATATGGTAAAACACGGAGAAACAGGGTTTTTGGTAAAACCAAAAGATTCAGAATCCTTGGCAAAGTATATAAATCTTCTATTGAAGGATAAAAAACTGTGGAGAAAAATGAGCAAAAATTGCAAAAAAGAAGTGAAAAAGTATTCTTGGGAAAATGTTATTGGTATTCTCGAAAAAATATACCAATCTCTATCAAAAGGAAGATAAAATGTGTGGAATATGTGGGTTTGTTGGATTCAATGATAATAAATTGTTGAAAAAAATGATTAGTGTTTTAAGACATCGAGGTCCAGATGGTAATGGAGTTTATACGGATAAAGACGTATCATTGGGGCACACACGTTTAAGCATCATCGATCTTACAGAAAGAGGAAAACAACCAATGTCAAATGAAGATAACAGTATATGGATAACATACAATGGAGAAGTATATAATTATATTGAATTAAGAAAAGAACTGAAGAAAAATCATATTTTTTCTTCTGATACAGACACAGAAACGATAATTCATGCATATGAAGAGTATGGTTTAAATTTTGTAAAAAAACTTAGAGGCATGTTTGCATTTGCATTATGGGATTCTAATAAAAAAATTCTTATTTTGGCAAGAGATCCAATGGGTAAAAAACCCCTTTACTATTATTTGGATAAGGATGAAAACATTTTAATTTTCGCTTCAGAGATAAAAGCAATTCTTGAGGCAGAAATTGAAAGAAAAATTAACAATAATGCTTTGCTTTCGTATCTTGCTTTCAATTTTACTCTCGGAAATCAAACAATTTTTGATAAAATAAAAAAAGTTATGGGGGGTTATATTATTATATACGATTTAAAGAAAAAGAAGACAAAAACACTTCAATACTGGGATATAAAAGAAAAAATAGAAAAAAGACCAGAAGAGTATTATGTGCACAAACTCCGGATGTTATTAGAAGAATCAGCAAGACTGAGACTAAGAAGCGATGTTCCTGTAGGCGCTTTTCTTTCAGGAGGAATAGATTCTAGTGTTTCGGTATCTTTTGCAAGAAATAAAGTTGATTACGATTTTCATACATTTTCTGTAGGTTTTGAGAGTTTTTCAGAATTAGAATATGCAAAAAAGGTTGCAGAATATCTCAATACAGATCATCATGAAATTTTCATATATGAAAACAATGTGATAAAACATTTTCCAAAAATAACTTGGCATTATGATGAGCCTGTTGGGGATGCAGCTATAATAGCAAATTATTTTCTTTCAAAAAAAGCAAGAAAATATGTAAAAGTTGTTTTAGCAGGCGAGGGTGGAGATGAACTATTCGGTGGATATCCTAAATACAAATTTAACTTAAAATATCATCACATATTCAAGATTCCATGGTTATTGAGGAGACCTATAAGAATTTTCACTGTTTTTTCAGATTTGTTACCAAAGCCTTGGAACAGAAGAGTAAGGTTTTTCTCAGAATATGTTTCTCAACCAAATATTTTATTTGCAAATCAGTATACAAACCGTGTTATTAAAGATGAAGAGATCAAAAAGTTAACAGGGAAGCTTGTCAATATTAATGAACATATTGTTTTACCAACAAAAACACCAAAAAACCCTTTAAATGGTATGCTTTCTATTGATTGTAAAAATCTTTTACCAGAAAAATATTTGATGAAAGCCGATAAAGCGACAATGGCAAACGGTGTGGAAGAAAGACTTGTGTTATTGGATAAAGAAATTATAAATTTTGCTTTTTCGATACCATCAGAATTAAAAATCAAGAATGGTATAGAAAAATATATCCTGAGAAAAGCGGCAGAAAATAATCTACCAAAAGACATACTACAAAGAGAAAAACAAGGCTTTGGCGTACCAATCGAACATTGGATAAAGGGCGAGATGAAAGATTATATTTTACAAAAGTTGGAAGAGGAAGAATTTATTAAAAAAGAGTTTAGATCAGAAGCGATAAAAAGAATTAGTGATAATGTGAAGAGAAGGAAAATAAATAATTACTATCAAGCTACAGTGGTATGGACATTGTTTGCTTTAGAGGAATGGTATGAAAGATATATGGTGATAAAATGAAGAAACAACTTCTTGATATACTTGCTTGTCCAAATTGTAAAAGTAGTTTTAAATTAAATGTTATCAAAGAAGATGAAGGAGAAATAAAAGAAGGAAAACTAATTTGCAAAAGATGTAGAAACGTTTATTTAATCAAGAATTATATACCCCGGTTTGTTAAATCTGATGAATATGTTGATACATTCTCATTTGAATGGCATAAACATAAAACTACACAACTCGATTCTAAGAGAGGTTCTGATGAAAGTGAAGAAACTTTCAAAAGAAAAACCGGTTTCGATTTAAATAAACTAAAAGATAAATTGATTTTGGATGCTGGTTGTGGTGCGGGCAGATTCATGGAAGTAGTGTTAAAACATGGTGCAAAAGTTGTAGGCGTTGATTTATCATTTGCTGTTGATGTTGCTCAAGAAAATGTTGGTAGAAATAATAAAGCACATATTATTCAGGCAGATATATTTAATTTACCTTTTAAAGAAGAAGTTTTCGATTATATTTTCAGTATAGGTGTTCTGCATCATACACCAAACACCAAAAAAGCATTTTTTAGCTTGATACCTTTCCTTAAAAAAGATGGAAAGATTGCAATATGGGTATACAGTAATGAAGGAAAATATATAAAGATTTATAACAAAGTGTCAAATTTTTGGAGGTTTTTCACAACAAGGTTATCTAAAAAGAAATTATATTCTTTTTGTAAGGTATATGCAAATCTAATCTATCCACTAAAAAAGATAAGATATTTAAGAGTAATATTACAAATAATCCTTCCACCATCCAGTTATCATCCAAACAAGATGCGGAGAATTTTAGATACTTATGATTGGCTATCACCGAAATATCAATGGAGACATACTTATAAAGAAGTTGAACAATGGTTTAAAGAAGCTGGGTTCCGAAAAATAGAAAGATTGAGCTGTTCGGTATCAGTCAAAGGTAAGAAATAAAGGAGGAGAACCAAAAATGAAAATACTAGATTTGGGTGGTATTAAGGAAATTAAGGAAAGTAATAATATTATTACGGTCAATATTGGAGGATTGGGTGACATCGAACTCGATCTGAATGCATTCCCATATCCATTTGACGATGAGAGTTTTGATGAAGTTAGAATATTTCATGTGCTTGAACATTTAAAATTTCCTTTAAAAGTTATGGAAGAAGTCTGGAGAATATTAAAACCGAATGGTATTGTTAGAATAAAAGTGCCTTATTGGAAAATTTTCTCCATCTTTATGAATCCTTTTCATTTACAGACATCAGGCGTCAAAAATCACACAAACAAGAATTTGAAATTAACACTTATTTAAAAGGTGATATAATGAAAGTGGTTTTCATGATACCTACAAGAGTCGGCGAATTTAGCTATAAAGTTCCTAAAGGTGCTGTGAGTTACTATACTGTGAAAGAAGCTGTAAGACGAGGATATATAAATAAAATTATATGTTATGGTAGGGGTAAAGATGTAAATATAAACTTAAATCTATTCAAAAACCCCCTTTTACATTGGAGAATTGGGTGGGCAATTTACAATTTTGGTCGTTACGGATTGAGATTACCATTTAATCTCCAAACAGAAATATTTGATATCATTGGGTCTTATTATATAAGTTATATAAGTCGTGATATAGATATATTTCATTCATACCCATTCACGAGTCGATCTATAGAAAAAGCTAAAAAGTTGGGGATTATCACATGTGTCCAAACAGAAACTGTACATCCAAATTTTGTTGAAAAGATTTTACTTATGCCAAAATATTTATTGTCCAAACTTATATCATCCTATAATAATGCAGATTACATTTTATCTATTTCTGAATTTGCAAAGGAGACTTTCTTAAAAGAGGGTTTCCCAGAAGATAAAATTATTTACATTCCTTGTGGCGTTGACGAAAAAAGATTCGTACCGGGAATAAAAAAAGATGCTGTATTCAGAGGCCTTTTTGTGGGTGCATTAAGAGATTATAAAGGAATAGAATATCTTCTTAAGGCATGGCATGAATTAAATCTAAAGAATTCAGAACTTGTTTTATGTGGTGAGGCTTGTGATAAAAAAACACGAAAGCTTATTGACAAGTATCGTAACAAGATAAATATAAAAACTCCAGGATATGTAGATCCCGTGTATCATTATCAAAATGCAAGTATTTTTATTATGCCTTCATTAGTAGAAGGAGTAAATAAAGCTGTTCTTGAAGCTCTGGCTTGCGGCTTACCAACCATTATTACAAATAATGGAGGTGAAGTGGTAAGGGACGGAATAGAGGGTTTTGTGATTAAACCTAAAGATGTGAATATTCTCAAAGAAAAAATAGAATACTTCTATAATAACCCTGCTGAGGTAAAACGAATGGGAAAAAACGCAAGAAAGCGTATTATATCAAATTTTACTTGGGAACATTATTCAAAGAGGGTGGCTGATGCATATAAATATGTATATGAGACCATAAATTGAATGTATGAATTTATTTTATCTTTGTAAATTTATTTATATCTAAACTTCTATTATTTATTGAAATTAGTAACAGGGATATTATGAAAATATTACTTAGTGGAATAGATGGGTATATAGGTTGGCCTTTAGCACTGAAACTTTCAAAATGGTTTAGAGAAGCTGAGATTTTTGGAATAGATAATTTAGGTAGGAGAAAATGGATAGAAGAAGTTGGTTCTAAAAGTGTAGTTCCTATACTTCCAATAGAAGAGAGAATAAAAGTAGCAGAAGAGAATGGTTTCGATAATATAAGATTTATTTACGGAGATCTAACAGATAAAGATTTTGTAAATAATGTTGTGAAAATATTGAAACCAGACGTTGTTTTACATTTAGCTGCACAACCAAGTGCACCTTATTCACAGATAAACATGGATAGAGCATATTATACGCAAAAGAATAATGTTTTTGGAACTTTAAATTTATTGTGGGCTTTGAGAGAAAATGAATTGATAGATACACATTTTATAGAAACTACAACAACAGGTATATATGGTGCTCCGAATATAAACATAGATGAGGGATTTGTTAAAGTATCTGATGATGATGGAAATGAGGATATTTTGCCCTTTCCAAATATAGCAACTAGTTGGTATCACATAACAAAAGGTTTTGATGCAGTAAATATGTGGCTAATGAATTTTCAAACAGGAATGCCTTGTACCGATGTGAGAACAAGTATAGTTTATGGTGTTAATACAGAAGAGACAAAAAAAGACGAGAGGCTCCTAACGAGATTTGATATTGACTTTTACTTTGGAACATTGTATAATAGATGGTGTTCCATGATAATACTGGATAAGCCGTTAACTGTGTATGGAAGTGGGGACCAAATAAAACCTTTTATTAGTCTTGAGGATTGTTGCAGAAGCTTAGTAGAAATTGTTAAAAGGGGAAATAAAGGGGAGTATAGGGTTTACAACCAGCTTACTGAATATGTAAGAATAAGAGAGTTTGCGGAAGAGTTGAACAAGAAAAGTGACGAGCTTTTTGGAAAACCTCCTGGGATAGAATTTATACCGAATCCCAGAAAGGAAAAAGAAGAAAGTGAGTATAAGTTTAAGAATGACAAATTTATCAAGCTTCTTAACGGCAAGTATACAAGGATGTTTGATGAACTTAAGGATACTTTAGAAGTTTTAGACAGACATAGAAAAACCATAGAGGGTCTTAGTGGCCGGTTACTATCTAAATAATGGTTGAAAATTCTATGAAAAGGATTCCATTGGCAAAACCAATATTAGGGGATGAAGAATTACAGAAAATTAGGGAAGTATTTGATTCAGGATGGATACTTAATGGTCCAAGAGTGAAAGAGTTTGAAAACAAATTCAAAGAATATATTGGATGTAAACATGCAATTGCGGTTAGCTCCTGTACTGCAGGTATGGATTTAGCTTTAAAAGCTCTTAATGTAGAAGGTGGAGAAGTTATACTACCAGCATTTAATTTTATAGCAGCAGGAATAGCGGTTTTACAAAATAATGCAAAACCAGTATTCACAGATGTGGATGAAAAAACTTGCAATATAGATCCTGAGAAATTAAAAGAAAAAATTAATAAAAAAACAAAAGCGATACTTTTATGTCACTATGCCGGGTTATCAGCAAATATGGATCCAATACTTGAAATTGCAAATGATTACAATATCCCTATAGTTGAGGATGCTGCACATGCTTTAGGTTCTGAATATAAAGGTAGAAAAGTTGGTACTTTAGGTGATATAACAGTTTTTAGTTTTGGTCCTGTAAAAATGATAACTACAGGAATGGGTGGAATGGTGACTACAGATAATGGAGATATTGATAATAAGATAAGAGTTCTGCGTTCTTATGGTATGAATAAATCAGCATATGAAAGAGAAGTATCTAATAGTTCTCAGCCTTGGAACTATTCAATAAAAATGCTTGGGCATAATTTTAGAATGACTGATATCGCTGCTGCTATAGGTTTAATTCAACTATCGAAATTGGATCTTTTTATCGAAAAAAGAAGAAATTTCGCAGATATGCTTACAAAAGAATTAAAAACAATTAATGAAATAGAACCACCGATAGAACCACAAGAATACAAACATGCATACCTTTATTATGTTATAAAAATTAAAGACGGGTTAAGAAATAAATTGGCAAAACATATGTTAAAGAAGGGTATAGGTGTCAGTGTTCATTGGGATCCCCCGTTACACCTTCACAATTTGATGAGAAAATATGGATACAAAGAAGGTGATTTCCCCATAACTGAAAAATTATCAAAAGAAGTTTTAACATTGCCTATGGGACCTCATTTAACTTTTGATGATATAGAATACATTGTGGATTGCATAAAAGAGGTGTTTAAATGAGAATTTTAATAACAGGAGGAGCTGGATACATAGGATCGTTTATTGTAGAAGAGCTTGTTGGGAGAGGCCATGAAGCTATAGTGTTTGATATCTCGGTTAAGGATTCTGTAAAAAAGGATAATGTTGAATATATAAGAGGAGATGTTTTCGATACAAGATCCGTTGAGGATGCTTTAGCAAAATGTGATGTAGTAATACATATGGTTGGTCTTCCTCACGTTCCAAAAGCACAGAAAAATCCTATGCTAAGTTTTAAATTAAATGTAGAAAGCGTTCAGTATGTTTTAGAAGCCATGAGAAGAAACGATGTTAAAAAGATAATTCTTCCATCATCAGCTGCTGTTTATGGAATAACTGAAAAAATTCCAGTAAAAGAGGATTATGAACTAAAACCAAATACCATATATGGTCATCACAAACTGATAGCAGAAGAAATTACTAAAAGCTATAAAGAAAATTATGGAATAGAATATACTATATTAAGACTTTTTAATGTTTATGGTGGTCCACAGTCTCAGGGTGTATTAAATATCTTTATAGAAAAGGCAAAACTGGGAGAACCTATAATAATATATGGTGGAAATCAGCTCAGAGATTTTGTATATGTTAAAGATGTTGTAAAAATTTTCATAGATTCTTTAAAAAGGAAAGATGCAAAAAATGAGATAATAAATGTAGGTAGTGGCAAAGGAAAAACAATAAATGAAGTAGCTGAAATTGTTAAAGAATTCTTCCCAAACTTAGAGATAATAAAAAGAAACTCTGATGGTAGAGAATATGATTCAATAGCTGATATAACAAAATTAAAGAGGATATATGAGTTTGTACCAGATTCCTCCCTTGAAACTTTTAAAAAAGTTGTAAAATGGTTAATAAAGTATGATGTATCCTATTAAGAAGCTTGTTAATAATATAAAAAGTAGCAGGGGTAGAAGATTTCTAATTTATATGTTACTAGAAAAAATTCAAAGATTATTACCTTATCCTAATTTAAGAGTAATGTTTCTCAAATTGTTAGGAGCGAAAGTTGCGGATGATGTCATTATTCATGAAACAATCTTCCAAAATCCATACGTTAATGGTTTTAGAAACTTAATCATGGAATCAAAAGCCAGTATACAACCCGGATGTATAATTGATTTGGCTGATAAGGTAATATTAAGAGAGATGTGCACCATTTCTCAAGGTGTTATAATACTCACACATTCTGATCCAGGATATAAACTCGATAAACCTTTAGCAAAGATATATCAACCTTACCATAAACCAGTGGAAATAGGAAAGGGTGCTTGGATAGGAGCCGGTGCTATAATATTTCCAGGTGTGAAAATTGGTAAATTAGCTGTTGTTGGAGCAGGCACAGTAGTTCTAAATGACATCCCACCAAAATCAGTTGCTGTAGGTGTGCCTGCAAGAATTGTTAAAAACTTAAATAATATTATTTAATCTTGTTTATTTAATGAACAGTTGTAAGGTGTATATTATGAAATTTGCTATAAGAGATGATGATACAAATTATTTTACAAGACCAGAAGATTTAATTAAGATCTATAAGAATATATGGGATACAGTTCCAATTTCGCTTGCTGTAATCCCCTTTGTTCACACCACTCTTGTTAGCGTGCCACCGGAGTATAAAAATGACAATAATTTTTTTCCTATAAAAAAGAATAAAAAACTCATAAAATTTTTAAAAAAACAGATATCTATTGGAAAAATTTCCATTATGCTTCACGGTTATGGACACCAAGTGTATGAAAATGAACATGAATATAATTTGAAAGATTATAATATTCTATATAAAAAAACAAAAGAAGGAAAAGAATATCTTGAAAATTTATTTGAGATTGAAATAAAATCCTTTGTTCCACCAAATCATGCACTATCCAAAGAAGGTATGAAGGCTGTGGTTGCTAACGGTTTAAACATCGTTGGTACCGCTTCTTTACATAAAAGATTTACATTTAACCCTAAATATATCATTAACCTTGCAAAAGTTTTTACTTTCAGATTGCAACACGGTAAAAAACCTTTAAGGTACCCATATGTTTTAGATTTTGGTGATCACAAAGAGATTTATTGTTATGTCATTACACCGCATGTAACTTTAAAAGAACTTATCGATGCACTTTATTTTGTTCATAGAAAAAACGGTGTTTTCTGTGTGACAGGTCATGTTCACAGCATGTCAACACGTAAAATAAAAATAATGAAAAGAATTGTGGAGGAAAGTAAGAAACTCCCTGATGTGGAATACGTCACCATTGATGAGATCTTCGAGCAATCTTCTTCAAAACACTTCTTATAAAACCCATCCTTATTCCAGTTCTTTTTTCAACTGCATTTATCATCTTCAAATCCTTTTCATCAAAGGCCCTGAAGAGAACAAGAAACATCAAATAAAGGCTCCAAAACAACGCAAAAAGGAAAGCGACCCAGAGCAAGCTCAACGGAAAAGTATTCTTTATCGTGTAAATCAATAGAATAGACAATCCCCCTGCAAACAAAGGTCTCACATAGTGCTTTCCAAACGGGATAATCCTCATATGTTTGTTTGCGATAATCATATTCATCCAATACTGTGAAATGATGGAAAGAGATGTTGCCAACGCCGCTCCCGTTATACCGAAAACAGGTATCAGAACAATGTTCAACACCACATTCAGACAAGCCGCAACGAGGCTGGTGAAAAGAAGAAGCTTGGTTTTTTCCAAAGAACTGAGAATCCCACCACCAGGCCCGGTTATTACTGAAAGAAAATACCCTAGGGACAACACAGACAATGGCATTGCAGCGGAAACGTATCTGCTATCGAAGAGTATGGTTAAGATGTTGTCAGGAAAGACAACAAAAAGCAGAAACAATGGCAGACACGCGATGAAAATCCATTTGGATACAGAAAGATAGACTGAGCGCATCTCATCTTTTTTTCTCAGCGCGTAAAGCGATGTTATAACAGGAACGAAAAGCATATTCAGGGAATCAGGAAAGACCATAATAAGCACCGAGGCAGGTCTCGCTACATTGTATATTCCAACCGCAGCAGCATTAAGGAAATATCCTATCATTAGTGTGTCCGTCCAAGTCAGGAGTATGTAAATCATGGGTGTGAACGCGAGGGGCCAGGAGTAGGACAGGAGCCTTTTAACATCCGTTTTTGCCTTCACTTTTGATCTGAAAATTTTATGCACTCTAAACTCTAGGAAATATAACATAAGTAGCGATGTCATAATAACAGAAAACATCACAGCTGTGCTCACTCCAACAACACCGAGGCCGAATAACAGGAAAAGAATAGTAAGAAAAAACCTCACCGGCTGCATAAAAAACTGCTCCGCATAGACAGGATATTTCGCATTATTGAAACCTCTTGATATAAAAACAAACAGCTGTCTCAATGTGTTGAACGGCATTGCCAGAATGAAAACAGGCATTATGGCCAGGAGACCTTCCTCTCCGAAAAAAACATAGGCAAGATAAGGAGAAATCAGATAGAAAAACAGGGAAACAAGTATCGATGTCAGAATCACAATCTTTACCGATGTCAATACAACCCCTTTAACATAATCCTCTTTTCCCTTGCTTTTGTAGTAAGAGACAAATCGCATCACTCCAGCGTTTAATCCGAATGTAGACAGAATAGTTCCAATTCCAAGAAACATTATCCCTATGTTAAGCAGACCGTAATCACTCGGCCCGAGCCATCTTGCAGTCACGATCGCATAAACAAAACTGAATGCTTTTGAGAAAATTGCTCCAATAAAAAAGAAACCAGCTCCCTTGAGGATTGTCTTCAGCGAGGTGTCAACGTCCATAAAAATAAATTGGAAATTGTTAAATAATATTTCCCGAAAAGAATTTATCTTTTATTTGTAAACAACACTTTGTGTTTGGTATGAAAAAACCAAAACTTTATTTCGTTCTTGCAACCGCCGGAGACCTAGAAGTACAAGAAAGATTAGGTTTTCTGCAAAGATTTAAAAAACAAATAGAGTTTTATAAAAAAGAGTTTGATGTTGAGGTTCTCTCGGCTGATAAAAAGAACTATTCTCGTTATCTTGGAGTCAGACACAGAACCTGTCCATTAATGATTAATAAACCACTAATCAAGCACATAATGTATGCACTTTTTCTCATAATTTCCAGTATAAGCTTCAAGAAGGGTGTTATAAAAACATGGGGAACAATGTATCCTTCATTGCCTTTTATGAAAATTATATCCAGAAATCCCATAGTTTCAAGCTATCATTATGATTGGATCGAGCAAGAAAAGATTCATCATAATGTGTTGAAATGGTTGGTAGCTGTACTGACGGAAAAGCTTGCTTTTCTTGGAATAGATTTTCTTATTCCCACAACAGAAAGATTGCAAAGAAAATTCAGTTATCGCAACATACAGACAGAAGTAGTCCCCAATTTTGTGGATAATTCGGTTTTTTACCCTTCACTCAAGAAGAAACGACAGATAGTATATATAGGAAGACTTGTTTGGTATAAAGGTGTTGATATTCTCTTAAAGGCTGTAAGTATGTATGATAAAAGCATCAAGCTTTTCATAATAGGCTCTGGAAGCGATGAATTAAGACTTAAGAAACTGGCGAAATCTCTCTTGCTAAAAAATACAGTTTTCACGGGCTCTTTGGACCAGAATTCTGTTGCTTCTTATTTAAGGGAATCTTATGCACTCATTTTACCTACCATAACGATGGAGGGTCATCCAAAGGTCATTATAGAATCACTTGCTTGTGGAACACCTTGTATTGTCACAGACGTTCTGGGCTCGAGGGAGATTATAAAAAATGGATATAATGGGTTGGTAGTTCAACCGAAAGACGCAAAACAGCTTTCAGCTGCAATTAAAACCATATTCGAAGACAATGAACTTAGAAAGAAACTTTCGGAAAATGCCATAAAGGAATCCAGAAAATATTATATAAAAAACGTTATGAGAAAAGAGATGAAGATTATTAAGAAACTTGCAAACTCTTAAACAAATTCACGATCTTCTATAATCCTTTTAAATACACCTCTTATATCCACAATATGAGTACCGTTTTTGTACATGTTCCTGATTCTTTCAACAACATCTTCTCTTCTAAAAACATCATGGTCTGTAACAACAATTACATGATCAACATCGTCAATATCATCTAAATTCTCAACACTCTTTATACCAAATTCTTTTTCAATCTCTTCTCTCGTGAGAAGTGGTTCGTATGCGAATATTTCTCTCAAACCAGCTTGCTTGAAAATATTTATTATGTTTTTTGAAGGAGCGTTCCTACTATCTTTTACATTTCTTTTGAACGTCAGACCCATCAAAAGTATCTTGGTGTGCGACAGATCTTTACCAGAACTTTTAACAGATTCAATGACCTCATTAGCTACCATAACAGGCATATCGTCATTAATCTCTCTTCCTGCCAGTATCACCTTGGGTTCGTAACCTATCTGTCTGGCCTTGTAGACAAGGTAATATGGGTCTACCGGTATGCAGTGGCCACCAACGAAGCCTGGAGAATACCTATGGAAGTTCCACTTGGTAGCAGCCGCATCTAAAACATCATTTATGTCAATGTTCATCTTTCCGAATATTATGGAAAGCTCATTCACCAAGGCGATGTTCAGGTCCCTCTGTATGTTCTCTATAACTTTTGCTGCTTCAGCTGTCTTTATATCCTTCGTCTTGTAGACACCTGCATCTACAACCTTCCTGTAAAGCATTTCCAGAACATCTCCTGTATTTTTATTCATACCTGCAACTATCTTGACAACGTTTCTGAGATTGTGTTCCTTATCCCCCGGATTCATTCTCTCAGGAGAGTATCCTACAAAGAAGTCCCTGTCGCACACAAGCCCCGACTCTTTCTCCAGAATGGGTTTCAAGACCTCTTCCGTGACACCGGGATAAACCGTGGATTCCAAGACAACAACACAACCCTTTTTTATGTTCCTACCAACAATCCTTCCAGCTGACTTTACATAGGAAAGATCCGGTTCTTTGTTCTCTTTTATTGGTGTCGGGACGCATATTATAACAAAATCAGCTTCCTTTATCGCATTTTCATCCGATGTGAACCGCAAATCATGTTTGTTCACTGTTTCCTTCAAGTAATCATTCTCCGTCTCTCCTGTCGCATCAACACCGTCATTGAGTTGCTTCACCCTTTCTTCATTAAGGTCGAATCCCACAACTTTTAGACCAGCTCTGGCAAACTCGATTGCAAGAGGCAGACCTACATAACCAACACCTATGACACAAACAACAACCTCATTCCTCTCCAGTTTTCTTTTCAGATCTTCCATCATAATCTCTTCCTGAACCATTCTATGGTTTCCTTTAAGCCTTCTTCAATATCATACTGTGGTTCATAACCAAGTATTTCCCTTGCCTTTGATATGTCAGCAAGAGAGTGTCTTATATCTCCCTTCCTCGGTTCAGTGTGAACCGCTTCGAGTTTTTTACCAATAATAGTACATATCTTTTCAAGCAATGTATTTATACTTATCCTTTCCCCTCTCGCTATGTTGAAGATGTCATGTCCTATACCAGATGCGTTCATAGCAAGTATATTGGCTTTTACCACATCCTTGACATATGTGAAGTCCCTTGTCTGTTCACCATCTCCGTAAATAACGGGTCTCTCTCCTTTTATAACAGCCTTTATGAATCTTGGAATGACAGCAGCATACTCAGAGTCTGGGTTTTGCCTTGGACCATAGACGTTGAAGTATCTCAGGCCTATGGACCTTATCCCGTAAACCTTGTGGAACACAGAAAAATAATATTCCATAGCGAGCTTACTGACTGCGTATGGAGAGAGGGGTTTGGGAATCATATCCTCCTTTTTAGGTAGTACTTCTGTATCACCATAAACAGATGATGAAGAAGCGTATACTATTCTTTCAACGTCATATCTCCTTGCTGCCTCAAGAATGTTAAGGCTGCCTTCAACATTCACAGAATTCGTTTCCACAGGGTTTTCTACAGACCTGCTCACAGAAGGCAAAGCTGCCTGGTGGAGAATGTAGTCACAACCTTTGACCGTTTCCATTACCTTGTCTTGGTTCCTTATGTCTATACGAGCTATCTCAACCTTCTTAGATAAGTCCTTGATGTTCTCTTCGTTTCCGGTAGAAGCATTATCCAAAATCTTGACAGAAAACCCATCTTTGAGTAGTTTCTCTACTATGTTAGATCCTATAAAGCCAAACCCACCTGTTACAAGAACTACCGTCATAATACTAAAACTGTTAATATTTTTTATAATCTTATCGGAGAAAGCCATTCAGAAACCTAATCTCCTTTTTCCTCATGGTTTCAAGTTTTTTCATAAACCAAACTATTTTCTAATAGTTTTAAAAAACTAACAACAATTCCATATATCAGAGGTGAACTATGAAAATACTTCTTGTAAACCCACCGTGGTATTCTGAAGAAGGGGATATCTCACCAACATTCTCTTTAGGAATAGCATATATTGCTGCAGTTCTCAGGGAGAATGGTCATAAGGTTATGCTCATAGACGCTGATGCCGAGGGCATTTCATGGAAAGAGTTTAAGAAAAGACTGAAGAACTTTTCTCCTGACGTTCTTGGTATAACCTCAACAACATCCACATACTTCTCGGGTATAAGAGCGGCACAACTTGGAAAGGAGATTGGATGCTTTACTGTGATGGGAGGTCCTCACGTCTCTGCAATACCACACGAATCACTCGCAAAGTCAAAATACCTGGACGCAGTGTGCAGAGGAGAAGGCGAATATACTATGCTGGAACTTGTGGAAAAACTTGAGAACGGAAAACCGCTGGATGATGTGAAAGGTCTTTCCTTCAGAAAGGGAAGGAAAATCATACATAACCTGCCGAGAGAACCGATACGTAACCTGGATGAGCTTCCTTTTCCCGCAAGAGATCTTCTCCCTATGAAGCAGAAATACAGGACATTATGGGGTCATCCGGCAGGTCATATATTCTCAAGTCGCGGTTGCCCGAACACGTGCACGTTCTGTGCTTCGCATCTTGTTTTCGGAAAGGCAGTGAGGTTCAGAAGTCCAGAAAACGTCCTTGACGAGATAGAGGAAATGGTCAACAGATTCGGAATCAAACAGTTCGCTTTCAGTGACGATACTTTCACGACATGGCCCAGAAGGGTTGAACAAATATGTGATGGTATAATTGAAAGAGGGCTTGATGTGAAATGGGTGTGCCAGGCAAGAGCGAACACGGTGAATTACGGTCTTCTCAAGAAGATGAAAGATGCTGGCTGTATTCAGATAGATTATGGTGTGGAATCAGGAGACCCGGAGGTTCTAAAGAAAATGAAGAAAAACATAAATCACGAGCAGGTTAAAAGAGCCATAAGGTTAACAAACCTTCTTGGAATGAAAACATTTGCCTACTATATTATAGGCACCCCATATGACGATCTTGAAACAACCAGAAAGACCATAAACTTTGCCAAGAAACTCGGTGCATCCCGTTCCTACTTCAATATTCTTGTCCCGTATCCCGGAACAGAAATATATAACGAGGCAAAAGCCAACGGAACGCTGCTCATAGAGGATTGGTCCGAGTTTCATCAAGAAAAAAGCATAATAAAAACAAAACTGCCACGCTGGTATATAGAAAAGGTTTACAGGAGAGCAAAGATGGAACTGTTTTTAACCGAGTTCTTCCGCGAGGTCAGACACCTGCGTTTCAGGGAAGTCTGGAATGATACCAAAAGAGGGGTAAATTTTTTGAAACGAAAAATAAAAATAGTTTAAATGAAAATTTCAGTAATAATTTGCACAATCAATCGTGATAAGGAGCTTAAGAAGTGCTTGTTCTCTTTGAAGAATCAAAGTAGAAGACCTGATGAAATAATAATAGTTTCAAACAAAAAATACAGAATTCCAGGAGCAAAGATATATACTCCCAATACAGGACTCCCTCAAGCACGAAATCTCGGTCTGTCCAAGACCGATGCAGATATAATTTTCTTCTTTGACGACGATACAATCGTGGACAGGGATTACATAAAAAATGTGATAAAGGTTTTTGAAGAACATCCGGATGCAGGTGGAGTGACCGGAAGAATCCTTGAAAGGAAAAAACACAGAATAAAAACAGGTCTTCTTGGAAGGATTATGAAGCTTTACGCTAGGCTGTTTGGCATTAGTGGTTTTTTTGTAAATCTTGATGGTATAGGAAGAGTTCTGGATACCGGGTTTACTGTGACAAACTTCGAAAAAATTAAATTCCTACAGAAGGTTGAAATACTAAGCGGTTGCAATATGGCATACTCAAGAAAAGCCATAGAGAAGACAGGTCTTTTTGACGAGGGTTATATAGGCAACGCCTATTACGAGGATGCAGACTACAGTTACAGAGTTTTCCTGAATGGTTTCTCTCTTTATGCCACGCCTGATGCGGTTGTTGATCACATCGTTACACCAACAAACAGGGCATCCCTGCCAAAACTGAAGTATTTTCAGCTTGTCAATCAGAAGAGATTCTTCAGGAAGAATGTCTACAGGGGAAGTATAAAAAGATTGGTAAGGTACAAAATAAGCCGCTGGGCTCTTTTCATTCCAATTCTTGTGTTCTCGATTTATTTTAAAAATTTAGATATGATAAAATATTATATAAAAGCAGAGTTGAGATAATGATAGATTATCTCTTTAAAACGTTTCTTATGTTTGACAGGTTGTATTCAAAACTAAAAGATAAAATTATTTGGAAGTATGGCTTGTTGAAATACGGTATGCATCCTAAGAATGTATTTAATTACAGATATGAATTTTTCCTGGAAAACGTAGAAAAAAATGATGTAGTGATTGATATAGCATGTGGTACAGGTGTTATACTGAAGAAAATATCAGGAAAAATAAAAAAGGGTTATGGAATAGACCTGAATCAGCTATTAAGATAGCACGTGTGAAACACAGTTCTGATAACATTGAGTACACAGTTTCGGATATATTTGACATAAATTACAAGTCCTTAAAAAAAGATATAAAATACAACACTGCAATATTATCTCACATTTTGGAACATATAAAGGATGTACCCTCTTTTCTAAAAAGATTAAATGCTGAAAAATTGCTGATATGTGTTCCGAGTCAGGAAAACTGGAGAACAAAGCTTCTTATAGAAATGGGACTGCCTTATTTCAGTGATTCAACACACTACAGAGAATATACACGAAAGATGTTAATAAACGATTTATCAAAAGCTGGTTATAAGGTATCTTATATTGGATTTAATCCAGAAGGAGAGATTGTCTGCAAAGCGGTTAAATCACTTTCTTAAAAAATCCACAAACTTTCTAATTCCTTCTTCTAGATCAACCTCAGCTCTCCAGCCGAGTTTCTCTTCAGCTTTTTTGCAGTCCAAAACTATTCTTCTAACCTCTCCAGGCCTCTCTTCAGCGTAAATAGCATCTCCTTCATAACCGATCATATCTTTCAGTATCGAAAAGACCTTGTTCACTGAAACCTCCTTTCCTGTTCCTATGTTGAAGCAGTCGTTCTTGAACTTACTCTCAGTAGCAATCAGGTTCGCCCTAGCAACATCGGTGACGTAAACAAAGTCCCTTGTCTGTTCACCATCTCCGTAAATAATGGGTCTCTCTCCTTTCAGCATCTTGTTCGCGAAGATTGCTATAACACCTGCCTCACCGTAAGGGTCCTGGCGGGGACCGTAAACGTTTCCGTATCTGAGGTTTACCCATTCAATACCGTAAATCTCACCGTAATGTTGAATGTAAAGTTCAGCTTCGTACTTTGAAATACCATAGGGAGAGATTGGTTTTATTGGATAATCCTCAGGTACAGGAATCTTTGAGGGATTTCCATACAAAGCACCTCCTGTGGAGGCGAACACTATTCTTCTGACATCGTGTTTCCTACATGCTTCAAGAATATTCAACGTTCCAAGAACGTTAACCTTCGCGTTAAACATCGGGTCTTTCACAGATTTCACAACACTGGCCTGTGCGGCCAGGTGGAGAACACGTTCTGGTTTTGTTTCTTTGAATACAGAATCAATGTTTCCTGTTATGTCCAGAGGAAAAAATTTCACTTCTTTTTTAAGATTATCTCTCTTGCCGGAGGAAAGATTGTCCAGTACAGAAACATCGTAACCTCTTTCCTTGAGTATGTCGACTGTGTGAGAACCTATGAACCCTGCACCACCTGTTACCAGGACATTTACCATAAAATTCACTTATAGAAACGAATATTAAAATAGTTAATTCTTGTGGTTTTGGATTTTTTTGAGTGTTTTTTGATGAAAAGTGATATTTTATGGATTTAGATTTGTTTATCTTAATGGTTTCTAATGAACCAACAGTAAGATTTTATGTTCAGAAAACCATCCCATCTTTAAGATGAACCGTGTTTCACACTCATTCCTATCATCTCTATTTATAAATAGTTCTGAAAGGATTTAATTAGACATATGCTCTTAATCCTAATCAAATAAAAAATGAATTTATCTTTGTGTGATTATATATGTGCGGTATATGTGGTTTTAACTGGAATGATAAAGGTCTATTGAAGAGAATGGGAAAAGTTCTTTCTCACAGAGGACCGGACCAAAGTGGCAGTTATTCAGACGATTATGTGTCACTATCCCATAGAAGGCTCAGTATTATAGACCTGTCCATAAGAGGGAAACAACCGATGAGTAATGAGGATAACAATATCTGGATTACATACAATGGTGAAATCTACAACTTTAGGGAGATAAGAAATGAACTGGAAGCAAAAGGTCATAAGTTCTTCTCCGATACAGATACGGAAGTAATAATCCATGCCTATGAGGAATATGGTATAGATTGTCTTAAGAAATTCAATGGAATGTTTGCTTTTGCTATATACGACTCACAAAAGAAAACGATATTCTTGGCGAGAGATAGAATTGGAATAAAGCCCTTGTATTATTATTTCAAGAATGGTGAATTCGTTTTTGCCTCAGAAATAAAGTCCATTCTAGAATACGAAGGTATCAGACCTGAAGTTGACTATAACTCCCTGAACAAGTTTATGATGTTGAGATATGTTCCTGGAGAAAACACAATTCTTCGCAACATAAAGAGATTAAGTCCTGGAAGTTTCCTCCTGTTCGACATAAAGAAAAAATCCCTTTCAAAGAACAGTTACTGGGACGTAAAAGAGGTTGTCTTGAAAAAAAGTAAGGAATATTTCACAAAAAAACTGCTTTCTCTTCTAAAGAGATCAGTTGAAAGACGTTTGATTTCAGATGTTCCCATAGGGGTTTATCTTTCTGGTGGAATAGATTCCAGCACAATAGTCGGAATTCTGAGAAGTATTAATCCTGAAGGTGAGATAAGGACGTTTTCAGTAGCATTTGAGGAGGATGTGGATAATAGCGAATTAAGATATTCGAGGTTGGTCTCGGAATATTTCGATACCGTTCATAAAGAGATTGTGATAGGTTCAAATGTAATAAAGAAAATGCCTTTGATTGTCTGGTACTTAGATGAACCTTTGGCAGATCCGGCAGCAATCCCAAACTATTTCTTATCAGAAATCGCGAGAAATTATGTAAAGGTTATATTAACAGGAGATGGGGGAGATGAGATCTTCGGTGGATATGATCAGTACAGGTTTCTTCTGATGCAGAAATACATAAGAATTGTACCGTTTTCCATTTTGTCAACCATTGCAAACAAACTCCCTGACAGTGTTTTTAACAAATTTTACAGGCTCGGGACCCAGACAGGTAAAGAAGAAATGTTGAAAAGGACGAAAAGGATGCTTGATGCGTATGGAAACCATTCAAAATCATATTTCGAGATAGTGTCAATATACGACGATGATGAAAGGAATCTGGTTCTCACAAAGAATGTCAAGAGAAAAGTAAGAATACAGGAATACCATGATTTCTACAATAAAACGATTTTCTCCAAACCAAAAGAATTTCTTAATAAATTCCTTTACTTCGATTTAAAAGAACTTTTACCTAATTCCTATCTTATAAAGACCGACAAAATGACTATGGCAAACTCCATTGAGGGAAGGGTTCCATTTCTTGATCATGAAATTGTTGAGTTTTCTTTCACAATTCCGAGTAATCTGAAGATACGCTGGTATACCACGACAAAATATATTTTGAGAAAGAGCATTCGTAGCATAATACCATCCAGAATATTTAAAAGAAAAAAGTATACGTTCCATGTTCCGATAAACACGTGGCTGGTACACAGTCTTGAGCACTTCTCAAACATTCTGGACGAAAGAGAGATAAAAAGACAGGGATACTTTGATATTTACTACATCAAAAAAATATTGGATAAAAGAAAAATGTCAAGCCTTTTTTATGCAAGGCAGATATGGAATATAATAAACTTCCAGTTGTGGCATAAAATATATATAGATAAGGAGAAACCCAAAATTTAAGGGTCACGGACCCTTTATCCTGTTTCTATTAACAATAAGTTCTGCCAGCAAACCGAAGAAGAATATCTGCAACGAGCTCAGAATCAATATAACAGAAAGTTCTCCAAGGCTGTTGTTGAGAAGAAAGTCCCTTATACCACGTAACACCCCAAGCATGAAAACAAGAACACTTAAAGGGAAAAACACCTTGAGTGGTCTGAAATAAAGGGCTATCTTTGAAAGAAGTTTGTTGAATCCTATGAAATCTCTGATCGGATTTATGGATGATTTTCCCTCTCTCTTGAAATAATCGATCGGTACGTATTTCACATTATAATTGTTACAGAGAGCTGCTATAGTCAATGTGGTTGTGAAAGAGAAACCGTCAGGAAACAATCCCCAGAACTGATACACCATATCCTTTCTGAATACTCTTAATCCAGAATTCAGATCTGGTATCTTAGTGTTGGTTATGTAATTAGATATTTTTCCTATTAACCACTTCGCAGGCCTTCTAAGAAGAGGTATATCCCTTTTCTTAGAAACTCGAGCACCAATCACCATATCATGGCCTTCTATGTTGTCCAGAAGTTTCTTAATGTCCTTTGGAGAATACGTCTGATCAGCATCTATTATGATTATCCAATTTGCTGATGCGGCCCTGATACCTCTTTTCAGGCTGTAGCCATAACCCCTGTTGTTTTCATTTGTTAAAACCTTGATGCCTTTCAAACTAGATAATATCTTCTTTGTACCATCCGAGGAACCGTCATTCACAACAATTATCTCATAGGATTTTTTGATACTTCTCATTACGGCTTTGACTTCTGACACTATTTTCTTTATACTTTTTTCTTCGTTATATACAGGTATGACAACGGAATATTCAACCATACTTACCTAAAAATAATATTTGTATATAATAATAATTTTTTGACCGTTCTTGTAGAATTTTTTTATCACTTCAAAATTATTACTACTTTCTAGATATTTGTAGATTTCTGATGAAAAAACAAAATCAGGTGGAGGTCTTATTGTGTTATAAGGTCTTTTTATCGGCAGTTCTATTCCTGCATATTTTATATTATAGTACTCTTCGCGAGGATTCAGAGAGAAGTCGTCATATAAAGACCATATCACGTATGACACATTATTGTCTCTTAACCACTTCTCATCAAAGTAAACATAAGTTTTTATTTTTCCCTCCCTGGTTAGTGACACATATTTATTATAATTCGGATTAGATGGATTTGTGATTATATCAAAATACTCCTCATAGGTAATGGTTTTGTTATCAATATCCACATAGGTGGGAAACAAAACTATGTTTTTTGATGTGTATGTTGTGAGATATTTTCCTATCATACCTGCGGCAATGATTTCGTTTCCAAGAAACTTCGAAATGTATTCTGCTACATCATAAACTCCGTATCTTGTGTTATTATCAATGTCCATTAAATAGACCGTGTTGATAAAACCTACAATTAGACCTGCAGAGAGGATCAGAACAAAAAGAAATGCAAGTTTTCCCTTTCTTAGTGCAAAAAGACCATATATTGAAAGGAACGATATCATACCGTATATTACAGTAAGATATCTCATCAACGTGATCATTCTGGTAAAAAGGAATAAAAACGATACAATAGCCAATATTATTAGCATATGTTCCTTTTCGATATTTTTGCCATTTTTTATGTCCTTAATAACTTTCCATATTCCCAACGGCACAAACAAGAACAGTGGATTTAGAAAAAATTTTATCATCAGTCCTTGGCCTTGATATAATACTGCGTGATATATGGATTTGAACGAAAATATTGAAGGGTCAGATACATAGAGCACGGCCATTACTACTGAAGGGATTATTGTGGCAATTGAGATACTCAGCAGAAATTCTTTTGTCTTTAAGATGTTTAATTTCCTTCTATAGAGAATATAAAAAGTATACACAATAACTAACATTATTCCAGATATTTTTGAAAGAAGCGATAATACAAAAAATAAAGAAGAAAGTACGAGATGTTTTCTTTCCTTTTCAATACCTAGATAAAAGAAAAACATTGATAGCACAGCAAAAGTGGCTGACGGTAGATCTGTTGATATCTTTGATGCCCATCTAAGAAAAGATGGTAGAGTTATTATCATAAACATAACAAGATAGCCAATTGTTCTATTGTACAATGTTCTGAACAGATAGAAGTTTGCAATCAGAAAAAGAATTATGAAAAAAAGGGGAATAATGAATGTTATAGCAAAAAGATTCACACCAGAACTGTATAACAAGAAAATCATAAACGGAACAAGGGGTGGGCTGTTCCAGAAGTTTCCTATGTACTTTCCCTCCTCTGCAAGAGTTCTGCCGATGTTGATATATCTCAGATTGTCGTCATGGGTTGAGTTATATGAGAATAAAGAAGAATAAAACAGAATCACAAAAACAAAAAAGATTGACAACAATATTATATCCTTTTTCAATAAAACTTCAAGTTTTTTCAAACCATTCAGGTATTGCATAGATGAAATTTCAGCTCTTTACTTAAAAACCTACCCCACCTCTGATACTGTTAACCTAATAAACTAAATTCAGAATTGCTGTAAGAAAAGCAGTGAACGACTACCTGAGAAGGTTTCAGCTCTGATCCAGATTCAGCTTTACTGGATTTTTCAACCATAAAGTAAGACCGAAAACAGCTGAAACAACGTAGTTGAATATCAATATCATGAAGGAGAACAATACAGCGCCTTCGGCGGACAACGAAAGGAAGGAGAAAAATATTATAAGCGCGACATCCCTTGTTCCAACTCCGGAGAAGGAAATGGGAAGAACGTCAAGAAGTGTTATCACTGGTAGGACGCAGGCAACGAACACGAACGGAAGATTTATACCTGTCGCCACGGAAAGAATGTATACCTTGACTATTGTTAGTATCCATGACAGAATCGAAAGGAGAAGAGAAACGAAAATAACCTTCATTTCCCTTCTCAGCATATAAAAACCATCATAAAACTCATGAAAGGTATTGCTAACCTTTCTCTTGTATCTTGATGGGACAAATGACCTGAAGAGGGGTCTCAACAGCCCTGATGCAACCCCTTTTTTCGTGAAGGCATAGAAAGCAAGGATGAACAAGGCAAGGAAGGTAGAAACGACAAGAATCATAGCATTGAGGTAGTCACTCGCATAGTATGAAGAAAAGAGCACAAGCCCAAGAAGTGACAAGACGAACAAGACAAGGATGTCAATAATCCTGTCTGCAGCTACAGTTGCAACGGCCTTACCTAAGGGTAACCTGTCTTTTATGTAATATGCTCTGAGGAAATCTCCCATTCTGCCCGGAGTTATTATCCCTGTGAAAAAACCGATAAGCCACAGGGACATCGCTCTTCGTAGAGAAAGAGAAGTACCATAAGGCCTCAGCAGAACGTTCCACTTGAAAGCCTTTATGGCAACTATCGGAGCTTCCAAGATAGGAACGAGAACAAGAAGAGGTAGATATAACTTTCCAAACAAACTAAACATCTCGTTCCAATTGATGTTCCACAATATGAAAAAGAAAACAACAAGTCCGATTAAAGGAAGAAATCTAAGTGTTTTCATACTCTCTATTCACCGTTCTTTTCCGGTGGTGGTATCAGAAGACCCTCGTGAGCGAGCCTGTTAGCTTCTTCATATGCCTCCTTTGTTCCTATATCCATCCAGAAAGGAAGTTTTGCAACAAATCCTGAAAGCTTTCCCTGTGAAGCAAGAGTTGGAAAGACCGATCTTTCAACCTTATCTTTTTTGCGTGGAAACATCTCCAAGACATCCTCGACTTCAAGGATGTAATAACCTGCATTCGCGAGTTTGGAAGGTGCTTCCTCTGGTTTCGGTTTCTCCACAAACTTCTCTATCAGCGTAAAACCATCCCTTTCTTTCACCACTGCGATGCCGAATCTGTTCACGTCCTTTTCAGGAACCTCGAAGAGCAAAACCGTTCCAGAAATACCCAATACATTCCTGCACCCCTCGTGATAGTTCACCATTTCTTTAAGATTTACGCTTGTGAGATTGTCCCCGTAAGCCACGAGTATTCTACCAGAGGTGATATCATTGTCCACAAGAACGTGAAGAAGGTCTCCAGCAGTCTCCCTCTGAGGTGTTGGAACCGTCCTTACGGGAATGCCATAATCCCTGTGCTTTATGTAGCTGTCTATGCATATCCCATGTGTATGGGAAAGAATCCTGTCCTCAAAGTTTTCTCCTATTGTTCCAGATATAGCAACTATTATTTCTTCCACATCATTTGTAGTCGCGATGTTGCTTATTACCCAGTCAAGAACAGGTTTTCCCTTAACAGGCAGGAGAGGCTTCGGTATACCGTAGGTTAAAGGTCTCAGTCTTGTTCCTTTTCCCGCAGCAAGTATTATTGCTTTCATTTTCAACTACCTATATATTTCTAATCATTTTAATGAGTTTTTTAACTAATAAAATAATGATATTAGCTGTTAAATGTGCACAAAGTGAAGAGCAATTAAAAAAAGCAATTTCTATGATTAAAAAGTATAAATTACAAGGTTTAGAGATACAAGAAACATTTAATATAATGAAAAAGGTTTCAATAGAAAAGAGAGTAAAATTAGTAATAAAACATTTAAAAAAATCGAACATTACACATCTTGCTTATCATTATCCGATTAAAAATAAATGGGACTCTATTAAAGAAGCAAAAAATTATGATCTTGCATGGGGATCAGAAAAAATAATAAAACTTTCAAAAGAGACTATTAAAGAAGCTGCAATGGTTGCTTCAAAACTGGGTTTAGATAATTTTCTTCCTGTAAATTTTCATCTTTTCAGATTTATAGAAAAGAAAAAAATTTCTAAAGACGAGAAGAAAGTTGGATTAAAGGTCGGACAATCTATATTAATACAACTAAAAAACTACGCTGATAATATTTGTAAAGAATATGGATTATTAAAAAGGGGAAAATCCCTTATTCAAATCACAAGAGAAAATAACCCACCGGATCACGGTTTCATCGATGGTTTACTTGACTATAATCCCTTAGAAATTGTTAGAACGAAAAAATATGGTATTAAAAATTGTTTAGATTTCGCTCATTTTCAACAATACATGAATTATATAAAATATGGAAAAGGTGAATTGCCTGGTGTGAATTTGGATAGAAGGTGTTATCCTACAGATATTGATTGGGAATTTGCAATAAATATACTCAAAGACAATATTATTTTAGTCCATATAAATGATGCCTTTGGATACAAAAAAGAAGGTGAAGGATTAGAAGTAGGTAAAGGTGAAATAAAATATGATAAGGTTTTATCATTATTGAAGTCATTAAAGCATAATGAAATTATTTGTACAATTGAAATTAAGGATGGACATATAAATTGGTGGAAAGTTGAAAATAGTATTCAACTATTATTAAAAAAATATAATTTTCTTTTTTAATTTCACACCTTTATTAGGTCTAAAACAAAAATTAAAGTATGAAAACAGGCATGACGCTTATCTCAGCGGTGATATTTCTGGCTCTAACCATATCCATAACAGCCTTGATATACCAGATGGGAATGCCTGTAATAGAGAGAATGCAGCAAATAGCTGCTCTGAACAGAATGAAAGCAGTATTCTCTGAAATAGATCAGAAAATACAGGAGATTGCTTCAGAAGGCAACGGTTCGAGAAGGGTTATGGACTTGGATTTTACACTGGGCAGAATGGCTCTGGATACAGAAAAAAACATTCTCTTCTGGGAGATTCAGAGCAAGCAGCCTCTAATGTTTCCTAGAACAGCGGAGTATTTCGGAAACATGATTGTCGGTTCGAACCTTGAGGCAAAGCTTTACGAAGGTTTCTATAACTCAACCCCGGCATGGATTCTGGAAAACTCGCATTTAAGGGTCTATATAAAGAAAATAGGTTCTCCCCAAACCAAAGAAAGCTACAACACAAGCGATGTTCTTCTGGCTGTTTACCAGAAGGATTTGAGCGAATGGTTACCTCTCGAATACCTGAAAATAACCGTGGATGAGAATCCCCTTTCAGAATCAGGAACAGGATACACCTATCCCGAAAGGTTCGGAGAGGATCTGCCTTACGCCCAGGTAAACGCTTACATGAATTCTGATTATATAAACTACACGATAAGATTCACACTGGAATCTGGAACAGATTTTCTAAAAATAGAGGGAATTGTGTAATCACGGTATCAATCTTTCCGGCGTCCTGGGAAAGAGTATAACCTCTTTAACATTCTCTATTCCAAGAACCTGCTGAATGAATCTTTCCAGACCCAGACCGAAACCACCGTGAGGCGGCATGCCATATCTAAAGGCATCAAGGTAAAAACCAAATCTCTCCGGATCCAAACCCTTCTCTTTCATAACCCTCACAAGAACATCATATCTGTGCTCCCTCTGGCCACCTGAGACTATTTCCATACCCTTACAGTCCAGGTCAAAGCCTCGAGAAATCTCACCATCAAACATTATGTAAAAGGGTTTTATCTTGGAGGGATATTTGGTTATAAAATACCATTCGTAGCCTTGATCCTGCATTATCTCTCCAAGAACTTTTTCCTGAGCATCCTCCATATCCTCTCCCCAGGGTATGCTTATACCCTTCTTTTCCAAAAGCTTTAAGGCTTCATCGTATGCAAGCCTCTTGAATGGAAGTTCAGGAACCTTTATATCCAGACCAAGAACCTCAAGCTCACGCTTGTTCTCCTCCTTTATTCCCTTTAGGGTATGAACAACAAGCCTTTCTATAATTTTTAGCACATCCTCCTCAGAATCTATCCATGCAATTTCCGCATCAACAGAAATGAATTCGGAAACATGTCTCCTTGTATGAAACTTTTCAGCTCTAAAAGCTTGACCGATTTCATAGACCCTATCAAAACTTGACGCCATCAATATCTGCTTGTAAAGCTGCGGGCTCTGCCTCAGAAAGGCCTCCTTTTCGTAATAAACCAAGGGAAACATTGTTGCTCCTCCCTCTGCACCGGCAGCCTGAATAACAGGTGTGTGCACCTCCACAAAACCGTTCTCCTCGAAGAATTCCCGCATTTTTCTAACAGCATTGTGCCTGATTCTGAACAAAGCCTGTATTCTTGGGTTTCTGATATCTATAAATCTGTAATCAAATCTCTTATCCAGACCGGTCTCTATCTTATCCGAGGTTTCTATAGGCAAAGGTGTCTCGGCTTTGCTCACCACTTCTATTTTTTCCGGAATTACTTCCACTCCTCCAGGAGCCTGTCCAGCCTCTTTGGCCTTACCTATAACAGAAACACAGTCCTCTCTTGTGAGTAATTCTATTTTTTTAAATATCCCGTCAGAGACCACACCTTTTTTTGCTGTTATCTGTATAATGCCTTCTCTATCCCTGAGAAGGAAAAACTTCAGGCCTCCCAGGTCTCTGATCTGCTTAACCCATCCCTTAAGCAAAACTCTTTCCCCTGGTTTTACATCTATGGAATAGATCCTTTCCATGCTAAATCAATACGGTTTTAATTTTTAAATAATTAGTTCTCTTGAGCCCTTCTTCTTATAAAGATCTCCTTGAATATCTCTTCCTGCCTGCATTCAACCTTTTTCTGGTGATCCAGAAATATCAAAGGCAGAAATGTATTTACAATTTCGTTTCTCTCCCATTTTTCAACAACAGAAGAAAACTCTATCTCCTTCTTTTTGAGTCTTGAGAGTATGCTGTTGATTTTTTGATAAAGAATGTTTATTCTTTCCGTGATATTTTCATTTCGAATGCTTATCTTCTTTTTTACCCTTTCCTTTCTCAAAGCTCTTCTCTCCCTTGTTTTCAGAGCAAGTCTCAACGCCTTTATAAGCTCATCAACCACTATTTTTCTTCTGGGCTGTCTCTTTGGCGGAACGCTTATTGGGTTTATCTCCAGTCCTGTATGTTCTTCCCTCACGTCTTCTTCAATGGTATCAATACTTTCCATATCTTCTGTACATTCCTCATCCAAACAAACCTCATTAAAATCTCCAAGATACCTTAAATGATCCGACTTCATTCTCAAAAGTGTAGAAGCAATTATAACATATTTTGCTGGTATCTTGAAATCCATCTGTTTGAGCTTCTTTATGTATTCAAGAAAGGCTTCTGATAAAGCAACTATATCAAGATTCCAGGGATCAAGACCTTCCCATGCTATTATTTTATAAATTATCTGTTCCCAGGAATATTCACTCACTATAAAATCCAATATTTTTTCCTCTTCCATAAAATTTAACCTCTTATCAATACGATGCAATTTCAGAAGCTGTTAATTATATTGGTTTTGGTGATTTTTATATGGATAGGTTTCCTGTTCAAGAAACGATTTATTTGCATATCCCATCCTCACATTTATAGGGAAAACAGCAAGGAATAGTTTTACACTCTTTATCTTTATCTGCACAGAATCCACATGAGCTGCAGGAATTGCATCCCTTGGAAATCTCCTCGCAAGATTTCAATTCATTCCCTACTTTTACTGTTTTTGCACCCCATGTTGGAGGTAACTGTCCTGTGGTCATGCAGCTTGTTTTGCCTTGAGTTGAACACAGGCTTTCTGCCTGTGCTATACTAGAAACCTGTCCTACACCACCACCAAATATTGTTAAAACAACAAGAGCAGCAACAAGAAGAACTACAGCTGATACAACTATAACAAGAGTATACGACATCGCTTTCATAATATTTATTGTTTTTGTTCGCGGAATTATAAATAGATTTACATAAATTTTGGATTATCCTTCACCGGTTTTACATACTAGCTTGAAATTTTCACATCTACACTTCTTCAAACTCTCGATATTTCCGCATGCAATAAGCTTATCATTGTATTTTACAGTAGGTGCATACCAGGTTGGTGGCATGGTATTTGCGCTCTTGCAGCTTGATTCAGCAGAAGCTCTGCATATTGCTTCTGCCTGTGCAAGGCTTGCAACCTGTTGAACACCGCTACCGAAAATTGTAATTATAACGAGAGCCGCAACCAGAATAACTATCGCGGAAACTACAATAACCAGAGTATGAGACATTCCCTTCATAACAATTAATTTTTTGTTTTTTATTTTTAAAATAATTCTTTGTTCTAAATTTCAATATGATACCGGAAAAACTGAGAAAGGAGCTCGAACACCAGCAGTATCGCATAGTTGGGAATCACTCAGCTGTAAAACTGTGCACATGGACTAAAAAATCCATAAAAGACGAGGGAGTGTGTTACAAGGAGAAGTTTTACGGGATAATAAAAAGCCACAGATGCCTGCAGATGAGCCCAAACATAACCTGCGATCAAAACTGCCTCTTCTGCTGGAGAATAATAGAGAAAACGAAAATAAAAATGGAAAAGAATGAAATAGACGAACCTAAGGAAATAATAAAGGGATGTATAGAGCAGCAGAGACTTCTTCTTTCTGGTTTCGGTGGTTTTAAGGGAACGAATATGAAAAAATACAAAGAGGCCCTTCATCCCAAACATGCAGCCATATCCCTTATAGGCGAGCCTTTGCTTTACCCGAAGATTTCTGAGCTCATAGAGGAATTCCATAGACAGGGCTTTACCACATTCCTTGTCACCAACAGCCAGCATCCAGAGATTTTGCAGCACATTTCAGAACCCACACAGCTTTACATTTCTGTAGATGCGCCTGATAAAGAAACCTATAAAATGCTGGACAGACCCGCAAACAAGGACTTCTGGGAAAGGCTTTTAAAAAGTCTGGAGATTATGAATTCCTTCTCATGCAGAAAGGTTATCAGGCTTACCATGGTCAAGGGCTATAACATGAAAAATCCCGAGGGCTATGCAAAACTCATCAATATAGCAAATCCCGATTTTGTAGAGCTGAAAGCATACATGCACGTAGGTGAGTCAAGAAAGAGGCTTCCCAGAGAGGCAATGCCGTTTCATGAGGATGTGAAGGAATTTGCAGAGAAGGTATCAGAACTCAGCGGTTATCCCTATAAGGATGAACAGAAGGAAAGCAGGGTGGTTCTTCTTGCAAGGAAATGATATCTTCTATCGGTTTTATCCTAACCTTTGAATACTTTCTTGTATATTTCTTCAGAAAGTTTTTGATGTACCTAGGAATGTAAACATTTCCTATATATCCGTTTTTCATAACACCGTAATAAACGGGTTCCCATGATTTTGCCCATGAATTATATAACTCCACTATCACCTTTTTTCCTTCAAGTGGAAAAATCCTTTCGGTTATCTCTTCAAGATCGGTATTGTTACGAGAAACATAATACTCTGGAAAATGCTTCTCCCTCCGCAGTTTTTTTCTGAACAACACAGATTCAGACATTTTCCACCTTTTTCCCCTTTTCCTGCGGTACGATTTTCTTCTTGCATCCAGGAAATTCCATTTCCAGTTCCTTTCCCTGAAAATACTCATGAAGAAATATGGCAAGCGCAGCAACCTCCGAATGAGGCTGATTCGTCACAGCTATGTTCCAATCAGAAACACGATAAACCTCTCCAGGAACCTTCTCTCCTCCCACTATCACAAGCAAATCCTTTTCCCTTCGAATCCTTTTTATTCTCTCTTGAATGGGAATTCCGTACATGGTAAGATGAACAGTTTTTCCAGAAAAATTTTCCACAACCTTCTTCCAGCTCTTTGAATATTTGATTGAAAAGAATCCTCCCCAGATTGATACAACCTTCTTAATGGATTCCTCCAGTTTTTCATCTCTTTCTCCAGTATATATCATCCCTTCTGCTCCAAGAGCTCTTGCAACCAAACCACAGTGTGGGGATATTCTTTTGTCTCTAAATGTTCTGTGACCCAATCGAAGAACGTAAACACCCATGTTTATAGTATTTCCATAAAACTTTAAAACATCAACATGTAGTATGTATAACCGCTACAGCCCTCTTTCCATCCCTTACAAGACCATTGAATATATCTGCAGCCCTTTCCGAAACATCGCAAAAAACCTTCACACCCTTGTTTTCCGCTATCTCCTCCACCTCGGGCAAAATCTTCATCACACCGTGAATGCCCGTTCCTATAACCAAAGCCTCTATATTTTTCTCAAGTAGTGGTGTAAACTCCTCAACACCAAAAACATGCGATTTATCCCTCATTTCCACCTTTCCGTCCCAGAAAACCCTAACATCTGAATAATATGTCTTACCATCTATTGTTATTTCACCAAATCTTACACAGTCTATGTGCACCATAATTTCTTTTTTGCTTTTATTGTTTATAAATCGGGAGAATTACCAGCAAATTCCCTCAAAATCTCTAACTTTCAAGGGATTGAGTGCTTTCCTTCCTTCTATAACTATCCTCTCCGTCATCAGAGAAAAATCATCATCAGTTAGCTCACGAAACTCCTTCCATTCGGTAAGAATAAGACATGCATTTGCTCCTTTCAAGGCCTCTCTTGCGCTTTCACAATATTCTATTTCCGAAAACATCTTCCTGAAATTGAACATCGCTTTCGGGTCGTATGCCTTTACCTTTGCACCGTTTCTCAGCAACTCAGAAACCACTGCAATAGAGGGAGCATCCCTGATATCATCAGTATCCGGCTTGAAGGCAAGTCCCAGAACTGCAATACATTTCCCCTTTAGCGATCCTGTCCTTTTTCTTAATAAATCCACTATTCTCAGAGGTTGCATCTCATTGATACTGATAACCTCTTTCAAAAGTCTTGCATCGTATCCAAGCTTCTCTGCTTTCGCTATTATCGATCTCAGATCCTTTCTAAAGCATGAACCACCAAAACCCACACCAGCCCTGAGAAAATAAGGCGATATTCTTTTATCAAATGCCACACCCTTCATAACCTCATACACATCTATACCCAATCTTTTGCATATATTACCCATCTCATTTGCAAAGGTTATTTTCATTGCAAGAAATGCGTTTGATGCATATTTTATCATTTCCGCAACCCTAAGCTGCGTTCTCACGATAGGAGCATCAAACCTTCTATATGCACGCTCAACCACATCTCCGGACCTCTTATCAAACTCTCCTATTATGATTCTGTCAGGATTTAGAAAATCTTGAAGTGCAGAACCTTCCCTCAGAAATTCGGGATTCATGCAAACACCGAAATCCGTACCGGCATTTTTTCCGGAATATTCTTCAAGAATTGGTATGACAGTCCTCTCTGTGGTTTCTGGAGGAACAGTGGACTTTATCACAACAACGTGATACCCTTCTTTTTCACCGAGAATTTTTCCAATGTTCTTGCACACGTTCTCTATAAAACTCAGATCACAATCACCATTTTTCTTTTCCGGTGTGGGTACACAGATAAAACTCACATCAGAATTCATAACCGCATGCTCCAGATCAGATGTTGCTTCAAACATGTTTTTTTTCCGACACTCTCTAATAACCTCATTTAAACCAGGTTCATATATGGGTATATCACCTGCGTTTATCCTTTCAACCTTATTTTTATCTATATCCATGCAGATTACTCTGTGACCCATCTTGGCAAATCCTGCGCCTGTAGAAAGACCTACACAACCGGTACCTACGATGGATATGTTCATGAAAGGCTTCATAATCTCCTTTTTTATTATGCAGGAAAATTTTAAAATCATTTAACATTTTTCTCCTTTATGGAGGATTCTCAACACCATTCAAATTTATTTTTACTCTAAATTTTCTTCCAGGAAGGGTTCTGAAGTAGTGCAGGTGCGATACACATTTACAATCAGAAGAACCAAACCCATTGATAAGCACACTGCCAAGCCTGCTTATACTTTTATTCAGTACACATTCAAGTCTTCTGGTGGTGTGAATTCTAGAAACATCGAGAATCTTTACGTGCTTCAGAAGGTAATCTATATGCCATTTCATTCTCTTCTTTTTTGAGATATGCCTTTTCACCCTCGCATCAAGATTTTTCATAGCAGAGCCCACGTAGACATAATATCCTCTTTCAAATACCCTTTTATGTTTTCCAAACGATATCTCTTTCTTTTCAGGAAGGTACATGAGTATCGCATATACACCGCTGTTCATCCCTTCACCTTTCCATATTTACAGAATTTTCTAACAGGACAGCTTTTGCACAAAGGCCGAACAGGTCTGCATATTCTCTGACCGAATTTAACAAACAATTCATTAAGCCTTATCCATAGATTTTTCGGAACTATTCTTAAAAGCTCTTTCTCTGTTTCTTCCGGTGTTTTGGTTCTTACCAAACCAAGTCTGTTGGAGATTCTATGAACATGGGTATCTACAGGTATGGCAGGCTTTCCAAAACCGTAAACGATTACACAGTTTGCTGTTTTCCTTCCCACTCCTGGAAGGCTGAGGAGGTCTTCCAAACTTTCAGGAACCCTTCCTCCAAACCTTTCAAGAATTTCCTTTGAAATCTCTTTTACTTTTCTGGCCTTTACCCTGTAAAATCCACTCGGTTTTATCAGTTTTTCTATATCCTCTATATCAGCCCTTGCTATTTCCTCAGGCGTGCTATACTTCGAAAAAAGCCTCTCCGAAGCTCTCAGTGTGTTTTCATCCCTTGTTCTCTGTGAGAGAACGGTTGTTACGAGAACACGAAATGGATCTTTTTTACCAATAACCCAGTTTGCATTCACAGTTTTTTCAATCTCTTTCAAAACATTCCTTATGCTTCTTTCATTCATATTACCACGGTTGTTTTTTTATTCCAAGTTTGTATCCCACAATATTTGCGGTTATATGAAAAACAGGTGTGATTATAAGAAGTAAGATAATCCATTTTACTTTCATCGGCATGTACAGCGAAAGTAGCAGAAAGGAACCAAGAACAAAATCATCCTGATCAAGCAAGGGTGCAAAACAACCTCTCTTTAAACCCAATCTTCTTTTAATAAAACTTCCTCCAACATCACCGAGCATTGCACCTATTCCTATAAGAAGACCTGTAAATGGAGACATTGGTATTATATCCAGCCTCACGGGAGATATATTCCATGGAAGATAAGGATATGCAAGCATTTCAATAATTGCTATAACTACAGCAACTGCTGTCCCCAGAAAAAATCCCTCCCAGGTTTTTCCATCACCAAGAATCCTCCTACCATCAATAAAGTTTCTTCCACCATCTATAGTATGCAATTTCTTTTTTAATCCGATAAGAGGAGTCAGACCGTTTGCTGCGTATGCTGGAAGGATAATCCATATTGCCTCTACAAGGGTATAGATATCGAACATAATTATCATTGAAAGTTTAGAAAATTAAAAATATGGACTGGGTGGGATTCGAACCCACAGCCTCCGCCTATTCCTAAAAGCATGCGAAAGCGGCGATCTACCATTGATCTACCAGCCCAGGTTATTGAAAAAACAGAACATGGGCCCGGTGAGATTTTCTCCAAAGGTTTGTCCTTTGGTATCGAACTCACGACCTCCCGATTATCAGTCGGGCGCTCTAACCATTTCTCACACCCTTCACTCAAATGAAGAGTGTTCTAAGCTACGGGCCCATGATGAAATTGAATTATATAACACTATTATTTAAATATTAGTAAAACCCAAAAAAATTATTCTGAACTTTTCTCAGGAGAAATTATGATACCAAAACTTATCCACTACAAGAGAATAGCAGGAAAGAACATAATAGAGAGGATAAAAGAGGCAGCAGAGCCATTAAAGGATAAGCACATCACGCACATAAATTCCACATCTTCTGGCGGAGGTGTTGCGGAGATACTCAACAGCCTTGTAGTTCTTATGAATGATATAGGTATAGAAACGGGCTGGAGGCTTTTGAAGGGAAGTCACTCCTTCTTTACGATAACCAAAAGATTTCATAACATTCTTCAGGGAGAGAAAAATGGAATAGGAAAGCAGGCCAAAAAGATTTACCTTGAAGAGATTGAGAGAAATGCAATGATGAATCATATTGAAGATCATGATATGATAATTATTCACGATCCCCAGCCTCTAGCCATGATAGCCTTTTACAGGAAAAAACAGCCTTGGATATGGAGGTGTCATATAGATCTGAGCAGGAGTAACAAAAAATTCTGGCCGTTTTTCAAAAACTACATAGAAAAATATGATGGTATGATAGTTTCAATGAAAAAATATTTTCAGAGTGATATAACAACACCGCAGTTCGTGATTCATCCATCTATAGATCCTCTTTCCCTAAAAAACAAAAACATACCAAAATCCGTATGTAGAAGACTACTTTCAAACAACGGAATCGATCTGGACAAGCCCATAATATGTCAGGTTTCGAGATTCGATAAATGGAAGGACCCTCTTGGCGTGGTCAAAATATACGAGAAAGTAAAAGAAGCGGTAGATTGCCGATTGGTTTTAATAGGAGACATGGCAATGGATGATCCAGAAGGCCCGAAAATATACAGAAAACTTATGGAAAAGGTGGAACAGAGCCAAGAAGACATCCATGTAATAACAAAAAGAGCTGATAGGCTGGTAAATGCTTTGCAGAAAATGTCTCATGTAATAATTCAAAATTCCATTCGTGAGGGATTTGGCCTTGTTGTTTCCGAGGCTTTATGGAAGGAAACACCTGTTGTGGCAAAGAAGAGAGGAGGTATACCTTTGCAGGTTATAGACAGAAAAACGGGTTTTCTCGTAAACACAAACAGAGAAGCTGCGAAGAGGTGCATACAGCTGTTAAAAAACGATAAACTGCGTGAAAAACTCGGAAAGAACGGAAAAGAGCATGTGAGAAAAAATTTCCTTATCACAAGACACCTTCTCGATTACCTCAATCTTCTTAATGCATATCTCATTGAGAAAAAATATAAAATAAAGACAGGATAAGTGCTCCCGGCGGGAGTTTCATCCTTTGGATTTTGAACCCGCGTCTCGAGCTTTCTCCTGTTTATCGAGAGGCTCGTATCCTTGGTCTCTGCTTATGGGAAAGCAGTTTGACCGGGCTAGACGACGGGAGCACATCAAAATAAGTTTATTGCATATAAATTTATTTTTTATACCCCTTCGTTAAAATATTATAAAGTCGGTAAAAATAAAACTATCAGGAGGTTGGCTTAATGACCGTTATAAAGGTTTTTGAAAAACCCAAACTTAAAAACCCAATACTAATAGAAGGTTTACCCGGTGTAGGAAATATAGGCAGGGTGGCTGTAGGTTACATGATAGATGAGCTTAAAGCGAAAAAATTTGCTCAACTCTATTCCGAGCATTTTTTCCCTTTCGTAATGCTCCATGATGAAAACCAGATTCATTTACTAAAAAACGAGTTTTTCTACTGGAAGGCTAAAAAGAAAGGTCAGAGAGATTTGATATTCTTGGTTGGTGATTGTCAGAGTCTTTCTACGCATGGGCATTACGAAATTGTTGAGAAAATATTGGATTTTGTTGAGAAGTTTGGTGTAAAGGAGATATTCACTGTAGGAGGCCTTGCGACAGGAGAAATAGAGGAGAGGCCAAATGTGTACGGTGCAGTTACGCATAAAGAACTTGTTAAAAAGTACAGTAACTATGGAATAAAATTTACCGCAGGGGAGAGGGTTGGTTATATAGTTGGCGCTTCTGGTTTGTTTCTCGGATTGGGAAAAGAAAGAGGAATGAGAGGTGTTTGTCTTTTAGGAGAAACTTCAGGCTTTCCGATAGTTACAGATCCGAAGGCAGCGGAGATAGTACTGGAGAGTTTAACGAAAATCCTGAAGATAGATATCGATATGACAAAACTTGAAGAAAAGGTAAAGGAGATGGAAGAGTTCATCAAAAAAGTGGAAAATCTTCAGAAAAAAGCAATCATGCAGATCTCAAAGGAGGAATCACCTCCAGTAGAAGGTAAGGAGCAACTGAGATATATAGGATAAATTTAAAAATCGAATCCTCCAAGTATGAAAGTGAGATTATGTCTGAACAAGAAATCCGTTCAAGATATGAAAAAACCAGAATAATTTCAGCACGTGCTTTACAAATAGCTCAGGGTTCACCAACTCTTGTTAAGGTGCCCAAAAATGTGGTTAATCCTCTAAAGATAGCTTTGATGGAATGGGAAAGGGGTGTAATACCGATAGATGTAAAGAGAAAGGAGCATGAGAAATAAAAAAATATGTTTAATACTAACATTGTTTATGCTTTTTGGTTACATTTTTCCATCAACACGGGCTGATTCTGAGATGATATGTAAACCCTTTGAAATTCGATGCAAGGATAGTATACTTGAGCAATGTAATTCTCTTGGTGAGGAATGGGTATACATTGATAAATGTACCTATGGATGTGCAGGAAACAGATGCAACAGCGGGATGATGTTCGCTCTTTACTGGATAATTGGTGTAAATATGATTACATGTACCATAGCAGGCTTCGTTTATCTGCGTAACAAAAGGAAGAATATAAACTCTGTAAACCAAAGATAATTATGATAAAAAATATCAGAATATACCCGGAATTCAACTCAAAGGGAAAGGAGAGTATAAAAGCAAAGGTTTACACCGAAAGGGGTGTTTACTCTGCCTCTGTGCCTTCTGGCACCTCTAAAGGAATTCATGAAGCTGTGGAAGTGCCTGTGGAAAGAGCTTTCAGGTTCTTCTCAGAAATTCGACCCCATATTGTTGGAAGAGATGAAAACAAGCTGGATGTTATAGACTCGCTTTTAAGAAAACTGGACGGTACAGACAATTTTTCAAGAATGGGCGGAAATCTGAGTCTTGCAATATCAATAGCATCAGCGCGCGCAGCAATGAACAATGAACTTTGGAGGCTGGTAAAACCTAGGCTAAGCACAACTTTTCCCCTACCTGTTGGAAATGTTATAGGGGGAGGAATACACGGCGGTGGAACAGATTGGCAAGAATTCTTAATAATACCTTACAGGGCAAAAACCCCCTTTGAAGCAGTAAAGACAATGCTTGAGATATGGATGTATATAGGGGATGATTTAAGGAAAAAGGGATTGCTCATAGGAAAAAATATAGAAAATGCATGGATGGCAAGAATGAATGAATTCAAAACCCTTGAGTATCTTTCTGATATAGCTGAGGATTGGGATGTGAAGCTCGGTGTTGATATTGCTGCTTCCGATTTTTGGAACGGAAAGATTTATGAATACCAGAGATCCGGAAAAACATTGACAACCTCACAGCATATCCAGCTTGTTGAAGAATTGATAGAAAAATACAATATATACTACATTGAGGATCCCATTCATGAGGAAGGTTTTCGCCAGTTCATGTTTCTGAATAAAAAATTCGGAAGAAAACGATTGATAGTTGGAGATGATCTCTATGCAACAAACCCGAAGAGGCTCAAGAAGGGAATAAAACACAAATCCACCAATGCCATAATAATAAAACCGAATCAAATAGGAACTCTTACAGAAACAAATGAAGTTGTAAATCTTGCGCGAAAATCCGGAATGGTGATTATACCATCTCACAGATCAGGAGAGACCTATGATAACTGGCTGGCTGATCTTGCTGTAGCCTGGAACGCGCCTCTTATAAAATCCGGTATAACAGGAGCGGACATGCCAAAACTTAACAGGCTCATAGAACTCTGGGAAGAAATACCCAATGTTAAAATGGCAAGCCTGCCTTTATGCTAATTATTTTATTCCTTAACGGGTGTAATATTTTTAAATATTAACAAGCACACATAAGGATTATACTGACTTGGGAGGTATTGAGAGAATGCTTGTGGACAAGACAACATATCTTAGTGCAGGAGTACATATAGGTATGAAATCCTGCACGCCCTATATGAAGCAGTTTGTATACAAAATAAGAGATGACGGGCTTGCGGTGTTCAACCTTCAGAAAGTAGACCACAGACTCAAACTTGCTGCAGAATTTCTCGCAAGGTTTAATAAAATACTCGTGGTTTCCAGAAAGGAGAACGGAGCAAAAGCAATAAAAGCCTTTGCAGAGGCGGTGGGTGCTAAAGCTGTGGCAGGGAGATTTTCCCCAGGAACACTAACAAATCCTTCATATCACGGATTTTATGAACCCGATGTGGTTCTTGTAGTTGACCCTCTTGTAGATATTCAGGTGATAACCGAGGCAAAGAAAAAACACATACCCGTTGTTGCACTGTGCGATACATTCAATATAGTTAGAGATGTGGATTTTGTCATACCCGGAAACAATAACGGCAAGAAGTCCATAGCACTGATATTCTGGATACTGGCAAGAGAAATACTTAAAGTAAGAGGAAAAATAAAAAGTGATGAGGAATTTAAAATGAAACTTGAAGATTTTGGTGGAGAGGAGGTAAAAAATGAACCTGAAGTCACAAAGAAGACTGGCAAGTAAGATTTTGAAGTGCGGTCTTTCGCGGGTAAAAATCATCACATCCAAAGAGGTGGAGGAGGCGCTCACAAGGAAAGATATAAAACTGCTCATAAGAAAGGGAATAATTTATAAGGAACAGAAAAGGGGCACATCAAATTTCAGATCCAAAAAAATTCGAGAACAAAAGAGGAAGGGAAGAAGAAGAGGAAGGGGAAGCAGAAAGGGAAGTGTAAATGCAAGAAAGGACAGCAAAGAGAAGTGGATAGAGGTGGTAAGAGCCTTGAGAAAACTTCTTAAAGAGATGAAGGATGCAGGACAAATCAGCAAGAAAGATTACAGAGATATGTACGCAAAGGTTAAAGGTGGATTTTTCAGAAGTAAAAAACACCTGCTAACCTACATGAAAGACCGTGAGATGATTAAAAAGAGCAAAAAAGAGGCAAAGAAAATTCTAAAGAAAAAGGTGAGTAAAGCATGAAAAAACAAGGAAAAACTTATATAGTTCCTCACAGAAGAAGAAGGGAGGGAAGAACGAATTACAGAAAAAGACTGGCTCTTTTAAAATCTGGAAGGATAAGGTTTGTTGTAAGGAAAAGTGGAAATAATATGGTCTGTCAGATGATAGAACATGATTCCAAAGGAGATAAAACTCTTCTCACGGTTAATGCGTTGCATCTGAAAAAACTTGGATGGAAGGCAGGAACCGGAAATATACCCTCTGCATACCTTACAGGTCTTTTATGCGGTATAAAAGCAAAAAAAATGAAGATAAAGAAGGCGGTGCTTGATACAGGCGTTGTCTCTCCGACAAGGGGTTCGAGAATATATGCAAGCCTTAAAGGAGCATTAGATGCTGGTGTAGATATACCCTGTTCTGAAGAAATATTTCCATCAGATGAAAGAATAGCGGGAAAGCACATAGCATCATACATCAAAAAATACTCTGACCTTCCACAGCATTTTGAGGAAATAAAAAGGAAAATACTTGAATTGAACGGAAGGAAATAATGAAAACAAAAGAATTTCCTTTGAAACCACTGAAAAAAATGGCAAACGAGGTTTCTGGAAAAAGGGTCTCCCACAAAGCAGCAGAAATGTTAAAATTCATTCTTGTTGAGAAAGCAAGGGAAAAAGCAAGGGAAGTAATAGACCTTACCAATCATGCAGGCAGAAACACAGTGCTGGAAAAGGATGTAAAATTTGTTTTAGGGAACGAATAGACTTATTCTATAAGACATCCATACGCACGATACAGACTTTGACTACCCCTTGTTGTTAATGTATATTTTCCATTCTCAAATTTTATATCCCCTATCTCCAAAAGGTAGTTTATGTCCTCTTCCAAATAGGAATTTGAGGGAATTCCGTTTCTGATGGAATCGATGTCAGCAGAACCTTTTTCAGATAGAAATGCCAATATCATATCTTTTCGATCCAAAAAGATACCCTTACGAGGCACCTTTTCCAACCCCAGATCTTAATATTAACTCTTGTTCAGTAAAAAATTTAAATTTTATTCTTCTGAGGAATTAAACCATTTAATAACAATAAGCTCAAATAACAAATATGCTTTACTTGCGAAAAACATTCTCCTATGAGTATTCTCCGGAGGAGGCTGATGTGATTTTGTTAGGTATACCCTTTGATTCTACAGAGACAGGCTCTCCGGTAAGATTTGGCCCGGTGTTTCTCAGGGAAGCAATAAAGAACATGCCCGGTTATGATCCTGAGAATGGAATAAGCATATTTGAAAAACTCAAATTTTGCGATGTTGGGGATGTTGAAATCGTTCCAGGAAACTGGAAGCTCACATCCCATGCGATAAGAGACAGCATAAAATATCTAATGGAAATCAATAACAAAGCCATTAAGGTCTTTCTCGGAGGCGAGCATCTGATAAGCCTTGCGATTCTTGAAGGCCTTTTGGAATTCCACAAAAAAATAACAGTGATACATTTCGATGCTCATAAAGATTTGATGCCTGAATGGATGGGTGAGAAGTTTTCCCATATAACTTGGGCATATCATATCATGAAGAAATCTGGCATCGAGCTTGTGCAGATCGGTTGCAGATCTTGGAATAAAGAGGAGGAAAAAATCCTTACAAAGCAGAAAATTCCAAAAACAAAAAATCCTGTTTATATTACAGTAGATCTGGATGTTTTCGATCCTGTTTACGCCCCTGAGGTTGGAACCCCTGAACCTCAAGGTATAACACCCAAAGATTTTCTCCAAACACTTAAAAAAATTCCGATGAAAAATCTCATAGGCTTTGATATAGTGGAATGTGCTTCGCAGTGTGTAAATACAAAAACTGCCCTTCTCGGAGCATGGGTTTTTAAAAAGATTCTTGTGACCAGGGTGAAGCAATGAAAGAGGTAAAAGATATCACTCTAGAAGGTATGACATTTCAAAGGCTGATTGAAAAGCTTTCATTGACAGGATTTCAGGCAACACATCTCGGAAATGCATTCAAATTAATAGAAAAAATGAAAGATGAAAAGGCAACAATATTCCTTTCCTTCACAGCCAACATGGTTGCAAGTGGTTTAAGGGGTATCATCGCAGAGCTTTGTAGAAAAAAATTTATAGATGTTGTAATCACAACAGCAGGAAGCATAGACCATGACGTAATAAAAACATTTGAACCTTATTATATAGGTTCATTTACAATGGATGATATTGAACTTCATAAAAAAGGAATAAACAGACTTGGCAACATACTCATCCCCACAAAAAGATATATACTTTTCGAAAAAAAGATGCAAGAATTTTTACATGAAATTTACACTCAGAGCGCAAGGATCAGCCCAAAAGAACTCTGTAGCTTTATAGGATCAAAACTCAACGAAACATCATTTCTTTACTGGTGCAACAAAAACAACATACCCGTTTTCTGTCCGGGAATAACCGATGGTGCAATAGGTTTGCAGATGTACTTCTTCAAGCAAGATCATCCAGATTTTTCTGTTGATGTTACAGGTGATATGAAGGATCTTGCTGATATTGTTCTTAATGCTGAAAAGACAGGAGGCATAATTCTCGGTGGCGGTATCTCAAAGCATCATGTTATAGGTGCAAACATCGTGAGAGATGGTCTTGACTATGCTGTATATATCACCACGGCATCGGAATATGATGGTTCATTAAGTGGGGCCCAAACAAGAGAAGCAAAAAGCTGGGGAAAGATAAGTGAATCAGGAAAAGAAGTCACGGTGATAGGTGATGTTACTATTGTTTTGCCTGTTCTTGTTTTTGGATTGAAGGAGAAGGGTTGGTTGTAAATGCTCTCTATACTTGAGTACGGTATTGTTTTTCTTGTGGGATTTCTAGCAAAATTTACAGATGAACTTATAGATAAGAAGAACGATCTTACACCGCTCCTGAAATATTTTACAGGTGTTTTTTGTGGTGTGCTTGCTGGATATCTTATTCTTGCTGACTCCGCATTAGCCACTTTGATATTAGCTGTAATAGTTGGGAACCTTTTTTTCGGAAAAATAAACAATGCTCACATGCTTGCAGTTGCATGCATCCTTATCATGCTTATTTTTCTTGGTACCCCGAGAATAAATCTGCTGCTTTTTTCTGTATTCACACTGTTTGCATGGACTGATGAGTTTTTGGACAAAAAGAATGTATTTGAAATACCAAAACCCCTTGATACATTCTTAAGCCAGAGAATATCACTTGAACTTATCGCTGCAGTAATTTCTATTTATACTTTCAATCTTACGTATTTTATTGCTATCATGTGTTTTGACATAAGCTATAATTTAACAGGCAAAATATTGAAAGCCTTTAACTTTCCACCCTCGGTGCGAGAATGAAGGATAGCTGCATCTTGTCTATACTCTTGAATCCCATTCTCATTGGGTAGTCTGTTCCAAACTCTATGGTCATCTGCTCGGAAATTTTGCTTGCTTTTATCATTTTCTTAAGGTATTCTAAAGGATACTGTGCGCGAATCGTTCCGTCAACCTTAAGGTCAAGAAGACCCTTATCCTCCTTGGTCAACTCCATTTTTACAGAAGACACATCACCCTTTGCTTCTATTCTAAAAGCATTTCCATCAGCCTCGAATATAACAGCATCGCTTATTATATCTGCATCCGCAATGCTTTCCTCTATGATTTTTGATTCGATTTCCAACCTTCCTGTAAATGCAAGCTTGTCTATCGGTGGTTTCTCTGTTTTGATATCCAAGAGAGGCAGAACGAATTTTCTGGTTCCCTCACCCTTTATGGTTATGGTAAGCTTGTTATCATCCTTTTCCTTTTCAAGAATTATCTTATCTCCGGATTTTGCCCTTTTTATAACAGCGGAAAGATTCGAGAGATTAAGACCCAAAAGTTCTTCACCTTCACATTTGTACTCATCAAATGCCGTAGGCAAAATCTTCATATCAACAACAGCCACCATTGCCCTGTCTGGAGATACCAGACTTATACCGTTTTCATCAACCTTGAACACACCCTCATCTATTATTTCGGAAATTATGGGAATGGAGTTTTTTAGAAGGTCCGCATCCGAAAGCGTTAACTTGAACATATCACACCTCCATATTAACAGTTATTGAGTTTATTTTTTTAAATAATTCGATATCCAGTTTACTCATATCCTGGATGATCTCACCCTGAAGTTCAAAACCACCTTCTACAGGTATAATTCTTCCCATCACCCTTACAAGCTGATTGGGAGAAAAATCTACTTCCCTGTCGAAGCTCACATTTATCTGACCGGTACCATCATCTATAACTATAAAATCACCTTCCTTACCCACAATGGTTCCAACAATGCTTATTCTTATATCTTCGGGTTTTATATCAGCAATATTTCTAAATACAGAAGGCACTCTTCTTATCACAGAACTTTCTCCTTCATCGAACATATAAATAATTACAAAACACATTTAATAAAATTTTAGACATATAAATAAGATATGGAAGCGAAAAGGATTCTGGAAGCCGCACTGTTTATTTCCACAAAGCCTCTCATGCTTAATGAACTTGGAAAAATTACAGGAATTCATTCTTTAGGCCATGTAAAACAGCTTTTAGAAGAACTTCAAAGGGATTATGCATCTCGGGGTTTGGAAATAGTTCAAACACCCGAAGGCTGGATGATGCAGGTTAAGCACGATATCCTTCCAAAGGTTGCACACCTCACACCTTATTCAGACCTTTCTGGCGGATGCAGGCGAACCCTTGCTATAATCGCATATAAGGAGCCTGTAACTCAAGCCGAGGTTATAAAAATCCAGGGAAACAAAGCATATTCATACATCAAAGAACTTATCAAAAGGGGTCTTGTGAAAGCGGAGAAAAGGGGTCACACAAAAATTCTCACACTGACTCAGGAGTTTGAAAGGTATTTTGGAGAGAGTAAAGAGGCTATAAGAGAAAGGATAAGAAAGACCATGGAAGAAGGGACCGAAGAAGTATTAGAAGCGAATAAGGAGACCAAGCAAAAAGACAAAATTCTGTTAGATGAAAAAAACGAACCTGTTCAACCGAAAATCAAACCATCTCATAAGCATGCATTTGAAGAATTGGAATAATCAAAGAGAGTGGTTTAATGAAAGAACGGGTTCACATTATAAAAAGCATAGAAGAACTTCTAACCTATTGGAAGGAGAATCCACCCGGAGATGCACATGATTTTGCCCATGTATACGAAACAGCACTGTATGCTGTGTTAAGGGGAAAAAAGCAGGGATATAAAAAGAAAGATCTTCTTTCCTTGTGGTATGCTGGAATATGGCATGATGCATACAGGCTAGAAATACTGCCTGATGCAAGTGACGGCGAAGAGTGTGCCAAACATTCTGCAGAACTGCTTTTGAAAAAGAAAGATCTTTTCGATTTGCCTGAAACAATCGAAAGAGCAGCAGAACTTATAGCAGAACCCTTGGCTTCTCCTTTAGGAGAATGTCTATACATTGCAGATTTCTTTCAACTCCATATTCCAAGCAGGGTGATAACCTATGCAGGAAACATACCTTTACTCATGAAAAATCCGGAGACGACAAGGAAGATATTTTACAAAAAAAGAACTCAGAAAGCAAAACACCTGTATAAATATAGGGAAATAATAGAAATCAGTGAACACATGCTCAAACCCCTGGAAAAAGCTCTAGAAATCTTTGAAGGCAAAGAACTTTCTCCGGAAATCCGGTATGAACACAGACAGCGTATTGTCGAACTGTACAGAAAACTGAGGAGAGAAAGATCCAAAAAATACATCAAAAATATTTTGTATTTCGAGGATTGTCAACAAGCTTTATCCGAGTTCTTTCTTTAATAAAACCTAATCTGCAAAAATAAACTATGGAACTTTGGATTGAAAAGTATAAACCGAAAAGAATAAGCGAAATAGCAGATCAGCACAAAGCCATAGGCGAGGTTCTAAAGTGGATTGAGAAATGGAAACCCGGAAAGGAGGCTCTATTCTTTTACGGTCCTCCCGGGTGCGGAAAAACACTTTTAGCTGAAGCGCTTGCAAATGAAAAGGGATGGACCCTTTTACGAATGAACGCATCTGACAAAAGAACAGCAAAGGATGTGGAATCAATTCTGGGAGAGACATCAAAACTCACACCTCTTTTTTCTTCAGGCAAATTGATTCTGATAGACGAGGTTGATGGGATTACCGGAGGAGACAGAGGCGCAATTCCTGCTATAATAAAACTGATAAAGAATTCAAGGTTTCCGATAATACTTATAGCAAACGACCCATGGAAACCATCACTGTTCTCTTTAAGAGCATACACAAAACTTGTAAAATTCAATAAAATACCAACCCCACAGATAGAGAAAAAATTGAAACTTATATGCAATACCGAAGGAATCACAGTTCATGGAGATGTTTTAAAAACCCTTGCAAGATGGTCCCAGGGAGACATGAGATCAGCGATAAGTGACCTTCAGGTTGTTTCCTCAGGAAAAAGAAGCATTTCAGAAAAGGACCTTGAAATTTTGGGGTACAGAGAAAGAGAACTAACAATCTTCAATATACTGCCGACTCTTCTGAGGTCTGGAAGCATAAATGCATCGAAAAGAGTAATAATGAATGCTGATAAAGACCCGGATGAGATCTTTCTATGGATCGAGAACAATCTTCCCCTCGTGGTTAAAAATCCTGAAAACCTTGCAAAAAGTTTTGATCTCCTTTCCGTAGCGGATATAATGAGAAACCGCGTGTCCATACAGCAGAACTGGAGATTTAAAGCTATAATGATAGATTTGCTTTCATGCATATCCCTTTTCAAGGATGAGGAAAGTCCTGGTTTTGTTTCCTTCCAGCCACCGAAAAGGATATCCATGCTCGCTCAGACAAAGAAGGCTAGGACCGAAATAGATCTCCTTTGTGAGAAGATTGGCGAATTCGTTCATGCATCCAAAAGGGTTGTGAAAAAGGATTACTTGCCCTATCTTGCAATAATAGCGAAAAAATACCTGAAACCTTCAGGTGGTTTGGAGATGAGCAAGGAAGAGGTTTCAATTCTCAAAAATTTATTAACCCATTAGCGAAATAACATCTTGAGCCCGTAGTTCAATTGGATAGAATACCGGCTTGCGGAGCTGGTGATAGGGGTTCGATACAAACTTTTGTTTTGCGAAAATCCCCTCGGGCTCATTTAATATTCTGAATGTAATAATAAGCCGAATCCCCTGCCACAGCTCCGTCTCCTGCGGCAGTAATTATTTTCTTACACGGATTGTTACAGCAATCTCCTGCTGCAAAGACTCCGGCTATATTAGTTTTTTGCTCCTTATCCACAACTATATATCCACGCTCATCTATTTCAACACCTATTTTCTTTGCAAGTTCTGATGTTGGAACAGTTCCTATCGCTATGAAAACCCCGTCAAGCTCTATCTCTTTCTTTTCCTGGGTCTTTTTGTTCATAACCACTATGGATTTAACCTTATCATCTCCCTTTATCTCCAGAACCACACTGTCCCACAATACAGGAATTTTGGACTCAAAAAACTTCTCCTGCAAGAACTCCACAGCTCTCAGTTCATCCCTTCTGTGAATGAGCATAACTTCTGCGCCGACATCTTTGAGCAATAGCGCATAAGTAACAGCAGTATCTCCTCCTCCTATAACAGCAACTCTTTTTCCAGAGAACAATGGAGCATCACAGCTTGCACAATACGAGACTCCCTTCCCTGAGAATTCCTCCTCTCCTTTTATCATTGCTTTTCTGTGCTTTGCGCCTGTTGCGAATATCAGGGCTTTTGTACTATATGCATTCTTATCGGTTTTCACAACAAAACCTTCACCTTTCTTTTCTACGTCAAGTGCCCTTTCCATTTTTGTTTCTACACCCAATTTTTTCACATGTTCTCTTATTTTCTCTATTAATTTAGGTCCTGAAATATTGTAGTCTCCAGGCCAGTCATCTATTAGTGTTGCCTCTTCTACCTGGCTCAAAGATTCAGGGTCTCCAAGAATAAGTGTTTTTAGACCTCTTCTGAATGCAAAAATCCCTGCAGTGCATCCAGCAGGACCATAACCTATAACTATTACATCATACATGAATATCAACATTTAATTTTTAGTTCAAGCCCATTATTAAGATTTATCCTTTTCTAATACTTACCATTACATTTCCGTTGTTTACTCCAAGATTTTCCATAATAAGCTTCATTCTGCCTTTGCCAAGTATTTCATCTCCTGTAAGGTTTATACCCGCATATTTTAGCATAACAACGGTTGAGTACAGACTGCTCATGCTGAAACCGAACACAGGAGAGAATTCGGTCAAAAACCTTCCCGCTTCTATAAGAGGAATCCTTCTTTCTATAACCCTCCAATCACCAAGCGTGACCGGAAGGAAAATTCTTGAATTATCTAAATTCTGCTGAATTCCAAGTGTGTGAAATTCTCCTTCTGAACCATACATCACCTTCAATCCATCTCTAGCAATGAGGGCTGCCAGAAAATTATTGGAATATGAAGCTATATAGAAATGTTCCGGTACATAACTTTTAATCGAACCTAACTCCGAAGAAGACAGTTCTCCTATCCCGGGAATGTAAACCGTATTTTCCGTATTGTTCAGAACCAAAAAAATCTCAAAAGTATGCTGTGCATACACAGAAGGGATAAGTATAGTGGTCAGCACAAACATGATAAATACACGCTTCATATAAATTTGTTTTGGGATTCGGAAATATAAAATATAAGAAGGAAAATAATTAACATGGAATTTCCTTTGAAGGTGCTTGTGATAGCTCTGCTTGCTCTGATAGCGTTTGTCATACTCCTTGCTCTGATAAATATTCTAAGTGGCGGTTCGTTCAACCTTCTTGAAGGTGTTTTCGCCTGGTTTGAAAAAGCCATGCCTTAAGGTGCAAGAATGAAAAGTTTCAAGGGAGATGAGGATATAATTCCGGCCTGGATAATATTAATATTAGGTGCTATTGCAGTGATTGCACTCTTCCTAATAATCGCAAACAAATACTTCAGTTTGGTGTGAGAATGAAAGGACAGGCAGGGTACATGTTGAGGATTCTTATAGGAATACTGCTTGCTATAGCCGTGATTATCATAATCTGGGTTCTAATAGGAAAATTCACAGGAGGGGGTCCTGTAGGCATAAAAGACAAGAAAATATGGTGGTTCTCTTTGCTTTTTGCTCTCAGAAATATAAGGTTCAGAAAACAATAACTTCATATGAAAAGCAAGGCAACTGTATCACTTGAGGTTCTGATTTTCATCGCGGGAACCATAGTTATAATCGCGCTTCTTGTAATTCCCTGGGCTTACGGTCAGTGGATAAGGCTCCTTGCAGGACAGTGCTGGTACAATACATACAACACTATAAACACACTCAAACATGAAATAAAAAGTCTCAGAGTAGGCGAAACCTCGTATTTTCCAATGAGCTTCGGTGATTGCACCGGCGCTGTGATAATTGCAAACAGGTCAGACGTGCCTGAAGTATATTCTTCTCTTTTCAAAGAAACCTGCAATCAGTACAAGAGTTACAGGTCCTACATTCTTGCAGTTCCTGGAAAGGTGAATGAGCAGCTATCAGAGGATGCTAAGGGTTTTATAGATAAGATAAAGGGGAAGCTCAGCAGATTTGCGAGATACTTTACATCCACACGCGAGATGCTGTTTGCAAAACCAGTATGCAAGGAACTCGAAATAGATTTTGAAAATCACGAGAGAAGCGAAAACATTCTGTATATACCGGAAGAGGTTGAAAAGACCGATAAATACAATACAAAACCAATAGAATCTCTGTGTTTTGAAATAAGAAAAACGCAGAACACCGATGGAAGTGTGTATTTCACTATGAGAAAAACGGATGTTGAAAGATGTGAGATAAAAAGTGATGAGAAATGATGAAGGGTGTTACAGCAGGAAGCAGAATGGTGCTTTTCATAGGAGCATTGCTCGTTGCCATGCTCTCGTTACCCTTCATTCAGAAGGGCTTAACTCCGATTTTAGAATCAACCGGACAGGCACGTGCAATAGCTGTCTCATACTTCGTTGCTTCCTCCATTAATGCTTTATCAGCAGTGGAACAAGGCTATATCACAAAGGAGTTTGATAAACCCGTGGCAATGGAAATCTATCTGAAAAAGGGATTGAAATGCAAGATTCTTCCATGGGAAAAAGACTGTGGATGGTATGTGAAAGCTTATTATGGAGATGGAAAATCCAAAGAAGCCAGGATAATAGGGGATGCCCAGCCTGTTGAAAAACAGGAATTCATCAGCATCTATATAACCAAAAAACTCGGAGAACCTGTAACAATAATCGAGGAGAGCAGGGACTTATGCCAAAAAGCAAGCATAAGTGAAATAGATAATTATGTAGAGGAAGCATCGGAGAGGTTCAGGATTGACAAAAAACTTATCCTTGCTGTGATAAAACAGGAAAGCAGTTTTGATTCCTGTGCGGTATCACCCAAAGGTGCATTAGGTCTGATGCAGATCACACCATCCACAGGCAGAAGCCTTTCTTCAGAAGATCTGAATTGCGAGAACCTAATAGATGCAAGAACAAATGTATTGTGCGGAACAAAGTATCTCCAACAGCTTTTCGAGAGATTCAAAAACAAAGATCTCGCTCTGGCAGCATACAATGCAGGTCCTGCGAATGTTGAGAAATATAACGGAATCCCACCCTTCACGGAAACACAGAACTATATAAAGAAGGTAAATTCTTATTATGAGAGATGCTGTACCGAACAATGCACTGCGGAGGTGTTTGCTCGATGCGAGGTATGAAAGGGGATACAGAAATATTTACTGGTCTGTTTTCGGTTCTCATTTTTGTTGCTTTTATTGCAGGTCTTGTTCTGCTTATTCAAGCCTATTTTGTGAATTTTTCTGGTGTGCTTGTGAGCGCGGAAAAGGATTTGCTTGCAGTAGATGCTTCACATCTTGTTGAGAACTGCCTGAAAGACAAGGCTGAATTTATAGACAGAGAATATCTTGACAGACTTGTTGAGGAAGGCAAAACCGATGTGTGCAAGATAGAATCCTGCAAACTCTGTGGAATAGGAATTGGTGTGAAGATAAAGGATTTGGAAACAGGAAAGGAATGGAATTTCAAATATGATGAATCCTCTCGAAATAAACATTTTATATACACCAATATCAAGGACGGTGAAAACATTCATGTCGGAAGAATATACGTTAGCATATAGAAAGGGAACTATTGTAGGTTTCGGGATATTTCTGTTAATAATATCACTATGCATGTATATGATTCTCATTCTCGATACCTACAACTCACTTTCGAAAATAGTAGGCATAAAGGGAAAGGTTAATGTGTATATGAAAAGTGATGATAGAGGAAGCGAAATAACAAGTCTTTTAAATTCTGAGAGAAATGATACAAAAGCCATAGAGAGTTTATCATTCCTCGGTCTTGGAAGTGAAAGTGGAATTTATACAGATGTGAAGAGCGACATGGAAAAAATTCTCGACACCGTGTACAAAGCTTATGACTTTACGGTAACAAGTACTTACGGTATAATCAATTTCAGAAAAAATCTTCCATTAAGTTATACGGAAACTAACAGCATAGGAAGCTGTGGTGTTGTTCTGAATGTAAATGCAAAGCTCAGCCTGCCTGTGGATTCGGACAAAGCCCGTGTCACTTCAGGGTTCGGATACAGAGAACTTGGAGGAAAATGTGACTGTCACGGGGGAATAGATTTCGGTGTGAGGGAAGCTGAAGTTAAAACAGCCCTTGATGGTGTAGTGGATTATATCGGCTGGGAAGACCCGAAGAATAAGAACAAGGGTTTCGGATATTATATAAGACTCAAACATGTGAACCCATTCGGCGATGGAAAGATTTACTACACTTATTACGGACACCTCAAAGAAGGGAGTGAAAGGGTAAAGCTACGACAAGAAGTTAAAGCAGGAGATGTTTTGGCAATTTCTGGTAATACAGGAAAGGGAAATAGTTATCATTTACATTTCGAGCTTAGAAGATCCGATGAAAACGGAAATCCAGGCATAGCTGATGTGGATTCAGTAGATCCGTGTCCGTTTTTTCCACAACTGAAAAACTGTGAACACGAACCCGTGGATGTGTGCAGAAAGGTTGTTCATAAAAATGTTTACGTTGTTTCAGCAGAGATACCGCTTCCAGGAGCCAATCCCAAGGCTCTGAAAGCAAGGGTGGAGCTGAGAAGATGGGAATAAAGGCACAATCCTCGATTGTATTGATGGTGTTTACAATACTTACCATAATAGTGGTTATCTCAACCGTTGGACTCAATTGGTGGATCGGAGGAGAGAAAGATAAACTTTTAGAAAGCAAAGCCGAGATTCAGCTTTCTGTCTACGAAGTTAATAATGCATTGACAGCAGCGAAATCCTATGGCGAAGCATCTCTGGATTATTCGGTTTATCAAGCTGTTTATGAGGTAATGGCTAACGGTGGGTGGAGAGAAAACACATACACTAGAGAAATTCAAGGAAAAAGATACAGTTTATGGTATAATGGAAACGATTCATCTCCGAGCTTAAAAACTGTGAAAAGGGAAATTCAATCCGCAATAGAAGATAACCTCAGGCTTTATACAGAAAAACCATACACATTTCTGGATGAATATAAGGTCAGTTTTCCGGAATATACGATCCATGTTGAGTTTGGAGAAAAAATGAAAGTAAAAGCAACGTCCAAAAGAAATCTTGAAATAACCTATTCTAAGGATTGGGGAAAGGTTCACCTCGAAAGGAATCCATTACTTGAAGGAACCTATGAAATAAACATTCCCGGAATGCTTGAAAAAGGAAAATCTCTTCTCTCTTCTGTCTCTGCTCGTGCAGAAGAAATTATAAAAGAGGTTCTTGAAAACCTCAGGCACGGTGAGATGACATTGAACGAGAAGGGATGCAATGTTTACAAGGATTCGAAAGAGATATGTGAAAGGGTTCTTGGATCTGTAAATATAGATGAGATTCTTTCTTCAACAAAAAGGAGTATAAAAGAAAAGCTTTCGAGTTATCTAGGAAGTCTGAATCAGGATGAAAAATACAGGATTAATGCTGTGGTTGAAGATATAAGCCTGAACCCTGTTATGAAGGGTGAATCCTCATGTGTGGAAAATAAAAGAACAGAATTGAGATGTGAACTTTCATATAGCGCGGATGTAATAATCAAGATTTCTGTTTCGGAAAGGGGTTCAGAAAGCTATCCTGTGTTTAACGGTAAAAGAATTGTTATCTCTCCGATCGAGCTTGTGTTTCTGATAGAAGAAGAGCATTCTTTGTGAAATCCAAATTTATTACCAAACAAGCACATTTATTTTTGCATCTTCTCCAGTTTCAATTACCGGAAGGGAGAATTCTCTTGAATACACATCTACATAATGAGGCGGAAGTTTTCCATAGGAAATCAGGTTTTTGGAAAGATTAAGAAAAACAACAAATTCCGAGGTAATGTCTAGGGATTTTTTTATTGTGCTGTAATCCGTAGCTAAAAACTCATTAATTTTTGACAGAGAAAGCGCTGTGTTCTTTTCTACAACACCTGCAAGGGTACGGTTTGCTGAATCTGGAATAGTATCTGCACAGTTAATTGGATCTGAAGTTTTATAGAATTCTATGAAGAACTTGTTTTTTCCCTCATTAAGAGACGCTTTCCATTTTAGAATGTTCCCTGAAATCTCACATGGAAGCGAGACACCATTATCCGAATAAACCCTTGTAGAATTCATGGTTCCATCCGGCCATTCAATGCTTGCGGACAGCACAGCATCGGTTTGTATGGTAGATGAATCATACACAGCCGGTACTCTGTAGACATCAACACAAAGCATCGCTCTTAATTTTTCCACCACCATGTCTGCATCAATTTTAACCCCATCTTGCATACCAATAGATGAAAAGTATACGAAGAGCCATGCCACGAACCCTATAAAAACAAAAACACCAACTGCCCAGTCTATATTCATATTTAAAACCTCATTAAAAATTTTGTTTTTACAAAGAAAAATTAATTAGTGGGTTGAAGAAATATAACATAAATCCGGTGAAGATAACATGGAAGGTTCGGCGTACATCAATTTTTTAAAAATGTTGCCTGGTGTGGTAGAGCCGAAATACAGACTTAACTTTAGAGCCAAGCTTAAGTGGACCGCTCTTGTTCTCCTGATCTACTTCTTTTTAGCGCAGATTCAGGTTTTTGGTATAGGTGAAGGCGGGATACAGCAACTCAAAACTTTGGAAATACTTTTAGGGTCATCCTTTGGTTCTATAATGAGCCTTGGTATAGGACCAATAGTAACAGCATCGATAATCCTTCAGCTTCTTGTAGGTTCCAAAATGATTCCATGGGATCTGTCCACACCAGAGGGCAAAATAATGTTTCAGGGGACCCAAAAGCTATTTGCAATAATACTTTCCTTTGTGGAGGCAACGATATTTGTAACCATGGGAGCTATTCCCGCAAAATCCGGATTTGAGCTTTGGGTTATGCTTCAACTTGCAGCAGGAGGTATACTGGTTATATTCATGGATGAACTTATTTCAAAATGGGGTTTTGGTTCTGGAGTTTCACTGTTTATACTTGCGGGTGTATCAAAAACCATAGTGGTAAGAACCCTGAATCCGTTAACTCCTGCAGGCACCCTTCCAGGCCCTGGTTCTCCTCCAGCTGGTGTGATACCCTTCGCGATCATGGCCCTAACTGCTGGGGAATTTGTAAACGCTTTTCTTTCTCTCCTGCCTTTGGTAGCAACACTTATAGTTTTTTTCCTGGTTGTATACACAAATTCCATAAGGGTTGAAATACCTCTTGCATTTGGACACATAACCGGATTCGGAAGGAGATGGCCTTTAAAGTTTTTCTACACCTCAAATATACCAGTAATACTTATAGCAGCTCTCCTCGCGAATGTTCATTTAATGGGAAGTCTTCTCGGTAGGCAGGGATGGACGTGGTTAGCAGAAGTAGACTCCAATAATAATATTATCGGAGGTCTGCTCTACTTCTTCACCATACCGAGATCAGACGCGATATCAGGCTTGATGACCACGGTGGGTCTGTTTGTACTGATTGGTGCCCTGCTGGCATATTACACAAAAAGAGGCGGGTGGAAACTTCCACTACTCACCGGAGTTATAGGGATATTTTTATGGTATTTTATCACACTAAACCTTAATCTCACATCTCTCGCTCAAATAGAGGTTATGGATGTTCTCAGAATGATTATGTATTCCCTGGTTCTGATAGGGGGAGCGACAATGTTTTCGGTTTTCTGGGTAAACACTGCAGGCATGGATGCAAAATCCGTAGCAAATCAGATATATTCAATAGGGATGCAGATTCCGGGCTACAGAAGGGATGTGAGAATAATAGAAAAGGTACTTGAAAGATATATTCCTCCTCTCGCTGTTCTTGGTGGTGCTGCTGTGGGTTTCCTTGCAGCGTTTGCAGATTTCACAGGAGCCCTGGGCACCGGTACAGGTCTGCTTCTTGCAACGATGATAGTTTTCAATCTGTACGAAGAACTTGCCACACAGCACATAGAAGATATGCATCCTGCGGTAAGAAAGCTTCTTGGAAAATAAAATAATTTAGAAAAATCCCATTAAAAATAAGGTGAATTTTTGTGTGCATTCCAACAGTATATAAATCTTTATGTCCTGTATGCGGAAAGGATATAAGTGTGGAGGAGTTGGAAAATGATGCATGCAGAGTAAAAGATACAAGCATTTCTTCAATCTTTTCTCTTCAAGCCTGCAAGCAATTCGAAGAATTTTTTCTTAAAAAAGCAAACTTTAGGCTTAATTCACTTCAAAGATACTGGGCCTGCAAATTATTGGAAGGTCTTAGTTTTGCTGTGGTCGCTCCAACAGGAACGGGTAAAACACTTTTTGGTCTTATCTATAGCACCTTTCTGGCTGAAAAGAACAAAAAATGCTACATCATCGTTCCCACCACACTTTTGCTTATACAAAGCTATAAAAGGCTTGTGTCCATGCTAAAGGAAGAAAGACTTTTGGCCTTTCTCCCAAGAATGAATAAGGAAGAAAAGAAGTATTTTTTTCTCAGGCTTAAAAGAGGAGAGTTCAACATCCTTCTTACAACAGCTGCATTCCTTTCAAAACATTTCGATAAAATGAAGGGCATAATTTTTGATTTTATTTTCGTTGATGATGTTGATGCAGTGCTTAAGGCATCGAGAAACGTTGAAAGACTTTTGATGCTGCTCGGTTTTTCGGAAAAGGAAATCAAAAACCAGAAAAAAACAGAAGAAAAGAATTATGGACAACTCGTGGTTTCTACAGCGACTGCAAAACCCGGAAAAAAGGCACTGCTGTTTAGCAAGCTCTTGAATTTCTCTGTGGGCAGTACCAAAGAAGCGGTAAGAAACATAGATGAATATGCAATTGTCTGCGATAAGGAAAGAACGGAGATAATAAACAGCATAATAAAGAAAATGGGACATGGTGGTCTGGTATTTACACCGACAGAAGAAGATGCCTATCATGTACACAAAAAAATTTCCCGAAGCGTGAAGTGCAAAGTGATATCATCACGTGTTTCAAAAAAGGAAAGAGATAAATCTCTTCAAGAATTTCTGGATGAAAAAATCGATGTGTTGATAGGTGTTTCTTCTCCCTATGGTTTGCTTGTAAAGGGAATAGATTATCCTTTAAGCATAAGATATGCGGTGTTTTACGGTATACCGCATTTCAAAATCGGAATAAAAGATATAAAGGAAAGCAGTCCGAAAATGCTTCTGCTTTTGGCATCTATCTTCAGAAAGGATGAGAGTCTTGAAAGAAACATGTCCTATATCCTTTCACAGTCTCAAGCTAGAGAAGCAGTAAGAAAAAAACTTATAGAGATATTCAGAAACAGGGAATTTCACAAAGCAAGAGAAGATATAATAGTGGAAAATGATGAAATTCTTATACCAGATATCTCCACATATCTTCAGGCTTCTGGAAGAACATCACGGATATTTGCAGGTGGTGTAACAAAGGGTGTGAGCTTTGTTCTGGATGAGGAAAAGAAGATTCAGGCGTTTGAAAACAGAGCGAGGTATTACGATCTAAAAATTGTGGAAAAATCGATTGATGAGATTCCCTTTGCAGATCTAAAAGAAGAAATAGAGGAAACAAGAAGGAAATCCAGAAAACCTGAAGAGGATTTTATAAAGCCTGCGCTCTTTGTTGTAGAGAGCCCGACAAAAGCAAAGCAGATATCCAGATTCTTTGGTAAACCAGCAGTGTTTGTGATAAATTCACAACCTTTTTACGAGGTGATGACCGGTAAATATGTTCTAATAGTATCTTCATCATTGGGACACCTAACAGATCTCGTTGAAAGAGGATACTATCACGGAGTGAAAATCGAAAATGAAAGATTTGTGCCTGTATACGGCACTATAAAAAAATGCACATCTGATGGTATCCAGTTTGTGGAATATGAAAGATGTCCGAAATGCGGGTCAGAGCCTGGTTATAACGCAAAGAATAGATTATATAATTTTATAAAAATCGCTGCCATGACCGGATGTACGATAATCGCAACAGATCCTGATACCGAGGGGGAGAAAATAGCATGGGATATAGCGAATTTTGCTGGTGTGGCGGGAAAGATTAAAAGAGCGGAATTCCATGAAATCACGAAAAATGCTGTTATTCAGGCTTTAAATTCCCTGAGAGAAATCAACGAGAATCTTGTTAAGGCACAGGTTATAAGAAGGATAGAGGATAGATGGATAGGATTCGAACTTTCATCTGTTCTTCAGAAAGAATTCCATGATAAAAACCTTTCTGCAGGGAGAGCGCAGACCCCGGTTTTGGGATGGATTGTAGAAAGATGTAAAGAACACAAAAAGAAGGTCAGGAGGTATCTTTTAAAGATAGATGATTCGTGGATAGTTCTTGGTGATGAAATCAGGATAAAAACTGAAAGAAAAACACAGAATGTAGAGGTGCTTGTAGAAAAAATAGAAGAAAGAACAGAAAATATACATCCTCTACCACCATACACCACTGATAACGTGTTAAAGGACATGAATAGAATACTCAGGCTCTCGGCAAAGGATGGAATGAAGGTTCTTCAAGAACTGTTTGAGAACGGTTTCATAACCTATCACAGAACAGACAGCACCCGTGTATCTTCACGCGGCCTTGACATTGCAAAAACATTTCTTAAGGAAGAGTTTGTGGGAAGAGTGTGGAAAGGGGGTAAAGAAGGTGCACATGAATGTATAAGGCCTACACGGCCTTTTGATTGGAAAACCCTTCGCGATCTGGTATATCAAGGTGTGTTACAAACACACGAACACATGACATTCAATCATTTCAGGGTTTATGATCTCATTTTCAAAAGATTCATGGCGAGTCAGTGCAGTAACATCGAAATAAAGGTTGTAAAATACCGAATAAAGATCGGAGAATTCACAAAAATTATAGAGGTTGTAACACATGCTTCAGGGAAAGCATATGATCTTTATCCCTACAGCATCAGAATGGAAAAACCTTTGCCAGAAGGAAAGGTAAAAGGAACAATCATATGCACGCTCAAAAACAAGGCAAACCTGCTTACACAGGCAGATGCAATTTCATTGATGAAGGAAAGAGGCATAGGAAGACCATCTACCTATGCAACCCTGCTTGAAAAACTATTCATAAGACATTACATATTCGAAAAGGATTCAAAGCTCATACCCACAAGGCGAGGCATGAAGGTCGAAGAATTTCTCAATAAAAACTATAAAAAATTCGTTTCTGAAGAAAGAACAAGGCTTGTTGAAAAGCTCATGGATGATGTGGAAAACGGAAAAATTGATTACACTGAGGTTCTGAAGAATTTCTATGAGGAAATAATTTCCGTTCGTGATTGAACCTTTTTATGCAACAAGCATAAATATCAATTATGAAAACTGTATTTGTTTTTGGGGATAGAGATTCTGAAAAGAATGAAATACTGAGTATAGTTCTCAAGAATTATAGAAATATTGCTGTTATAGATTTCGAGGATATTTTTGTTAAAACCCTCGCTTCCTTAGGAAAAAATGAAATAAATCTGCAGACTGCTCTTCGAGATATCGACAATGCTAAAAAATTCAAAACCCTTTTTGTAAAGATTCTGAAAGAGGAGATAAAGACTCTTCCAAAGAATAAAAATATTATCGTTAGTGGGTACTTCACGATTCATACCGCTTACGGGGATGTGATTCTGCTTTCAGAGGATTTTTTCAAGAAGCATGCGCCTGATGCTGTAATCTGGATGGAAAGTGAAAATGAAAAGAAAACTCCTCCAAGCAGGGAGTATGCTGTTGTATTTTCAGTGATTTCTGGATCTGTACTGAAAATAATAAAAATAAAACCAGGCAATTACAGGGAGGCCATACGTGAACTTGAAAAAACCTTCAGGCTTCTGTTCGGTTGTTAGCACTCATCGATAAATTATATGAAAAATGTAGAAAAGGTAAATATGAATTGGTACTTAAAGGAGATAAGAGCTGAGTGAAGAGAAATATGGTGTGGTTATTTTAAAAATAAAAATTAAAAATTAGATATGGTCTTTGGACTTCAGGCGTATCAGGAAGTATTATTATGGTCTGTAATTCTTTCTGCTATTACGGTCTTTCTCTATAAGTACTTAACCAATCAGAACGAGCTCAGAAATTTGCGGCAAGAAATGAAAAAATATCAGGAAAGGATAAAGAGAGCGCAGAAAAGAGGTGATGTGGAAGAGATGAACAGACTTACAAGCGAAATAATGAAACTTAATGGAAGACAGATGCATCTCACTCTCAAGCCCATGTTATTATCGGTTATAATATTTTTTTCAGCAATAAGTTTTATTGCTTCGGCTTATGCTGATATGTCTGTTGACCTTCCCGTTCCCATGCCTTATGTTTCCTGGGAATTTCCGTTTCTGCACATAGTAGGGGAGTACAACTGGATGTGGTGGTATATTCTCGTGTTCATTCCGGTGAACATGGCTCTGAGAAAGCTTATGAATGTTTACTGAAGAATATATTCTGAGAAAACTATACCAAAGAATAAAAATGCTTTTAAATGATGCCATACCAAATATATACTGGATGTTGTATATAAAATAAGATAAAGGTACAATATATTGTATATTTACTATTAAGGAAGAAGAAATTACACTGTTATACTTTCATGCTCACCGGAAGTGAAAAATGAAATGTCCTTACTGCGGATATCCAGACACAAAAGTACTGGATAAAAGAGAAACAATCGAAGGCGATGTCACACGCAGGAGAAGAGAATGTCTGAAATGCAAGAAAAGGTTTACAACCTATGAAAGGGTTGAAACCCTATCCTTAACGGTTGTTAAAAAAGACGGAAGAAGAGAAGCCTTCGACAGAAACAAACTCATTGCAGGGATGCTTAAAGCGTGTGAGAAAAGACCGATAAGCAGAGAGGAAATAGAAAAAATAGCAGATGATATAGAAGCCAGGCTGAGAATGCAGAGAACAACCGAAGTGAGCAGCCGAGACATAGGCAATATGGTGATGAAAAAACTGAAAAAACTGGACAAGGTTGCATATATAAGATTTGCATCGGTTTACAAAGAGTTTGGAGACCTAGAGGATTTTCAAAGGGAGCTCAAAAGGCTGTTGAGAGCACGGGTGAAGTAAGATGACGAGGATTAAAAAAATAAGGAAAAGAGACGGAACGATTGTGGATTTTGATAAAAACAAGATAGTTGAAGCGATATGGAAAGCTGCTCGGGCTGTCGGAGGAAAGGATAAAGAACTTGCAAAAAAGCTTGCAGATAAAGTTGTTGCTGTTCTGGAATATCAGTTAGGTGAGAACGAGATACCTACAGTGGAAGGCGTTCAGGATATTGTGGAAAGGGTTTTAATCAAGAGCGGTTATGCAGACACAGCAAAGGCATACATCCTTTACAGGCAACAGAAAGCAAAAATAAGGGAAACGAAATCCACCTTTGTGGATGTTATAAAGACCATAGATGAATACCTCGGCGGAACCGACTGGCGGGTCAGGGAAAACAGCAACGAAGCCTTTTCCTTTTCAGGCCTTCTCCTGCACACTGCAGGAAAGGTCATGGCAACATACAACCTCACACAGATATACACACCAGCTATAGCTGAGGCACACAAAAAAGGTTATATTCACATACACGATCTCTCTCACGGTGTGGTAGGTTACTGCGCAGGATGGAGTCTGAAAAATCTTCTCATCCGGGGCTTCGGTGGTGTCCCAAACAAGGTTGACTGCAAGCCAGCAAAGCACATGTCAACAATCGTACACCAAATGGTTAACTATATAGGCTGTCTTCAAATGGAATTTGCGGGAGCGCAGGCTTTTTCAAGCGTGGATGTGCTTCTTGCTCCATTTGTAAGAGCGGATAAGCTCAGCTACAGAGAGGTAAAACAAAACATGCAGCAACTGGTTTTTTCCTTAAACATACCCTCAAGATGGGGCTGTTTCAGCGAAGATACAGAAATTCTCACAAAGGATGGCTGGAAACTAGGAAAGAATTTAAAAGAGGGTGATATAATAGCAACATTCAATAGAGAAACAGAGAAAATAGAGTACTTGCCTGTTCTAAAAATGACAAAATACTACTACAAGGGAAAGATGTACAGGCTCAGAAACAGAATCACAGACCAGCTTGTGACACCAAATCACAGGGTTCTGAGAAAAATACATAACTTCCGTGAAGGAATTTCCAGATCAAAATATGTATTCGAAGAGGCCGAGAATCTTAAAACATCAATGCCTATTGTTCCCATTGCTGGAAGGTTCGAAGGGCTAAATCTTGATGATGATCTTGTGAGATCACTCGCATGGATAATCGCAGAAGGCTCCTTGTGCAGAAACGAGAGAATAGCCATCTATCAGTCAGAAGAGGTGAATCCCGAAAATTGTAATGAAATCAGAAGCTCGCTCACGGGCTGTGGTCTTACATTTGATGAGCAGCCAAGGATTTCTGGATTTACAGGAAAAACAAACTGTATAAGATTCAGATTGAGCAGACCATCTTCAAGAGAGATTTACCAGAGATTCTTCTCAGATTACGTGAAAAGAATACCAGAAGAACTCAGAGATCTCTCCACAAGACAGGCAAGAATATTCATAGATACCTATATGAAGGCTGATGGTTCCCCTCAGGAAAACAAGATATACACAAGTAAAAGGGAGGATGCTGATGTTCTACAGGAGATCATCCTGAAGGCTGGCTGGGGAAGTACCTGTTACAGAAACAAAAATGGCATCTATGTGATACGTGTGATAAAACACGATCACACACAGATATCTGAAATAGAAACCGTGGATTATGATGGTATCGTGTGGTGTCCCACTACGAGAAATGGCACGGTTGTGGTCAGGAGAAAGGGAAAGGTATTCATAAGTGGAAATTCCCAATACCCATTCTCAAATCTCACCTTTGACTGGACAGTACCTGAGGATATGAAGGATGAACATGCAATCGTTGGCGGAGTAGAACAGAGCTATACCTATGGTGACCTCACAGAAGAAATAGAGATGATAAACAGAGCCTTTATAGAGGTTATGACAGAGGGAGATGCAAAAGGCAGGATATTCACGTTCCCCATACCCACCTATAACATGACCAAGGATTTTGAATGGAACAGTGAAAATGCACAGAGACTTTTTGAAATGACCGCAAAGTACGGAACACCGTATTTCCAGAACTACATAGGTTCTGATCTTGATCCCAGATCGATAAGGGCAATGTGCTGCAGGCTCAACATCGATCAGAGAGAATTGTTGAAGAGACCTGGAAATATATGGGGACCCGGTGATAACACAGGCTCCATAGGCGTAATCACAATCAATATGAACAGGCTCGGTTATGAGGCAAAGAATGAGGATGAATTCTTTGAAAAACTAAAGCACTACATGCTTCTGGCAAAAGATGCCTTGGAAATAAAAAGAAGGGTGGTGGAAAAGAACCTTGAACACGGTCTTATGCCTTTCACAAAGGTTTATTTAGGCACATTCAACAATCATTTCTCCACCATAGGTCTTGTTGGTATGAACGAAGCCTGTGTCAATCTTATAGGCGAGAATATAGCATCCTCAGAAGGAAAGAAACTTGCGATAAAAACCCTTCTCTTTATGAGGGAAACAATAAGGGAATTCCAACAGGAAACAGGAAACCTTTATAATCTCGAGGCAACACCAGCAGAAAGCGCATCCTACAGGCTTGCTAGGGAAGATAAAAAGATGTATCCAGATATATACACTGCAGGAGAGAAAGTCCCCTATCTGACAAATTCCACACAGCTTCCTGTGGATTATACCGATGATTTGCTTTTTGCTTTAGAGCATCAAAACGATATCCAGCCCCTGTATACAGGAGGAACGATATTCCATACATTCTTGGGAGAAAGACTTCCTGACTGGGAATGTGCAATGATATTGGTGAAAAAGATTGCAGAAAACACAAAACTTCCATACTACAGTATAACACCGACATTTAGTGTATGCCCTGTTCACGGATATATAAAAGGAGAGCATCACAGGTGTCCTATGGAAGTTAATGGAAAATAAGAGGTGATAATATGGGAAAATGTAACAGGGAATGTGAAGTGTTTTCAAGGATAGTAGGCTATTTCAGGCCTGTGAGGAGATGGAACGACGGAAAAGTGGAAGAGTTCAGGCAGAGAAAACCATTCAATGTGGAAGGTTTGCTTAAAGAAGAATTGAAAAAATAAATATGCTTGAGATAAAGGGTTTTGAGAAGGTCTCTCTCATAGACTATCCCGGAAAAATGGCATCTGTAGTTTTTTTGCCTTATTGTAATTTTCGATGCCCGTACTGTCAGAATCCGGATTTGATAGAGAGACCAGAAGAAATACCCACTATAAATGAAAATGATGTGCTGCAATTTTTGGAAAATAACAGAAAAAAATGGATAGATGGTGTATGCATTACAGGAGGCGAACCTACGCTTCATAAAGACCTGCCCGGATTTATAAAAAAATTAAATGATTTGGAAATATCCGTTAAACTTGATACAAACGGAACAAATCCAGAAATGGTAAAGGATCTTATAGAAAAAAAGCTTGTGGATTATATTGCGATGGATATAAAAGCCCCACCTGAGAGATACGAAGAGGTTTGCAGATGCAGGGTTGACATGAATCTTATCAATGAAACAATAAGAATAATCATGAACAGCAGCATAGATTATGAGTTCAGAACCACATGCCCGAAAAGTCTGATTTCAAAGGAAGATATAGAAAAGATAGGGATATGGCTGAAAGGTGCAAGGGCCTACTACATACAGCAGTTCAGACCCGGAATCACGCTAGACCCCTCATTCCGTAATGAAAAGGCTTATACCGAGGAAGAGCTCAAAGAACTCGCAGAAATAGCAAAACCGTATTTTTGCAAGGTTGGTGTGAGGGCATGAAGTTTTATAAAGAGAGAATTTAATTTTGCACTATGAAAGAAAAAATAACGAAAGATATGAAACTCGGCGATCTGGTTTCTAAATATCCAGAAGCTGCAATGGTTATGGTAAAGTACGGATTACACTGCATAGGGTGTCATTTGGCTGCATGGGAGACAATAGAAGAGGGTGCAAAATCCCACGGTATATCCGGCAAAAAACTCGAAGAGATGCTTAAGGAAATGAACAAGGCAATAAAGGAAAAAGAATAAATAATATTTCATAATAAAATTATTAATTGTGGTAAAAATGGTCGATGCAGATCACAAAGTTCCCAAGGTGGATAAGGAAAAGTGCATTGGTTGCGGGACATGCGTTTCAGTCTGTCCACAAAACGTTTTTGAAATGAAAGACGGGAAAGCAAATCCAGAAAGGCCGCAGGACTGTGTTGAATGCAGAGCATGTGTTGAAAACTGTCCTGTAGAAGCAATAAAACTTGTAAAGCCTTGATTTATTTTCTTATATACTCACAAACTAACCGTCCTGCAAAGGAGATGAAATTCTAACGTTTGAGGAGATTATGAAGAGAATATATATGGACCATGCCGCCACAACACCCATGGATAGAGAAGTATTGGAAGAGATGAAGCCGTATTTTTGCGAGAAATTCGGGAATGCTTCATCCCTACATTCCTTCGGAAGCGAAGCAAAGCTCGCTTTGGATACAGCAAGAAGGAGAATTGCCAAAGTCATAAATGCTGAAGAAGAAGAAATTATCTTCAATTCAGGTGGAACAGAGGCGGATAACACAGCCCTGATCGGTACCGCTCTTGCAAACAGAAAGAAAGGAAAGCATATCATAACCACAAAAATAGAGCATCATGCAGTCCTTGAACCATGTAAATTTTTAGAAAGATTTGGTTTCAAAATAACATACCTGGATGTTGATAAATACGGCTTAGTAAATCCTCAAGCTCTGGAAGATGCAATCACAGAAGATACAATACTGGTTTCTGTTATGCATGCGAATAATGAGATAGGCACGATAGAACCAATATCCGAAATAGGGAAAATATGCAGGGAAAAGGGTGTATATTTTCACACAGATGCTGTTCAAACATTCGGAAAACTTCCAATAGATGTGAAGAAAATGAATATAGATTTGCTTTCTGTAAGTTCGCACAAGATATACGGTCCTAAAGGGGTTGGTTGTCTGTATATCAGAAAAGGGGTGGAAATCGAACCGCTCATACATGGCGGTTCTCACGAATTCAAAAAGCGCGCCGGGACAGAAAATATATCCGGTATTGTTGGATTCGGAAAGGCTACTGAAATCGCAATGAGGGAGATGGAAAGAGAAAATGAAAGGTTAAAAAAACTTGGAAAAATGCTCATAAAAGGTGTGCTTGAAATACCGAATTCATATCTGAACGGACATCCAGAAAAAAGACTTCCCGGAAACACAAACTTCAGATTCGATTATATAGAGGGAGAATCCATTGTCCTAAGGCTTGATATGGAAGGAATAGCGGCTTCAACAGGTTCTGCATGTTCAAGCAGAAGTCTCAAACCATCTCATGTGCTTCTTGCCATAGGGTTAAGACCTGAACAGGCTCATGGCTCTCTGAGGCTAACACTGGGCAGATACAATACCAAAGAGGATGTAGAGTATGTTTTAGAGGTTCTTCCGGGGATAATCTCGGACCTAAGAAAAATAAGCCCGTTCAAAAAAGGATATGAATAGGGATATTATGTACACAGAAAAGGTTCTCGAACATTTCAGAAATCCGAGAAACATGGGAGAAATCAAAAACCCGGATGGAATAGGTAAAGTTGGAAATCCGGTTTGTGGCGATGTCATGTACCTTTATATAAAAGTGGAAAGAAAAAACAACAAGCTATACATAAAGGATATAAAATTTCTGACATTTGGATGCGCTTCTGCGATAGCAAGCAGCAGCGTTATAACAGAGCTTGCTAAAGGAAAAAGTTTCGATGATGTATTAAAGTTGAGCAAAGACGATGTGATAAAGAAGCTGGGCGAACTACCACCTCACAAGGTCCACTGTTCGATTCTGGCAATAGATGCTCTCAATGAAGCAATCTACGATTATCTTAGCAAACATAAACTGCCCATTCCAGAAAAGGTAAAAAGAAGACATGAAATTTTAATCAAGCAGGTAAGAAAATGAGAGAGAAGAAAGACTTTTTCTGGGCAGATCAGCTGGCAGACATGGTTATAAAGAGGGCAAAGAGAGAAGGAAAAATTGTTTCTATAAGAAGCGGTCAAACACCATCTGGAGGAAAACATATAGGAAATATGAACGATCCGATAAGAGCACATTTTGTATACAGAGCTGTAAAGGAAAAGGGTATGAAAGCAAAATTCATTAACACAAGCGATGACAGAGATCCTTTGAAAGATATCCCGGCAAGACTTGCGGACTTGGATGGAAGATGGTTTCCTTCAAACGAATTTCCTGAACTGAAAAAATACATAGGTTTTCCTTTATGTAATATTCCCGATCCCTTTGGCTGTTGCAAGAGCTATGCACAGCATTTTGATAATCTCTGGATTTCAGGTCTGCATGAACTGGGAATAAAACCGGAGAGATTTTCCAATGATGAACTGTACCGCAAAGGTATATTTGATTCTCACATAGAGATGGTGTTCAGAAAGATAGAAGAAGCAAGAGAAATCATAAGAAAATATCAGAAAACCAAAGGAAAGAACTATATACCCTTTGATGCGATATGTCCCAATTGTGGGATTCTGACCAATGTTTCTGATTTCGATCTGGAAAACAAGACTGTAAGCTTTGTTTGTGGAGGAAAGAGTATAAAGGATAAGAGAAGTGAGGGCTGTGGAGAGAAGGGAGAGGTTTCCTTTAGGGAAGGAAAACTCCAGTGGAGATTTGAATGGCCTGCACAGTGGAAGATATTTGAAACGAATTTTGAACCCTTCGGCAAAGACCATTATGCCGGTTCCTGGCAGAGTGGAAAGGAAATAGCAAAAAGAATATTTGAAATAGAACCACCAATACCTTACGTGTATGAATTCTTTCTTGTTAATGGAGAAAAGATGAGCGCATCTGTAGGCAATGTCTATATCACTCAGGATATTCTGAAGATAATAGAACCTGAAATCTTTCTATATTTTTATACAAAGAAACCAGGGAAGCAAAGAGATCTGGATCTGAAAAGGATAAATCTTCTGGTTGAAGATTTTGAGCATGTGGAAAGGGTTTATTTCGGTGAGGAGGAAGAAAAGAATGAAAAGGAAAAGAAGAATCTGATAAGAATGTACGAAATGTCAAATTCTGCCATACCCAAAACCAGACCTTTAAGAATACCCTATACATTCTCAGCAATGATAGCCCAGGTTGTTTCCAAAGAGAAAATGCTCGAATCAGCACTGGAAATTCTCAAAAGAACAGGTCACATAAAAGGAAAAATTTCAGAGGAAGACAGAAAAAGAATAAAAAAAAGATTAATACTCGCTAAAAACTGGGCAGAGTCTTACGCACCGGAGCAGTACAAAATAAGAATAATGGATGAGCCAGATCCAAGCATTGTAGAAAAACTCTCTTCAGAACAGAAACGCGCTTTAAAATTCCTTGCAGAGGAACTTAAGGACAAAAAAATGAGTGAAGAGGAACTTTATTCCCTTTTCTGGGAGATTTCCAAAAAACACGATCTGAAACCCCAGCAGTTCTTTCAGGCTGTTTATCTTGTTCTATTAGGCAGAGACTCCGGCCCAAGGCTTGCTTCCTTTATAACGGTTATAGGTCAGGAAAGGGTTGCAGCAATTCTGGAAAAAATATGATGGGGCCGCTGGGATTTCCGCAGAGCATCGAACCCAGGTCTGGAGCGCCCCATGCTCCAATGATACCACTACACCACGGCCCCTTAAGTAAAAGGAAAAATCCTTAAAATATAATGCGAGTGTTCTTAAAAACCTTAATTAGAAATTTAAATTGGAGGGTATTTATAAACCATTAGAAATTGGGGAATGGATCCACCAGAAAATAAAATGGTTTCCTGAATGGACTAATCAAATCTCTCTCAAACCCTTTTCTCTAAACTTTATTATCGGTCCAAGGCAGGTTGGAAAAACAACAGGAATAAAACTTTTAATCAAACACATCCTCGAAAAAAACACCGATCCTGAAAAGATAATATACATAGATATAGGCCTGATCTCATCACCCGAGAGATTTAAAAAATCCTCTCCACGCTTAAGGGAATAAAATATGTCTTTCTGGATGAGATCACATCTTTGGATGGGTGGTGGAAGGTTTTGAGGTCATTTATAGATGCCGGGATCCTTAAGAACAAAGCCATTGTGATAACGGGTTCTGAAAGCTTGGAATTGAAAAAGCATGCTGAATTGTTCCCGGGAAGAAGGGGAGAGGGAAAAAAGATAGAGGTTCTGCCCCTACTTTTTCCAGATTATATAAAGATAAAACTCAAAAAAGAAAGGCTCCCCTCAACTGTTTTGGAAAGAGAATTTAAGAATTATTTGCTCACAGGAGGTTTCCGAAATCCATAAACTCTGGAAAAAAATTTCTGGAGGATTTGCTTTCGGGTTTTGAAAGCGAGTCCGTAAAAACAGGGATGGATATGGAAACATGCTATCAGATAATCCACTCTTTAATTAAAAAAATGCCTTCTGCACTTTCTTACCAGAGTATAGGGAATGATATTGGTGTTTCCTATAAAACCGTGGAACACTACATAAAGACAATAAAATACCTGTATTTCCTTAATATAGCTTATTGGAAGCACAACGATCAGATATCCTTCCGAAAGGAAAAGAAGATCTTTTTCAGAGATCCCTTCATTTACCATACCTTCTGGACAGGTGAGAAATTTCTCGAAAGCGCTCTTTACGAGGGGGTAGTCCAGGAGCATCTGTTTCGGAAGTTCGGGGAAATCTTTTATTACAGAAACAGATACGAAATCGATTGCTTAGCTGGAAATTTTAAGATAGAAGTCAAAGCTGGAAAACCCCATCGCAGATATCCCAAAAACGTAAAAATTCTGGATGAAGAGGATTTGCCTGGATTTTTGATGGGATTAGGAAGAGAATAATTTTTTTGGCCACTCACTATAACTAATGTTTAAGTTTATTTATAGTGTACTCTAAATAAAATCTTGAAACAGCTATTTCTGATTCGAATTGAAAAAATTGTTTTCAGCGGAGTAATGCAAGAGTCAAAAAGAGCATAATAGAGATATGCCCCCGGAGGGATTTTCAGAGCTTCGAACCCTCGACCCCCAGCTTTCTTCACCGGCTTTACAGCCTCAAACCTTCTATCCAGCGGATAGAAGGCTGGTGCTCTATCCAGCTGAGCTACGGGGGCAGTATTTTTAGATTAAACTTTCCAAATATTTAAGATTATGGGAAGTCTCAGAGAAGGAGCAAAACAGGTTGTGGAGGTTTGTTTGGGTTTAAGAGAAAACGAAAAAATAACCATAATCACGGACAGAGCAACCCTAAAGATAGGCAAAGCACTGGAAAACGCTGCAAGGAAAATAACCAACAGCACAGAACTTTTTGTTCTCGAGGATTTCGGAAACAGGCCGTTGCAGAAAGTTCCTAAGAAAATCGAAAATTCCATTAAACAAAGCAATACCTCAATACTCGCAATAAAAAAAATCGAAAACGAGGTTCATACCGTAAGAAAGCCCATAAGACTTTTAGGCACAAAATACGGGAGATGTGTTACAATGCCCGGAGTAACAGAAAGGGTTTTCGAAACAGGTCTTTCCGTTAATTACAGAGAGGTCTGGAAGTTCTCGGACAAAATCTTCAATATCGTTAAAACCTGCAGGGAGATAAGAATAAAATCAGAATCAGGAACAGATCTTATCCTGAGATTCTCACCCAAATACCGATGGATAAATTCCAAGGGCGATATGAGAAAGAAGGGACACACAGGCACGAACCTTCCCGGAGCAGAGGTGTATACATATCCGGAAAGGGTTGAAGGCATATTCGTTGCGGATGTAGAAATGGGTGATTATTTTACAGAAAAATACGGCTTTCTCGAAAAAACACCCGTGTTGTTGCACATAAAAAACGGAAGGGTAACCTCAATCACATGCGAGAATTCAGGCCTGCAAAAGGAGCTTGAAGAATACATGCGAAAGGATTCGAATGCCAACAGAATAGGTGAGTTTGCCTTGGGAACAAATCCCTTTCTCAAGGATTATATAGGTGTTTTCCTGCAGGATGAAAAGGTTCCTGGAGTTCACATAGCGCTTGGCAATCCCTATCCAGAGGAGACCGGTGCTCCATACAAATCTCAGGCACACCTGGATTGCATAACCGGAAAAGCATCCGTGTGGGTGGATGGAAAGAAGATAATGGAAAGAGGCTCATATGTGATATAAATAAACGTTCAAGAATTATATAATTTTATGAAGCTCTTGATCGTTACAACACGCAATGATAAATCTTGGAGAAGAATATCAGAGGAGGCTTTGAAGAAAAACCTAAGCGTTTCAACCCTTTTTTACGAAGACTTGAGATTGCATGAACTGAATGAAGAAATGTTTAAGGAGTTCGATTTCTGTATATTGAGAGACCCCTATAATACCGGAAAAGATTTCTCTATATTCCTGAGAACAATTATGAGTTTTTTCCCAAAAAGACATGTTTTGGATTATCAAACATATAAGCACCATCCCTTTTACGAGGACAAACTCTTTCAACACATTCTTTTCTCCAAGTATGTAAAAATGCCAATGTTTCGCTATTTTACCAAGATAGATCAAATAGATATAACCCTTCCCGCTATCGTAAAAAAAAGGATAAGCAGCAGAGGGAAAGAAATATACCTACTGGATTCGGCAAAGGAGGTAGAAGAATTTGCAAGGGAGAGAAATCTTAGTGACTATTTTTTTGAGGAGTATATGAATGTGAAAAAAGATATCCGTATTATTGTAATAAACGGAAATGTTATCGGTGCAGTAGAAAGACGGAGGAGAATAAAAATTTCAGGAAATTACAGAAGTATAGGAGTTAAAGTAGTAAAGGGTTATAATCCACAAGAAGAAATGATAGAGAAAGCCATTCTCGTATCAAGAATCATCAAGAGTGACTTCTGCGGAATAGATTTTGCTATAGATGAAAAGAAAAGACTTTACTTACTTGAATGCAATATTTCTCCACAGTTCGTTTCATTTGAGCGCATTCTCAACCTGAATGTTGCGGAAAAACTTATAGATTTTATTTTAACACTTCACCACCAATGATTTCAATTATATCTATTATCATCTCTGCGGCTTTATGTGGATACCAAAAATTCATAAATGCCATCGATTCTATATTTATGACCTTTCTTTTTTTGGACAGTAATTGTTTTCTTGGTCCTATCGATTTAGAGCCTTTAAAAATATGCTCTACGGTTATTTTCGGTGTTTCTACATTTTCCAGAGCTTTCTTACACGCGTAGAGAAAGTTTCTCGGTGTAAAGTTCTCATGAAGTTTTCTCAGCACATGAGCAGGACAGTATTTTTTCATTACCCTCATATCATTTACAAGATGCTCTTCATATTCATTCTCAATTCTATCTAAATTCGGTGGGAACTCTCCAAATATTCTTATGATATTCTGAACAATTCTCTCCTCCTCAAGCAGTATTACTGCTTTGTATTCCTTCTCTATCTTTTTGAAAAAATCCCTGTTTTTTCTGTTAACCTCCTCAACAGCTTTTTTGAGAACATCCCTTTCCACACCCATTCCATCAAAGGTTGTTATATCCATAATAGTTGGAACATTTTTAAGCCGGGAAAAGCACCGATGAATCAAAACAATAAAATTCCCCTGTTTTACTTCATTCCAGAAACTTCTGTATATTTTCAACCTCCTTTGATAATCCCTCTCATCTTTTGCGGACCATGCATATTTTTTTCGAAATTCAAAGAGCATTTCTGTATTGGCATCTATCATGAAATCCTGAAAAAGCTTTATGGATAGCCTCTTCGGTGGTATACCTCTATTGAAATCTATTCCCAAAGCACGCTTCCTTGGAAGAGAGGAAACGATAATTTTTCCGCCGGTTCTCATCCAGCACAGACTTGCTACGGTTTCAGTATTTTCATCTCTGGATGTGACAGTTTCAAAAGCCGGTCCTGCATGCGGAGCAACATAAGTTACATTCCATCCCTCCTTGAAAAAAACACTGTACCCTCTTCTGAACTCTATCTTCATATAGAAAATATGTTCCTATGAAAATTAATACTTCACTTATCTTTCTGCTCATAAACATCTGTAAAACTCTTTCTCATAGCCCTTATCTCTTCTTTAATATTCATAAGCTCCTTTAGAACTCTTTTGAGTAGAAATACTTCGGAGTTCATATAAGCTAATTGCGGTTTTTACTTAAATAACTTTACATTATGGTTAAAAATAAACCGAAAGGGTTCGAAAAAGGATAATAATAAGTTCATTAATTACTCAACATGACAAGGAGGGACAAAGGGGTTTTTCGAATACTTTCTAAAAAATATGCTTACAACATGCTTAAGAAAATGGAAGAGGGACCAAAGAGATTTAAAGAGTTTTCTGATGTCTGCAGAATAGAAAAAATGAGGAGCCAAAGACTGAAAGAATTTGAAAAACTCAATCTCATAAAGGTCAATATAAAAAGAGAAGGAAGAAGGGTGTTTCCAGTATATGAGCTTTCAGATACTGGTAAGAAGACACTAAAACTTGCAGAGGATATAATGAAACTGTACAAAGTTAAGAAGTAAAAATAATTCAATTCAAAACATTAAATGCTTATATAATTCCCATTTCCCGCATACTTGCATATTTTCCATCACCTATTATAATGTGATCAATAACTTCTATACCCAGAAGCTTTCCTGCATCAATCACGTGCTTTGTGAATTTTATATCTTCTTCAGAAGGTTCCGGATCTCCAGATGGATGATTGTGAACCAGAATAACAGCGGGAGAGGAGTATATAATAGATGCACGAAATACCTCCCGTGGCATTACAGAGTTTGAGGTTATCCCACCCAATGCAAGGATTTCGGTTTTTATCAAACCACATTTGGAATCCAGATATAAGCCTTTAAGGCATTCCCTTTTCATACCCCTCATCTCAGGCATAACTATATTTACGACATCTTTAGGTGAATGAATCCTCATTTTTTTCTCTGCATACGAAGAGATTCTTTTTCCAATTTCCATTGCAGCCATTATTTTACACGCCTTTGCATCTTTTATTCCAGGAATTTTTCGCAATTCTTCCATACTTACACCAGAAAGTTCCTTCAAACTGTACCGAGAAAGAAGACGGGTAGATAACATAAGAACATTTTCATTTTTATTTCCTGTACCCATTATTATCGAGAAAAGCTCCGCATTGCTCAGACTTGAAGGTCCATATTTTATAAGCCTTTCCCTGGGCCTGTCATCCTTCGGAATATCTTTCATTCTTATACTGTAAAATCTTTTCCTTCTCATGATTTGTGTTTTATTCTTTCAACAGGATTCTTGATAAAGTAAGAGGCAGGAACTGTTACAGTCTTTGAGCCATTTTTTATAACCACGGATGTAGGATTAATTCTTTCAACTATACCAGAATATTGCCCAATTTTTATATGTTCACCATACTTTAGTTCCTTTCTTATCTGAAGACCGGCTGTAAAATTAGGCAGAACGTCTCTTATACCTATAATGAAAAGGGAGAGCGCCCCGATAAGAAGAACAAAGAACAGAATTGTAAGGGAGAGTGTATCAAGCCCTATAAGAGAAAGCGACATTATAATGGATATCAAGGCTATTGAATATTTTATAAATGCTCCAGAGAGAAAACCCAAAGATTCATCAACAAAAAACCTTCTTCCTGCCTCTTCGAATACCTTTCCAAGAAAATCAGCAATAAGAAAACCTATAACTATAACAAGTATGGATATGATAAACCTCGGAACAAATATTGCTATCTGGTTGAAGATAATAACAAGACCTGGAAAACCCAATATTTCTATTATCACTCCCAGAAAAACTATATACACGAACCATTTAACAAGGTCACCTATCAAACCAACTATTGTTCCCCTATAACCCACAGCACGAAGTATATCATCGGTCCAGCTTCTTATGGTTATCCTTCTCAGACCCACCATGCTTAGAATCCTTACAGTTATGGCCTTTGCTACCCTTCCAACAACATAAGCCACAATGAAAAGACCTATTATTTGTATAATCAGCTGAAGATTCGGAATAATATATTCTGGAATAAACTTGTTCAAAAATTCAATAATAGTTGCACTCAGAAGTTGAAAAAACTCTTGAACATTCATAAAATACACCTTGATTTTTGAGTTTTAAAATATTTATAAGGATTTTGCAAAAACAATGGTGTGCAATCTTGTCATCTCCCGAAGTGAACATTCCAAGCCCTCTCTTCCCAATCCAGAATCCTTATCACCTCCAAACGGAAAGTTTCCGAGACCGTGTGCCGGAGCACCGTTTATCGTAACACTTCCACATTCCAGCATGTTTGCCACCTTAATAGCTTTATTTATATCCGCAGTGAACACACTTGCATCGAGTCCATAATCTGATTGATTCGATATTCTCACGGCCTCTTCCAATGTTTTGAATTTCATTATCGTAACCACAGGTCCGAATGTTTCCTCCCATGCTATTCTCATTTTCGCATTCACACCCACGAGCACTGTGGGTTGAAAATAAAGACCTTTTCTCTTTCCACCCAAAAGAACCCTTGCTCCTTTATTTACAGCATCCCTCACAAGCTCTTCCACCTTCTTTACCGCTTTTTCATTTATAAGCGGTCCAATTTTCGTATTTCTTTTTCCAGGATCACCTATCTTCCATTTTTTAACCTCTGCAACCATTTTTTTCACAAACTGGTCATGAATCTTTTCGTGAACAAGTATTCTTGAAATAGCATCACACCTCTGTCCGGAAAATTTTAATGCCCCCTTTGCACATTCCTTTACAGCCAGATCCAAATCAGCATCCTCAAAAACTATTCCTGGACACTTTCCACCAAGCTCTAAATGTAATTTCTTCATTCCAGCAACAGATGCTATATGCTTTCCTGCAGCGGAGGAGCCTGTAAACGATATCATTCCAACCTTTGGATGGGAAACCAAATAATCGCCTATTTCAGAACCAGAACCTGTAATAATATTAAGCGCACCTTTCGGCATCCCTCCAAGTTCAGCCATTCTTCCAAACATGAGCATGCATACAGGATCATCACTCGCTGCTTTTAGAACCACGGAGTTTCCTGAAAGAATAGCAGGTACTATTTTTGAAATGGATATGAAGAATGGATAATTAAACGGTGATATAGCAACAACAACGCCGTAAGGTTTTCTTTTAACTATGGCAAATCTATCCACAGCATCTGGAACAAAATCCCCGGGTATGCACTCCCCCTTAAGGCTTCTTACCTCCTCAAGAGCAAATTTCAACCTCTCTATGCCTGCCTGAACTTCACCTTCAGCATAGGAAACGGGCTTTCCAGCTTCTTTTACAAGTATGTTAACAAAATCCTTTTTATGTTCCTCAACAAGCTTTCCTATCCTTTCAAGCATTTCAGCTCTTTTCACCACAGGCATCGAAGATATGATGTCCTTTGCTCTCCACGCGGCTTCTATCGCCTTTTCCACATCTCTTTTCCCCGCTCTTTGGACTTTTCCTATAATTCTCTGAGTAGCAGGATTGATCACATCAAATGTTTTCCTTTCAGAAGACAGAACCCAGTTTCCTCCTATAAATAATTTATAGACCTTTACTCCTCCTGAAAGAGAATATATTTTTGACCAGGGATTGGCAACCCTCCGTGCTTTGCCCATATTAGTTTATATACGGTTTTTGGTATTTATTAAATTATCGAAGAGCTAAAACTTTTTATAATAGAAATTATAAAACCAATACTAAGCATGTTCGAATTCATAACACATAATATGCCTTATGGAGAAGTTGTTGATTTTTTTCTTGTAATAGTTCTGTTCTTGTTCATAGCCAAATCAGCGAGTTTTTTCATGAAAAGAACGGTTTATAGGTTTACCAAAAAAACAAAAACCATTCTTGATGACCTGCTCATAAAGGCTCTGAATCTTCCCCTTCTTGCAGGAATAACGCTTTTAGGTATATACTACGCTGTCATGGACCTTCCGTTTCTCACTACCTACCACCAGTATATTTCCACAGGCTTTATCATCGGATTCATTATTATCGGAACAATCGCTGTAATCAGGGTAATAAATGCCTTTATAGAGTGGTATATGACAGAAATATCAGCAAGAGTTAAAACACAAGCAGATAAGCACTTCATGCCTCTGATAAGAAAGGTTGCTTACGGATTTGTGGGTATTATTGCTCTGCTATGGATTTTAAACCAGCTCGGTGTGGAGATAACAACACTTGTTGCTACCATGGGTATAGGAGGTATTGCCGTCGCCCTGGCCCTCCAGGACACACTTAAAGAATTCTTTGCAGGAACCTATGTGATTCTGGACAAACCTGTGAGAATAGGTGATTACATAGAACTCGAAACAGGAGAAAGGGGATATGTTATCGATATAACATGGAGGTCCACAAAAATAAGAATGCTTGGAGATAACATGGTGATAATACCCAATTCAAAACTGGCATCCAGCAAGATAATAAATTATGACATGCCAAAAAAGGAGATGAGCGTTGTCATACCTGTAGGCGTATCTTATGATTCCGATCTGGACAAAGTTGAAAGGGTCACCGTAAAGGTTGCAAAAGAGGTTTTGAAGAAAACTCCTGGAGCAAAAGAGGATTTCGAACCTTTCATAAGATATAACGAATTCGGTGATTCCAATATAAACTTTTCTGTGATATTAAGGGTAAAAACATTTGTTGACAGATACAGGCTTACTCATGAATTTATAAAGGCGCTTAAGAAAGCGTACGACAAAGAAGGCATAGAAATATCATGGCCTGTTAGAAAGGTTTATAACTATCAGGCCAAAAAATGGTAAAGCTTAAATACATTCCGCCAAATTAATTAATATTGTGTTATAAATAGCACAATGCAAAGGAGTGGTTCACCATGCAAAGACCCCTTGATGTGCTTGGAAGTTCTCAGGATAAAAAAATAATAGTGAAAACAAAATCCGGAGAGAACATAACAGGAATCCTTAAAGCATTCGATTCACACATAAATATATGGCTTGATGATGCAAAAATAAGGGGAGAAAAAGAAATCGTGCTGGGAAGGGTACTTATAAGGGGTGACAGCATAATATATATTTCTCCTGAAAGATAAAAGGAGTGTGTTTTATGACAAAGGGAACACCAAGTTTTGGAAAAAGAAACAAAAAGGTTCACATTCATTGCAGAAGGTGCGGCAGAAGAGCATATCATATAAGACACAAAGAATGTTCAGCCTGCGGTTTTGGTAGATCAAAAAGAATCAAAAAATTCTCTTGGCAGTGGAAAAGAGTGCTTGGTTCTGGAAATAGATTAAAATAAAATCATTCAAAATATTCTTTTAATGAAAAAAGTAACTTTCTTAGCAGTATTGATTTTACTGGTGTTAACCAAACATGCCTGTGGGTTCCCGCAGAACTGGTTTTTTTCTGTAGAGGAAGATGGTATAATATGCATTGATCTGGTTCTCCCTGACGATGCCGGATATACAGGAAAGGGCACGTACGAATATAAAATAACCTGTGAGCCTAAACAGGAATGTATACTCTGGGGTTCAACCCTTACGGAACAGAGGGTTTCCGTCGGCGAAAACAATACAGGGATAATTCCAATATGCTTCAATTCTCTGGGAAAATCCATAGGCACTTGCTCCGAACCCATGATAATAACCGTGGAATCCCCACTTATTGGTGTGTATAAAACTTGGGAAGGAGGAATATGCGTCTCTGACTATAGAGATATAGAAACTGTTAACAGACAAAAGAACCAAAAAGTAATGGATGTTTTAAATGAAAATTTTGACCTGTTTGATGCCAAGTTTGAGGAACCCAGAGTGTATTCTAATCCCGGAGAAGAAATTACATACACTCTCCTTCTTTATTCTCAGGCAAACATAACCCTGGACATCACCATTGAAAACCAAGACCTCGAGATTTCCCCAAAAAAAATCACGGTTTCCTTTTCTAAAAGAAAAAACAATCAATCCGTTGAGTTTAAAATAAAAGCTCCTGAAACACAGGGAACTTATACCATAAATGCTGATATTCATGTCAAGGGCTGTACAGAAAACTACTGTAGAAGAGAAGCGAGAGGATTGCTTATTGTTGGTACCAAGACAGACAGTGGATTTTCAGTTTCACTCTTTCCAGAAACCATAAACATAAAGAAACTTGAACCCGTGAGCTTTACATTAACATTGCATAATTACGGTGAAAGACAAACATTCGATATTTCTCTTTCCGTAACCCCGAATTATGCTCTTAAAACAATGAGAAGGGAAACTATAGAACTCGATAAGGATGAAATTTACAGAAAAAACTTTCTTGTAACACCGCTCAACAGAACAGCGTTCTATGAAATCACAGCTTTTGTGAGTTCCGGAAAAAATACAAAAAAGGCATCATCCTACATTTCAACCAATGAGATGCTTACAGATATCGGAAGAATGACAGAAACTGCAGGAGATGCTGAAAACAGAATGATGGAAGAAGCAGAAAAATGGTACAAAAGTGTGTATACCAAATCTGAGTATGGAGATGAGATTAAGGAATATGCATCCCTCAGGGAGGTTCTTGGTAAGATTTCCACTTCTTCTACAAGGGAAAATGAAACCCAAGAAAGACCCCCCAGACCTGCCCAAAGACCTGAAGAAGAAAAACCTCAGCATACAGATTGGATGTTGTGGAGCATTATAGCATTTGCGATACTCATAGTAATAATTGCCTTTTACCTTTCAAGTAAAAGGATTAAAAGTGAAGAAGAACAGTATCTGTTTTATCAGTAAAACCCCTCTTCTTCAAAGGTTTCTTCATACTCCTCCTCTTCTGCTCTCTTGGCTTTCATTTTTTTGAAGTACAGAATTCCACCAATCACAGCAATTCCAAGCACTACTATAACCACCAATATCAAGAATATGTTTCCTGTGGAGGGTGCCGCTACGCATACATTATTTCTGCATACTCTTCCACCACCGCAATCTTCGTCCCTGTAGCACTCCACACACTCCCCATTGTAACACACGCCCCCACTGCACAAATCTCCATCCTCCTTTCCCTCACATTCATTTTCCGGTTGAGAAACCACACACTTGTTGTTTTCGCATATTCCTTCAGAACAATGCTCGTCCCTGTAGCACTCCACACACTCCCCATTGTAACACACGCCCCCACTGCACAAATCTCCATCCTCCTTTCCCTCACATTCATTCTGTTTGACTACCTTGCATACATAATTCACACATAACTCGCCCGGAGGACAATCCTCATCAGAACAGCAGTTGGCCTTTTCTCTGCAAATCCCATTACAGCATATACCACCCAAACAGTATTCACCGTTATCCTTTCCCTCACATGAAAACTCAATAATCTCTTGAGTCTGGTTTATAACAGAAACATAGATTTCTAAGGGAATTTCACCAACCTTTTCTTTACCTGAAAGTATATCTGCACTTGCATGTATCTCCATTCCACTGAATATATTTTTCAGCTTCACTGTATAATACATACTGTCACTTGCATTTAACTCATCTTCAGGCAAAAATATTTCAACATACTGTGAAAGTTCTTCAGGCATACTTATGCTAAGATCGGTCAGAGTGCCTGTTCCGGTGTTTATTATTCTGAATCCGCTCTTTTCCTTTGTTTCACCTTTATTTATAACAGTGCTCCATATTACTGAGTCTGCTTTGAGAATATAACCTGATACACTTTCCCCCACACCAACAGCAACCCTTACAAGCGTTCCACCAAAATCATCAAGTGAGCTTGACTCGGTCTCAAATGCTATATAATACACACCATTTTCAAGTGTGATATTTCCAGAATATGAAAAAACATTTTTCGTAAGACTTCCGCTTTTTTCAGGAATTAAGTCTCCTGATTGAGAATATACCTTATAGCTCACATAATCCACAACCGTGTTCGGATAAACCACCATGGTAATTCTGTTTCCTGATTTTGATATTTCCGGAACCAAGGAAATACCACCCACACGTATTGTTGTTTTTCCCTGAGTTTCATTGGTATAATTCCCATACTGATTCTTTGCAACAGTAACAAGAGTGTATTCCCAGCTCTGCTCAAACAATGACGGCCCGCAGGTTGCGTACGGGTCTGTATTCGAAAAATAGCACATCCACTTATCTCCTATTTTTGGAAAGAGCCCGTAATCGGGTGTCCCCCCCACATACCACATCACTCTCACATTTTCTCCAGGTTCTGGATGAGGATCCGCTATAATAAGAAAACTTGCATTGGCGGAAATTCGGGAAGGTATTATTTTTACATCAGGCGCTTCTATCGCTAATGCTGAAGTAAATAAATTTAGAAATAAATACATGAATACACAAATAAAAATCACACATTTATCACGAGTCATATTTATATTTCTTTCTCACCATCTATAAATAATTCTTCAATGGTGAAAAAATGGTGAGTATAGAGGATTTCAACAAGCTTGATTTGAGAATTGGAAAGATAGTGGCTGTGGAGGATGTGGAAAATGCAGACAGGCTTTATGTGATAAAGGTTGACCTTGGTGGTGAAGTAAAGCAGATGGTTGCAGGAATCAAACCTTGGTATACAAAAGAGGAACTTGAAGGAAAGAAAATAGTTGTCGTGGCAAACCTTGACACAGCAGTTATCCGGGGTATCGAATCCCAGGCCATGCTCTTGGCAGCACAGGATGGAGATAAAATAAGTCTGATAACTGTAGATAGAGATGTTTCCGAAGGCTCTCAAGTGAAATGATATAAATCTTCGAGCATCGAAATTTTCTATATGGTAATTCAGAATGTTCTCCCTTTAGACAGTCTCACGGTTTTTGTAGACCACAGAGAAAATGCATCAAATGTATCGCGATACCTAAAAAATTTTGGTGTGAAAGTGATATCCAAACAGCTTGAAGTTGGAGATTATATTGTATCTGACAGGGTTGGAATAGAAAGAAAACAGGTCAGAGATTTTCTTTCATCCTTAGTAAATCAAAGAATATTCAAACAGGTGGAGAAGCTTTCACAGAGTTTTGAAATTCCCGTCCTTATTATTGAAGGCAACCCAGAGATTCTGTACATAGAAAGAAACATTCACCCAAATGCCATTCGAGGCGTCTTTTCCTCAATAGCAGTAGATTACAGACTGCCCATAATTTATACACAGAACCCAAGAGAAACCGCAGCACAGATATATTCTTTGGCACGGAGAGAACAGATCAAGGAAAAAAGATGTTTGCAAATAAGAGCCTGGAAAAAACCCAAAAGCCTTCAAGAACTGCAGGAATTCGTGGTTTCCGGTCTTCCAAGTGTAAACTCTACTTTGAGCAAAAGACTCCTCCTAACATTCGGAAACCCGAAAAACATATTTACCGCTTCACCAGAAGAGCTCATGAAGGTTGAAGGCATAGGAAAGAAGAAGGCAAAAATGATATGGGATGTAATAAATAAGGAATATAAAATCTAAAATCGAGAGCTGATATATTGAGCTTTCATGCACCGGGCGGGAATCGAACCCGCACCACAGGCTTGGGAAGCCCGTGTCCTGCCATTAGACTACCGGTGCAAACTTAAGAATATATAAACAAGATAGTTATAATGTTTTTTGATCGGGTCCGTGGTCTAGTGGTTATGACGCTGCCCTTACGAGGCAGAGATCCCCGGTTCGAATCCGGGCGGACCCATTCATACAGGATAAGAAATTTGATCAGGTCAATAAAATTTGTAAATTAATAAAAATTTACCTTATTATCTTTAAACCAAAACTGGGCCGGTAGATCAGCGGTATTGTGATTGAGACAACGCTACAGATCGCCACCTTGGCATGGTGGAGGCCGTGGGTTCGAGTCCCACCCGGTCCATAAAAAGGTGATTCAATGAAAGCGGTATTCATAACAGACCTGCACGGAGATGTGAGATCTCTCGAGAAGGTTTTGAAATACGGTGAGGAAAGAGATATAGAAGCGATTATAATAGGCGGTGATATAGGACCGTTTCTCGAAGCTATGAAAAATCCGGACCAATCTATTATTCAGAGCCAGAGAGAGTTTCTCGAAGATTATCTTATTCCAAAAATAAGGAATTTTAAGAGAAAATTCAAAGAGAAGAACGTGTTCATTATAATGGGAAACGATGATTTCGAAGTCAATATGGATGTTCTGAACGAAGCCGAAAAAGAAGGGATGCTTAAAGTTGTGCACAAAAAAGTGGAAAAACTCGGGGATAAGTATATAATAGGATACAGCTATGTCAATCCCATGCCGTTCTTTCTGAAAGACTGGGAAAAGCCAGAAGAGTACATAGAAAAGGACCTTGAATGTCTGGGAAAAATGACCGATCCAAAGAAAACCATATGGCTCTTCCATGACACTCCGTTCGATACCGCTTTGGACATGATACACAACGGACAGCACGTAGGAAGCGTAGCAATAAAGAGATTCATAAATGAAACCCAGCCTATGTTAACACTCCACGGGCACATTCACGAATCCCCTGAGGTTTCCGGCAGGATTTACGAAAGGCTCGGGTCCACCATTTCTGTAAACCCAGGAAACAAGCATTTTGTTATCTTTGATATTGATAACCCAGAGAATATGGTGATTATAAAAAGATAATCCAAGCAAAACCTACACAAAACCAATATAACACTCCAACCCAAAATATCTATATAGCATGCATAAACTCAAAGCCCAGGGCTGGCAGATCGAGGAAATAACAAAACTCTTTCTCGTTCTCATAATAGGCCTGCTGATTGCCGTGTTCATAATCAATGCTTCAGGAAGCCTCAGCAAGCTTATA
>Ga0190363_1000027_pt1 | contig 84899 bp, 105 predicted proteins | sample 48721867_MG_FD_161272 | JGI IMG/M metagenome (GOLD analysis project Ga0190363, IMG submission 161272) | Hydrothermal vent microbial mat bacterial communities from Southern Trench, Guaymas Basin, Mexico - 4872-18-6-7_MG | ecosystem: Environmental > Aquatic > Marine > Hydrothermal vents >...
TATTTTAAGTAAAAAATATTAGGTGACACATGGTTTAACCTAAACAAAAAGGCTTAGAATATTGAGCAGGGAATAGTACATGGTTTTTGCCGTAGAAATAATTGATCTTGTTAAGTTTTACGGTAAGGTTAAAGCGTTAGATAATTTATCGTTTAACGTTCGTGAAGGAGAGATTTTTGGTTTAGTAGGACCTAATGGTGCTGGTAAAACAACAACCTTGAGAATCATAGCAACACTACTTAAGCCTTCTTCAGGCACCGTCAGAGTTTTCGGCTATGATGTTGTAAAGGAAGCTGGGGAGGTTAGAAAACTCATAAGTTATTTACCTGAGGAAGCGGGTGCTTATAGATTTCTGACCGGTAGAGAGTACTTAGAATTTATGGCTAAAATATACCGTATACCAAGTAGTGTTGTTGAGGAGGGTGTTAAGATTTCTGGCTTAGGTGATGCTATAGATAGGCAAGTTAGGACCTATAGTAAAGGTATGAAGAGAAGGCTTCTAGTAGCTCGTACTTTGATGGTTAAGCCTAAACTAGCAATACTTGATGAACCAACATCAGGCCTCGATGTAGCACATGCACTGTATGTTAGAAACACTATTAGGAAATATGCTAAGGAGTACGGAGTTACCGTTATCCTGTCAAGTCACAATATGTTGGAAGTTGAATATCTTTGCGATAGAGTTGCGCTAATAGACAGAGGCAGGATAGTGGAGGTAGGAACTACAAGAGAGTTACTGGAAAAATATGGTGTAAAGAATCTTGAAGAAGTTTTCATAAAAGCCATTGGAGGTGTTTAGGTTACGATAAAGGATCTTGTAATTAAAGAGCTAAAGAATACTTTAAGAGACAAGAGAATGCTCCTATCCCTAATCATAGCCCCGCTATTAATGTTCATAATCATAGGAGGTATTATGAGGTTTGCTATGGCAACAACTTTTAAGGAAGCTTTAGAAAAACGCACAATATACATAGTAAATAATGATTTAGGTAAATACTCAGAAATGGCCATAGATTACATTAAAGATAAGGGGTTCGATGTTAGGGTTTTCGAAAACACTAATGCTGAGGAAATACTATCTAAAAGCGAGGAAATAGATGTTATTATAGAGTTTCCTAAAGGTTTCTCATATAATTTAAGTAATGGGTTAAAAGCAAAGATACTCACATATGCTTCTATTAAAGGGTTAAGTATAGGAGGATATGCTGTCTTCGGTAAAGTTTCAGGGCTAATTAGCGAGATAAACACGTATTTAAGCAGGGTTCTTATAAGGGAAGTAGTCGGCGGCATTGATCCAGATTTCATACTTAGCCCTGTGGTTTCAAAATCTCACATGTACATTAGTGGTAAAGAAGTACCTGAAACGTTTATGGCAATGCTTGGGTTCTTTAGCGCAGGTATTATTGTAGCTCCCCTAGTTATTGTTACAACAACAATAGGTATTTCATCTTCCATGATAGCTGTAGAAAACGAGGAAAGAACGCTAGAAGTGCTACTTACACTTCCAATATCGCGGTTTAAGATATTGCTTGGTAAACTAATTGGCGTAATAATTCTCGTACTTATAGCTACTTTGAGCTTCTTAGTTGGCTTTATGTTTTACATAACAGCGCCTATAGCAGCCTTTGAAGAGCTGCCAAAAGTAGGAGAGAAATCCCTGTTCGAAGCTTCACCGATATTAACACTTTTTGACCTACAAACAATAGTACTTACAGTTGTAGCTGTGTTTTTCACATTAATAGCTGTTGGTTCGTTAGGGCTTCTATTAGGGTCTATAGCTCCAGATGTTAGAACAGCACAAACATACATAGGTTCTTTATCATTTATTATTTTCATACCTGGAATGATGCTTATGTTCATGGATCTAAGTAAGTTTACTTTAACAGGTCAAGTAGTATTAGTAGCGTTATCACCATTCATATCTCCAATACTAGTTTTCAAAGCATTATTAGAAGGAGTTCCATGGATAGCATATGCCTCACTTATCTGGACAATAGCTTTCACATTCATAATGGTCGCCATAGCTGCTAAGTTTATGGAAACCGAGAAAATACTAACTTTACAGTTCACATTGAAAATGAAAGCATTAAGGAAGAAAAGATAATGAGAAGTTCACAGTAATCACTAGGAATAAGCATTAAAAGAACGGAAAACTAAAACTCTAACTGGTGAATATTTTTGGCAAAAATAGTTGAAGTTACTGAACCCTTTGAGGCTATTAAGCGGTGGAGAATTATAGCTTTTCGTGAAATGAGAGGAAATAGTAAAAGAGAGAATAGGCCGAAGAAACTCCAAGCATATATTATGGGAAACACTGTTAGACCATTCTTTTCTAGAATAGATAAAAATGATTCAAAGTACATTAAAACACATAGAATGATAATTTACGGTATGCTTAACTATAGTAAATCTTTAAAAACAATAACCTTAAGAGCATCAGGATACAATCTAGGTAGACACTTAGCTGAGAAAGGGTTAATAAGGAGTATAGATGATTTACCTCAAGTATTTATTAATCAAAGAATAGGTTTATTAGATATTATTAATGAGTCTTTTAACAACATGAAGGTTCACATATACGAGTGTATGAGCTGTTACGGTATACCGAATATTGGCATGCCAATGTGTGATTTTGAAGCAGGCGTTATTCAGGGTGCTTTAGAAGCTCTCATAGGTAGAAACATTACTAAGGAAAAATATTGCTGGGGTTTAGGGTACTCATTCTGCGGTTTTGAAGTTTACTTTGAATAAAAGTAGGATGAGGTATTATGATATGGAAAACGCTAATAGTACGAGTCGTAGATTCATGTGATGGAAACTGCTATGGATGTTTATGGAGGAGAAGCAGCTCAGGAGGTTTTGCTTTACCCGTAACCGCTGTTAGCAATATAGTTTCAAAAATAAGGGATTTTATATTCAACGAGGCAGTTATTCTATGTCCTAATCCTCTATGCAATCCTAAAATACTCGATATAATATCGGTTATTAGTAAGGTGTCGAAGAGAATCTATCTTTTTATGCCAATGAGTTCCATAGGTAGGATGCGGGATAGGAGAATATTAGAGAATATAGATGAATTAGTTATGGTAACTACAACTCCCGAAGATTTTAAAGTTAATGAGGGTAATTTAAAGGTTATCCTAAGTCAAGGCTTCACTAACTTAGCACTATACATTGCAGTAGGTTCACACAGTATAAACATGGAAAACATTCTATCTCTTGTTAGTAAAGGCAAAGAGTATGGGTTAAGAATAAGGATAGGTGAAATACCTTACTCAGCGACATTGACGTTAGATATTAAGCCTATTTTTGCAAAGAAGGGGTACAGTGTAGGTTTTAGCTACGGTACACTCTATGGATACACGGCATCCATGGCGTTTATAGGAAACTACCCTATAACGATTCTAGCTAAGCCTTTAACTGGTGAGTGTAGGAAACTATTTATTGACCCCTATGGTAGGGTTAGTAAGTGTCCTTTACAATCTTCCTACGTTAAAGTAGAAAACGTAACCTCTGATATACTTCGAAGCTTAATATTCTCGGAATGCCCTATTAGATGTAGAAGGTTTGAACTAATACCTAAAATTGAAATTTCACTTCTTACACCCGATGGTAAAGAAATACCTTCCGAAATACTCAGCTTATTAGAGGTTATTTCGCATGTTAATTCTCTTAGAGCAGCATGTTTCATAATGGGTTTCCCTCCATCAACTTATGTTGAGAAAATAAAGAAGATAGAAAAAGATCTTGGAATTAAGCTTCTAATATCTAAGAAGGGAGGCAGAGAAAAAGGTGTTACTGTACTTACTGATGAAGCTAGGAGAATTCTTAGAATGTATAAGGAGATAAGGGACATAGTTTCTGAAAACCTATATAGTGAGAAAGGTATTATGAGGTTTAAGCTAGGATAATTCCTGGACTCGAATATAGAACACGATAATGACTTTCGAATTCCATATTTCGAATTCGGGTAGTTTATTTAATAAAGAACATAAAATTATTATCGATAAGTAGTACTAGTAGAGGTGTTATTCTATAGTGGCTGCAGCTGCTAAGCCCAAAATACCTCCTGAAGAACTGGAAAAGAATGTAATATTTATAGATCCCGAGAAATGCATGGGATGTAGGAGTTGTGAAATAGCTTGTGCTGTAGAGCATTCGCTAAGCAAGGAAATATATAAAGCCCCCATGGAGAAACCTCTACCTAAACCAAGGATCAGAGTGCTTGTTGCAGATATGTTTAACGTCCCTATGAGATGCCAGCACTGTAAAGACGCACCATGCATTAATGTTTGTCCAACAAAGGCTCTAAGTAGAACCGATGAGGGGTTTGTTATTTTAACCCCTGAGAAATGTATTGGCTGTCTAATGTGTACTTTAGCATGCCCGTTTGGACATCCAAGATACAATATCGAAACTAAAACCATAGTGAAATGCGATTTCTGTATTGACCGGGTTAGAGCTGGGAAACTTCCTGCTTGTGTTGAAGCATGCCCTACAGGCGCGTTGAAATATGGTAGACTTGAAGAACTTCTAGAGGAAGTTGCTGTGGAAAAAGCAAAGCAAATGATTAGTGGAATGGCTGTTCCAGGAATAGTATATGTGAAACCCGTTATTCCAGCTAAGGCAGTTCCCGTACCTAAACCCTTAGATATCTATGCTAAATACTCCCCAGCTTCCTGGAGGTGAAATTTTTATGTCCAAAAGATATGAGTATTTAAGGTTAAAACTACCCGCAAAACAGGTTTCAATAACACCTGGAGTAAGCGAGTTAATAGAGAAAGCCGAAGAGGAAGGTATTAAGCTGGTATGGCATAGGTGGCTTGAACAGCAGCCACAATGTGGTTTCGGATTACTAGGTGTTTGCTGTAGAAACTGCAATATGGGACCATGCCGCATAGACCCATTTGGATACGGTCCAACTAGAGGTACATGTGGTGCAACCGCAGACACTATTGTTGCCAGAAACATTTTAAGAATGATAGCTGCAGGTGCCGCAGCCCACAGTGACCATGCTAGAGATATTAATAGAGTCTTAAGGCTTGTTGTTGAGGGTAAAGCACCAGCATACAAAATTACTGACTCTGAAAAACTAAGAACAGTAGCGCAGGCTTTGGGCATACCTGTTAAGGAGAGATCGGATTTAGAAATAGCTAAAGACCTTGTAGAAGTACTTGAAAGAGAGTTCGGCAAACAAGATGAGGAACCACTAAGCCTTGTTAAAGCGCTAGCACCTAAGAAGAGAATGAAAGTTTGGGAGAAAGCAGGGGTAATGCCTAGAAACATAGATAGAGAAATTTGTGAATGTATGCATAGAACCCACGTAGGTGTTGATGCAGACCCCGTGAGCTTGCTTCTACACGGCGTAAGAACAGCTCTTGCTGATGGCTGGAGCGGCTCAATGATGGCTACACTACTTAGCGATATACTATTCGGCACACCTAAACCCATAAAAGCCGTAGCTAACCTGGGAGTACTAAAGGAGAACATGGTTAACATTATAGTTCACGGACACAACCCAGTACTATCTATGAAAATAGTTGAAGCAGCATTATCAGATGAAATGCAAGAATATGCTAGAAAGTTCGGCGCCGAAGGAGTAAACGTTGCAGGTATGTGCTGTACTGGAAACGAAGTACTTATGAGACTAGGTATACCGATCGCAGGCAACATGTTAATGCAGGAGTTAGCTATAACAACTGGAGCCGTTGAGGCAATGATAGTTGATTATCAATGTGTAATGCCAGCTCTCGCAGATGTCGCCGGATGCTACCATACTAAACTAATAACAACAGAACCTAAAATGCACATACCCGGCGCCTTACACATTGAATTTGAACCAGAAAAGGCAGAAGAAATAGCTAAGAAAATAGTCAAAGTTGCAATAGAAAACTACCCTAACAGATCCAAGGAAAGAGTTCATATACCAAAGTATAAGATGGAGTTAATGGCCGGCTTCAGCTTAGAAGCTATTTTAGAAGCACTAGGCGGTACACTGGACCCACTAATAAATGCTCTAAAAGATGGAACAATAAAGGGAATAGTAGGAGTAGTTGGATGTGTTAATCCAAAAGTTAAGCATAACTACAGTCACGTAACAATAACTAAGAAGCTAATTGAAAACGACATATTAGTTGTAGGAACAGGATGCTGGGCAATAGCTGCCGGAATGCATGGACTACTTTCACCTGAAGCAGCCAAATATGCTGGACCAGGTTTAAGGAAGATTTGCGAGGCACTAAAAATACCTCCATGCCTCCACATGGGTAGCTGTGTTGACTGTTCCAGAATATTACTAGCACTAAAAGCACTTTCCGAAGCACTAAACGTAGACATACCAGATTTACCTGCTGCTGGTTCTGCCCCAGAATGGATGAGTGAGAAAGCTGTTAGCATAGGAACGTACTTCGTAGCCACAGGAGTATTTACACATTTAGGAACAATACCGCCAGTTCTAGGAAGCTTAAAGGTAACTAAACTGTTAACAGAAGACATCGAGGACGTTGTTGGTGGAAAGTTCTATGTAGAACCCGACCCTGAGAAAGCAGCTGAAACAATAATCTCTGTAATAATGGAGAAGAGAAAGAAACTACACTGGCCAACATAGAAATATAGTATGTGGAGACAAAACCTTGAGGCTAATGCTGTAATGAAAATATTGGTGGCTGGGAAAGGAGGTGTAGGTAAAACAACAATAGCTGCCCTACTTTCACACATTTTTTCTAACCACAACTACAAAGTTCTCGCTTTAGATACAGACTCCGTACCTAACCTAGCCCAAAGCCTAGGAATACCTATCGATAAGGCGTTTAAAATAACTCCACTAACTAAAAACGTAAAGCTTATTGAAGAGCGAACCGGGGCAAAACCTGGTGAAGGATGGGGGGTTCTCTTTTCATTAACGCCTAAAGTTGATGATATAGTTGAAAAGTATGGTGTGAAAGTTAAGGAGAATTTAAGCTTGGTTGTTATAGGAAGCATTGATGTTAGTAAGGAGGGGTGTTTATGCCCAGCGATAGCCTTAGCTAAAGCATTCTTAAGACACGTATTCTTGAAAAGAAAAGAAGTAATTATTGTAGATGCTGAAGCAGGAGCGGAAGTCTTTGGCAGGGGTTTAGCTGAAAAATTCGACCTTTTCCTATGCGTAACTGAACCTACAATAAAATCTCTAATAATATCAAAGAAGTTAATAGAAATGGCTAAAGAACTCGGAATAAAAAAGACTATTTTAGTAATAAATAAAGCCGTAAATACCCTAGAAGCTGCAAAGAACTACTTAAAAATATTCCCTGAGAGAAACATACCATACCATATTGTCCGTTTCGACCCCGCTTTACAAGAAGTAGAAATGAAAGGTCTTGGTGTAACAGGTCTTTCTGAAAACAGTACTATAGTACACGATGTTTCCCTGTTATTCAGTAAAATATCTAAACATGCAAAATAAGTTAAATTTGGTGTATAGAATGTGTGAGTCTAAGGCTGTACTAATAGTTAATGGGCGCGAAGAGAAAATAATGGATGATGTAGCTTTACTCGAAATAAAGAACGGTAGAATAATACTTAAAGACATTGTTGGAAATACTTTGGAAGTAAGCTATGCTCTTTCAAAAATAGATTTTCTAAGTCATAAAATAATGTTCGTAGAGAAATAGGGAGTTCTTGAAGGGTGATAGTTTAGTGGAACTGTTGATTCCGGCAACGCTACTATTATTGGGAGGAACAGTTTCTAGCGTATTTAAAGGTAGGCTTGGAAACTACATTTCATCATTTTTTTCCACTATTTCATCTTTAATAATATGTTATTTTTCTCTAAATGTTTTATTTTTCAATAAAGTTTTTGAAGAACGCTTAATCCTTGCTCCTGGTTATGTAAAGTTAATTTCGCCAATAAGTTTACCTATAAATTTAAGTTTATTGTATGTTAAAATGGATTCCCTCTCAGCATTCTTCTGCCTTATACTAGGTGTTGTAGGTTTTGCCTCATCTATTTATGGATTTAGTTACGTTAACAGGTATTTTAAAAAGGAACATTTAGGCTTCTACGGTTTAAACTACGGTTTTTTCCTATGCTTCATGTATTTAGTACTCATTATTTATGACGTTTTCTGGTTTATTATTTTCTGGGAGCTTATGACCGTTACATCGCAGTTTCTTGTATCATATGAAAAAGAAAAAATTGCTGCTAGGAAGGCTGCTTACAAGTATTTTTGCATGGTAAAAGCAGGGTCTGAAGCAATAATAGTTTCTGCCCTGATAATTATAATTATTCTTTCGGGTATGCAAACATCTTTCGATATTGTGAAAACATGTACTGAAAAACTTTTAGCTGAAAACCCTATTTTAGCTAATGCTCTACTAACCATGCTCTTTATTGGTTTTAGCGTTAAAGCGAGTCTTGTACCCTTTCACACATGGCTTCCAGACGCGCATCCTGAAGCCCCAAGTAATGTTTCAGCGCTACTTAGCGGTGTTATGATAAAAACTGCTGTTTACATGTTCTTTAGGCTCTTCTACTTTTTCTTCAAACCAACAATATATTGGGGATATATGGTTGCAACCATAGGGACAATAACTCTATTTGTAGGTACAATGTACGCTATTCTGCAAACAGATTCTAAGAGGCTTCTAGCATTTCATAGCGTAGGGCAAATGGGGTATATAGTTCTCGCACTAGGAGCGTCGATGGTTCTTTACTCTATGAAAGGAGAGGTCTATGCAATTTTGGCTTCAGCAGCTTTTGCAGCATCACTATACCATGCTCTAAACCATGCTATGTTTAAGTCTCTTCTCTTCTTAACTGCTGGCTCCGTTATTTACAGAACTGGTTTAAGAAATCTCAACGTTTTAGGGGGCTTAGCGAGACTTATGCCAGTAACAGCTATTTCAGCTCTAATTGCTTCTCTCTCAATATCCGGTATTCCACCGTTCAACGGTTTCGTAAGTAAATGGTTAATATATTCTTCAACAATACCTTCATTTACCATCCTAACAATATATGGTGTCATAGCTTTATTTATAAGTGCTGTAACAGCTGCTTCATTTGTAAAGTACTTTACTACGTTATTTACAAAGCCCCCAGCCCTAGAGCTTAAAGACGTAAAGGAAGTCCCTATAGTAATGTTGTTTTCTCAGATATTCCTAGGAGTAATATGCGTTACCTTAGGCATATATCCTGTTTTACCATTAACGGTAATATCTCCTGTATCTAAACTACTATTTCCACTAGGGGATGTTCTATCTTATGTTAAAGTATTACCAGGTATTGCTCTATTAAAAGTAGGGTTCGTTTCGATAAATTCCCCATTAATAATTGCTGTTTCTTTAACGCTAATCTCCTCAATAATTGCTGCTCTTCTGCCTCATAGAATCAAGGAGTTTAGCGTGTGGAGCTGCGGTGTTTCATTTAGGAAATATTTAATGAACATGCCTGCTGACTCCTATTTTAAACCATTTGAAGAAAGTTTTAAAGAACTGTATCTTACCGGAAAATTTTTACATAAAGTATTTGTTGAAGACTTCATTAAAAGGTATTTACTATCGGCGAAAGTTCTTGCTAGGGGCACGGAGAATTTTGTAGTAATGCTTACAGTATTTGCCTTAATTGCATTTTTAATACTATTATTTTTGGTGTAAGATAATATGGTTACTCAACTACTGGTCCTAACTAACATTGTAGGATTACTCTTAATAGCCCCCATCATAGATGGTATTGAAAGGAAAATTAAGGCTCGGCTTCAATGTAGGAGGGGTCCTCCAATACTTCAAACATGGTATGACCTGCTTAAGCTTTTTAGAAGGCCTAGTATAGTTACAGAAGAATATTCTTTGCCATACATTATTTCGCCATATATAGTATTCGCTAACATAATATTCGCTTTAGCATTAATACCTTCAATTACCAGGGTTTCACTAAGTTTCTACGGAGACATTATGGTTTTAACTTATCTTATAGCGTCTTCATCAATATTCATAGCTATTGGAAGCATTTCCTCGGGAAGTGTATTTGCAACAATAGGTGCTAATAGGGAAATAAGCATAGCGACTTTATCTAAGCTACTAATAGCATTAGTACTAGCATCGTTCGTAATATTAAAGGGTTCTCTAATGTTAGAAAAGTTATTTCCGATAATACCTCCATACACTATTTCAGCTATCTTGGCTATAGTACTGTTTGCAATACTAGCCTATATTGAGTCATATAAACTTCCCTTCGACATACCTGAAGCTGAACCGGAAATAATTGATGGAATACTTGTGGAATATAGCGGGAAAAGCTTAGGTGTTTTAAAGTATTCAATGTATCTTAAAAGAGTATTGTTATTTACAATATTGATAGATTTGGTACTTCCTAGAAACTTACCGCCAATAATTTCATCATTAGCCTATATTGCCTCTCTTATATTTGTATCAATACTTTACGTCACCATAGAAACTTATTTTGGAAGATTGAGAATAGATCAAGCACTAAAGTTCATGAAAACCCTAATTCCAATACTATTGGTGGTGATCGTTATTGCCTACTTCCATATATGAAGTACTAGAGCTAATGAGGAAATATGGTAGAATAGAGAAAATTCATAAAGACACATATATCGTAGAAGTCAAAGCAGACAAAGTAAAAGATGTATGCAGTATTCTTCATTGGAAACTTGGCGGACATTTTTCCGTAACCGTGGGATCCGATGAAAGACTAATTAATGGATACTTTGCCATATACCATGTTTTCCTACTTGATGAACAGAAAATTTCCATAATAGTACATACGAAGGCGAACCCTGCAATACCTAAAATACCCTCCATAACCCCTATAATACCTGGAGCTAATTGGCATGAAAGAGAAGCACATGATTTCTTTGGTATTGTTTTTGAAAATCATCCTAACCTAGAAAGGCTCATATTACCATATGATTGGCCTGAGAAAGTATATCCTCTAAGAAAAGACGTTAGTATAGAGGAGTTAAGGTTTAAAATACTTAAGCCTGAGACCGTAGAGGCGAAGGTGAAGCCTGAAGAAGAATATATTGTTCCCATTGGGCCTTACCATCCTGCATTACATGAACCAGAATATTTTGAATTATACGTTGAAGGTGAAAGAATAGTTGACGCTAAATATAAAGGATTCCATGTTCACAGAGGTATAGAGAAGATTGCTGAAGAAAGACTCACTATAAACCAAATACCCTTCATTGCTGAGAGAATATGTGGTATTTGCGGATACACTCATAATGTGGCTTACTGCCAAGCAGTAGAGTACGCTGCAAATATAGATGTTCCTTTAAGAGCAAAGTACATTAGAAGTATTCTATTAGAAATCGAAAGAATACATAGCCATCTACTATGGTTTGGTGTGCTCTTCCATCTTTTAGGTTTCGACACAGGTTTCATGATGACATGGCTTGTTAGAGAGAAGATAATGGACCTAGCGGAAATACTTACAGGAAATAGGAAAAACTATGGAATGAACTTAGTAGGTGGTGTTAGGAGGGATATAAATGAGGGAAAGATAAAGCTATCCTTAGAAACCCTAGACTATGTTGAGTATAAGTTAGGGAATATTCTGAATAAAATGCTGAAACTTAAGGAAATAATGTCTAGAACTAAGGAAATAGGTTTACTAAGTCGTGAAGAAGCTAGAAAGTTATCTGTTGTAGGACCTGTAGCTAGAGCTTCAGGTATAAGTACTGATGTTAGGAAGTATCACCCATACGCTGCCTATGGTGAGTTAGAATTTAAAGTGCCTGTGTACGATGCTGGTGATGTATATTCTAGAGTGTTGGTAAGGTATGATGAAATTTTTGAATCAATAAGCATGTTAAAGCAGTTGCTAAAAAATATTCCCAAAGGAGACTTAATGGCAGAAAATGTTGAAGTTCCAGAGTACAGGAAGGGCTTAGGGCTTACGGAAGCTCCTAGAGGTGAGAACGTACACTTAGTAATAACCGGTAGAGAAAATAAGGTTTATAGATGGCGTCCTCGAGCACCATCCTACAATAATGTTCCTTCAACTTTGGTCATGCTTAAAGGAGAAAACTTGGCCGATGCCCCAGCTATAATAGCTAGCATAGACCCTTGCTTTTCATGCACAGACCACGTAGTTGTAGTAGATGTTAAGAGAGGTACAAGGCGTACTTTAAGGTTAAAAGAAATTAGCCGTGGGAGGGCAAGATGAAGGCTTCGAGAATTGAAATATTCAAGGAAGCCCTAAAAACAGGGGTCGTAACTAAGAAGTATCCCTTTGAACCTATAGAAGTTCCTGAAGGATTTAGAGGTAAACCAAGCATAGATACTGAGAAATGTATTGGATGTGGAGCATGTGTAAGCGTATGTCCACCTAATGCGTTAAGCATTGAAGTAGATGCTAAGAGAGGGGTGAAGAGAATAATGTTGTTTCTTGGTAGATGTATTTTCTGCGGAAGATGCCAGGAGGTTTGCCCTACGGAGGCAATAAAGCTTTCCAGGGAATTTGAATTATCTTCCCTTAACTCTAAAGACTTGTATCAGGTGGTGGAGTTAAAAATGGCTAAGTGTAAAATATGTGGTAGATATTATGCCACTGTAAGGCAGATATTGTTTACAGCTAGAAATGTACCTAAGGATCAAAGACCATTACTTCTACTTTGTGATGAATGTAGGAGTAAGGTTTCAGCAAAGTATATCTCGTATGCGAGGTGGTAGGTTTGAGTCTTAAATTGTTTAGAAGAAGCCTGTGGGTTTACCATTTGAATAGTGGTGGCTGTAATGGGTGCGATATTGAGGTTCTTAACATATTTACGCCATACCATGATGTTGAAAGGCTGGGCATTAAGCTAGTTGCATCACCTAGACATGCTGATGTTATCGTGTTTACTGGGCCTATAACTAGAGAAACGTTACCTAAAGCTATAAGAGCATTTTTTGCAGTACCCGAGCCCAAAGCTGTAGTAGCTGTTGGCTCCTGTGCTTGCGGGGGTGGAATATGGTATGATTCATACGCAGTTATAGGTGGGATAGAAGCTTTCTACAGAATCCTAGAGAAATATTATAAAGTAAGACTGCCTCCAACAGTATATGTTCCTGGATGCCCACCTAAACCTGAAGCAATAATATATGGGGTAGCGGTCTTAAGGGGTGTTTTAAAGCAAAAACAGAGGAAAACATATTTCTTAGAGAAAGAAGTGCCAACTCTTACAAGAGACTTTATTGTTAATTTGGAAAAATACATGAAACAAGGAGGGGAAATCAGCATTGGGAAAAGATAGTATAGACAATAGGGTAAAAGTATTGATAAAAGCTTATAGGCATTTCCTAGCACCAATAGTCGTAATTAAAGCGGATAAGAAGTCTAAGAAGAAGAAAAAGGTGGCGCATACTTGATGTTAATATTAATTAAGTCACAATACATAAAAAATATTAAAGAAGTACTTTTAATTGCAAGACAGAATATTCATGGTTATTGAGGTATTAGCAGATGCTATCGCAGCAGCTTATCATTGCTCCTATAGCGCTCTTAATTACAGCATTCATCTCATCCATTGTCCTTAAAGGTAGGAAGTGTAACATTGTTGTTTCTCTTCTCTCAGCTATAGCGTCTTTTCTAATGGTATGGATAGGTTTAGACGTCCTCCTAACTAATAAGCCTCTATCGTACATTATTATCCTATATAGAGTTGAAGGGTTAACGCTAGGATTGAATAGGCTGATTTTTGTTGTTGACCATTTATCAGCATTGTTTAGTATAGCTCTTGGAATACTTGGATTCACTGTTTCAATATACACTGTAAAGTATATGGACCTTTATATAGGTCGTGAAAGCTTAAGGTTTTTCGGAATAAATTATTCTAGTTTCTTACTTATGATGTACCTTGTCATTACAGCGTATGATATTGTGTGGTTTATCATGTTTTGGGAGCTTATGACAGTAACCTCCCAGTTTCTAGTTTCATTTGAAAAGGAGAGAACTGCAGCCAGGGTTGCAGGTTACAAGTACTTCTTCATGGCTAAGGTTGGTTCAGAACTTATAATAGTGTTTATCCTCATAGTGATCATCTATCTTACACGGTTCGACACAAGCTTTTATGCAATAAGATTTACATTATCATTGCTTGCACGAGCATATCCTGGCATTACAGCGCTTCTTTTCGTAATTTTATTTATTGGATTAGGGGTTAAGGCTACAATATATCCTCTACACTCATGGCTTCCAGACGCCCATTCTGAAGCTCCAAGTAATATTTCTGCTCTGCTTAGCGGCATAATGGTTAAAATGGCGGTGTACATGATGGCACGTAGTTTCTACTGGTTCGCTCCCTCATTAGTTCACGTAGCATTTACCAAACCCGTATTAGGGGTGATATGAAAAGTGGACACAACCTATGTGCTTGACATTTACTTGCCAATAATATTCGCTATATTTTTAATAGCTTTCACACTTTATATTATTAGGATTGTTAAGGGCCCCTCAGTAGTAGATATGGCTCTAGCCGTTGACTGCCTAGCCTTTGACTTAGCTGTTTTCATAGGATTACTTACACTTTACTTTAGAACACCATTCCTGATTATTGGAGCTATTGCTTTAGCCCTATGGGCTTACATCCTAGACATATACATTGCAAAATATTTTGTCAGAAAGGAGGTTGGTGAATAATGTTCGAAATAGTTGAGTGGATAGTATTCATTATAGGGCTCATCTTAGTCACTATAGGCGCTATATGCGACTTAGCTGGAGCACTAGGCTTAGTTAGATTTCCTAACTTCTTTGTTAGACTTCACGCAGCAACTGTTGGAACAATAGGAGGAGCTGTTATACCTCTATTCGGAGTAGCATTAATCGCAGCTGTATCTTCACAAATAGGGCCGTTTAGGTGGGCTGTAGCAGGGGGAGCTATGATAACCGCTGTTCTAATAATGATTATTGCACCTGCTGGTTCCCATGCGCTAGCTTATGCTGCACATAAGGCAAAAATAGTTCCTGTAGAACCTAAGGTATGCGACCTACTTGAAGAACATGAAAAGAAGAAAATGGAGGCTAAGAAGAAATGATAACGTTAGGTCTCATATTGCTAATGTACCTCTTTACAGCAGCAATAATTTTCACGTATAAAGCTATTACAGAGAAGGACTTAGTTAAAGCAATAATATTCTCGGCAAGTCAATCAGTTGCATATGGTATAGCATATGCTGTGTTACTAGCCCCAGACATTATGTTAGCATACATTGCTGTAGGCATAGGAATATACTCCGTGATCTTGTTATATGTTGTTTCTAAAACTGAAAGGTTTGAGCGTGAGTAATCATGAAAGCCGTAAAAATATCATTCATAATATTCATGAGCCTTGTCGTAATACTTCTAGTACTATTCCTAAGCTACGGTACTGTAGGATACTCGCCTAAGGAGGTCATTAGAGGTCTTGGAGAATTCTTCCTTAGAGAAAGCTATAATCTATATGAGAGAACATGGTGGGCCGCAAGCCCCGAAGTAGTTAACGCCGCTCTATGGGATTATAGAGGATTAGACACGGTATATGAAACAACGGTCTTCTACTTAGCAGTAATAGGCTGTGTAACCGTGTTCAGACTTCTCAAAGAATACTCGCCTAGGCCAAGTGAGAAAACATATGCTTTAACAGTTATTGTTAGAACTGTTTCGAAAATAATTTTCGCAGCGATAATCCTAATATCAGCCGTAATAGCATTTCACGGCCATGTAACTCCTGGAGGAGGTTTCCAAGCAGGTTCCGCTTTCGCAATAGCTCCGCTAATGATTATAGCTGCTTTCTCAAGAGAATTTGTTGAAAAATTAGGGCTGAAAATTGATTTATCGCACGCACTAAAGTCTATTGCCTTGCTTGGGATTACAACTATAGCTTTAATACCCTTATTCTATTTAGGCTTTATTCTTCAAAACCAGTATAAACCATGGGGTTTCTTCCCAGGATTCCCTGTTGGAGGGATATTAACCCTAGTTAGCGGAACCATATTCCCGCTAAACGCTGCAGAGTTCATAAACATAGCTATGGGGTTCCTAACCATATTCCTCATGATATCAATACCTGAACACGTATTCAAAAAAGAAATCAAAGGTGGTACTCATGAGCCCTGAAGAAGCAATTGTAACATATCTTTATGCAGCATTATTTGCAGTGTTTGCTATTGCAGTTTACGGTGTAGTAGTTAAACCTAATATTTTGAAGAAGATTATTGCTCTTTCAATTCTTGGAGATACAGCAAACACTATAATAATTCTACTCGGCTACAGAACTTTAGCTAAACCTTTACCTCCAATACTTCCCACACTAACACCTGCAAAGGAACTCATTAGAGAATTTTCTATGACTTCCGTAGACCCTATACCTCAAGTCCTAGTTATCACAGCCATAGTTATCAACATGGCTGTTACTGCTCTTCTAGCATTTCTAGCAATACAGGTTTACAGACTATACAATACCCTAGACTATAGGGAAGTATTAAAGCTTAGGAGGTGGAGCTGAAGGTGAGGAAAATTGTTTACATAATAATATTGTCTATTCCCTTATACTTAGTGTACATATTGGTTTCAGGCTTATCGATTCCGCTAATCGATCTAACGCTAGGATATATTGTAGCGCTAATAACATCGGCTTTCGTCTATTCTGTTTTAGTTAAAGAGCATAGGAAAATAACTCAGTTGAAAAGGCTTTACTATCTCATTAGATATTTCTTCCTCTATATTACCTTAATAGAGTTTAGAGCTCATTCGGATGTTATTAGAAGAATATTTCATCCTAAAATGCCCATTAATCCCGGTATTGTTAGAGTCCCTTACCATGTTAAATCGGACTACGCATTAGTCACTATAGCTAATTCAATAACGAATACTCCTGGGACGGTTACCGTTGATGTTGATGAAGAAGAGAAGAAGCTTTTCATACATTGGATTGATGTTAAAGGCGTTGAGGAAGAAATATGTTATGAAAGAATTTCTAAAACTTTCGAAAAATATGCTAAGAAAATATTTGATTAAAGGTGATCCATCATGGTTGAGCAAATAGTTCAAAACTATGATCTAATAACTGCTTCCCTACCTGGATTAGCGGTTTTGCTATCTGCTGCAGGAGCGTTTTCACTACCTATAATTCAGATCTTAGTTAAGGATAGAAGATTCTGGGAGTTGCTTACAGTAGTTGTAACTGGTTCAGTAATGATCTTAACATATAGGCTCTTATTCGCCGTAGCTAATGTTGGAAAACCCTTGGTTTACACTTTCGGAGGGTGGCCTCCACCTGTAGGTATAGTTTACGAGGTCGATATGTTTGGAGCTTTGCTCGGTGTTGTTGTTTCATCAATAATGTTCCTAGTAGCTATTTACAGTATTAAGTATCTAGAGTTTGACGATGGTGTTCAATGGTACTATACATTATTCATGGGCTTAGAAGCCGGAATGCTTGGATGCATTTACACCGGCGATTTCTTCAACTTATTCGTCATGATTGAGGTTACTGCTATTTCAGCATATGCTCTTGTAGCTTTTAGGAGATACGATAGGATAGCTATTGAGGCAGCTATGAAATATGCTATTTTCGGAGCATTAGCAACAACAATGTACTTTACCGCAGTTATCTTCGCATATGGCAGCCTAGGAACATTAAACATGGCCGATATGGCTTTGAAGCTAGGTAAGATGGAGGTTCCGGTTACAGGCTTACCTTTTGGAATAGTACACTATGGTATGGCGTTGTTCGTAGTTTTTGCTCTATGGTCTTTCACGTTTAAAGCAGCACTATTTCCAAACCACTTCTGGCTACCGGATGCGCATGCTGCAGCACCATCTTCAATATCCGCGTTACTTTCAGGTCTTGTTGTTAAGGTTGGAGTTTACGCTATTGCTAGATTCCTATACACAGTATTTTCAGCATCTGAAGCAGTTGCTTCAGTAAGGAGAATAGCCCTATTAGCAGTGTTCGTTATGGGCGTTTTCTCGGCTTTCCTAGGGGCAATTCTAATGTTTATTCAGAGAGATATTAAGAGATTAATAGCTTACAGTACAATACTTAACATAGGCTACATTGCTATAGGTTTAGGTTTAGGATCGGTTTTCGGAGCATTAGCAGCAACATACCACATAGTAAATCATGCAGTAGCTAAAGCACTTCTCTTCATGGCTGCGGGAGCTTACATTCACTATGCTGGAACAAGAGATATTGAGAAGCTTTCAGGAATAGGTAGGGCAATGCCAATAACAACCATAGCCTTCATCATAGGGGCATTTTCGCTAGCAGGTATACCTCCACTAAACGCTTTCATGAGCAAATTCTTACTCTATGGAGCATTGTTAGCTACAGGAATATTGCCATTAGTAGCTGTAGTAGTTATTCCAAGCATTATAGCTTTCCTAGCATACCTTAAACTAGTATATACGATATTCGTAAAACCACTACCAAAGGAGTATGCAGAGAAGAAAATAAAAGATCACCCATTACTGACAGGACCTGTAGTAATCTTAGCAATAGCATGTATACTCCTAGGTGTGGGTGCACCATATGTAATAAACAACTACATATGGCCAGCAACAAAAGCATTAATGGACTGGCAAAGCTATACCCAAGCAATGCTACAAATAGCTCAAAAATTACCCTAAAACTGCATTCTCCAGTCTATTAACTATAGCCTTTAGTTCTTCGGGTAAAATGATTACATTATCTACAGGGTAACCTCTGCTTCTAAGAAATGAAATAAGCTCATTATCTACTGTCAGAAATCTTATGTTTAGAAAGTAAGCTGTAGAGTAAAGCAAATTATCTATCATATCCCTATGCCCATCTACCCACATTTTACATGCCAAAGCATATGCTTTGTAAGGAATCTCTACCTTGGAATACGTTTCTTTGATAGCCCTTATACCCTTCAATACGATCTCTATTTTTCCAGATAAATTAAGTCTAACTATTTTCCAGGAAGCTTCGAGAAGACTTAGCTCAGAATAATAAATTTTAAAGAACCTAAAATACTTTATAGCCTCAATAATTTCCCTTTCAACAATGAAACCTAGGGTAGGCAAGATAAAGCTAGTATCTATAAGTATTTTAGGCTTCAACATGCTTCTTCTCTTTCACAGAGGCTTCTTGCCTTACTACACCAACGTATTTTTCCTGCTCGGCAACGCTAATTTCCTCCACTTCTTTCCAGCTTATTTCAGCAATTTTTTCACCATGTAGAGCTAACCATATAGCGTCTGGGATAGGTTCTATAATTAACTTGTCTTTTTCAACTTTCAAAACAACTCTGCCTCCTTCAACAATACCTAAAGACTCCGCAATAGCTTTAGGAATAACAATGGTACGCTTCCTACCAACCCTAACTTCAACAGTCAAACCCATAAACATGCACCAAACCAATATATTAGAGTCAGACATATAAAAAGACTCCGACAGCAACAGTTAAACGCAGAATAAACTATAATAATTATTGAAGCAAAATATGATGAAACTGCTAGTGGCTAAGCCCAAGGCATGCTGAGTGAACCTCGGACTGAACAATTAATAAAAAGAAACCTTCATATCCAATACTAAACATTAAGTAAACATAGATAGGGGCAGAATAGATTTTGATGTTTACTGGAAAGTTTCATATTGATTTGTAGTCAAGCCCTTTTAGAGCGATTAAATACGCTGATGCCGTGTGTTTATCTAAATGTTTTCGGAGTGTACTACATAGAGGGAGCTTGTATGAAGCTTATTAAAGTTGAAAAAGCGTAAAGAATTATTGGCTATAAAACTTAATGTTTCAGTTTCTATATGATTGTATCTGGTTGATTCAGTTGCATACTGGTAGAGTCGGTAAGAGATATACTCTCTATCCTTCCAAGGAATTACTTGAAGCGATAGGTGTTAAGGAGGGGGACTTAGTAGTTTACCGTGTTGAGAACGGTAAGTTAATTGTAGAACCTCTAACTAACCCGTTTGAGTATGCTTTAAAGGTGAGAAAATGGGCTAAAACGAGCTTAGAAGAAATCGAGGAGTTTTCCTATAAATTGCAGGCTGAGATTGTTGAAAGAGATTAAAATTATAGTTGATACCTCATTTCTTCTCCCTATTTTAGGTATTGAAGTTGAAGAAGTAAGCAATGATGATCTAGTATTTCTTAAGAAAATAGTTAACAAGGTCACATTACTATATCCCTCCCCCATGCTTATCGAGTTAATAGGTAAAGCTGTAAAGAAGGCTAAAGAACGTGGGCTAAGTAGCTTACCTACTGAAGCAGTTGAAGGGTTAAAAATAACATTTTCAGGGGTTTTTATCGAAATTATAAACCCTGATTTCGACTTTTTAATACTGGCATCACGTATTTGGCTTCATGGACATAAGGATATGTTAGACAATATAGCGTACACTTGCTCTAGAAGTTTAAATGCATTCTTCCTAACACTCGATAGAGATTTCGTTGATTTTTTGAGAGAGAAAAATTATCCCACGGATAACATTGTAGACATAGCCGGGCTTAGGAAAATTCTCTCTAACTTGTACAAGATTGTTAGTTAGTATAGATAAAATTTAGCAGAAGGTAGGATAAGTTTTAGTTTGTTGATTACTTCCTCCGAATCCTCATGTACTTCGATTATCTTGTATCCTCTAAATATGAGCCATTGGATTATTGACGTTTTAAATTCATAGTCTTTCCGCTTATCTCTCTTCCTCCTAAAATATATTTCATCGTATGGCACATTGTACTTTTTCAGCTGTTTTTCTGTTTCCTCACCTTGAGATTCAAGAACTCTACCAGTAACTATGATTATTTTATAACCTTCCTCTTTAAGCTTATGCATGTAATTTATAACATCAAACCTAGGCTTATCTAGGTACATGTATTTAGGGGATAAGAATATTTTCCAAAACTTGCTTTTAAGCTTAGGGTTTCGCTTAACCCTATCTATACTATCCACTCCTAGTTCCTCTAATGTTGCTCTAATTCTATCCGAAACGTCAAAAATAACGCCATCAATATCGAAAATAGCGCATTTAGGCATTTTTAACAACTACCTAATACCCTATTTAATTTTAAATTAAATCTGAAGCAACTAATATATTTCCTTTTTAAGCATAAGTTTAAATTAGAGGATATAAGATATGGCTAAAGTTAAGCTTAAAGAGGAGTTTCTAAAGCTTCTTAGGGAAGATGTTGAGTTTCGCTATGCTGTAGCTGGATTATTGGGATTTGAGGAAATACTTAGAAGAATAGATGCAAATACTGAGGCTATTAAAAACATGCAGAAACAAGTAGTGTTAATTCAGAAGAGAATAGAAGAACATAGTGTGATTTTGGAAAAACATGGTGAGCTTATTTCTGCTCTCACCAATGAGATTAAAATGCTTAGAGGAAACGTGAATGCTCTAGGTTTTAGATACGGTATTTGCACAGAGGAAACGTTTCGAGAAAGTATTAAGTACCTTATTGAAGACTTACTTAAAAAATATAAGGTTTCTAAATGGGTTAAAAAAGATGAAAAAGGCGTTGTTTACGGATATCCGTCGATTATTGAAATAGATGTTTTAGTTAGAGATAAAGAAGTAATACTTGTCGAGTATAAAGCTTCTGCAGATAAAGCAGACGTAGCGGAACTCTATAGGATAGGCAGATTTTATGAGGAAACAGAAGGAGTAAAGCCAAAATTATTACTTATTTCCCCTACAATTAGAAGCAGAGCTAAAGAACTTGCAGATAAGCTTGGTGTAAAACTTAGAGGAACAGTTTTTGAAGAATAATTCAGCAACACACGGACTCTTCATATACTCTAATCTGACCCAGTAGGTCTCATCATCTATTAATTTATTTTTAAATGTTAAACTATTTTTCCATCTACTAAATGTATTGATTTCCTAGTATACTTAGATACTGACGGATCATGAGAAACTATAATCATAGTTATTCCTTCCGACATATTTAGTTCCCTGAAAAGTTCTAACACTTGTTTCTTAGACTTTAAGTCTAAGTTTCCCGTAGGCTCGTCTGCCAAAAGTATTTTAGGGTTATTGGCTATAGCACGCGCTATTGCTACTCTTTGCTGCTCTCCACCACTCAGCTCTGCCGGTTTATGGTTAGCTTTACTATCTAAGCCTACCTTGTTTAGGAGATCTAACGCTATACTACGTGCCTTACTCTTAGGGATTCCAGTTAGTAGTAAGGGTAGCATTACATTTTCTAAGGCATTCAATTCAGGTAGTAGGTTGTAAAACTGAAATACTATCCCTATATTTTTAAGCCTAAATTTTGCAAGCCGAGTTTCAGACATTTTAGTTACATTCTCACCGCAAACAGAAACTTCACCCTTAGTTGGTTTATCTATGGTAGCTATAATGTTCAATAATGTTTTTTACCGCTTCCGCTGGGGCCCATAATGCAGATAGATTCTTCTCTGTAAATACTTAGATCAATACCCCTTAGAGCCTGAACTAGAACTTTACCCATTCTATATGTTTTCCAAACATTCCTTAAAACAATAATTTCTTTAGCCAAACCTCATAACCTCAACAGGTTTTACACGTGATACCTTAAGTGAAGCTAAACCGCTTGAAAGAGTAGATATTATTAAAACGTATAGGAAACCTAAAGCGAAGATTGTAATATTGTATATAGGTTTAATAGTATATAAAATTCCGCCAATACTAAACTCTATGGTTCCAATAAAGCCTAGTGCAACTTTGGACGCAACTACGCCTAGTAAATATCCTATGGTAGCACTAGGTTAGCGCTAGAATTATGAAAACTTCAAATACTTGAGTTGAGGTCATACCTATAGATTTTAAAACACCTATTTGCTTCTTCATAGACTCAACAACAAGAAACATAACATTAACAATACTTAAACCAACAACAGCTATAGCTGAAACCAAAATACCTGTATATCTTTTTTCAGTAATGTTCCCTAAACCCACGTGTTTCAGTTTATCGTGTAATTCCTTTTTAAACGTAGGGGAAGCTAATGGATCATAAAGGTTAACTACAATAACACTGCAAACGTCTTTTCCCATTCTTAGAGAAGACCTTGTCTCGTTTATACCTACTAAAACCACTTGACCATCTATTTCGCTGAAACCCGTATTTAAATACGGTATATGTTTTCTCAAAGCCATTAGGATAGGTTATCGTAACATTGTCTCCTATACTTAGGTTTATGTTTTTTCGCTAGTAGATAACCTACTACGTTACCATTACCTAGTCTGTTTATATTGCCAATGAGATTCTCTTTAAACTTCAAAATACTGCTTTCAAGTTCAAAATCAATACCCCATAGTTGCACTAAAGAGTGCTCTCCATTCACCTTCATTACGCTATAAACGTTTATTCTTGGAGCATAATTTTTAACATTCCCTATTGAAGATAGGGTATAGACTATTTTGCTACAATTACATATGATGGTCTTATTCTCAATTACGATATGAGGTATAGCAATGCCCAGAGTTTTTTCGAGAACAGAGTTTGTGAGCCCTTCAACAAGACAGTTAGAAAATATGAATAAAGCACAAGCTCCAGCAATAATAGCGATAACGATAAAAGTTACCTCTTCCTATAGGCATTTATCCTACTAGCCAAGAGAAAGATAGCCGTGTCCAAATTAACCACCCTTAAGTAACGATAAAACCTCATTTACTATAGCCACTCTTCTCTCTTTACTCTTGAATAATTCAGGGTATAGCATGCAATGTAAGGCTAACCCGTCAAGAATAGCTGCGAAAAGCTGAGCCTTAACCGCAGGATTATGTATGTTGTTTTCTCTGAAAAACTCTTCAAACAAGCTTATACCTTTTAAATATAGATGTTTCACAATATCTTCTCTTCCTCTCTCGACAATTTCCTCATAAATGCTAACAAGCATAACCATATACTTAACATTACTCTTCAACATAACATCTAAAACATGGTCAACAATAGCCCCAATTTTCCCTTTAAAAGACAAATCAGAGCCTATAATTTTCTTTAAAGGAGTCTCAACAAAAACCCTATAAAACATGTCTAAAACAGCCAAACCTATGACAGACTTAGATTTAAAATAGTGGAAAACAGTGCCCTTAGCTACATTAGCTTCATCAGCAATTTCCCTAACAGAAACTTTAGAGAAAGACTTTCTAGCAATAAGCTTCAAAAGCTGCTTCTACAATTTTATCTTTAACACTTACATCGACCGACCGGTCGGTTAATACAAAAATACTTACTAATAAATATTTTCCATAGACTCTCCCAATATAAGCTACGTTTATCTTAGCCAAGCAATAGTTTTTTAACATTATCCACACATATAATAATGTTAGAATGCTCTCGAAGAGGAGAACTTACTCAGAGTTAGTGTTAAATGCCCTCACATACGCCACCATTATAGCCTTAACAGTTTACGCCGTGACTCTTATCGTACCAGAACTTCCAGCTATGTGGATTCAGGGTTGTACAGAAGAATGTGAACTCACACATTGTTGTTCTAGTGTAGTTGCTAACGCTCTCTCATATGCAATTTTCTTAGTTTTAATGTTGCTTTTCTTTCTGGCATTAGAGAATAAAAGGCTGCTAATCGTCCCGTTTCTTCTAGGAACATACAGAATACTGCAGTCCTTAGCACTATACTATGTCTCCTCGAAAACATATAGTATAGAGTCTTTAGGACTACTTTTAAATGAAATACGTTATTCAATAGATTTACTACATACTGCTGTGTTTTCAACTTCTATGGCAGAGCTTATTACACTGCTTCTACTTGCACTATACCTCATAGTCATTAGCGATAGATTTAGAAAACGACTACTACTTGCCCCATTAGCCTTGATAATATTATCCATGCTATTTATTGCCTCTTTCATGTCAAACATATTCTATGCAGCTTACGTAGCAGCACTATTTACACTAGCAATAATCCTAATATACCTGCTAAGGGAGAGGAAGAATGTTATCGTTGGAGTTTTTAAGGGGAAAACGACGATATTAGGCGCAACTATAATTTTACTGCTTTCCATATTAAACGCGTTTCTCATATGTACAGCGCCTTCAACACTCACTACAAATTATAAAGAACTTCTCGCAGAGAAACCATATACTATATCGTTGAGTAAACTAAGAGGTTGCTTCTGGGGAGGCAAAATAAACAGGACATGCTGGACAGCACATGCTGATCCACATAGTTCTCTAATATGTTTCAATGAATCCTATAAGATATGTAAATTCTATTTAACCACCACTAAACTTACTTTACATGCTACTTTACTGATAAGTAATTCATCAGAAAGAGCTTTAGTTGTCTCTGAAAGAGATTCTTCATACAATTACGCTTTAACCTCAGTACTTAACGCTAGAGGCATTGTAGCATACGAGTTTATAGGTTTCGGAGATAGCACATTACATCACTCACCGGACTTTCTATTTTCAGAAGACATTTTTATGGCATGGAACGAAATAGCATCTTACATGGATAACAAATTTGGGGCTCTAAGTTTAAACCTTGCAGCTGTAGGCTTCCACAAAAGAATAAGTAGGTTATTCAGTAGCTTTATGAGATCATGGTCTAATGGCAAAGGACCTTTACTCTTCAAGCCTAAGCCACTTGTCATATACATGTTTGACGAGAATTCATCTATAACCTTAGTGTACTTTAATGAAATAGATGGAGATGTATTTTTACTGAAAATAACGTATTAAATGCTATATACTTCCACATATTGGGCAGTTTTCTCTTCTCGAAACAGGTATTTCATGGAAGTTCATAGAGTATCCGTCATATAGTATTAGCTTTCCTACTGCTGGCTTACCGTAGCCAGTAATTATTTTCACTGCTTCTGTTACCTGTAGCGCAGCTAGGACTGCTGGTGTTGTTGGAAGTATAGGTATTTTTCTTTCCTTGGAAGACCTGATGGGCATTATGCATTGAAGACATGGGCTCTTACCTGGTACTATTACAAGTAGTTGCCCGTACATTCCATGTACCCCGGCATGTATGAACGGTTTATTTAGCTCTACGCATGCCTTATTTACTGTGAACCTTGTTTCCCAATTATCCAGCCCGTCGATAACTACGTCTGCTTCTCTAATGAAATCGTAGACGTTTTCGCTGGTTATTTTCTCTATAGAATATTCAATATCAACATTGGGGTTAAGTTCTTTAAGCCTTTGAGCTGCAATTTCCACCTTAAACTTCCCAATATCGCTTGTTTTGTAAAGTATTTGCCTATTTAAATCACTTAATTCTACCCTACCATGATCTACTAGGAATAGTTTACCAATACCTAAAGCAGTAAGGTATATTGAGGAAACAGAACCTAAACCACCAACTCCAAAAACTACTATCCTTGCCTTCTTAAGCTTTACTTGACCATCAACATTGAAAAGAATTATTTGCCTATCATATCTTTTAAGTTCTTCTTTACTTAACAACATCGATAAGCCCCTTTAATCACTATTTAAGCTACTATATACATATACATTTAGAACTTAAGTTGACGCCTCAGATTTAAGTATGTTATTATATAAGCTTACATGCCTCCTAGCCATTCTTAGCCACTGAGTTCTTGCAGAGTAGCCGTAAAGGTATGCCATGTATGCTACTCCGAAATCGTAGTTTTCAATAAGCCATAGGATTTTCTTGCTTAATTCTTCAGGAGCTTTAGGAGGTATTGTTAACCTTGGAGCGTACTGGTATAATTCTATTAGTCTAGGAACTTTAGTACCTATTATTGGCCTGAAACTTCCCATTGACAAGTGGAGAATACCGCTTATAGAGTATGATCCTCTCTTATCTCTATATGGTAGCACTATTATGTCAGATAGAGCTATTAACTTAAGCATTTCCTCGTTCGTTAAATATCTTGCTAAGTAGATAATGTTCATTTTTGAACTAGCATATTCTACTATACCAAGTAGTTTTCTATCCCTAAGTTCTCCTGCGATAATAAGAGTAAATTTTTCTTTATCTATGTGTCTCAGAGAGTCAATGAGTACATCTAACCCCTTATCTTTCCTTAGAAAACCGGGCATTGTCATTATGTACCCTTTAATTTTCTCTTTACTTAACGATAACTCAGCCAAAAGGTTTTCACGTGAGATTCCAAGGTAGGGATTTAAATGTGTTCCATGAGGTATTCTGTAGACTATTCGAGGATTTACTCCTTGATGCTGAAGTTCGAACTCTTTTAAAAAACTATGAACTATAACTGCATCTACACTATTTAATTTCTCCTGAAATTTTAATGCTCTATCATTTCCCGACAACGGATGATAAACCGTATGCATTGTGAAAACTATTTTCTGAGCTAATCCCTCTTCTTTAGCCTCTAAACAAGTCTCTAATATTGCATCGGTATATCCAAAAATACCGTATTCATGCTGTACATGTAATACATCAACCCCACCTATTTCGGCTAATACGTCTAGTATTTTATCATAATTGCTTGAACCCTTGATAAATGCGTTATGAACGTATGCACCTGTTTCTCTATCTACTACTTCTCTCCTATCACCAATATCGCATAGTACGTGAACAGTGACATTAGCTGCAGACTTTAACGCTGTTATAAGCATCTTAGTATACTCAGCAACACCACAGTGCGTAGGAGGATACGTTGAGACGTAAGCTACACTTAACACTACCCGCTTACACCTACACATAACTGAGAACTAATTGCTAGTAAATAAACATGTACTAAGTTGTACAATCTAGAGTTTTTCAATAACGGTAATCAATTCTCCAAGATCCGATACCGCAGCATCAGCTAAACTAGATTTTGAAATATATGGGGTTAGTTTCTGCACTGCCTTCAACCCCGCACTTTTTGCACCCATAACATCCGCTATAGGATCATTACCTACATGAACACACTCGCTTGGTTTAACATTAAGTAAACGGCAAGCATATAGGAATATTCTTCTATCTGGTTTTCTCCACGAAACCATTTGCGATGTTATAAGTAAGTCTATATACTTCAATAACCCATCTCTTTTAAGAACCTTGTAAATTAAGTAGTGAGAACCGGTATTGGATATTATGCCTATCTTCAACCTCTTCTCCTTAAGGCATATCAATGTTTCTTGAACATCCTCATAAGGCTCCATGATGTCAACTAAACTGTTAAGAAAAACATCGTAAGCTTCCATAATTAAACTAGGATTTAAGCTTAAATTCAGCTTAGAAAAAGTCAACAATAGTATGTTTAAATGCCATAGTTCAGTACCTTCAACGTTTAATGTTCCAAGATACTCCTTTGAGGAAACATAAGCTTGATATATTTCATCCCATGACACAAGTATGCCCTGTTTTTTAAGGTAGTTCGCTAAAATAATAGCCCAGGGAGGTATTTTGAATTTCTTTTCCTTGTACAACGTACCTCCTATATCGAAAAATATTGCTTTAACTTTCATTCAAAACACCTAACTGCTAGAACGGGAACAACAATATATTTATCTTACTTTCTAAGGAGAGTTAGGGGAAGGAAGAGGATTTAAATTAGATAATGACTATGCTAAAAACCTATATACTTTAGTTCTACTTCTTGAGGTAATGTATTCCTCTATTATTCTTGATATCTTATATTCTAATACGTACTTGTCTATTATGATATATCTTTTCTTTACAGTAACACTACATCTAAGTGTTGACTTTATTTTACTGCCAAGCTTCTTAAGGTTTTGCGGCGGATTATCGAAAGCTATTATTGTTTTCCATTTGCCATTATCGTCAACCCTGTAGAGACAATAGTACTTCGTCGCTAATCACCTTAGATAAAACTTTGGAACCACTTGTCCATATTTTTGCTAAACTAACATATTTGAGTTTCCTCTAAAACAGCATAAACGACTTTATAAATATAATTAAAAGACCATATTTCGACTATAATCTAAAATGTTTACGGTATTACCATTAGGTGAATTTATAAACTCTTTAAACATTTCATTACATGTTATTGTATAAATTTTTATTAGCGAAAATAACTTAACGATATTAGGTGCTAAAATGGTTGAAGCTGTTGATTCAGTAAAGATAATTATTCTTGCAGATGACTATGCAGGGTACGAGTCTAACCTTATTGGCCAACACGGTTTTTCAGCTTTCATAGAAGTTAGTAGAGGTGATATTAAGAAGAGAATACTATTTGATACAGGTCAATATGCTGCACCTGTACTATTTAATTCGAAGAAACTAGGCTTAGACTTGACTAAAATAGACTATATTGTTCTTTCCCATAGACACTATGATCATACAGGAGGTTTGCCTAGAGTACTCAAGCATGCAGGTAAGAGGAGAGTGCATGTGGTTGCTCATCCGCTTCTCTTTAAACCTAATTTCGTAATGAAGCCCTATCTTAGAAATGTTGGTGTACCATTCGGTAGAGATGATCTGGAAAAGTATAATGTGGAGCTTGTATGGGCTAAGAAACCAATGGAAATAATTGAAGGTGTTTTCGTAACAGGAGAAGTACCTAGGGTAACTGATTTTGAAAAACCTATTGAAACCTATACTTTTAATGAGGAAGGAGAACTAGTTTTTGACGATCTTAGGGACGATATTTCGCTCGTAATTGATGTGAAGGACTATGGGCCTATAGTAGTTACTGGTTGTAGCCATGCCGGTATAGTTAACATAGTAAAGTATGCTAAGAAACTTACTAAATATAATAGGGTGAAAGCAATTATAGGGGGATTACACTTAATTGATTCTTCAGAAGACAAAATAAGGAAGACCATTAGTTGTCTTGAAGAGGAAAATGTTGAAACAATACGCGCTGGTCACTGTACAGGGTTTAAAGCTCACCACTTATTCTCTCAAATCTTCCGGGGTATATACAGTATAATATATACTGGTTTCACTTTCTCCACACAGTAGGAGGATTCAAGGTGAATGCAATGAAGGTATATGAGGTCGTTTTATGTGGAAAGACTATTGAGATTAGAAGACCTAAGAATACTGATGAATATAGGAAACTTATGGATGTCCAAGTTGAAATATGGGGTATGCCTGACTATAGTGAAGCAGTAACATATCATATGCTAATCTCGGCTGATAGGCATGGAGGACTTGTTTTAGGAGCTTTCGAGAAAGATACAGGCAAACCAGTAGGACTTGTTTTCGGAATACCAGGCTACCTTGATGGTAAAATATTTCATTATAGCCATATAGCAGGGGTGGTTTCGGACTATAGATATAAGGGACTAGGCTATATCCTAAAGCTTAAGCAGAGAGAATTCGTTTTGAAGCAAGGTTTAGACCTAATAGTTTGGACCTATGATCCACTACAAGGATCAAATGCTAAATTCAACGTTGGAAAATTAGGTGTTATTGTTAGAAAATTCTATAGAGATTATTATGGTGAATTAAGAGACCAAATAAACATTGGCATGCCCACGGATAGGTTTGAAGCTGAGTGGTGGATTAAAAGTAGGAGAGTAGAACTTAAGCTTCAAAAGAAACTAAAACCTCCACCATTAAAGCATGTGTTAAGCTTAGGAGCAGACCTAGTAACGGAAACGAGGAAAGTAGACGACTATCGGAAATTAGAAAACTATAATTTAAAATCAAATAGTAAGCTATTAGTCGTTGAGATACCCGGGGACTTAAACAAACTAAGGAAAAATAGGGGCGTCTTACTAGAGTGGAGGTACGGGTTAAGAGAAGTTTTCAAATCATATCTCAACAAAGGATACATTGCAATGGAGTTTATCTCAGAGTTCGAAAACGGGCTGAGAAGAAACTTCTACGTTCTCTGGAAAGAAAGTCTCGACAAAATTCTCAAAGGAGAAACACCTTGGAGGGAAAATTTAGCGTAGGTGGTCAACAATTAGAATAAAAATAGTAAAACTTTACCATGCAGTTATGAAACTTAAAACACCCTTCGAAACGAGCTTCGGAAAAACCATAGATAGACACTGTATTTTAGTGAAAATAGTAGATGAAGAAGGTGATGTAGGTTGGGGAGAAATCCCTGTAGATGATGTACCATATTACCATTATGAAACTGTCGAAACAGCACTTTACGTAGCGAAAAAGTTTCTAGTACCAAAGTTATTGGAAATAAACGTAGCAGAACCCAAGGACTTCTTGAACGCTACTTCTAGAATAAGAGGCCATGTTATGGCGAAGGCGGGTTTCGAAATGACTCTATGGGATTTATTGGCCAAGAAGAAGAGAAAACCTCTCTACGAACTTATAGGAGGAGCCAGGGATAGAATAGTTAGCGGCGTAAGTATAGGAATTATAGGCAATATGGAGTCATTATTAAAGGCTATTTCTAGGTTTCTAAATGAAGGATATAGGAGAATAAAGATTAAAATAAAGCCTGGATGGGATGTTAAACCTGTCGAAACTATTAGGAAAACTTTCGGCGATATACCGCTTCAAGTAGATGCTAATGCAGCCTATACTCTTGAAAACTTTGACATATTTAAACAACTAGATGAGTATGATTTGTTAATGGTTGAGCAGCCGCTTCACTATGAAGATTTAGCGGAACATGCAGAATTACAGTCCAAAATAAGGACTCCGATATGTTTAGATGAAAGCATTAAGAACATTTATGATACTAAAGCCGCGGTAAAACTTGGAAGTTGTAGAATAATAAACATTAAACCGGCAAGAGTTGGAGGGATATCAGAGTCTATAGCAATTCACAACTATGCATTGGAGCACAATATTCCAGTATGGATAGGGGGAATGCTTGAAACAGGTATTGGCAGAGGATTCCAAGTAGCAGTAGCAACATTACCTAACGTAAAATATCCTAACGATATTTCAGCATCAAATAGGTATTATGAGGAAGATATAGTGGAGCCTCCATGGACCTTAAACTCTGATGGAACAATAACTGTACCTAAAAAGCCTGGAATAGGTGTTGAAGTTCTAGAAGAAAGAGTAGAAAAATATAGCAGAAAGATATTGGAATTTAAAAGTCATGTGTGAATAGTGTTGAAGCATAAACATATTTTACATTTAAGGAAGTACGTATGGGATATTACAGCTCTTTCAATAATACTTCTCATAGCATCTTCAGCTATAGTGCTTACAATTGTAACTTCAGAAATAACCTTTCAAAACACAAGAGATGTGTTCCTAAAAATATTTACCCCCCTTATTTTAACCGTAATATTTCACGAACTAGTACATGTAATTACAGCTATAAAACTAGGATACAAGGTAAAAGTAGGTTACGGTAGAATAAAATTTAACCCAGTATTTTATGTTAAAGTCGTAGGCGGGATTAAAAAGAAACACTATATAGCGATAACATTGTCACCACTAATAATTCTATCATCAACATCTATTGTTCTAGCATCAATCATGCCTAATGTTTTAATTAAGGAAATATTGTCAATATTGTTTATAATGAATACTGCAGGTTCAAGTGGAGATATATTACTTGCTTTATCTGCAAGTAAAATACCAGGAGAAGCGTTAATAGAGGATTACGGGACTATGATAGTGTCAGATAAATTAATACCTCGTCCTTATAGTGAGAAGATAAGTTTACTTATTAGAATACTAACTTTACTTATCATAGTTGCAACTATAATCCTTTTCAAGGTAAAAGTAGTGATGGTGAAATAGGTTATCGAAGAGATTGTAGCATGAGGGATGAAAATAATGTGCAGAAAGTAGTGGAGTACTTGAAAAATCGGAGAGCTAACGCAGAAATACAGCACTTTAAACATAAAGTGGTTTCGGCAACTATAGACTCTGAGGTTTCCGGTTTTCCATTGAATAGGATCGTTAAGATCCTTATAGTTATTGCAGATAAGAAACCATATGCCGTTATGGTGGGAGGCAATAAAAAAACTAGACTATGGAAAACTACGTAAACTACTCAAATGTAAGAAAGTTAGACTTGCACAAAGAAGTGAAGTTAAGGAAATAACAGGGTTTGATGTGGGAGAAGTATGTCCACTATCCTATACTTTAGAGAAAATACCTAAAATAATGGATGAGGAAATAGTAAATAAAGACATTGTTTTTAACTGGAGGAGGTTCTCAATATTTTAGTTAAAATTAAAGCTAAGGATCTTTTGAAGGTGCTATCTCCTATAATTGCTAACATTTCTAAGTAGAGTAGCCCGTGTTCGAACCTTTAACTTTATATGTTATAAGAATTGTACTTGGTGTTGAGGAGCTAAGTTATGATTAGGAAAATAACCATAATATTATTTACTATGTTATTTGCGTTTCATGCACTCACAGCATTGCCTGTTGAATGCGATAAAGGTGTTATTCCTTTTGGAAACTATATTGTTGAGGAGCCTGGTCAAAAAGCTATAATTGGGTGGAATGGTAGTGTTGAAGTACTTATACTATCTAATGATTTACTAGGTGAAATTGAAAGTTACAGTGGTTTTAAGGGTAAAATTCAAGTTTTGGAGATGCTGCCCTTACCCTCGTTACCTAAAATAGAGAAAGGTTCTGAAGAATCATTTAGAACTCTAATTAGCTACATTAACTTTAGGATTTCAAGGAAAGGTTTAGTTAGACCTTTCCCCGCATATGCGGAAGCTAAAAGGGTTACTGTTGAGTTCCAGGTAACAATAGGTCCTCACTTTATTACTGTCGTTAAAGCAGAAAGCGGTAAAGAACTTGAGAAATGGGTTATGAATTATGCTGAAAAACAAGGTTTAGAGAAGCCAAAAGTAACTGTTGACATTTTAGAAGACTATATTAGTAGAGGATATAGGTATTTTGCAATAGACATAGTTACTATTGAAAACATACGCGAGATGAAGACTGTTGAGCCTCTTGTTTACATTTTCAAGTCAAATAAAATATTTTACCCGCTTAAGATATCAGGCTTAACTGAAAGCTATACGCAAATAAAGCTATTTATAATTTCTAAGGATAGAGTAAGAAGTGAGCCAATTACTAGAGCTGAGTTCGAATTTACTGTAGAAGACATTATCAGCCTAAATAAGCTTAAAGAAGTAGATCCTAGACTAGCCAACTTATTTAAAGAAGGGGAACTATGGGTTACAGTTTTAGAATATAGTGGATCAACAGTAGATTTAACCTCAGACATAGAAACTACAACAACAAAAATAGTTTTAAGAGGGATAGATTCGGTTATGGCATTTATTACTCCATTAGCACTAATAGTAATAGCTTTAAGCTTATTGTTCCGTTATTACCTAGCTAAAACACCTCATGTAGAGTATGGTAAACCAGGATACGTTATTACAGCAGCATCTCTACTACTAATACTTGGAGTATTACTCATAATACCTTACTCAATGCTAGCTTTGAAGACTGTTGAACCTCCAATACTACCCTACATTAAACATGGCCCAGGAAAAGTATTTGCCTCCCTCATTATAGGAGCATATATAAGCTTAGGTATACTGTCTCTTGTATCAGTAACTCTAATTGCGAAAAAGAAACTACTAGGACTCAAATTAGGTTTGGCGTCAACAGTAATTGTCCTATTAATGTCAATAACGTATGCTTCAACAGTGATAAATCTGGGATACTTCGGAGTATACTATACAGTAATGGGGGCAATGATAGGTTTAGGAGCACTTTCATCAATAATAGCACTACTCTCACTAATATTCATAGGACTAAGCTGGAACCATATTAGGAGAAAGTAATGAAGCAAAAGGTATTACATAAATCTACCACAAATTTGGTAAAACCGAAGTTTTTTAAAGTGTTTAAAACCGCTCTAGAACTAAATGGCATACTAAGTATAGCTGAAGGAAACTATGAGCCATGGAATAATGTTTTCTGTAAGCCATTCTTTAGGGTAAGCTATCTCGATGAGTATTCTATCTACAGTTAGCGGTAATGTTCCAACAGGTGTAGTTGCGAAGATTGATGAGTATTCACCATAAACAGCTAATGCTCTTTCAGGTCCTGCTTTAAGCCTTTCTATTGTTTCATTTCCATAGACTTCTACTGTTTTATTTAAATTACTGTAGAGTACAAATTTCTCCATATGATCTAAGTCTAGAACCTCGATAGCACTTCTATTACCTTTTAGAAGTATGGATAATCCATGAATTGGAGGTTTCTCTGGAGGTTTTCTTACTGTTTTATTTATCATGTTAGCTACTTGAATATTGTACCAGTTTCTCTCACATAATTCACCGGGTTTTGAGGTCTACGAGAAGTCTTGATGAGTAAAGTGTAACACTAAACATACCTACGTTAGATGATATGTTTAAAGCTAAATATTCATTACCTTTTAAAGGAGGATTTATCTTAAATACTAACTTCAAATAGTAACTGTCACCCTTTACCGATGATTTGGCATAATATGTATTGTTTGCAAGGGCTTTAATTTCAGCAGCATATACTTCTTCACCAATAAGCCTAATACTCTTGTATTTTCCTTTAAGTGAAGCCGTAATGAACGTTGTTTTTCTCGGAAACAGCGTGGTTAATGAGAACATCCCTGCAACTATTATCGCCAACATTACTATAATGATTACTACCTGTATACTTGTCTTGTTCTACTTTTTTAGTCTCATGTATGCATATGTTTTTTAGATTATATCCTATACTTTAGTAGTTTTTAAGCTTAATAATTTCTCTCACAATACGTCTAATCACAGATGGAATACGTGAACCCAAGAACCTATGGTTTCTCTTAATTTCTAAACCTATAGCTTCAATTCTTGGAGGTTTACCGAAATGCCTTATAAAGGAACCTCCTTTAAATGGTCTATCTACTCTAACAGTAAACCCTGCTTCAGATATTAGATATGCTATGTATTCAACTGTTTCCTTCGAAGCAGTAGTGTAGTTTGCACATGAAATGCAGAAATCCGGCCATTTATTAACACTTTTCATACCGTGAATATCAATTATAAATCTAACATGCTCTCTTCTAGCAAGTTCTTCAACCCTACGCCAGAAAGGAGTTATTGAAGCATATTCCTTATTCAAATTATAATCCGGTATCGGTAATCCATTTAGGTAATCAACCTTACTTACAGTGGGAAGAATAACCCAACATTTCTCAGCTACACCAACCTTAAACGCAATTTCACCAGTTAAAAAATCAACAGCTGAAGTATATGGTGCCACATCTTTGAATTTACTATACAAGTTAAGCTCTTTAAGCCTTAAAATAACATCCTTAAACCTATCAGTACCGTAGCCGTGAGTAGCAGTTATAAGAATAGGGTATCGACCTTTAACCTCAATAAACCCTTCAATTACCTCGCAATTCAATACCATGCATCCTCGGTAAGGTTCTGTAAAACTAACTTAGTGCTAAAAACTATGTAGTTATTAAATTTAACCTAAGGTTAACACGTTTTTCAAAAACAATACCGATAACGTTTTATATTGCTTTACAAAGAGAGCATTGAGCATAACATATTGGTGAATTACTTGTTGAGAAGCTGGTATTTTGCATTTGTTGGAGGAATAATTAACTTAGTTCTCGGAGCAATAATGGTAATTGGTGCTTTAACTAGCCCTCCTGGAGGAGGTTTTGGAGCAGTAATCGGCATAGCTATACTATTGATGTTTGGAATAGTATTGCTTGTACTGGGATCTATATCGTTAATTATAGCTCTCCTACTTAAGAAGAAGAAAACGAGAAAAGCAGGAGCAATAGTGTCCTTAATTGTAGGAGTTATAGCACTATTTACTCAAATAGGAATATTAGGAGGCATATTTTTGATAATTGCAAGCATCATATATTTCTGGAAGAAAACCTAAAAATGAATTTAAGGAGAGTAAAACTTTAACGTGGTAAAAGCATGAAGAAAATTAAATGCCCCTACTGCGGTTTTGAAGGAGAACCTAAAGAATTCTACCTACTATACGAAGCTGTAGTTAACGTAACATTAACTTCGGCAAGTAAAGAAAACAGGGAAAGACCACCACTAATAATATGTCCGAAATGCGGAAAAGCGTTCCCATCAGCAGACTTTTATGAGAAAATAAGAGAAAAGTTAAAGAGAAAATGAGGAACCATACTTCCCCACACTATAAGTCTGCTTTAAAATAGATTTTCCTCTAAAAAGGTGCGAATCCTAACTTCTAAATCCCTATATTCCCATACAGAGCGCCTCTTGGCATTCCATGTCTTTTTAACGTATCTTTCCTTGAAAAGCAAATTTGCCAGCCTTAGCTCTAAACTAGAAGGCTTATCTAGAAAAGCTTCTGCTTTAAATAGTTCCTCATAACTTGAAATTATGTTCTCAATAACTTCCTTTGTAGATACTTTTCCCAGAAAACTGCTAATATTCTCTACCTTATATTTTACAGGGCTAACTTCTCTAGCAAATCTACTTCTTGGTGGTATTTTTAGTATTCTTCTTAACTTTCCTAAATTCGTGTTTACAAGTAATGATCCGTGAAGAAAGGCTATGTTCCAAAATAGGGTTGCTGCTGTTCCTGAAACTTTCCTACCGTTAACTACTATATCATTTACATTTTCCACATAAGGGTTTAAACCAAGTTTTCTTAGAGCTAGAAGTATTCCATTCAATAATTTGGAGTATAAGTAGTTTATTGGTTTCTCTATTTTCTCTCTAGGCTTAATTACTATTGTGTAGTTTATGTTTCCGAGATCATGATATACTGCTCCGCCTCCGGTAAACCTCCTAACTATCGGTATTCCCCATTTATTAGCTAGCTCAACATTAACTTCGTCCTCGACATTTCTCATATATCCGATAACTATTGCTTCTCTGTTCCTCCATATTCTTAAGCAAGGTTCTTCAATTATACCTACCGAAACAATTCTTGCTAATGCTTCTTCGAAAGCCATGTTAAACCATGGATTTTCAGGTGTTTCAAATAGTAAGACTCTAAGCTTCTTCGCCGCCATTACCTTTCTCCTTATGGAAATAGGTAGCTACTATCAATTATATTTTAATGTATATTTTAGTAGAGAATAAACTAATATTTGGCGAGAAAAAAGGCAATAGTTATGTTCAAAATCAAGTTGTCTAAGCATGCTAAAGATAGAATGAAGGAGCGTAACATAGAGGAAGAAGATGTTTACGAAGCTCTACATAACCCTGTACAGTTAGTTTATGATTCTTGGAACGATGTTTACATAGCTGTTTCTATGAAGAACATAGCTGTACCCTACTCTTTAAAGGGAAATGTCTTGGAAGTATTAACAGTTCTCAGTAAGAAAGAATATGAAACATTAATGTCAAAGTTTGGAAGGAAAAGATATAAAGTACTAACTTAAAATAGAGATAGTTTTTGCGGAGATGGAACTTTTTGAAAATACTGAGAAGGTTTAAAGGGAGGTTGTTTGAAGAGGATTTCAAGAAAACGTTGTTAAATAATCTTAGTAAACTATGCATTAAGTTAAATAAATCATCAAAAATAATTGTAGAATTGAAAAGTAAAGGCGAATCAAGAATGCTGCATTTCATGAATAAGGTTATTTTCAGCTTTAATTATAACCACATAGGAGACGTTGATTTGAACTATTAAGATCCATTCACATATTGCGTAATGCTGCTTACCAATACCTAATATTACCTCTACTACTGATACTGTTCATAATATTAGCTTTAATACCATACGGTTTTTCAGGAGCATCAGCAACCATGATTGCTTCTTCTCTTCTAGTATTAAGTCAGTTAATGAGGACACATACAAGGAAAATAGAGAGGAGAGACCAAGTTTTGAAAACTCATTACCACCTATGTAACAATTACCCTGAATACTCCCGCACACACCTTTACAAAGTCCATTAAAATATGTGAAAATGCAGAACATACAGGTTTTGCTCGAGGATTTATACGGATAGAGGACAAACTCTACAAATACTTATGTGTGTTTGAGAAGAAAAAGTGCAAGGTAATTTTTCTCCAAGTATTAACCTTTACTCTTTTTCCTTCATTAATGTCTTAACAGTTAAGTCTATGACCCTTAAAAGCTCGCCAATATTAGTATTGGATTCTACAGACATGGAGTTCGGATATAGTTCAAAAGCGAAAATAGCATTATCCTCTGTTTCAAAACCAAGGTATATTAGAGAGTAATGTTTACCGCCATAAATCATAAAGCCTTTAGCGTATTTAAAACACCTTAAACTCCCAAGAACAAGCTCTAGCATATCCTTTAATTTCTCTTTAAGCATGCCTATGTTGGAAATAATTTTGTTATATTCATTAACTTCAAATTCAACTATACCATAAGATTTAGATAGATTTTTGAACTCATAAGCACTAACTTTCATAGTACATCACAATTACGTATTAGCCTATGTAGTTCAAGTCTTTTATTCTTCCTCTTCCAAGTTCAAAAAGGTAGTAAAGCATAAGTACTAAAAGTTAAAAGCAAGATAATGCGGAAAGATTTACCAAGGAAAAACTCATGGAGGCTATATTGGATCTCCTAATAAAAGATCATAGAGAATTTAATAGAATTCTATCCGAAGTTGAAGAGCTATCTAAAGGTTTAAATAGAGAATTATTAAGTCCGGAGCAAAAGTTCAAGGCTATAAAAGATATTGTGTTTATAATTCATAAGTTCTCTATATTTGTTGGAATGCTTGAAAAACACAGAGAGTTGGAAGAAATAACGGTATTTAAAGTGCTGGAAAAGGAAGGCTTGGAAGGTGAAGTTAAGAAATTAAAAGAAACCCATGTACTCATAGCTAATTTACTTAAGGATCTTGAAAAAGAGTTTTCAAAGTTTAGAGAAAGAATAAAGCCTTTAGAGGAAAGTGCAGCAGCTATATTGAAGATATTTTTAAACATACGTACTATCTTCCGAAAACACATGAAACAAGAAGAACGAATATTTAAAAACCTGAAATCATCTACGCTATCATAACATTAGCTTCTATTTCACGCTATCATCTTACATTAGTGAATATAGGTAGAGTATTTTGCATCGACCTAGTCTAAAATTTCTTCACCTCTCACTAGATAGGCTCATAATTTTTTAATACCCTCCATCAAGCATATAAAGCATTAACTTTAAAATATTGTTTAAATTTTTAGGTCAAAAAGGGTACCAAAATGAATATAAGTTGGGAAAGACAAGTTTTAAGCACTGACTGCAGAGCTGCATTTACCTATGGAATTGGTTCTTAGTCTCTTAATAGAAGATCATGAGAAGTTCAAGAAAATATTGAATGAGATTATGGAGTACATTAAAGACTTCGATAGGGAACCTGAAACACCTAAAGAGAAATTTAACACTATAAAGAACATAGTGTTTACACTACACAAATTCACAATACTTACACATACATTTGAAAAACATATTGAACTTCGAGACCTAACTCTTACACCAATACTCATAGAAAATAATTTAGAAAATCAAAATAGTGAACTACAACAATACCAGGAGAATGTCATTACACTTTTAAGAAGCATCAAAGAAACTCTTTCTAGCTTCGTAAATAGGGAAACAGATTCAATATACGGAACTGCATTAACCACCTTTAGGAAATTTATGGAACTACGTGGCGCATTTGATGAGTTCATACAGTATGAGAGGAAAGTGTTAGAAGAAATTAAGGCAAGGTGCTGAAGTACTTCTTCTACATATTTTTATTAATCTTAATAGTTAATACTGTCCTAATGTTATAGTCTCTAATGGGAGCAATTTATGGTTAAAGTTCTAGTGACTGGTGGAGCAGGTTTTATAGGTAGTCACCTAGTAGACAGTCTACTAAAACTAGGATACGAAGTTTGTGTTGTAGACAATCTCAGTAGCGGTTTCACTGAAAATTTAAAGCAACATTTTGGCAAATCATGTTTTGAGTTTATCAAAGGAGATTTGAAAGATAGGGAGGTATGTAAGAAGGCTGTTGAAGATGTTAAGATTGTTTTCCATCTAGCTGCGAACCCTGAAGTTAGGGTTAGCGTAACTGAGCCTAAAATTCATTTTAACGAAAATGTTTTAGTAACGTTTAACTTATTAGAAGCTTGTAGGCAAGAAGGCAGTGTTAAGAAATTCATTTTTGCAAGTTCAAGTACGGTATATGGGGATGCTGAAGTCTTCCCTACACCTGAGGAACATGTTTTGAAACCCATAAGCGTTTACGGAGCCTCCAAGGCCGCATGCGAAGTCCTAATATGTTCATACGCTTACCTGTATGGTTTTAAAGCTGCAGCCGTGAGATACGCTAATATTGTTGGTCCTAGGCTTAGGCATGGCGTAATTTACGATTTCATTATGAAGCTTAAGAGGGATCCCAATGTTCTCGAAGTACTTGGCGATGGTACTCAAAGGAAAAGCTACCTGTACATAAGCGATGCTATTGAAGCAACATTACTTATAACTGACAAGCTAAAGGAGAATTTTGAAGCATATAATGTAGGTAATGAAGACTGGGTTACCGTTAGTGAGATTGCTCAAATAGTTTCCTCGGTTCTAGGGCTTAAACCTAAAATAGTTTTTACTGGTGGAACACCTGATGGTAGGGGTTGGCCAGGCGATGTTAAATTTATGCTGCTAAGTATTGAGAAGATTAAGAGGCTAGGGTGGAAACCTAAATATTCAAGTAGAGAAGCTATTAGGTTAACAGCAGAAGCTCTAGCACACGAGCTTTCAATGAAAAATTAAGGTGCCTAATCATGGTTACTAAAATTCCTATTAGGCCTAAACGGAGATGGGAAGTAGTTTTTAAGGATAATAATAGATGGCAGTGTGGCATATATGTTCCTGAGTTTACTTCGAGAGAACAGATCGCGTGGCTTGAGAAACATGATGGACCTGAGCTATTTTACCTTGTTGGAGGATCTATCGTGCTTGTTCTAAGCGAGGATGGTAAAGAAATTATAGAAGTACCTATGGAGAAAAACACCATTTACATTGTTAATGAATGGCATAACGCTTACAGACCCAAGGGGGTCAAAGGGGCAGCTCTCGTTATTGAAAAAACTGATATTAAGACAGAGTTTTTAAAACTGAAGTAATTCTCTTTTTAGGCCAACATCTATTCTCACTATCCATCCTCTCTTAGCTCCAGCACCGATGCCTTTGTCTAAAACTCTTTTAGCCGCATTAACATTTTCTACTAGTGCTATTAATGATCCCCCAAGACCTGCACCTGAAATTTTTACGCCTAGAGCTCCTGCTTCTAATGCTGAATCCCTTATTTTCTCAAGTTCTGGTAGACTTAGATCATATAAGTCCCTTAGCAGAGCATGCTGCTGATTCATAATAGTACCTATTAACGCCAGCAATGGATTATGATGTTTCACGGATCTTTCTAAGTCTTCCCTCCATTCTTCACCGAGTATTCGCACCATGGTCTCAATACTTGGTATTTTTCCTTTCATAATTTCAAGAGCTAATTCAGTAGATTTATGCTCTCTTATAGTAAACAATATTCTATTCCTAGGTTTTTCAGGCAGTCTTTCAATGTAGGGGAGTATTTGTTCTTCACTTAACTCCTCCCACTTAGGTTCATAGTATTTTCTTCCAAGTTTCTCCCTTAAACTACTAGGTAGATCAGGCATTTCTAAGAGTAATTCTAACCCGTAATTTATATCAGCCTGTCTTCTGGGATGTATTTCAGCTGTACTATGTTTTATACCTGAATCTAACACTACGAAAACTCCCTGTTTAAAAGGTAATTCCTCAACATTGTATGGTGGTCTGGTTTCTATTTTTATTACACTGCCAAAAACTGATCCATATTGGTCAAGTCTTCCGCAAGGTATTCCCATAATGTCATGTTCCGCATGGTAAGCTACTTCAGCTATTTCCTTTCTACTCAGATTTAAGCTGAAGATTTCATTTAATGCCCCGAGAAACGAGACGGTAAAAGCAGCACTACTACCTAGCCCGCCACCTATAGGAACTTCGCTAAGTATTGCAGCATTGAAACCTTTAACCTTATACCCTTGCTCAATAAGTGACTTTACTGCAGCACGTAAATAGTTTCCAAACCATTTCCCGCTACGTAGTTCAAGTTCAGTAAGCTTGAAAACATCTCTGTACTCTACTCTTTCTCTCTTCATGTTCACTGATAGGACGTAACAATAGTCATCAGCTCTCTCAGCTATGGCAGTATATGACCTTAAATTAACACCTATGGAAACTACAGGTAAGCCTTTGTAATCTTGGTGAGTATTTAGGAAATCAAGTCTTCCTGGAGAAGACACTATTAAACGTGGATTTTGACCATATTCTTCCTTAAACTCCTTAGTAAGATCATTAATTATTATCGAGACCAAGTCCTAATAACCCCTAAATTTAAAATGCTACCTTAGCTTAAGGGATTTTTCCTAAATACCTACCTATTTTTCCTAAGGCTTTTCTGCAAGCTTCTCTTAGCTCGTAGGCTTTTCTCTCAGGTACACCATCATATGTGAAAATCCAGAAACCCCACTCAATACCTGCAGCATATTTCAGCTTATCCCTATCCCTATATGGTTGGTAAAATTCAATATGCATATGGTAGTAACTGTAATCTTTATTGTCAGTGGGTTTCTGATGGAAGACCATCATGTACGGTAAATCTCTATCGAATAACATATTGTAAGTAGCTGTTATAACTCTCAACATGTCAGCCAAGTGAAGTTTCTCCTCATCAGATAGGTCTAGTAAAGATTGTACATGTCTTTTAGGATAAACGTGGATTTCATAGGGCCACATGGCGAAGTATGGCAGTAAGGCTATGAAAGAACGATTTTCGTATATTATTCTCTCGCCTTCTTTCTTCTCTAAATCTATAATACCGCATAGAAGACATTTCTTTTTCTTTTTAAAGTATTTTTTAAAGGACTTTAATTCGCATTTTATCCGCGGAGGAATAAAGGGTAGTGCATATATTTGCGAGTGTGGGTGAGTTAGTGAAACTCCTATTTCTTTCCCCTTATTCCTGAACTCAGCAACATACTTGATGTAGCTTAAAGATCCCAGCTTAGCGTATTCCTTAGAAAAAACCTCTACTACCTTCTTCATATGTTCTAACTCAATATCGCAGAGATCTCCCTCATGTACAGGGGTTTCAACAATAACCTCACATATTCCAGTAGCTTTTCTAGCTTTGAAAAGACCAACAGCGGGATGAGAAGGCTTAGGTGTTTCAAGAGATAAAGCAGGAAACTTGTTTGGAAGAACTATTACATCCCATGAACCTAAGTCCTTAGTTTCCGGTGCTCCAGGACAAAACGGGCATAGCAAGCCTTTTTCTTCGGGCCTCCAGGGTCTACGTCCTCTATGTCCTGCAACTATAACCCATTGCCTAATAAGGGGGTTCCATCTAATTTCATGAACTTTAACATACCCCATTACAATCACACACCACAATACCGGTCCAATAGTTATCCTAAATATTCACCTTGAGAAGACTTATTTAATTCTTAAGGTATCTTTTACAATTGGTGATCCTTATGGGGGAATTCTTATCTAACAAGGCTAAAATAGGAGTTGCCTTCATCATCCCACCATTAGGAGCTATAGGAGGTCCGCCAGCATCTGAAAAATGGTTCAGCGAAATAAAGGAGAGAGTTGTAAGAAAACTTAAGGAGATGTATCCGGAAATAGAATTTTCAATACATGACATAAGAGATTCTGAAGACGTTAAAAAGTTTCTTGAAAAAGAAGCAGGAAGTACAGGCTACGTAGTCTTCATCTTAAATTGTATAACAGGCCTAGTTAGGCCCATACTTTACAGCTATAAACCAGTTATAATGATTGCTGAATCCTACGGTGGTTCAGGGGACTTCCTATTAGAATACTCAGAAGCAAAAACTTACGATATACCTGTAATCGGTGAAGTAACTAGAGACGTTTCTAGCGAGGAAGTACTGAAGAAAATCAATCTGCTTAGAACAATTCATGGTTTAAAGAACTCTAGAATCTTGTTCATAGTTAGCCCTAGCGAGAAATACTTGTTAAAACTAGAGTACCCTCTTAGCATAGACTTGTACTCCTCATTGAAAAGTGTAGAAACAATCGCCGGAACTACACCTATAATTTTAGATGCCAAAGAGTTCGTTAAGAAGTATTATGAAACGGTAAGCGACGGTGAAGCTAAAACAATAGCTGACAAGTGGATTAGAGAAGCTGAGAAAAACCTTGAAACAGATATCGAGGAAATTGTTAAATCGGCAAAACTTTATTTGGCCATGAGGAAAGCGGCAAAAGACTATAGAGCAAATACTATAGCAGTAGACTGTATTGTACTGAGAAATACTGGGATATTAGATGCTTGGCCATGCTTAGGATATATGGAATTATGGAACGATAACATAATCCCTGTTTGCGAGGCCGATCCATATTCTGCGGTGTTAATTATTGCAGGCAAATATTTAACTGGAAGACCAGGCTTCATAGTTGATGTTGCTGTGGACAGTTTACGCGACGAAGTCATATATTATCACTGTTACGCCCCCTTAGAGCCTTTAGGGAAAGGAAAATACCCATATGTTATTACGCCGGCTCATTTAGGTTTAAAGAAAGCCTCAATACATGTTAAACTTCCAGTAAACGAAACAGTAACTGCTGTTGGACTAGCTCCTGAGGATAGGGTTCTGATAATACATACTGCTGAAATAACTTCCATAGAATTCTCAAACTATGCTTGCTCAGTAAAACTCATTGGCAAAACAAATGTTAAAGCATTAGCTGAAAATTGGCTACGTAGATCAGGATGGCATAGAGTAATATTTTATGGTGATTGGAGAGAAGAATTTAGGGAATTAGCAACACTCCTAAAGCTAAGGGTTCTTGAAGAAGATAAAATGGTGTTCTAACTATGAGGAAGGTTAAAGTTAAAATTCAGCCCATAAGAATGAAGAAAGCTCTTGAAATATGGGATTCTGATGAAACACCTTTAGCTAAGACAGCATGGGTTAAAGGTCCAAAGAAGCCTAGAGATGTATTAAGGAGTAAAGAAATTCCTCCAGAAGACGTTAGTTTAGATGCTTTAAAGAGGAAAGGCCTTGTTGAAGTATTGGAACCTATCGAAATTAGGAAAGTTGAGGATGTAGTGAAAATACCGGAAGACGTGGATGCAATACTTATAGGAGATAGTGAAGACTGGTTTGCTGAAAACAACATCCTTGAAAAACTCGTGCTGCTAAATAAACCGCTACTTGTTGAATGGGATAATTGGGGCTACTCAATTCATGGGAGAATATCGAAGCTAAGATTTAACAAGTATTCAAAAGCGAAAAGATATTTCACCATGGGCGCTGATGAAGTGCTCTCACTAATAAAGGCTCTTAGAGGGCATCGATTCATTAAGACAATGAAAGTATTGTACATAGGAGATTTTCCATCACATAGCGTTGCAGTAGGGTCTCAAATAAGTTTAGAGTACCTAAATAAACGCTTTGGTGTGGAATTCATTAAGTTAACGTTAGAAGATTACTTAAAAGAAATAGAGGAAATAAGCGACGAAAAGGTAGAGGACGTAGTTAAGGAATGGAAAGAACGATTTATTATTAGGGATAATAGGGAAAAAACATTGCACATTTATGCGAAAACATATAAGGCCTTGAAAAATATGCTTAGAAAACATAACGCTAATGCCATTACTGTAGACTGTGCTGCATTACCTGAAATAGAGTATGTACCATGCTTAGCATATTCACTACTAATAGATGAAGGTATTCCTTGCGGTTGCGAAGCAGACTTGCCAGCATTATTTGCTATGGCTATGTTAATGGGAGTTTCAAGCAAGCCCGTCTTAATGGGTAATCTTAATGAGAATGCTACGCATATGGATATAGAAAATAACATTGTCGTAGTTAACCATGATGTCTTACCTCCATCACTCGCTTGCCCAGCGTGTAAAATTGCTCTACGCGACTATCATGCAACAGCCAAAGGTGTTACACCATATGCAGAGCTTATAGAGGAATTACCAGTAACTCTCGTAGGCATGCACTGGGATATGGATAAGGTATGGGTAACTACAGGGAAGGTGGTTTGGACAGAAGATACAACACATTGTAGAGTTTCCATAGGAGTAAAGGTAGATAACGCTAAGAAAGTAAGTAAAGATGCTTTCAGCCATCATGTAGTAATGACGTATGGTAACTATGTTAAAGAGCTTAGGCTACTATCAGAACTTATAGAAATAGAGTTTACACTAATTTAACATTTAAACAATCTTTTAAAACTCAAAAACCCTACACCCACCATTTTTAGCGTAATACATTTAAAAAAGAGAATGTTGAGCAGTGATTTGCGCGGAAATGGGATCTCTCGTATATTCATGTATAGTATTTACGTAAACATTATAGAAATGTTAATATTCTCTCTTACCAATAAGTTCTCTATGGTGTAGAAAGTGCAGAAGGTTTCTCTTCCGATTTTCATTGCAGCCATAGTTATTATTGCTATTATTGCTGGAGCAATAGGTTACTACGCTAAACCTGTGCCTACACCGCCACCTAAACCTGGAGAGGGTATGGTCATATACTGGATTGGTGGTGCGGCAGGAGATCCTTTCGACGCAAGACTATATAAGGGAGCTACCGATGCTGCTGAACTTCTAGGGATTAAGCTAGTCTATGCGCATACAAAGTGGGATCCAGATAAGATGGTTGCAGAGTTTAAGAAAGCTATAGCTGCTAGCCCAGATGGCATCGTAGTTATGGGCCATCCCGGTCTTGAAGCCTTAGAACCCCTATTTAAGGAAGCAGCTGACAAAGGTATACTTGTAACGCTAGCCAACGTAGACATTCCAGAGTTAAGAGAGAAATACTGGTTCACAGGATATGTTGGACAAAACCTATACATGTCAGGCTATACCCTAGCTAAAGAAGCACTCAAAAGATTTGCTGACAAGCTGAAACCAGGAGCTAGAGCAGCAATATTCTCTGGAAGCTGGGAGCAACCCGCAAGAGCTCTAAGAGCTGTAGGCGTAGAAGATGCTCTTAAAGAAGCAGGGCTCATTGTTGATAGAGTTTCCCACCCACCAGAAGTTTACGGTAGCCCAGCAGAAGGACTACCATACGTGTCAGGATACCTTGCTAAATACCCGGACGTAGTACTGATGTGTTTCGATGGTGGAGGTACAACAGCTGCCGCAGCAGACTACATGAAATCCCTAGGTAAGAAACCAGGAGAAATAATTGTGATAGGCTTCGACTTAACACCAGGTTCAGTTAAAGGTTTAGAAGAAGGCTACGTGCAATTAGTTATCGATCAGCAACCATACCTACAGGGCTTCCTAACAGTACTTAACCTGTTCCTAAGCAAGAAATATGGCTTCGCCGGACTATACATTGATACAGGCGGAGCAGTAATTGGGCCTGAAGAAGTTAAGTGGGTCAAAGACCTAGTCGAAGCAGGTTATAGGTAAAAGCAATAATAAAATCTATTTTTTAACTTAAATACCTTTTTAAACTTCTACTATAACCATACTAACGGGAGCTGAAAGTAGGAAGGAGGTTAATTACCTAATGAGCGGCTTTAAGTATATTGTTGAAACGAAAAATCTTGTAAAAAGATTTGGAGACGTTATTGCTCTTAAAGGAGTGAATTTCAAAGTTAGAAATAACGAGATTGTAGGCCTTGTTGGAGATAACGGTGCTGGTAAATCAACCTTAGTTAAAATAATAGCAGGCGTTTACGCTCCAGATGAAGGCGAAATACTGATTAAAGGCCAAGCCTTCAGAAGGCTAACACCCCAAAAGGCTTACGAGCTAGGCATTGTTTTAGTACATCAGGAGAGAACTCTTTCAGAAAACCATACTATATGGAGAAACATCTTCATGGGAAGAGAGCTGACCAGACCTTTCGGTTTTCTTAGAATTAAAGAGATGAGAGACACAGCAACTAAACTGCTTAAAGAGATAGGGCTTAAGGCGATGTCTGCAGATACTCCAGTCAAATATCTTTCAGGAGGCTACAAACAAGGTGTTCAAATAGCTAGAGCACTATGTTTTGAAGCAGACCTTGTTATATTAGATGAACCAACGATACAATTGTCAATTTCTGAAGTTCAAAGAGTACTAGAATATGTATTAGAGCTTAAGAAGAGAGGTAAGTCATGCATATTCATAAGCCACAACATATACCACGTATACCCCGTTGCAGACCGCTTCGTACTATTAGATAGAGGAAAAATAGTCGCAGAGTTTATGAAAGCAGATCTAACACCCGAGGACTTATCTCACATAATGGTTTCTATAGCTAGAACAGGCAAAATACCCGTAGAATATGAAAAGATAAACCTAATACGTAGTGGTCAAGAGTAAGTTAGCGTAGGAATGCAATATGAAGAGAAAAAATCCTACATCAAAAAGCTTAGGTAACATGATAGCTAGCACGTTTAATAAGTACAAACTACAAGTAGCAATATCCATGATTTTCCTACTGCTCTGGCTAATATTCTTCACAATGAACCCTGAAGGATTCAGCGACCCTGCAACCTATGCAGCTATTACATCCGTAGCTCCTTTCACAATAATACCTGCTTTAAGCCTAACATACGTCATTATTTCTGGAGAGATAGATCTATCCTTCCCTTCAGTGATGGCTTTAGGTGGATGGATACTAGCCGTAACCTGGCGTGCTCTTGGACCAAGCCCCCTAGGTATTATCTTAGCCCTATTAGCAGGTCTCGTAGCCGGTATGCTTAACGGATTTCTGATAACGAAATGTAAAATACCTTCACTTATTGCAACTATAGGTACAATGTTCCTATGGAGAGGAGTAGTTCTAGTTGCAACTGAAGGATTCAGCATTCCTCTAGGCAGATACAGGGGTGTGCTAATTTACCAAGCTCTTGTCGGGAGAATAGGAAGTATACCCATGCAAATAATTTGGGCAGTAATTATAGCCGTAGTACTATGGATTTTCCTTAACTTCCATAAGTTTGGAGCATATATTTACTACACTGGCGATAATAGAGAAGCTGCAAAAATGCTAGGTATTAACACTAATAAAGTTCTAATATACGTTTACATGCTACATGGAGTAATAGCAGCGTTTGCAGGTATCTTAGTAACCCTTGAAATGGCAACATTCTGGCCTGCTTTAGGAGAAATATATCTTCTAAAGTCAATAGCTTCAGTCATAGTAGGAGGAACACCAGTAACAGGGGGTATAGGTACAATATTCGGAACATTCATTGGCGGGCTAATACTGGAACTTATTGAAACAGGCATATTAGCTGTTGGTGTAACAGGTTTCTGGATTAGACTTGTCCACGGAGTAGTCATCATAGTAGCGCTAATAGCTCAAGTAACTATTAGAGAACGTGAAATAAGAAGAATGCGTACAATAATGGGTATAAGCTAATTTCAGCAAGTAAGGTGGAAAGCGCCTACAACTTTCCTACCTTCTTTTACGAGCTTATTGAATTCTTTTACCGCTTCACTTGTAGGTTTAGCTATAATCTTAACTTCTCTACGGGCCATTTCTTCTAGAACATCGTCGAGAACTTTCATGAATCCATAGTAGCCGGTTCCAACAACTAAATATTCGAATTCTTCATTTAATATTTCTCTTAGATCTTCTAAGCATAGTTTATGGCCTTCTATTCTCCACCAATTGCTTATAATTCTTTTCGGGGTAATTATTAAGTCTCTACTATATCTTTTACCGTTAACTACAATTACTCCGAAATCATAGTAGTTAATGAGCATTAAGTATCTACCTCTCTTGAGGTAATTACTCACTACAATATTTTCTAAGGTTAAACTATATAATTAAAATTATTAAACATGATGTTGAGAAGTTACTTACACGTTACAAGTAGGGCATCCACCTGCATAGTCTTCCGGTGCTGCATGGTACTCTTTCTTTTTCAACCTGAATCTTATTGGCATAAGTTTAGCTAACTTCCATTCTCTAGGTTTAACTTTGAATAATTCTTCTTTAACACCAACATAGATTACTTGTTCTTTCTTAGATTTATCTCTGTAAATAGTTATTCCTTTACATTTGAGCCTCCAAGCTTCCAAGTATACTTTTCTAACATCATCTATTGTTGCTTCATACCTTAAGTTAACTGTTTTAGATACTGCATTATCAACCCATCTTTGAAATACCGCTTGCATTTTAACATGGCTTATAGGGTCTATATCATGTGCTGTTCGATAAATTCTCTTTAGCTCTTGAGGAACCCAAGGTATTTCCTGTATTGAACCTTTTTCAGCTATCTCCCATATCCTCTCCTCATTTAGCATTCCAAGCTTACTTAGTTCTTCAATGAATAGCTTGTTTACTTCTAAGAACCTACCAATACTTATTTGCCTAATGTAAGCTATTGCAAATAAAGGTTCAATTCCAGCCGACGTGTTAGCTATGATGCTTATGCTTCCTGTTGGAGCTATCGTAGTAACTGTAGCATTCCTGATACCGTGCTTTTTAATCTCCTCTTTCACAGCATTCCAATCTATTTTTGGCCTATCTTTAACTAGTTCTTTAGCATACTCTGAAACTTTCTCTTCATTGTATATTTTTGAATGCTCTATTTGAGGTTCGAAATTGAGTCTTCCTTCAACAAAAATACTATCTTTAAAAGCTGGAAATGCTCCTCGCTCCTTAGCTAACCTTATACTAGCTACCTTGCCGCAATAAGCTATCCACTCCATAACCTTGTCCGCTATGAAATACGCATCGTCGGAATCGTAAGGTATTCTGAGCTTTATTAGAAAATGAGCCCACCCCATAACGCCTAATCCTATTTTCCTTGTTCTTAATGTTGCTTCTCTTATTTCATTACATGGAAACTTGTTTACCGTTATCACATTGTCTAAGAATCTTACGGCTAATTCTACAACTTCTTTTAGTCCTTCCCAATCTATTTTAGGTCTACCATTAACGTGTTTAACGAATTTCTCAAGGTTTATACTACCAAGATTACATGATTCCCAGCTTAGTGCTGGTACTTCACCGCAATTATGGCTTAATATTCCTTCAGAAATGTAGCATCCGTATCCTGGAACGCTTAGATCATAAACCATGTGCTCTCCTAGTCTTTCTACTCTTTCAACAGTTGCTTCTTTAATCCATAAACCATATGTTTCAACCTTATCTCCTTCCTTTAGCTCGGACACTTTAACCCATGGTTCATGCTTTAGTTTTATCCTATGTTCTGGTGTTGCTTTTAATTCGAAACCTTCCTTGAAAATAACTCTACATACATTCTTCAGCCCTATTTTCCAAACAACTGCTTTTGTAGGTATTAGTTTTTCACCGTAAGGTACAAGAATTTCGGTTTCATAGCCCTTATCTTCACCCAGTTTACTTATTTCTCTCTCCTTCTCAACAATACCTGCGATAATACCTCTTCTTTTAGCTTCTTCAAAAAGCTTAGCTATAGGTACCCAACCATTTGCTGTAAGAATTCTGGTGTCACCTGTAACACACGGATTTGTCGACCTTATTTTACCCAATTTAGGTGTTGGATTATGTCTGTTAATTTCATCTATGAACACTAGTCCTGGGTCGCCTGTTTTCCAAGCACACATAATTATTTTATCGAATAAGTGCTTTGCTTTAACCCACTTAACCTCAACATTTTTCTCTAAGCTTTTCCTTGCAATATTTAATACTTCTTTCCCAAGAGCATTTTTTATTTCAGGGCATTTTCTAGGATTGATTAAAGGCCATTCCTTATCCTCAAGTACTGCCTCCATGAAGCTATCGTAAACCGCAACACTGATGTTGAAGTTTTTTAACACCTCTTTGGGGCCGCATTTCGACATTATGAATTCTTCGATATCGGGATGCCATATATGCATTATTCCCATATTTGCTCCTCTACGCTTACCACCCTCCTTAATTACCTCTGTTGCCATGTCGAAAATTTTCATAAAACTAATAGGTCCTGAGGAAACTCCTCCAGTAGTTTCAATAACGTCTCCTTTAGGTCTAAGCTCGGAAAAGTCTGCTCCAACACCTCCACCTGTTTTCTGAATTAACGCTGTTATTTTCAGAGCTTCAAAAATACCGTTTAAATCATCAGCTACCGGTATGACGAAGCATGCTGAAAGCTGGCCTAGAGGTGTTCCAGCATTCATTAACGTTGGAGAATTAGGTATAAACTTAAGTTCAGACATGATTTCATAGTATTTCTCAGCGTACTCCTCAACCTTGCTTTCAGAGGCACCATAGTATTTCTCTGCTTCAGCAATAGCATATGCTACTCTTTTAAACATATCGTCAGGTGTTTCGATAATTCTACCTGTTTTAGGATCTCTAAGCAAATATCTTGATTCTAGCACCTTTAAAGCATTAAACGATAGACTGAGATCTGTTTTAGAAAATTTTGCAGGCACTTTTCCAGCATCGCTATATATTCTGTGCAGCGCGTAGCATTTTGCAGCGTTAAGCCATAATGGGTTTTTAATAGCTTTCTGTATGAAAACTAACTCTACTGTATCAGAGATTTCTGATGCATGAACTTTCTCCTTAACCATTCTACTTTCTAAAATCTCTAGAACTTTGGAGACAATTTTAGGAGCTTCTTTCAAATCTATTCCAGCGCATTTGAGCACATTAATTATTGATTTTTCAAGCTTCTCTATTGAAAATGGTTCTTCAAATCCTCTTCTTTTTACGACCCTTATTCTCATACTTGATTAACCTTACAAATTTAAAATTCTAAATAAAACTCCTTTTAACTTCTTCTATTCTCTTTAAGATTCGTTTAAAGTACTCATCATCTTCAAGAGCATCATCACTTATTTCAGACAATACACTCCTATACACTTCTCTAAGCGCTGGATCAAGATCTTTAATAGCGTCCTCTATGATTTTCCTCCTACTAGTAGCCTTCTCGGGCTTAATCACTCGTCCCATGATACGTCATGTTAATATTTTTAGAAAAGAATTTATAAACGTTTAATACTTCTCAGTTAATTTAAGATTAGACGCAGAATATCATGATGAGGGGATCCCTGTCTGAAACATGATGAGCTTTCGGTCGCTCTGAGAAAAACATTTAGAGGTAGTAGTAAGTGTTTTTCGCTGATGCGCATTGTCATGCTAATTCGGTTAAAGGCTTAGGAGCGAAAGGTATTGCTGAAAAATTTAAAAAGCATGGTGGATGGTTTATTGCATTCATAGGCTTATCTCCATGGCATTATGGTCTTATACCTACTTATGAAAACTACATAAAAACGTTCCACCACATGCTTAGAGAGAACGCTAAAGCAAGAAGGCATGTAAAAACTGCTTGCCTACTAGGATTCCATCCAGCGGATTTAAACAAGCTTGTAGACAGATATGGTTTAAAGGCAGAGAATGCATTTAACTTAGCTATTAGAGTACTGGACTATGTATTAAAACTGTGCAAGGAAGGAATAATCGATGGGATAGGAGAAATAGGTAGACCACACTACAAGGTAGATCCTAAATTTGTTATAGCAAACGAGCTGATAATGGAGCACGTGTTTAAGAGAATTAGTGAAGAAAGAATAGACTGCATAATCCATTTGCACTTAGAGCAAGGAGGAAGAATAACTGTAGAAAGTATTAAGAACATCATATCTAGGTATAATGTTGCCAGGAATATTATTCTCTTTCACCATTCCAAACCAGGGCTAATCGAATACGCATTGAAGGAAAAATTTCCTGCATCTTTACCTGGGATTAAAGAGCTAATTCTGTGGGGTACGAGGAAATTAAAACCTGCATATGTTTTTGAAAGTGATTTCCTAGATGACCCCAATAGACCAGGCGTTGTAGTTTATCCTTGGGTGATGGCTGATAATCAACGTGAATTATTAAATAAAGATAGTAGCTTAGAAGAATATTTCGCGAAAGTAAATATTGATAACATAGTTAGATTCTATAAAGTAGAGCCTCCATAGACCTTAAAGAATTAATGAGAAAAATAGGAATACTCGTTTTCAGAATATTTCACATTAGGGTTAGGTTGTGGAAGAGCCTAAGTGGATTCAAGTTTACCATAAAATACTAGATTTCCTTGAAAAATACGATAAAAAGAGAAGATTTAATTTTAAAGGTGATTTAGCTAAGGAGTTTGAAAAGTTAAGAGAAGAATTCAGAGATAGTTTCATAGAATATATTTTAGGTTTAGAAGTAAATGTCGCTAAAGAGTGGATAAACCGCTTATTTGAAGAAATTAAATTGTTAAAGAAAAACCTTAATATTGATGGTGTTCTGTTTTCCAAAGAACTCAGAAGTTTTCTCGAAGACCCTCATGCGCATTTGAGGAAGAAGATTTTCAATTACATGTATGATTTATTTAGACTTAAAATAGATACTGAAGAGTTTGAGCAGGTAGCTGGAGCTGCTTTAAGAACTTCTCTTAGAACAAATATGAGGTCTATTTATCAGGGATGGGTTATTGCTGCAACATTAAACCTATTAGCTGAGGAAGGAGGCTATCTTGTTTACCCTGAACATAAGTACATTTCCTTTGAAAGATCTGGTAAGCAGAAGTTGGGATGGATACCTCCAAACGTAGTAATGTATGTTGAGAGAAAAGGATTCCTTAGTTTATTCATAGAAGCTCCAAGACCTATTGGCTGGGAGGATACACAAGATCTGAAAAGAGCCTGGAGATTCTATACCGCATTAAGACCGGACATGCTAGTTTATGGCGGGAAAATTCTAAACATTGTTAGGCTTGGCCAAGATCCTCCAATAGAAAGACCTCACATGATAATAGAGTGTAAGGAGCTTGAAGACTGGTATGTTAGAGTTAGAGATATGAGAGGGCCTTTCGCTAAACCTCTAACCGCTGAAGAATGGAGGAGCAAGTGGATTCAAGGATTATGGGATGGTTTAGCTGACATTTTAGGTGTAAAAAGAGCAGAAGCTGTAGAAACAGTTAAGGAGAAGAAAACTCTTAGACTCAAGGAACCTCAAATACTTGTCCTTTATAGAAAATTCTATAACCCAGACATAATGGTTTTGGTTTCGAGAGCGAAAGTTCCCGAGGATATTGTAGAAGAACTAGAGGAAAACAGAATAGAAGTAGTTGATAACGTAGACTATAACAGGGAAAATCTTAGAGAACTCACCGAAATTCTTTTAAGGATAGCTAAACATGCTTCGGGAAAAATATCGTTAGAGGTAAGCTGGGAGACCTATGCTCAACTAGAGAAACTAAGCAAACTCTTGAAGTTAAGTAAGGAGGAGGTGTTAAGAAAGATACTCAAATATGCTTTGGAACATAAAGATGATATTTACAGGGTAAAGTAGGTAATTTTACTTCACCTTATTTATGCTTTAATCCATCTATGACTAAATTCCTTAATTACATCTGCAGTAGCAGGTAGCGTATTTACGAAGATCTCCAAGAGTGGATGCACAATGCAGCCTTCCAAGACATGGCCACTATACGTTTCACCGTTAAATTCGCCTATGACTATGTGTAAGTGTGGATAATATAGTCCATCAGGCCCCTTTACAAAATTGCCATGAAGAATACCTACTTCTAAAACGTTATTCTTCGCTTTAACGCTTACGACATGGTATTTATTAGCCCTAAAATAACCAATATTAGCCTTCTTAAGAGCGCCAAGGCCAAAAATGATCCCAAAGCTTTTATCTATAATAATTAACGCCTTTTTCAAAGACGAAATAAGCTCCTCACCAGAAACCATTTTAATGAAGAACATGTTCTCAGTTAGCTTGTATACTTTGACCATTTATTTTCACCGAATTCTATTTAATTTCTAATAATAAAAACTATTTTGAGGAAGAAATATTGAAGCAACCCTATGAGGAGATAATAAATAAGCTTAAAGAACATATGAAACTAGAGGAAACATCAATAAGAAGATACTCTAGAACACTATCTAGGATTAAAAACAGAGCATTAAAGGAAATTCTTAAGGGTATACTTATTGATAGCATTGCTCATAGAGAGCTATTAAAAGCTGTAATTAATGTTTTGAATAAAATTAGTAAAGAGGAATTTACTGTAGAGGCGGAAGTTGTTCCTATAAAAGATATTGACGCTGTTAGAATGATAGAGGCGTTAAAGAAGCACGTCAAAGCAGAGGAAGAAACTATAAAAGATATATTATCCATAGCTGAGAAGCTAGAAATATACTCTTTAAAAGAGACATTAAGAATACTATTTGAAGATGAAGTACGACACCACACCATTCTGAGCAATATTATAGAGACGTTTGAAAAACACCATAAGAGTAGAGGTTGCGCTAGGTGTTAAATAGAAAGTTCAAGGTAGTTAAGCTAGGCGAAGGCGATAATCTTCCGCAGATTATACTTTTTTCACATAATAGTCAAGTACAGAATATAGCGGTCAAACTATTACGTGAAAGGAGAATACAGCGGGACAGCATACTGTACAGTACACTTCCTACATTTCTAAGAGTATTTTGGATATTATTTTCAAAACTAATTTTTAAGACGAGAGGTAGCAGCAAGAAATTTATGCTTCCTTTAGCGGCTATTGTGTTTGATAAACAATTGTTAGAGAAAATAGGCAATTTAAATACGCCACTGGATATAATTTCAAAGCATTTTAGCTCAGAGAAGCTACATTTTATAAACATAAGTAAAGAGGTACGGCCAACTTTAAATGATGTCGTAATTTACATGTATTATTTTCTTAAAGCCTTAGAATTTAGACCAATAAAATTTGCCATAGTTGGAACCTCCGGTATCTTAGTCAATGAGGTTGTTTTATGGTTTCTTGTATCCTTCAAAATACTGCCCGTGTACTTAGCTAGCCCTATTGCCATAGAACTATCCATAATCAATAACTTCATACTTAATGACATATGGACTTTCAGAAGATATAGATCAGGAAGCTTTATTTTACGCCTTTTTAAATACCATATTGCTGTTGCTATAGGAGGTATAATAAACTACGTCATATTGCTGACTTTAACATTTTTAGGTGTCTATTTTCTTCTAGCTAATTTAGTAGGAATATTTATGGGCTATGTAGCTAATTACTTACTGAGTGAAGTGATGGTATGGAAGTAATGTAGTATCAATTTGTTTATTTTTATCACTTGAATCCAGGTTTTCTAATATTTACTACTTCCTTGTTTACTAGATTTGGAGGTATTTCCCCCTTCGCAAAGGCTATAAGGTTTTCAGCCACCATATTAGCCATTTTGATCCTTGTTTCCCACGATGCACTTCCTGTATGTGGGGTTAAAATCACATTTTTCAGCTCATATAATGGATGGTTTGGAGGTAATGGTTCTTGTTCATGGACATCTAAAGCAGCTCCGGCTATCCAACCTTCCTTAAGTGCTTTCACAAGTGCATTAGTATCTACAACAGCTCCTCTTGCAGTATTTATTAGAAACGCTGTTTTCTTCATGAGTCTGAGCTCTTTCTCACCTATCATGTGATATGTTTCCTTAGTTAATGGTACATGTAAAGACACAATATCTGCTTCTCTTAGTAGAGTATCTAATGGTACGTATTCTGCTCCAAGCTCTTTCTCTAACTCGGGTTTTCTTCTGTGATCATAGTAGAGTATCTTCATGTTAAAACCTTTAGCTCTCCTAGCAACAGCTGAGCCTATTCTCCCTAAACCTATAATGCCTAGTGTTTTACCGTGAACATCGTATCCAAGCATCATCATCGGATGCCATCCTGTACCACTACGGTACCATTCGCCTTTTCTTACATACTCATCAGATTCTAAGATTCTTCTAGAAACAGCTAATATGAGGGCCCACGTATGGTCTGCCACGGTTTCTGTTAAAACCCCTGGAGTATTAGTAACATATACACCATATTTCGTAGCACATACAACATCTATGTTGTCGTAGCCTACAGCATACTGTGCTATGATTCTTAGTCTAGGAGCATTGCTTATGAGTTTGCAATCGATTTTATCCGTTAACAAGGTAGCTAACGCATCTACCTCCCTAGCCTTACTTAAAAGAACACCTCTTGGTGGAGGAGGGTACTGAGGCCAAACTTCAACATCATAGTATTCTTTAAGTCTATCAATAGCTTTTCCTGGTAATTGCCTAGTAATGAATAATTTAGGCTTCAACATTCTCACCCTAAGTAATGAAAGAAACTAATAATACTAAATTCTATCTACGATTAAGTATTTAGCCTTCAATAAGCCCTAATCAAAAATATGCTATAGGTTAGCCATTGTTGCCCTCAATATTAAATCTTTGATTTCTTTTTTCAAGGGTTTTCTACCTATTACCATTAATACACCATTTATAGCAATACTAGGTGTAGGTATTACACCGTACTTCAGGGTAATGTTTTCGTCGAAAACTTCACGTTCAAAAATTCTTACGTTTTTAAACTTATATTCTTCAATGACTTCTCTTACTATATTCACTATTTCACTATGTTCTTTACTTCCTATTTTCTCAGATATTACTTCAATAACTATTTCATCCATTTACTATTCACCAAGAAGCTAAAGCATGTGTTTTGTTGTGTGGACGTTTCTTATAAGCACGTAGGGGGTGAATGTTGGTATTTCTACTTCCCACCACTTAATTTGATACAGTTTATTACTTAGTTCATGTACATTTTTAAATATCCTAGGAAGCTTATCGGTAATTCTAAGTTTTTTAGCCGCCTTAACTATTCTTCCATCTTTTATCAAGAATAAAGCATCACGTGTTATCGTTGAAAAGCTACCTTCAATATAGTTTTGAAGTCTAGTATACCAGTTATTAGTTACCAATATTCCATTTTTTACCTCACTTATCAACTCTTCTAAAGTATATGTGCCTGGTTTTAGTTCAAGAGACCAAGGATGGGGCGATATTAGTCCCGCGTTTGATGTGCTTTCTACACCATGTTTCGCCGCCGTCTTACTGTTATGTAGCAGTGTTTTTAACGTACCATTCTCTATTATGACATTTCTTCTAGTAGGTAATCCTTCGGCATCGAAGGAAATTGCTCCATAAGATTCAGGGTTTATCGGATCATCGGCTAATGTTATTTTCTCCGAGAATACCTTTTCGCCAATTTTTCTTCCAGTGAATATTGAGAAACCCATATCTACATTTAGTGCTGATGCCATTCTCCCAATAACGTTCAGCAAATTACCCATAACCATAGGTGAAAGTATAACATCATATACGCCCGGCTCAATACTTTCAGGTTTACTCGATTCGACAGCATATTCAGCAGCTATCCTTGTCGCTTCAGCAATATTTTCTTCCCTAAATATTCTTCCAGAAGAAGACCATTGACCGCTACCTTCACCCTTAAATACTCTAATGTAGTATTCGTAAGTACCATATTCTTCAACGAGAGATGCTCCCGTGGATGAAGCTAAACTTCTTATACCCATTGTTATTTCAAGCATTCCAGCTACTTTATCAACATCGTAGGTAAAAGCTACTGAGAGAGCATTATCAATTATTTTCTCGGGTTCTTCGAAAGCCTTTAAAATACTTCTATGAACAGTAAATGGAACGTAAGCTGGTTTAGGTTTAGGTATTGGCGTATAATATTCGGATTCTTCAATTATACTTATTTCTGAGATCATCTTTTTAGCCAATTTTACAGTTTCTTCAATACTTGATGTTTCAAAATTCACTACAGCTATTCTCTTATCTTTAGCTAAATACATAGATACTGTTACTTCATCCCAATCCTGGATAACACTTGGTTGGCTATTGGCTATTTTCGCCATTACTGTTTTAGACTTATTAATGGAGACAATGGACTCTGAATATCCTGCTTCCATAATTTCCTCTAATACTTTCTCCGTTATCTCTAATACTATGTCTTTTTCTTTAACCTTTCTTTTACTCAATATGGAGCGACCCCCAAAACTATGTTTCTTAATCTAACATTTGGCCCTCCAAACCATACAGGAACCCCTTGGTGAGGTTCTCCTTTGCCGCATGTTCCAGCATGAAATTCTAAACTTTTATCTGCAGCATCAACAGACTCGTAGAAACCTTTAGTAGTTAATTCTATTACGGGGTTTCTTACAGGTTCCTTGATTTCGCCATTCTCTATAAGATAGGCCTCTAAACCTACATATCTTTGGCTCCATCTAGCGTCGTCAATATTCCACTCCATATAGCTCTTAATGTAGATGCCCACCTTAACTTCTTCAAGTAGCTCTTCGAAACTGTAATCTCCAGGTTTAAAGTAGGTATTCGACATTCTAATTATAGGTTCCGAAGTATAATCCATAGCTCTAGCTGAACCATTACTTATGGTATTAAATACTTTAGCTGTCCATCTATTGTGTAAGTGTTCATTTATTATACCATTTTTGTAAAGATACTTAGGTCTTGCTTCAACGCATTCATCATCATACAAATAATACCCGTAGCTTCCAGGTATTGTTGGATCATCTATTACTGTTGAAACTTCAGAACCTATTCTTTTCCCCAGCATTCCCTTTTTTATGAAGCTTTCACCAGCTTGCGCCGCTTCCCTGCCGAGAATTCTATCTGCTTCACTAGGATGCCCTGCAGATTCATGCACCATTAAACCCACTATTTCGCTACCTAGAACAACATCTACTTTGCCTTTAGGTGGGGATTTGCCTTTAAGAAGTACCTTTTCTAACGTTTTAGCTTCTTCGGATGCTCTGTTAACTATGTCCCATTTATCAAGTAGTTCGAGCCCTCCTGACGCACCTAGTTCATACATTCTCTGTATAGTACCTTTTTCCGGGGTGTGAAGTGTGAAGTTGTAGAAGACATATATTCGAGGTATTGAGCTTTTCACAATGGATCCTTCACTGGTAACGATAACTTTTTCTTCGACATCATCAGAATATTCAATAACTAAACTTCGCAGTTTCGATTGTACCAGGCTTGTTCTCAAACTATTGTACACTTCCTTGTAAAAACCTATCTTCTCACCTATTGAAACATTATTAAAATCCTTAACAGGTTTTACCTCATAACTATACGTTACGTTTTTTGCATCAGCGAAGCTTATGGGTTCAGCGTACATGTAGGAAAACGCTTTAGCCCTAGAAACCGCTTTCTTCAATGCTCTTTCTAAACTATCCTTCGAAACATTATTTGTTGACGCAAAACCTAAAGATCCCTTCACCAGAACCCTAATGGCAACTCCTTCACTGAATACTTTGCCAACACTAATAGTTCTATTCATCCTGGTGACAGCATAGGATCCTCTGTGTTTATGATACCTAGCTTCAACATAGTTTGCTCCGAGCCCAACGCCCTTAGTTACGATGTGTTCTAGAATAGTTTCATCTATCATAGGTTCGCCCTTTAAACCTCTACTTACCATAAGTGTTTCGATTTTCAAAAACTTTTCCAAAACAAAAATATTTAGTGTATTGTATATTTTTTACCTTTAATTATGATGTGTTTTACATCGTATGGTTCACTGTACATGACTATATTTTGTACGATATTTTTCTTGGATAAGGGAATAAACTTGGTATTTTCTATGTTTATCAATGTTAAGTTTACTTTAAGCCCTTCAGCTATTTTCCAATTTTTAATATTAAGTACCGCTGCGTTGCCTAGCGTCATAATATCGAAAACGTGTTGCACTGTTACCTTAAAGCTCCAATAACTACTTCTAACATAGTATAGTAGTGTCTTTGCCTCCTGAAGAAGAAAACCATTATTACATGTTAGCGAGCAAGAGCCTATACCTAATGTAGTGTTTTCCTTCATAAACTCTATTATTGGTGGCAAGCCCCCTAGAGCATAGTACATACTACATGAGGGTATTAGTACAACTTTGCATCCAGCGTTACTTATAGCTTTAAGCTCCCAGTTTGTAATCCACTCTAAACCAACTAGGATAACGTTCTCTCTTAATGCGCCTATGTAGTCTAAGTATTCTACAGGGAACTTGCCATACACTTTCTTAAACTCGAAAACTTCATCTCTGGTATTTGAAACATGTATTGAGACATTAATGTTTTCTTTGTATGCTTCATCAACTACCTCTTTGAATATCTCGGGTTTTACATCTGAAAGGGAACTTACATGAATTGTTTTCCCTGAAACCTTTACTGGCATACTAAATACGAAAGGACCGCCCACAATGTCTACAAAAGTATTTGCCTGTTTAATGAATTCTTCGTAGCTTATCTCAGTAGGCGCTATTAAAGTTGTTCCTGTTGATGAAATTATGTTTAAACTCTTTCTCCACGATTCTTCAAGTATACTTGGATACTCTACTAGGTTATGTGCTTTATACCATAAATCCTCCCAACTGGTAACGTCCATACCTCTCATGGAAACTGTGAATAAATGTATATGAGGATTTATAATGCCTGGGATAACTGCGTATTTCGAACAATCCATAATTTCTTCCGATGATTCTCTAGTTACTTCTGCTCCTATCTCCTCTATAATATGCTTTTCTTCGTTTATTTTCAAATCAACATTTTCTAATATCCTTCTTTCCTCGTCTTGCGTTATAATGAACCTGCATTTCTTTAGTATCATTTCTCTATCAACTCAACTTTCTCAATAATGTACCTTGTGTTAAACTCTGAAATCCTTAAAATCCTACCCTCTACCTTTAATTTTTTCTTAAAAAATGGAGCATCAATAACTAGGGTTTCTGCCTCACCACCTTCAAAAGCAGGGTTAAACCTGTATTTTCTAGCATATTTAATTATTTCTTCTACATCATCTAACGTTATTTCCTTACCTAAAAACTTCATAGGTAATCCAAAGGCATTAATTTCAGTTACTATGAATTTTACACCATGCTTAACAACGTCTCTCATATAATCTTCCTGATTTTTCCTCCATAATGGAGTGTATGCTTCCAAATCATATTTACTGACTATTCTCATAATGTTCATTCTCTGATAATCAGATAAAAGTGCGCCAGCAACTATGCCCTCAATATCGTACTTTTCTATTGCCTCCTTTATTGCTCTTTCAAGATCCTTAATCTCTTCGCCTTTTACCCCACTCGTAATTTTAAATATTTGAGGTAAGCCTAAAGCCTTAGCTTGAAGCTTAGTTATTTCTACTGATGGATAGTGAAACATCCACGAATCTTCTCTTAAAGGCTTTAAAGTTATCAAACATACTATTTCTAAGCCTTTTAACATAGCTAAGTGTAAAGCATAAGTGCTGTCTTTACCTCCAGAGAATAATGCTGCAAACCTCATGTTTCAATAACCTCTACATCATCTAAACTTCTTAATCCACTTACCAAACATGTTCTAACAATTCCGGGAGTTACAGGTACTTTGGGTATTAGAACTATGACATCTAACTCCTTTTTGCCTTCAAGTTTTGCCTTCAAAGACCTAATATGTCCATCGAGAATATAGTATTTACCTTCATGTTCCAAACAGACTATAGGGGCTATTTTCTCGTGTTCTACAATGTATTCTTTATCTAGCTTATATTTCTCAACATATTTTTGTGTTGGAACGAGGGAGTCAATATTTACTTTTATCCTTTTAAGCTTTATTTCTCCACCGTATAATTTCCTATAGTATTCAATTAGTTTGATAAGTGCTTTCCATGGCGCAAATTCTTCAGTTAGTTCTTCACCTGTCTCTATTGTTTTTAACTCGCTTATGCTGTATGAGTTCTTAGGTGAATAGTTGTTGAATAATATTCTATAAGCATTTATTCCTTCAAGGTCTAGTAGGTATTTCGCATATGCTCTATGGTGGCCATCAATTATGTAGTCTGCTTCCTTGGTTCTAATGGTTATTATGGGTATGTTGTAATTCTCATAAATAGTTTTCTTAAGTACTATAGCTAACTTCTCTAGTTCAAGAAGATTTTCTGTAGCTCTTAACCTCTTAAATTTTACAAAACCTGAGGCATAATCTAACTTAATATTGTATATTCTCTCAAAGCTAGCAATTATACTTCCTAGTCTTGATATAACTTCTCTAAGTGATGACACAACCTCTATCAATTAAGATCATCTTTACTCTGTTCAGTACCTCTAAGATAGAATGTTCAGCTACTACTTGAAAACGTTGTCTATGCTAATGCTCTTGTCTTTAACTTTTCAATTAGGTTACCAAGTTTTAACGCTATTTCAGTATAGGCTAATTCTGCTACCTTACCGGACTCTATTAGGCTGTTTATTCTTGGTTCTATTGGGAGTTCAACGTATTCCCCTATGTTGAATTCCCTCGTAAGACTTACCAGGTTAGCATTGCCAAAAACTTTTACCACTTCTCCTCCTATTCTTAAGTAAGCCATGTTATTCACTAGAGCAATTATTGGTACCTCTAAATCTTTGAGAAGATTTAGTGTTCTTAAGGTAACAGAGAAGGTAAGTGCTGAAGGTGTCGAGACAACTAATGCACCTTTCTTACTTTTAACGTATCTCACCGCAGTTAACACTTCATCACTTGTTCCCGGAGGCATATCCACAACTAGGAAATCTAGATTACCCCAGTTTGTTATAGCCAAAACTTCTTTAATAGCCTCGGTTTTCGAGCTACCCCTTAACGGTAAAGGTTTATCTCCGGTAAAGAAGGCTAATGACATAATCTTTACTCCATAAGCCTCCGGTGGTACAAGACCATGTTTACTTTCCTCAGGCTCCATATTTTCTAATGAAAAAATGCGCGGTATAACTGGCCCATGTAGATCAAGGTCTAGTAACCCGACTTTAAACTTCTCCTTGGCTAATAGGAGGGAAATTATTGACGATATTACGCTCTTACCTACACCTCCTTTACCGCTTAAAACGAGAACACTATACTTTATTCCTTTAAACCTCTTATCTATAGCTGCTTCTCTCGGGTCAAGGGCTCTCTCCATTACTTAATAACCTCTACTGAAACTATGTTAACGCCTCTTCCCGAAGAAATTTCAAAATCTGGACTACCGCATTTAGGACAGCGCAGGAACACGTTAACAAGGTCTGGAACGTAGTGAACAGGGTTATCACATTCTTCAACGTCTTCCCCGCAAAACATTCTCAGCAAATTCTTCTTCACACTACTGAAACTCCATGAAAAACCACAGCTTGAGCATTTAAACATTGCTTCCTCTACTTGGAAAACTATTTCAGCACCTTCCATTATCGTACCCTCAGATAGCTCCTTAATAGCGTCTCTTAAAATTTCAAGATTTAACTGAGAAAGCTCACCAACACTAATAACAACTTTAGTAACCTTCTTAGCACCCTCCTTCAAGGAAAAACTAACAACGGTACTAACTATACCCTCAGCAATAGCCCACTCATGCATAGCCCAATACCGTAAAGCAATGCTGAAGAATAATTCGAAAAATACCCTAATTAGCTTTTACCTTAAATAAAATAATATAGTCCCGGTTGAAAATGATGAAGAAAGAACTAACCTTCGGCCTTAATAACGAAAAATTCTACGCAAAAATAGGGAGAAAGAAGGTAGCAATACTAAAATACAGAATAGAAAACGACGCAATACATCTAATCCTAACATATACTCTACGCAAATTCAGAGGAAAAGGAATAGCGTCTAAGCTAGTAAAATACGCAATAAGCTACGCCATAGAAAAGAAAATACGCGTACTCAAAGTTTCATGTAGCTACGTAAAATACTGGCTAGAAAAACATCCAGAATACATAGAGAGGTTTCACAAAATAATATACAAACAATAGTACACCTTACTTGCATAAAGTTTTAAATAGTTCATAGAAATACCACTATGTGGGAGTGGGTATGGGTGTGGGAAAAGCTAAAATAGATAGTAGATGGAGAATAACATTACCAGTATCGGCACGTGGAAATTTAAGACCAGGAGACGAGGTTATTGTGGAAGAACAAGGTAATGTAATTATTATTAGGAAAGCTATTAATGTGTTAGAAGAGTTCAGGAAAAATAAGCTTTACATAGAGAATGAGAATTTAGTAAAAGCCGATGCTAGCATTGCAAAACACATCTATGGGGCTATAAAAGAATGAGAATAGTTGATGCTGACATACTCTCCTATGCACTACTTGAAAACCATATAGCAACAAAATATACAAGACCATTCATCGAACGTGCATTGAAAGGAGAGCTAAAGGTTTACGTAACAGCCACTACCCTACTCGAAACATATAATATCCTATACTGGTACTACCAAATAAGGCCGAGAGAAGCAGTAGCTAGGAAAATACTATGTGTTGCTGAAGGTTTAACCTTAATCCCATGTTCAAAACGAGGTTTCTACATGGCTATAGAGGAAAATGTACCACTAGGAGATGCATTGCTCGTATCAACAGCTATAGACAACAATATTCCAATAATAGTTTCAAACGATAAACACGTAGAAAAACTGGCGGAAAAATATGGATTAATACTAGAAAACCCTATACCTAAGGAAATAAGAAAACAAATGCACGAATGATTAGGAAAGAACATTAAACGTTATAGGAAGCAGAAATTAATAAGTTGAAGTTTTCAATGCCAAGTTAATTATGGAGTATTCATGGAAAATCTAAATAATTAACGCTTAATTATGTAGAGAATAAGCTAAAAATTCATAAGTTTAAACATATATGGGCGGCGCTTAACTTGGGTCATGTTAAGGTTAAAGTTAAAATTAGCAATGTTAGCAGAGCTAAAGTTGTTGAAGTCGATGCAGTTGTCGATGCAGGTGCTACATTAACTGTTATTCCTCGCAGAATAGCAGACATGCTCAACCTCAGGTCAACAGGTAAAACAGTTGTTGAAACTACTGGCGGTAGGATTGAACTTGAGCGTTCTAGGGCGTGGATAGAACTTGAAGGGAAAGAAGAAATAGTTCCGGTGCTTGTTTCCGATATTATTGATAAAGTTCTTATTGGTGTAACAACACTTGAAGTACTAGGTTTACAAGTAGATCCAATTACGGGTAAGTTAAAGGAATGGACCATACTCCTATATTAATCCACAATTTAAATAAAAACCATTGTAGAATATTTTCCGTAATAGTTTCAACAATTTAATATTTATATCAAAATACAGGTGATAAGAGTTCACGGTTAATAGGTTCTTATAGAAAAGTAGAAGTTTTAGTCTATAACCACTCAGGCATTATTATCACCAATTTTTCCTTCATTAAAGACAATACCACTAGCTTCTACTCTATCATGACACGTAAAAATCTTCCAGACTAAAAACCCAACAAATACATAAAATAAAATACTAACTATAAAAATTAAACACGTAAAGGAAGCTACAAGACAATATATACCATATAGTCATGAGCATTACAGCTTAAGAATAAGCATCATTAAAACATTAACCTTTTTACAAAACCCTAAAATGCTTTACAAATGCTACAAGAATACTATTAGTGACCAGCGACATATACACCATAATGTATTCAAGGGAACTAGAAATACAGATTATAGACCTAAAACTGTTTAAACTTAAGAACCCTATAGCATCAACTAACTTATCCATAGCCTTTTTATTGCAGGTATTTTATCGAACTCCCTGTCTTCGCTAACTACCAAGTTAATATTATTATTGACCATTGCCCCTAAATGCAGAGCATCTGAAGGTTTAAGACCGTACTCTACTAGTATTTTTTCGGCATTATCGTATTCTTCTTCTCCTAAACCAAGTATGTACACGTATGGGAGTATACTAGATCGTATAAATTCTATTGAAACATTATATGGTATCCCATACTTTTTCTTAGAAATGTAGATCAGTTCATCAAGTACAAGAACGTCCGTGTAAGGCTTATACTTGGTTAAAATATCTATGTAGAAGTTCTCATATAAAATTCTATCTTTGCTGTTAGCTAGTGTGTTAAGATATATGAGGAGCGGGGAATCTATAAACACCTTCATCGCTCAAACTCCTCTTCAAGATAGACTTGAGCTAGCTCGCCAGGTTTAGGCTCCATTCTACTAGGAATGTTCTTTAAAATCTCGACATGCCTCCTTAACGAATTCCTAAGCTTCTCAACATCAACCCTCCTCTTAGCAGGCCTAAGTATGATGCCATCTCTAACTTCAACAATAACTTCATCGCCTTCATCAATACCAACGGCTTCACGAATAGCCTTAGGCAAAATAATATAGCCTTTTCTTCCAACTTTCAACCTAAGAGTCAAACCAGGTTCACCTATAGTAAAACTAGGGACAACCTACTATTAAATTTTCCAGCACCAACTCTGCTCAGTTATGACGTAATTCTATTACAGCTATGTATAAATATCATCAAATCACTAAAGAATTTCACCAAGTAACCAACATTTACCAACACCAACTTTTAAAACTAACCTATGCAGCAAATCCCTGTATTAAATAAGATTTTCAAATGAGAAGTTAAATTCTTGTTTTTAAAAAATAAATATTTACCTAACCTTTGAAAAGCAAGTGATAAAAATGAAGTCCAAATATGCTATTTTAGAAGCACTATTTATCACGATACTTATCACTACAACAGCCTTAATATCCGCTGGCGTAGCATATAAGTGGAAATACGGGGAAAGCTATACAGTAGTGTTGACAGCTGAAGTAGAGGCGTACAGAACGGATAAGGCAGATGAGGTATCTTGGGAAGCAGGAATCCATGATCGGCCTGAGATTGAGGGAGTAGAATGCGTATGTATGTATCGGGATTTCTATATAATAGTTAATGGAACTAATGCTGCAGATTCGTACGAACATGGTTGGTTGCCAGCACCTGATGGCTTCAACTATGACTGTGATGGACATATCCACCGCGAAGCAGATTATCCCTATGCTAAAGGTTATGTAAAAAAAGCAGTTACATATATGATAGGGAAAACTAAAAACTATGGTTATGAAGGAGACCTTACAGTATCAACTAGCCCATAAGCTTCTAGGAGGCTATGTTCTAATGAACACAAGGATTTTTTTATTACTCATATTACTAATCACCATCTTCTACTTAGTAACATGTATACCTCTCATTAATTGTAATAACCATACTTTTTACTGGGTTAGACCCGGAGTTTATGCTATTTATTGTTCTGACCCGAGAGCAAGTGTAATTCTTCTTAAAGATGTTAAAATATCTGATGAAATAGTTTATGTTATAAAACGTATTTACCTTGCCAAGATGTGTTTTAGCTGGACAATATTAGATGTCCGCGATAACTTAGCTTATGTGAATTTCACTATTATCCTTGATGATATTTTGAAGAAAGGTATTGAGGAATGGATTCCATATGCTTTAGGGGAAGAGCCTGCACCTTCATACATGTACCCCCCTATTCCAAGTTTAGGACCTACAAGTAGCGTCAGAGGCAATATGACCACAATTTATTATAATTTAACCAAGCTTACTCTAAGCAAAAACATTACCATTGACTTAAATAACATGAAAGCATACTACGACGGGGAACCTGTCGGCTTATTCTTCTTCATTCTTCCTCCGGAAATTCTTACTGAAAATAAGCCTCTAATAGTATTCTCTGTTACCACTGATTTTAAAAAATGGAATATAGAGTATAGAGTTAACGAGAAAGATATTGATAGATATACTTACAATGCTATTGCTGATTTGAAACCCTTGCAAGAACTAAGCGAAAACGCCTCATTTAGAGTAAACTCTATTATTTTAAGTGGTCCTAGGCTTCTAAGAACAGAGACGAGAGCAGCTAATCTCTCTAAAGAACATTGGATGTACTTTGAGGAAAATAGGACTCTCATTAGCTACATATATGATCCTAAAATCCCTAAAATGTATTACGATACTTTATCAGGTATTTTAGTGGCTATAGCCTTAGAAGAGGTAACACCGGGCTATGAACCTGTAGGGACCTATTCTGAACACTTCCAATCTAACCTGCTATACGGCCTATTTAACGTAACTTATGTTGCCATTTCAGGCGAAGTTGAGTCTCCTGAATATATTGTCGATGGTTTTTATAGGTTAGAAATTAAGCTTGTAGATACTAATATTCCTTTGGAGAAGCCTGTGTTTGGTAAGGTGGAGGGTTATGGTGAGGAGTATTCTTTGTTTAAGGTTTTGCTGTTTTCCTTGGCTTTTGTTTTAACGTTGGTTATTATTTTGTTTAGGAGGTTTAGGTAGGTGCGTTTGTTTGCCTATTTCTCGGTGTTTCTTATTGTTTTCCTATGTATGTTTTTGGCTGGTGTTGTTTTTGTTAGTTTAGTTTATGGTCAGCGTTCTTATCGTTTACAGACTGTTCTCCACGATAGTGTTGGGAGAGAGTTCTGTTTTTCTCGTTGAGGATAGTGTTGTTAATGTTGATTTAAGTGTTGAGGGTGTTTCAGAGTCTCCTTACAGTATTAATATTACTTTCATATATCTTGCAACTGGCGGGAGATGGAGTTGGAGTGATGTTAGTTATGCTTCTAAACCTTTAACACCTAAGTTTATTGTTCCTAAAACTGGAATTTACGAGTATATTATTGAAGTTAAAGATGAAGGCGGTGCACCGCTACTCTATACTGCTACGTTAACTGTTGATGAGGTAGGTAATTATTACTTTGTTTTCTTAAGGCATGTACTAGATTATTTACTGGTATTAAGCACTATAGCTTTGGTATTTGCTTTCTTAAATGCTATTAGTAGGCATGTTAATGTGAAGTCTAGCTTCGTTAGAGTTGTTTGTTGGGAATTAGGTGGTTTGTGGAGATTCTATTTGGCAATACTTATTTTAGGGGTTTTTGTTTTCGCATGTGTTTACGCTGGCTCCTATATTCGTCCACTAATTCTCCCATTGATTTTGCATTTTAAGGACTGGGTTCCTTTGGTTGTTGACGGTGTTTCCCACTCAATAATTGCTCCTCCGGAAGAGTATTGGATAATATACTACATTTATGTTGCTGTTGTTTTTGCCTCTCTATTTAACTACGAGGTTGAGTCTGGTCTTTATAAAGGCTATTTATTGTTTGGTTTGGGTAAGTTTAAGCTTTTTATGTCTAAGTTTCTTACAGGTTTTCTGCTTTCAATTTCCCCTTTAATTATGGTTCGTACTGTTTTGTCTTCAATGTACTATTGTGAGTTCCTGTTTTCGAACCTTAATGTGTGGATGCATGTTTTGCTTAGAAGTTTAATGGTTGATTTAATGTACTGTATTGCTATGTTATCGCTTATACTTTTAGCTATACTCCTCCCCCTAAGAGCACCGTATACTGTCTTAGCAGCTATACTTCTACCATACATGCTTCAAAACATTCCCATGTTTTCCAGGGAAAGTAGTTTGCAAATGTTGTTTACAATAATATTTAACATGTCGTATATGCCGAATGTACTAAGCCATTTTCTACCTTACATTCCCATTTTCATCTTGGCTTTCGCGTTAATGGTGTTTAGGTTTGTGCTTAGAGATTACCCGTGAGGGAGGATAGGTAGTGGATGTGGTGGTTAAGGCTGTTAATGTTAGTAAGAAGTTTATGTTTGTTACTGTTTTACGTGAAATCACCTTTACTGTTGGTGAAGGAGAACATACTTTAATTCTCGGGCCTAATGGTTCAGGTAAAACTACTTTAATAAAAATAGTGGCTGGTCTTGTTAAGCCATCTAGCGGCTTAATTGAAGTGCTAGGTCAGCCTCCATGGAAAATTAGGGGTAGAAGCAGGCTTGTAAATGCTGTTCTAGATGAAAACACTCTCCCATGGTGGTGTAGGGGCATAGATTTCCTAGGCTATGTTGCAGATATTAAGGGTGTTCCGTTTAATGAGGTTTTAGAGCTAGCTAGGGAATTTGGTGTTACTGGTTTTTGGGAGAAAAGAGTGTTTACCTACTCTTCAGGTATGAAGCGTAAAATAATGCTTCTCTCAGCTTTAATAGGGAAGCCTAAAGTAATGCTTCTCGATGAACCATTTACATCTCTTGATGAGAAGAGCCGATTAAAACTACTAAGCATTCTACAGGAGAAATCTAGGGAAACAACGATTATTATGTCAACCCATATTTACCTACGCGGCTTAGAAGACTTATTTAAGAAGTCTATGATACTTGATCAAGGTACAATAAGAGCTTACGGTGATGTAGGCGATGTTATTGGTCAGTACTTTAAATTCCGCTGACTATAAAGCATTATCACTAATGTTCCCTATATGATGCGGACTACGGTAATGTTTTATTACTTTAGACGTTATTTGTACATGAGGTAGTGTGGTTTTGGTTTCACGTGCCAGGGATTGGCTTAGGCAAGCTTTAAGGGATTTAGAGCACGCTAGAAGGTCTATGGAGTTCGGGGATTTTGAATGGGCTTGTTTTGCTGCGCAACAGGCTGCTGAAAAAGCCGTTAAAGCCCTTTATCAGAAGTTAGGAATAGAGGTTTGGAGCCATTCTGTTTCAAGAATGCTTGCACACCTACCCAACAACTACAAGCCTTCTGAAGAGTTAATAGATAAAGCTAAAGAACTCGATAGACACTATGTTCCTACAAGATATCCTAACTTTCATCCCGAAGGTGCTCCTTTAGATTACTATACGAAAGAAGACGCTAGGAGGGCAGTAAAATATGCGGAGGAAATTATTGAATACTGTAGAAGTAAAATTGTTTAAACTAGACTACGATGAGGTCATGGAGAAGCTTAGAGAATACGGTGGAAAAGCTGTTGCTAAAGGCGCTAAAACCGTAGTGCTAATAGGTTCTCTTGCCCGAGGAGACTACACTGCGTTTTCAGATGCAGACATACTTATAATAGCAGATAACGTACCTGAGAGGCTAATAGATAGGTTGAAAGAGTTCATAGACCCTACGTTACCGATAGACTTAGATGTAAGAGTATATACTTCAAAAGAGTTCCTGGAAATGGCTGAAAAAGGAATGAGAATAGTTAAGGAAGTAGCAAGGTATGGTATAGTTATTGCGGGAGATCCTACGATTATAGATAGGGCGAGAAACATTACAAAACAGGGAAGCGAAGAGAATTAAGATTTGTCTACAGCTGTTTTTCCTCCACCATAGGTTTTACTTCGACATTCAGCTTACTAGCAGACTCGTATGCTTTAGGGTCTATGAAACCCCCTATAACTACTGCTTTGGCTTTTACGCCCTTAACCTTCTCATATAAATCTCTTATTCTAGCAAGCTCAGCTACGTCTCCTCTTGAAACCCTTGACTTAACCTCTACTAGAATATGGGTTTTATCGTGAACCGCTACATCAACTTCAATAACTGAGGGATAGCCGTAAACAACTCCTTCCTCATCCCTGTAAACCCATTTTTCAACTTTAGCTACTCTAAGTACTTCCTGGACCACATACTTCATTGCCTCCCTAAAACCTGCTTCAGAAATCATTCCAAACCTATGGCTAATAGCAAACATTAACCTACGAGTATCTCTAAGCTCCTCCTCAACCCTAGCAAGTCTTTCCTCAACCTTAGCCATTCTCTCCTCTAAACCAAGCTGTCTTTCTTCAAGTCTCTGCTGTCTTTCCTCCAACTTAGCCTGTCTTTCCTCTAACCTACTCTGCCTCTCCTCAAGCCTACTAAACCTTTCAAGAAGCTCCTTAAAACCTAAAAGACCCATTAAAGCATAGCGAAACTCTCTATCCACTTCTAAAGTACTAAGAATCCTCTCCTTCTCCTCCCTACTAAGCACCTTAACAGGCAAAACACAAACACCTTCCAACCAATCCTACAACACCATATACGAAAACAAACTATTAAAGCTTCTTAAACCCCCCTTAAGAAAACAAAAAGGAGGAAAAAATTACCTATTAAGCTTAAGAAGTCAGATACGTTTTAAAGTAAATTACTGGAGCCCATTGAAAATCATGTGATCTACCATAGTATACTCTATGAGATAGTCCTGGGTCCGAATATAGGTCAATGGAGAAGTGAAAAGCTTCTACATTTTCGTACACAAAGTTTACGCTTATAAATAATCCTATTGCGAATGCCTTATTAGCAGCTTTCTCGCTAATTTTACCTAAAGCTCTTAAAACATTAATAAACTTCAGAGTATCTATAGCAAACTTATTCGAACCCCAGCTACTCTCATCCCTCATGTAATATGGATAATCATCGGATGTTGAAGTGTATTTTCCTTCATACTTCCATGAGTCTATGGCAATTAGAGCATCCCGATATGATAGACAATATCTTATATGGAGTAGCTTTAAGAAACAACATGTACTTACTAACATTAGACCTAGAATTTAGAAATTTCCTTAAAAAGCATAACTTAAAATACAATATGTTAATAACGCATCAAGAACTATTCGGCAAGATAGAAAGACAAGACTTCAAGTCTTATTAATGCTGTATGAGAAACAACGGAGCTATGAGCCCCCCTTAAGATAGGAGGGGGTTAGCACGTTAGATCCAGGATCCGCCTGTATTAGGATTATCTTCTTTAACATGCCGTTGCAGGTTTTATATAAAAGCATATTATCTTACATGTTTCTCCTTGGTGCGTTATGTTTATGTTCTTGTTTAGGGTATTGTTCTGCATAGATGTGCCGTCGCCAAGGGTCGGCGGTGAAAGTCCCCGCAATGACCGATGAAGCCAGAGCGACCGTGGGGGAAAGGATGAACCGATGACAAAACATATAAAAACATATAAAGAGGCGAACCCTAAACCTATAAACCACAGCATGTAAAGATTATCGAAGAGGAACCGTCAGCTTGACCTCCAGAACACCTCCATACTGGTATTGCTATCTATGGCTACTGCTTGGTGCTCTAGGAAGCGCTGAAGCATGTGCTGGGCGTGATAAACCACCTACCGTGTCTAAAAGTAATTAAAAATAACAAGAAACCACAGTAGGCAGGAACACCTTAAAACCAACATTACCTGATACCTTACAGTATTTTCGATAAAGTACCCTAAAACCCCTACCACAGCCAACACTAAGAACATAGTTAAAGTAGCTAATACTGTTCTTTTTCAGCTCGTAATCACCAATCATTTAGCTTCTTCTAAAACCTTAAAAGTATTATCTACAACGCAGTAACCGTATTTCTAAAAAATGTTAATTTGAAAATAAACTTTTTAACCCCATGCGAAATGCGCCCTATAAGAGTTAGGATCATTATTATGACGCCAACGACATAGTGTCCCGCTTTTAAGCCACTTAAACCATATTTCAAAGCGATCTATTTCGATCTCTCTATACCAACTAATACTTAAGTAGAACACTTTGTATCCAAAACTGAAACCTATTACTGTTTTTATCTCAGCATTACCGGGTCCTCCAGGACCGAAGTCTAAATTTAGTTCCTGTCCCACGCTTCCATAGCTACACCCAGCATAGTCTGGAGGCGTTCCTTCACACTGACTACAGCTAACGTACTCGTATATTTCACCTGAGCCACCATAGTACTCAGAGGGATATAGAACATAATAGCAATACGAGCCACCTTTTTCAAAATGTATCCACCATTTTTCAAGTATATATATTACATCGAATTTCAACTTACCTTTAGCACCATTCTCTACTAAGTACACTGGGCTTCCAGGCTCTTCAAGAGGGTACGTTTCCTTCTTACCATTACTATTCCACTCAACTTCATCAGGTGTGGGGCAAACAAGGCTTCCATACCAGTCTGAAGTGTATGATTCAAAGTACAAAACTGTGTTTTCCTTCACGAAGTACCCAACCTTTAAATCTGGAATAGAGTGTAGCTGTATATTAGTTCCAGTTTCTTGAGTTTCATTTTTACTCCATTCCATTTCACGTTCAGCTAAAGGTTCTACAGTATCTTCCTTAGTTTTTACTTTGAGAAGATAATGTGAATCTCCATTGTTTGTATATGTATGTATCTTTCCAGGTTTTAACTCTATTCCAATACTTACTATGTTAATTGGTTTTTGAACCCATACTTCAACTATCTTAGAACCTAAGTAGCCTTCAGCTGGATTAGCTACTATTACTAGGAATTCATAGGGTTCGTAAAGTACTGTCTTGTTAGGTAGTATTTTAATAGGTATTCTCCATACTTTAAACGTTATTCTAGCGGGTAAACTTACACGTTTCATATGTATTATTTCAGAATGACCTATGTACCTTGAGGCAGTTAGATTATGTATCACTACTACGTATGTTCCGCTAACGGTTTCCCCATTAATCTTAGGTTCTATGTTTATTGTGATTGCTGCTATGTTTCTGCCTTCCAAATAGTCTTTGAACAGATCGTAGAGCATTATCGGGTTGTTAAGTAGAAGAGCACTTACTACTATAGGGCTTAGAATCACTGTGGCAAGTAGAAGAGCTGAAATAACCTTCAACACGTTCTCATACCTCCTATTATAAACTATTTTGTGTAAGAACTTATTTTTTTCAAAAGGGGTAAGATAGTAAAGTTTTTAAACAGGAAAATGCACTTTTGCACTTCAAAGTTTCACTAGTGCTTCGTATGCTACATATAATCCCACTATTATTATCGATATTGCGTATATTAGCCTTAGCAGCCATGGTGGAGATTTTACTGCTAATTTTGCTCCAATCCATGATGCTATAAGTGTTGGTATGCCTATGGCGATAAATAGCGGTATGTTCATGAATCCATAGTATGTTAGAACAGAAGAACCCATAGCTCCTGTTGCTATCATTTCAGCACTGGATGTTCCTACTGCAACATGAGTTGGATAGGCTAAAGCTAGGAATAATGGTACGTAATATATTCCCCCGCCGAAACCACATATTCCAGTAGCGAATCCTGCTAGAAACATTAGGGTAAAGAGTTTTATTCCATGCTCGAGAACCTTAACCTCTTTAACAGTAATTCTTTTAACAAGTTTTCTTCTAGCTTTTACGGTTTTGTAGGCTACGTAAATCCCTATGAAGATGCATGCGATACCGAAAATTCCCTTCAGTATTAATGTTGGAAGATATTTAGCTACAACATACGCACCTAAGGAAACACCCAAGACCGCTCCTAAAGCAGCTGTAAGTAATCCTTTAGGGTAAACGTGGCTTTTTCTCCAATGTTCAAAAACTCCTGGTAATGTGGTTAATGCTATTACTGCCTGGTTTATACAGTAGGCTGTTTTAATATTTACACCGAAAAGATAAATGAGCATGGGTATGCGTAGAAAGCATCCTCCAACACCTAGCCATGTAGCTAAAAGCCCTGGGATAAGTGCCGTAATCAGCACATTGGCCCAGAAAACGATGTTCATCATTGTAAATCATCTGAAATATTTTTCATATGTTTAACATAAGTGATGAAAATATAAATTTTCCTTCTAGTAATTTATATATTATGTTCTAGTTGGTCAAATAAGCCATGATTATTCTATGTTATAAAGTAAAGTACTTAGTATTGATTTGATTTTATCCTTATTAGTAGTATAGTATTTAAACTTTCCAGAAGTATATTCTCTTACCAATCCATACTCTTTCAACGTTTTTAAATGATGAGAAATCAATGTTTGATCCTTGTTTAATATTGCTGCTATGAGACATACAGGTAATTGATATTTTGCTAGAAGGTAAAGTATTTTGAGCCTAGTGTTGTTTGAAAGTACTTTAAGAAAGTTGGCGATGATATCTAAGCTACCGGGTATGGTTATTTCTTCGTTTAAAAGGTCATAGTACCTATTCATGATAATAGGTTTACATGATTCACTAAGTTTACTAACATAGTCTCTTAACAACATCCTATGCACCGCGAATTTAACTGTAAAGTGAGGATTTATTAGCTAGTATATAGCTTGCACTCAGGTAATTAAAATCTTATTAGGATTTCCAACTATACCTAGTATTGGGCTAGAGCAGTGCATGGTGCTTAAGTATTGGGTAGGAAGAGAGTTTTTGTAAAGTATGGTAGGTGGTTTCTTCTAAAACCTACTAAGGTTAAGAGAAAGAAAGTAGCAACGGTTAGCAGGTGGTTTCTTAGAGGAGACTAGGCTATGGTTGTATACGTTAGGTTAAGAGTTAAATCTACGATAGGGATCTCTAAAGAACTTATTGTTTTAGTTAATGGTGGTGCTCATAGTGAAAGTCCGGTCATAGTTGTTGATGAGAATATTGGTAGGGAATTAGGTTTCTCAAGTGGCGAAGTGTATGAAGTATCTACTGTAGACTCTAGACGTAACGTTTACGTGGTAAAAGACTTTGTCGAACTAGAGCTACTTGGAGAAAACCGTGAAGTCCTATCTAAGATTAAAGCAGATCTTGTTGTTCATCCAGGACTTGAGGAACCATTAATAACCGATTCCACTATAGATATGCTAGGAATTAAAGTTGAAAGCTTCTATAAAGGCTTATGGAGACATGTAAATGACCCCTCAGCGAAAATAAGGAGAAGTGCTAAATAATTTATGATTGTTCACATTATTAGGGATATAAAGGGTCCTCATAGTATTGTTAACTGTAGTTAAACAAATCTACCTAAGCAGCTCCAATATTCCTATAAACTAAACATATTTACAATCCCTGCACATATCCTAAAACTTACTTTTACCATAGTATTTTACTGTCTAATTGAGTCTAACTTAACCAATATCACCTACTTTATCCAAAAATGGAAATATTTTAAATGGTTTAAACGCTATCTCCTGGTTTAATGTACTAGTAGCAGCATTTATTCCGTAGGGTAGTGTACTATGTGTTTACTAGCTTATCCGCGGTACTATGTTGTCAAAGTGTTTGTCGAAGCTCATAATGTAGTCTATGTTGTATCTCCTCATCAATGCTATCGATACTGCGTCTGTGAAGCTTAATTTTTTGTTTACGTATTTCTTAAATATTCTCCATGCATCCATAAACACTAACTTATCTACATGTAGTATACGTAGTTTCTTTGATGAGAGTATGAAATTCCCTATATCAATAGCTATGTCAGGTTTTCTTGTCCTTACTAATGCTACAGTTACTGCTTCATCAAATATGTAATCTGATGTGTAAATGCGCCCGTATTTTCCCTTTAAAGCTTCTCTTAGCAGGTTAACAGCTTTCTCATGATTTATATCTCTTTTATTTCTTGCTGCTACGAATACTCCCGTATCTATGAAAGCTGACATTTGGTTCACCATATAGTGCTTCATCTATTTTTATAGATGCATCTTCTACATCCCAATCCAGGGGGTTCTCTAGGAGGTGTAGCATAGGATCCTCCTCTTCTCTGTGCATGAATTTTCTTAAAAGATTGTCTTCTTCATCCAAACCTAGCTCTATTAGTTTTTCTAGAATTTCATGTAAACTCGCCTTAATGCCGTGAAGCCTTAGGCGGGTCTGTATTTCTTCAAGTTTCTTCTTGGCCTCAACTTTAATTTTTACTGTAGTGTACATGTATTCCACCTAGTAGAAAAGTATGCTATGTAGCATATAAACTTGCTGAATAATGAAGCGCTAAACTGTAATATTGAAGAAGAGAGAACTTACGTACAGTATATTAGGAAAAATGTATTTATTCATAGCGTGTTTTTAGCCTTGGTGCGTACTGTGAAATATTCTGCTACTAGCCAGTATAATAGAGTTAGTATGTGTAAACTCCATTCTGTTGTAATTTACGATACTACGCTTAGAGATGGAGAGCAATGTCCTGGAGTTTCTTTCTCCGTTGAGGAGAAAGTGAAAATTGCTAAAATGCTTGACGAGCTAGGTATCCCCCAAATTGAAGCGGGATTTCCTGTAGTTTCAGATGAGGAAAGGAGAGCAGTTAAAGCTGTAACTAGTGAGAGATTGAATGCTGATATCCTTGTTCTATCACGTTCGCTTATAGGTGATGTTGATGAGGCATTAAAGTGCGATGTTGACGGTGTTTTAATTTTTATTCCTCTACCTGAAATTCATCTTAGGAGGAAACTGAAGATAACATATGAAGAAGCTGTTGAAAAGGCTGTTAAAACAGCGGAATACGCTAAGGAGCATGGTCTTTTTGTTCAAGTTAGTGTTGAAGATGCTACTAGGACACCTTTAAAAAGGCTAATAGACTTCTTTAGTAGAGTCGTTGAAGTGAAGCCTGATAGAATAGGTTTAGCAGACACCGCCGGATGCATAACCCCCTTAGGCATGAAGTACTTAGTTAGGAAAATAAAGAGAAGCGTTAATGCTAAAGTTGCTGTTCACTGCCATAATGATTTCGGATTAGCTACAGCAAATTCTTTAGCAGCTTATGAGGCAGGTGCTGAAGCAATATCTGTTACAGTTAATGGTATTGGTGAAAGGGCAGGTAATGCTGCTTTAGAGGAAGTTGTTACCGCACTTTACTTCCTTTACGGTGTTGATTTAGGTTTAAAACTTGAACTTCTTAAACCTCTTTCAGAACTTGTAGCTAAACTTTCGAGAATACCTTTGAATCCGTTAAAACCCGTTGTTGGTGAAAATGCTTTCCGTCATGAATCGGGAATTCATGTTGCAGCTGTTCTTGACTATCCTAGAATGTATGAGCCTTACGAACCTAGTCTTGTAGGTAATAGGAGACAGATAGTTTTCGGAAAACATTCAGGGCTTAAGGGCATCATTAAATACTTAGAGAAAAATGGAGTGGCTGTTTCGAAGAGAACTGCTGAGAAACTGCTTAAATATGTTAAGTCTTTACGTAAAAAGTTCATTACTGGTGAAGAATTAATTAGTTTAGCTTTAAAATTCGAAGAAGAGGAATAATTTCATGTCCACAGCTATTGAAAAAATTATTTCAGATCATGTCGGTGTAAAAGTCCATGCCGGAGAATATGTTGAAACACCTGTAGACCTTATTTATTTTCACGATGGAACAGGAGTCTTGGTCTTTAAACATCTTGAAGAAATGGGTGTGGAAAAACTAGGTAATGTAAAATCAGCTGTGTTTTTTGATCATTCAGTACCACCGCACAGTATTGATGCTGCTACATTACAGAGATACGTTTTAAATTCGTGTAGGAAATATGGTATTTCATCAATACATTTCATGGGTGAGGGTATATGTCATCAGGTTATCCACGAAAGAGGCTATGTTAAACCGGGGCAGATAATTATTGGAGCAGATTCTCATACACCTACACTAGGTGCCCTAGGTGTTTTAGCTTTAGGTGTTGGAGCTTTAGATACAGCTTATGCCCTGGCTACCGGGAAATTATGGCTTAAAATACCTGAAACAATACTTATCACCGTTAAGGGAAAACTACCTAAAGGAGTTTATGCAAAGGATGTTATTCTCCATATTGTAGGTTCTCTTAAAGCTTATGGTGCTTTAGGCAAAGCGGTAGAGTTTTCAGGTTCCCTAATAAGCGACTTAAGTGTTGAGAGTAGGTTTACGCTATGCAATATGGCCGTAGAAATGGGGGCTGTTTCATGTTTTCAAAATATTGATGAAAAAACTATTAAATATCTTAAAAATGTTGGAGTACACGAGTTTAAAGTTTACTTCTCAGATAAGGATTCTTATGCTGAAATATTTTCCTTCGATGCTAGTTCTCTAGAACCCCAAATCGCTTGTCCCCACAGCGTCGATAATGTAAAGCCTGTTGTTGAAGTTGAAGGCACACCTATAGACCAGGTTTTCATAGGTACATGTACTAATGGTAGACTTGAGGATCTTATTGAAGTAGCTAAAATACTTAAAAAGGGTAAAGTAAAACCTTACGTTAAACTCATCATCATACCAGCTTCTAAAAATATTCTTTTAAAGGCCATATCTTTAGGACTTATTGAGATATTCTTGGAATCAGGTGCTATGATAGGTATTCCCGGATGCGGTCCATGTATAGGTATGCATATGGGGGTTTTAGGGGATGGTGAAGTAGCTATTTCAACGTCAAGCAGGAACTTTATTGGAAGAATGGGTAGTAGAAAATCTAAAATCTACCTTGCCTCACCAGCTACGGCAGCTGCTTCAGCTTTAACAGGTGAAATAACTGATCCTAGGAGGTTTCTATAATGATTATAAGAGGGCGTGTTTGGAAGTTTGGAGACAATATAAGCACTGACATTATAATTCCAGGTAGATACCTTAGAACATTGAACTATAGCTTATGGCCTAAACACTTAATGGAAGGAATAGATCCCACATTTAGCTCTAAAGTAAGGAAAGGAGACATTATTGTTGCAGGGAAAAATTTCGGATGCGGGTCAAGCAGGGAACAAGCGGTTTTAGCCATTAAGTTTGCAGGTATTTCAGCTGTTGTTGCTGAATCCTTTGGATGGATATTTTTCAGAAATGCAATAAACCATGGACTTCCAGCTATTGAATGCCCTAACATTACCAAATATGTTGAAACAGGAGACATTATTGAGATAGACCTAGCTAATGGATTTATTAAAACCCCGAAGAAGACGCTAATGATAAAGCCCTATCCAAAATTTATAATGGACATCCTTAATGCAGGTGGTTTAATACAGTATTATAGGAGGATAAGAAAATAATGGTTAAAATAGCTGTTATTCCGGGAGATGGTATAGGACCGGAAATAGTAAATGCAACACTAAGGGTTCTCAACAGTTTAAACCTTGACTTAGAATACGAATTCTTCCATATAGGATATGGTAGATTACGTAAAACTGGTGAAGCAATATCGGATGATGATATTGAAGCAATAAAGGAAATAGGAATAGCGCTAATGGGGCCCGTGACTACACCTAAACCCTCAGAGGTTAAGAAGTATAGAAGTCCTGTTTTAACTCTTCGTAGAGAATTGGATCTTTACGTTAATCTCAGACCAGTAAAGAGTTTGCCAAACATACCTCAAGCTAGGAAAAACGTAGACGTAGTTATTGTTAGAGAAAACGTTGAAGGATTATATTATGGTATTGAAAAAGAGTTTAATGACGGCTATTCTGCCTTGCTCGTTGTAACTAAGAAAAATACTGAGAGATTAGCAGAATTTACCTTTAAATACGCTAGAGGCCATGGTAGGAGAAAGGTAACAGTAGTCCATAAAGCTAATGTTTTAAGAAAAACTCATGGACTATTTCTAAGAACATGTCTGAATGTAGCTAAGAAATATCCTGAAATAAAAGTTGAAGAAATGCATGTAGATACTGCTTCAATGCTTATGGTTTTAAAACCTGAAAACTTCGATATCATAGTTACCACTAATATGTTCGGAGATATACTTTCAGGAATAGGTTCAGCGTTAATAGGGAGCCCAGGCTTAATGCCCTCAGCAAATATCGGAGATAAATATGCCATATTTGCCCCTGCTCATGGTTCGGCACCGGACATTGCAGGTAAAAATATTGCTAACCCCATAGCTATGATGCTTTCAGCTAAAATGATGCTTGAAAAAATAGGATTTCCTAGTGAAGCAGAAAAACTTGAAAGAGCAATAATTAAGACATTAAAGGCTAATGTGAAAACACCAGACATTGGCGGTATATATTCAACAACAGAATTCACTAATGCCGTTATAAGGTTTCTAAGGGAGCGTTCAAATTGAAAGTAGCTGAAGCTCTAGTTAAAATACTTGAAAAAGCAGACATAGATGTCGTTTTCGGTGTTCCAGGTAAGTGGATAAGCCCAGTATACATTGCTTTATCAGAATCCAAAATAAAACACATACTTATGAGACATGAGCAAGCAGCAGCTCATGCAGCTGACGGTTATGCCAGAATTACAGGAAAACCCGGAGTATGTATAGCAACAGCGGGTCCAGGAGCATTAGGCTTAGTTTTAGGTGTAGCTACAGCTTACAAAGACCATATACCACTGCTTACAGTAACAGGTCAAGTACCTCTTAAGCTTAAGGAGAAAAGAGTTACTGAGGAATTTAACTTAGTAAGTGTTTTTAAGCATATAACTAAAATGAGTATTGAGATTGTAGAACCTATTAAAGCATATGAGCAAATATTCTCCGCACTACATGCAACAACAAGTGGATGTCCTGCCCCAGTACATATATCAATACCTGAAGATGTTCAATTAAGGAGAACGGAAGTTAAGGAAATCTCTTTAAAGAAAACTCCTACAACTGTGGAAGCTGATATCCTAGACCTAGTTTCTAATATGATTAATAATTCTGAAAAACCGCTTATTCTAGCAGGTCAAGGTGTGGTTTTCTCTAGAGCTGAGAAGGAACTTTATGAGTTCGCTAAGAAAACTAAGATACCTATTGTAACCACGCTTATGGCTAGAGGGGTAATTTCTGAAGACGACTCATTAAACTTAGGGTTCGTAGGATACTATGGAAATATTGAAGCGAATAGGGCGCTTGCGGAAAGCGACTTAATATTAGCGTTGGGATGTAGTTTATCGTACAATACTGTATTCCATATAGAACCAAAAGCGAAGATGATTATTCAAGTAGACATAGATGAACGTAGCTTCAATAAGCAGTACGCTACACTAACAATTAAATCTGATGTAAAGTGCTTCTTGATTAAAATGATTCGGAAAATTAAGTCTAAGAGTAAATTATGGATTAGAGGAGGAAAGCAAGAGTATAAGGTAATTACTGGTAAAG
>Ga0190363_1000028_pt1 | contig 84568 bp, 86 predicted proteins | sample 48721867_MG_FD_161272 | JGI IMG/M metagenome (GOLD analysis project Ga0190363, IMG submission 161272) | Hydrothermal vent microbial mat bacterial communities from Southern Trench, Guaymas Basin, Mexico - 4872-18-6-7_MG | ecosystem: Environmental > Aquatic > Marine > Hydrothermal vents >...
GTCCTGAAGCTATGAATTCTATAGGGTCTCCTACGACGTCAGATATTATTAGTGAAATAGTTGTTGCTGGATAAATCTTCTTAGCAAGCCATCCACCTTTAAATAGTGAAAGATGCTTTCTAATAGTGTTTATTTCGTCTATTGAAGCTCCAGATTTGAGCAGAACCTCTGTTGTTTCTTTCAAATCACTAATTGATATTTCAGGTCTTGGCAACTCTGCTAAAGCTGAGCCTCCACCTGATATTAAAACTAATACTAAGTCTTTTTCACATGCTTTCTCAGCAATTCTAACTATTTCCTTAGCTGCTTTAACACTTGACGCATCAGGTATAGGGTGGGATGAAGGAATTACCTTTATTTTTCTTAAAACGTATTTCCTAGAGAGTTGCTTAGGTAAAGCTATCACACCTTCCGCAATCACGTTTCCAAAAACTTCCTCTACAGCTTTAGCCATTCCTCCAGACGCTTTCCCAAAACCTATAACGTAAAGCCTATTAAACCTAAATTTTTTCCCGCATATTTCAACAAATCCGTTTCCTATTGAAACATTTTTCTTCACAGCTTTTTCAGGATCCGCTGCCTTCAAAGCAACCTCTAATGTGTCAAGAATTTTCTTCCTAGCTTCCCTACATTTATCACATTCAACGTTTTTCTCTAGTTCCCTCCTATTCTTAATGAACATTTCATAAACCCTCTACTTTCCTAAGTTCAATATCTAGGTCTGGAAGGATTATTGTTGCGTAGTATCCTTCAGCTAATGAGCCGGGATTTACTATTTTCGTTCTACCTATTACATCTAATCCCCTTGATTCATGAACATGTCCGCATAGGAGAAGCAATGGCTGATATGTTTCAATAAATTTTCTTAAATACCTTTTACCTATGTGAGTTCTTGTAAATGCAACATCAGTTTTAGTGCCGTAAGGTGGGTAGTGGGATATTACTATTGCTTTCTCCATGACAGGTCTTTCTAGTTCTACTTTCTCCTCAATATTTAGTGAGTAACCTATAATGTAGTAGTTTTCTACTTTAACTATTTCCCCCTTAATGTTTATTCCATATTCTTCCATTAAATCTATAATGTAATTATCGTCTAGGTTTCCTGGAACAGCATATACTCTTGTTTTAGCGTTTGCTAACGCTTCAGCTACGAAATCGCATTCTAAATCTCCTGAAACAACTATTAAGTTGAAGTTTTCCGACTCAGCATACTCTATGATGTACTCTAGGTAGCTATGTTGACAGTGTATATCGCTTATGTGAAGTATTTTGAACATTAAGCTATCCTTCAACTACTTTATCTTCAGGCTTAAACGGTATTTTTGTTGCGAGTATTTCTAATGGTTCATTTAAAGCTTTTACCTCATGCTTTTCTCCAGGGTAAACTATCATTATTGTTCCCTTAGATATCTTGTATTGATAGGTGCCATCAGCACTCTCTATCTCAATTTCTCCTTCCCCATTTAGGAAAATAAATATTTCAAAATGCTCTTTATGATAATGTTTTTTAGCGACTGTTTGAGCGGGAATAATGACTTTAAGTAGGCCAAGTGAACATTCATTTATGTTTAAAGATTCAAAAATGCTTCTATAATAATTCTCTCTCGCTTCAATAGGTATGCTCTTGAAATCATAAACTTTGACCAAACCATACTACACCTCACATAATAGAATCAGCCTATCGACCCCTCGTCACTGCGTAGGGCTAAGCCTATGTCGACCTCATCATCTGAGAAAACAGTAAAATGAAAACAGCTATTTAAACCTTAATAAATGATTATTATTTACCATAATCCATAGGCTAATGTATGAGTTAATTGGAAAAAGTATTATATAAAGACATGCCTTTTGCTAAACTAAGTTAACCTGGCTTATTTTAGCATCTCAAGAACTATGACTCGGTAGTTTCATCCCTTATCTCCTCAGCAATAAATTAGCAAGGTCATAAAAATAGAAAAGCCTAAAAGCACAAGGTAAAAATAGGTGTAGATGAGGGCCCGTAGCTCAGCCTGGTCAGAGCGACGGATAGCCGGTCTTCAAAGGCCGGCTAGTCGGGGCTCTTAATGGAACCCGCCCTCTACCCCTTCCTTTAAACTTTAATAATAATTACATGCTGCTATTTCACATAAAACAGTTTTAATGTCACAAAATATTCCCGTGAGCTAAGTTTCGTTAACCACGCAATAGTTAAAAAGGGTCTTTTCATAAGAATAAAAGGGGTAGAGGGCGGGTTTCAGGAGAAACCCGTAGGTCCCGGGTTCAAATCCCGGCGGGCCCGCCACATTACTTATTTTCCTATTTTAGGTGTTTGCCGGTTTGCTTTACACTGTTAGCAATAGCATTTACGTTTTAAGCGGCTTACCTGGCTTATTTATTGGGAAACATGATTTACTTGTTATTGCCGATATACATTTAGGGTTTGAAAGCTCCGTTGCTTATGAAGGTATTTTTGTTCCAAGAGTTCAGTTGAAAAAAGTTCTTGAGTTAATCGATAAAATGGTTAACGTAGTTTATCCTAGAAGAATAATTATTAATGGTGATTTAAAACATCATTTCAGCGGTTTGCTTAAGCAGGAAAGGGAGGAAATAACTAAACTCATCGAGCATCTTTGGAGTAAAGGTATTAAAGAAATAACTGTTATTAGAGGAAACCACGATAACTACGTGTCACTGGTTCTTGAAGATTTAGGTGTAGGTTTCATAGATAAACTTGTTCTAGATAATATAATGCTTGTTCACGGTCATGAACTTTTTAATCCAGCAAACTATCCAGTAGAAGTTATAATAATAGGGCATGAGCATCCGAGTGTAACTTTAAGAGATGAACTAGGTGTAACATATAAGTTCCCATGCTTTTTAAAGGGAAAACTGATTACGAACCAGGAATTACTGATTCTAGCTCCTCTAAGCATTTATGCTTCAGGAAACACTGTATCTCTTGAAAGAGAAAATTACCTATCACCCCTGGTTAAAAAGTACGGTTTAATAGATTATTTTAAACCATACATGATAGATGAGGAGTTAGGAATATTAGAGCTGCCTACACTCAAAGACTTACCTATGGCGGAATTATTTTAGCCATTTTTAAACAACTATACTAGGTAAGTTTATAAAATTTAAAAAGCTTTTTAAACACTGTAAACGCTATTCTAGGGATGACACTTATGACAACGCCTAGAATTAGTGTTAAAATAGAGAATATTGTGTCAACAGTAACTCTCGACCAGAAAATAGATCTTTACGCTATTGAGAGAAGCATACCTGGTGTAGAATATAATCCTGAACAATTTCCCGGGCTTGTATTTAGACTTGATAGGCCGAGAGTTACAGCGTTAATTTTTAGCTCAGGGAAAATGGTTGTAACGGGAGCGAAAAGCACAGATAATTTGAAAAGAGCTGTAAAGAAAATAATTAAGATTCTTAGGGAAAACGGAATAATAATTACTGGAAGACCTAGAGTTCAGATACAGAACATTGTTGCTTCAGCAAATTTAGGTGTAGAAGTAAACTTGGAAATGGCAGCGTTACTATTAGAAAACTGCATGTATGAACCGGAGCAGTTCCCAGGCCTCATATATAGAATGGATGAGCCAAGAGTTGTACTGCTCATTTTTAGCTCGGGAAAAATGGTTGTAACAGGGGCGAAAAGGGAAGAGGAAATTTACGAAGTAGTTAAGAAAATATACTATAAACTTGACGAATTAGGGTGCTTAAGAAAGTAATAAAAATTTTTCTTCTACTCTCTCTATATTCAACATAAAAGGGTAACTAAGATTGATTCTTAGCGACTTTGACTTAAGAAACTATATTAAATCTGGTAGGTTAAAAATAGAGCCATTTGATGAAACAATAATTAGAGAAAACGGTTTAGACCTAAGACTTGGCAATACCATAGCTAGACTTAAGAAAACAAGCAAAATACTTGACGTTGAAAAAGCATGTGAAGCCAATATAGAGGACTTCTACGAAGTAGAGGAAGGCTCAGAATTCATAATATACCCCAATGAGCGCGTTCTACTTCACACTTTAGAATACATTAAACTCCCACCAGAACTTATGGGATTCGTTAACTTAAGAAGCACCTATGCTAGACTAGGCATGGCCTTGCCGCCAACAATTATTGACGGCGGTTTCGAGGGACAATTAACTATTGAGCTTATTGGAGGGTCTTTTCCAGTAAAGCTTTATGCTGGTAAGAGGTTTATCCATGTGGTTTTCGCTAAGCTAACAAGTCCCGTAGAGAAACCTTATCAAGGAATATATCAGGGTCAGCGTGGAGTGACTTTACCTAAGATTTTTGGCGCTAAAAAGTTTGGAGAAAACATCTAAAATACACTCCTTATCAACGTAGTACTTACCGTTTCTCTCATAAACCTTAACCCCCTCTAACATTAGCAGTTTAGCTTTAAACTTCACTGAGCCACCACTATAACCTCCTAACTCACCGTTTGATTTAACAACTCTATGGCAAGGGATTTTCACTAACTCCCTATTTTTAGCAAGTATTCTACCAATTACCCTAGGATGCACGTTAAGGACTTTAGCTAATGAACCATAAGTTGTAACTTTACCTATGGGAATGAGGTTAAGTAATGTGTACACCACATATTCTACAAAATTTTCCTTCAAAACTCAGTCACCTAATTTACGGTAAATTTTTTCCTAAACCACACTATATAATAATTGACTAGTTAAGCGATGATGAACAGGCTAGGAGTAGAGTAAGTGATAGAGAAGGTAGGCCTCTGAGCAAACATACTTAATTAACCGTTTAGGAGTGAATACTTAATGAACAACAAGGACGAACTATGGACTGTAATTGTTGAGAAAATACGTAGTTGTAAAAAATGCAGACTTTACAGGAACAGAAGAAACGCTGTTCCTGGCGAGGGTTCTTTAAATGCTGAAATAATGTTTATAGGCGAAGCTCCTGGGGCAAAAGAGGATGAAGAAGGTAGACCTTTCGTAGGCGCTGCTGGAAAACTGCTTACAGCTCTTTTAGAGGAAATAGGTTTAAAGAGAACAGAGGTTTTCATAACAAACGTTATTAAATGTCGACCTCCACATAATAGAGACCCGTTAGATGATGAAATAAACGCATGCTTACCTTACCTTCTCGAACAAATAAAGCTAATTAAACCTAAGGTAATAGTCACCTTAGGTAGAGTATCTACGAAAACTCTTTTTCAAATAGCCGGATTAGTGTTTAAAAGCATGAGTAAGGATAGAGGTATTGTAAGAGAAGCTAGCATAGAAGATGTTGAAGTGAAAATAATGCCAACATATCATCCGGCTGCTGCACTTTATAATCCAAAACTTAAGTCCAGAATAAAGGATGACTTTAAAGTATTAGCTAACATGTATAGAACGTTAAAGGAGAGTGGGAGAAAGAAAAAGTACACGCTACTTGACTTCTTTGAGGGAAAAAGGTAAATGCTTAAAAACAACGTTTTAGTGAAGAAACCAACTGATGTTTTAAAATACGGATACAAGTATATTTTAGTTCACCCTAAAATGATATTGCCCTTCATGATTTATGAAGCAGGAGTTATTGTAGGCCAAGCAGTAATAGTTATAGCATTTCTTGCCCTTCTAAGCTACTTTAGAGCATTTAACTTGATACCTAAAATTGCAGATTTCATTATTAAAGGAAACTTTGAAGCACTAACCTCACCTGAAATAATACAACCAATAATAGTAACTCTTAGCATAGCCGGCGTAGCATATCTCTTCACAATCATAGTTTTTGACAGCTTCGTTAAAGCAGGACTTTACCCATTTCTTCAAAAACTTCTAGTAGAGAAAGAGGTTAGTACAAGGTACTTTCTAGAGTCAGCTTTTAGAAACTGGGTTAACGTGTTCAAAACCAACATGCTAATATATCTTTTTACGGCAGCACCATTAATACCATCAATTATGCTTTTCTACTTTAGCTTAGAGAAAATAGTTAAAGGTTCTATTGAAGAACTAGGTTTTTCAGCTTTAACATTTATTGCAGGAATAATCATAGCACTAATAATTTACTTAGCACTTATTTTTGCTCCCATCGCTGCTTCAGTTGATGCTAATACGCCTGTTCAAAGTATCGTAAGAAGCATTACCATGGCTAAAACGGAGCTCGGAGCTATAATACTTTACTTTTCAGCCCTCATAGCAGTTTCGCTAATCGCTATAGCTATAGAGTCCGCTGTTGAAACGTTTTATGTAACCTTAGGTAGTTTAGTGAGTATAATTATAAGTTTAGCTATAATCCCTATACTTCACCTATACTTGGTCGCAGTGTATGAAGCCCACAATAATGAGGCTTTTCAGCAACCTACAGAAACAAAGCTAACTTTAAAATTAGCTTACAAGACTCTAAACAAAGGGTTAAAGCTCGTAAAAATGTTCTTCACCACTAAGTATGGTTTCTTAGCGTTAACACTAACATTAATAGTTTTCATGTTAGGGTTTGGCCTAGGATATTTAACTGTAGATCCGGAAATAAGATCTGTACTCATAAACTCAGGTATAATAGTTCCCGGAAGGCTTAATCCAGAATTTAAAGTTTACAATAGAATATTTCTTGGACTAGACATTTTCTTCCACAACTGGAGAACATCACTATCCACTGCCATGTCAGGAATAGTTTACGCAATACCTTCAACAATCTCAACATTGTTTAACGGATACGTTATAGGCGTAGTTTTCGCTACAATAAATGACCCGTTAAGAGCATCTGCAATAATACTGCCTCATGGAATAATAGAGATACCTGCTTTCCTACTGTCAAGCGCTTCCGGAATATTGTTAGGGTTTAAGATGATAATGTATAGGAGAAGACAAGTAACTTTAAATGAGTTATCTCAGGATTTAGAGAAAACAGCGATTTTCGTTATAGGCTTATCTTTAGTTTTCCTAATTGCTGGAATCATAGAATCTAACATAACACCCATAATTGCTGAGATGGCGGGTTGGAAATAGCCTATTTCCTCTTAAAAACTTTGTTAACAATATCGTCAATCAATTCCTTATACTTTATACTCCACTCTTTACTGAAGGCTGCTATTGAAAGTATTTTTTCAACATTACATATTGAAACGTTAGCGAGATCTAAATGATAACTTTTAGCTTTACCTCCAGCTTCCTTAAGTATAAGCAGTGCTGCAGCAACATCAACATTTCTAAGTTTAGATCTTAAATCCAGAAATAAGCCGGCTGCCGATTTAGCAACATATATTATGTCGAGACTAGCTGAACCTAAGCTTCTTAGTTTAAATGGGCCGAAAATCCTCTCAAGCTCTTTAAATACATCGTAAGACTCATAGTTTAAATAACCTAAAATGAATGGTCTACCTATGTTTCTTGGCCTCTTAAGCTCTACTTGGTTTTCGTATGCACCATGACCCCTAATGGCATAGTATATGTTATCTCTAAATACTTCAGAAACAACTCCAACAAATATATCATTTAATGTAGCGTTTCTACTAAATTTAGATATAGCTACGCTTACTGCAGCATAAGGTATATTTGCAACGTAATTATTGCTTCCATCCAAAGGGTCGATAACAACAATGTATTCCGGGTTTTCAGAAGAACTTTTAACACCTAATTCCTCACTAACAAACATGGCGTTTACGTGTTCCCTTATAAAAAAGTCGATGATGATTTTTTCTGCTTCAACATCGAACTTCCTTGTAACATCTTCTTTACTTAACCTTACAAAATCCGAATACTCCTCTTCCTCTTGAACTTCCCTTAGCCATTCAGAAGCACTTTTCGCAGCTTCAATAGCTATAGAAAGTATATTGTCTACATTTATACTCATTAACGCTCACATCCATTTACCTACTCTATAAGGTCTTTAGGGTAAGCAGACAAAACTGCATGACTAGAATCAGTTACTAACACATCATCCTCTATTCTTATACCTCCAAGATCTTTAATGTAAACCCCGGGTTCAACTGTTACTACCATTCCCGTTTTTAACGTAGCATCCGATTTAATGCTGAGTCTGGGATATTCGTGAACCTCAATCCCTAATCCATGGCCTGTTGAATGTATGAAGAACTTATCATATCCATATTCTTTAAGCACATTTCGAGCAGCAGCATCTACTTCTGAAGCCTTAATTCCAGGTTTAATCTTTCTTATAGCTTCTTTTTGAGCTTCAAGAACAGCGTAGAACATGTCCTTAAGCTTACTACTCACACTTCCCAAGCTTATAGTCCTTGTTATGTCACCACAATATCCCATGTATTTAGCACCTATATCTACGACTACTACTTCACCTCTTCTAATTGTTTTCTCGGAAGCTATTGCATGAGGTAAGGCTGAGTTACGTCCTGAAGCCACGATGCAGGGAAATGCTGCTTCATAACTTCCATTAACTTTAAAGCTATACTCTATTTTTGCAGCAACATCTAATTCCCTAACACCCTCACTAAGAGCATTTAGAGCTTCATCAAAACCTTTCTCAGTTATTTTAATTGCTCCCCTAATTGCCTCTACTTCATTAGCATCCTTAATCGCTCTTACCTCCATAATCTCCTTTGAAATATCTTCAAGCTTTACTTCCTGAGAAATTTTCGAAATCATATTAGCTAGCCAAAGGCTTGTCTTAAAATATGGTAAACCTATTTTTCTACACTTTAGCTTACCAATGAAATCTCTAATCGCTTGTTCAAGACGTTCACTGTAAACATTTACATTAACGTTTTTCGATTCCTCTAAGGCTCTTTCGTACTCAAGCTTTGGTACGTAAAGTTCCGGCGTTCCATCTTTAGGTATTACTAGTAAAACTCCTTCGAAACCTCTAAAATGTGAAATATAGTATATATTTGGAACATCTGAGAATAAGAGGCAGTCGACACCTTTACTTTCAATAATTTTCTCTACTCTCTTTAGCCTATTCAAATGGAGCATCGAATTCCACCATGACCTTTTTCCACTAATCCTTAATTAGTAAAACTATTTAAGATGCTTGGTTTAAGCTATTTTTCGTGAAATATTATGGCTACTTCTAAAGCTTTAAAGAAAACGTATAGGGTAATGGTGCTGCTGGCTCTTCTAATTTCGATAATTAATTTCGTCCTAACTTCGGTTAAAATGGTGTTTTTTGAAAGAGAGATTATGGACTATTTGTTCTTACTTTTCTGGGCCTCATTTCTAGCTTTATTCACTATCATCGTTAAGAAGCTTGTTAAGCAAGCTCGGTAACTCCCAAATACCCGCTATCACATATTGTGCTCCATGCTCCATCAGTGTTAGCTTATCCTTCAACCCTGTTAAAACACCTATTGTTATTACGCCAACTTTTCTCCCAGCTTCCATATCGACCCAATAATCTGCAATAAAAATTGCATCACGAGGATTTACCTTGTATTCTTCAAGTATTAATGTTAAAATACCTTTTCTTGAAAAGAGAAGGTCTTCATCTGAGGGGTCCTGTTGAATTAATGTGTAAACTTCGTTTACATATGCACTTAGCCCATAACTATTGAGTTCATTCCATATGTACTTAGGTTCTATTTCCCTTCCCGTAGTTACTACTGCCTTAATGTTTTTCCTTCTAAGATACATGAGAGCCTCCTTGGCTCCCTCATAAGGTTTATCATGGATGCTTCTATAGTGACTATAAATTCTTCTAAACTTTTTCCAAAAAGAAATTCTTTCTTTTTGAGACAAGGGTTCAAGTATCTCTGTTAATTTATCTTTTCTAAAGCACTCAAGGAACTCCTCATATTCTATCTTTTTAAGCCCATAGAGTTTTCTAACCTCATTATATACTATGTAAAACCTATGCAATGTGTTAATGAGAGTCATGTCTAGGTCAAGTATTGCTAAGCTTATCTTACCCAATTTCCAAACCCTTAAAGCATTAGTTTTACAGTTACAGTTTAGCTTATAACCTAGCATATTTTAAGTATTCTTTAATGGGTGATTAAAATAGTGGGTAAAAGAAAACCTATTTTAGCTAGCGGAGACATTGTTGCTGACTATGAGCCTCTATTTAAGTATTGGGAATTAGCTAAAAAGGAGAGTAAAGAATTAGCTGAGAAAGCCACTTTAAGACATGAAGATTTTGAGTACTTACTCGAAATTCTTTCAAGAAGGAAGCTAATAAACCTCATGGAGCTCCTTGAAAAACTTGAAACATACATGTTAAGTAGAGTTAATGCAGCATTAGCGGCCAAAGCGTTAAAAGAGGTTTACAATATAGAGTATGAGCTAGAGGATGCTAGAAGGAAATTAGCTAGAATACTTGCCGGATGGCTTATTGAAGCAAGTAACATATGGGGTGACATAAGACTTAAAGGCCCTACCCATAGAATCTAAGGGAGAAGTTGCAGAATTACATGAAACAATTGGTTCCAAGAGTATTGAGTATGTTAGTGAAGAGTATAGTGAGGAAAGTGTTCTTTCCCTACTTAGACCTTACGTTGCAGAATGGTTTAAAAGAAAATATGAGCACTTCACTCCAGCTCAGCTAATGGCCATTCCGGAAATTAAGAAAGGAAATAATGTGTTAATATCTTCACCAACAGGTACCGGTAAGACTTTAGCAGCCTTCTTAGGAATTCTCGATGAACTCTTCTATTTGGGAGAGAATGGGAAATTAGAAAACTATGTTTATGCAATCTATGTTAGCCCCTTAAGAGCTTTAAATAACGATATGAGACGTAATCTCATAGAACCCCTCGATGAAATCATGAAAGTAGCTGAAGAACTAGGCTACAAGCTATCTGAGATTAAAGTTGCCGTTAGAACAAGTGATACTAAGCCATATGAGAAACAGCGTATGATAAAGAACCCTCCTCACATATTGATAACTACTCCTGAAAGCTTCGCTATAGCATTAGTTGCTCCTCGCTTTAGACAAACTTTAAGGAACGTTAAGTGGATAATTGTTGATGAAATTCATGAGTTATGTAGCAGTAAAAGAGGAGCACACTTAAGCTTATCTATTGAGCGTTTAGAGAGCTTCATAGGTAAACCTCTAATAAGGATAGGGTTAAGTGCCACGATAGCTCCTTTAGAGGAAGTTGCGAAGTTTCTCGTAGGGTATAGTGATGATGGAAAACCCAGATCATGCAAAATAGTTGATGCTAGATTCGCTAAACCAACAGAAATAAAGGTTATAAGCCCGTTAAGAAACATTGTAACGGCATCAGCAAGCGAAATTAATGAAGCAATATATTCAACATTAAAAGACATTATTCTTAAACATAGAACAACACTTATATTCACAAATACACGTAGCGCTACTGAACGTGTTGTTTTTAAGTTAAGAAAAATGTTTAAAGAAAATAAAATACTTGACGCAGACAAAATTGAAGCACACCACAGTAGCTTAAGCCGGGATATAAGATTAACTGTTGAAGAAAAACTTAAACGCGGAGAACTTAAAGTTGTTGTTTGCTCGACATCGCTTGAATTAGGTATCGATATAGGTTACATAGATGTCGTCGTTTTGCTAAGCAGCCCTAAGAGTGTTAGTAGGCTACTTCAGAGAATAGGAAGAGCTGGGCATAGACTTCGCAATGTAAGTAAAGGAATAGTAGTTGTTGTTGATAGAGATGATTTAGTCGAGTGCACGGTTTTAGCTAAAGCAGCTTTGGAAAGAAAAATAGACAATGTTAGAATACCTAAAAATCCTCTAGATGTTTTAGCTCAGCACATAGTTGGTATGGCTCTTGAAAGAAAATGGGAAATTCATGAAGCCTACAAGCTTGTTAAAAGAAGTTATAATTACCATAAACTATCTTTCGAAGACTTCATTAATGTTCTTAAATATTTAAGCGGTAAATTAGGGGATCTTGAAGCGCAAAGAGTTTATGCAAAAATATGGTTCGACGAGGAGGAAGGCGTTTTCGGAAGGAGAGGTAGAGGAAAAACGCGGATGATATATTATATGAACAGCGGAACAATACCTGATGAAGCAAAAATAACGGTTATTTCGGAAAACGGAAAGTACATAGGCACTATAGATGAGCAGTTCTTACAAATACTTATGCCCGGCGACATATTTGTTCTCGGCGGAAGAACGTATAAGTTCAAGAGAAGTTATGGTTCCTTAGCACTTGTTAAACCCGTGGAGGGAGAAAGACCAACCGTACCTACATGGTTTAGTGAAATGCTTCCTCTCTCATACGATTCAGCATTGCTTGTAGGTGAATTTAGGAGAAAAATAGCTGAAATGATAAGCAAAGGCTTAGGAAGAAATGAAATAATTAAGTTCATAAAAGAAAACTACTTTCTCGACAAACACGCAGCCGAAGACATTTACAATTACGTTTTAGAGCAATACTTGTTCGCAGAAAAGAATGTTCCAAACGATAAATTAGTGCTTGTAGAAGTCTTTAAAGAGGGTAGGAAAACAAACATTATTTTCCATACGCTTTTTGGTAGAAGAGTTAATGACGCTTTAAGTAGGGCATATGCTTTTATACTTTCACGTCTCATGGAGTCTAACGTGAAAGTAACTGTTACCGACAATGGTTTCATGCTAACCATAGTTGGCAGAGATGTTTCAGAAAAAACAGTCAACAAATTATTGGCAAGCGTCAAATCAGACAATATTAGGGAAATACTTGAAGAAGCACTAAGAAATACTGAGCTCCTTAAGAGAAGATTTAGGCATTGCGCTCAAAGATCTTTCATGCTTCTCAAGAGATATATGAATAGGGAAAAATCTGTTCACAAGCTTCAAATTAATGCACAAAATCTCTTAAAAGCCATTGAAGAAATAAGAGATTTTCCGGTGTTAAGGGAAACTTATCGAGAAATACTTGAGGACTTTATGGATATAGATCATGCCATGGAAGTTTTGAGGAAAATAGAAAATAATGAAATAAGTGTGAAGATAATCATGAATAAGCCTATTCCAAGCCCATTCTCACATAACATAGTGCTTCAAGGATATTCTGACATAGTTCTGATGGAAGATAGAAGGAGGATGCTTAAGAAGCTCTATGAAAAAATGATGGAGTATATGAGAAAAAAGCTAAGTAGCTAAACTTATGATACCATCAACTATTTGAGGAATAGTAATGAAACCTACTAGTGAAATAAATAACACTATTGATGCTCTTAAAGTGTTTTTCGCAGTTAAGTCTACAATTTTGCTTGTAAGCAATGATAATATGATGGATGTTTCAATTATCGTTATTTTAAGTAACGGTAGCATTGAATGTTCGATACGAACCCCAAGATTCGTAAGTAATAGGACTATTTCAGAAAGGGAAAGAATGCTTACGAGCTTAAGTGTTAGAAATAGGGAGAAAATAAGGATTAGCGGGGCTATGTAAGCCAGTATCTCATATATTCTAAGTGACTTTCTAACTTCCGTACGATAGTGCATTACATCGGAGACGTACTGTGTTAAATCTTCTAGCATAGCAGGAGTTCCGCCACCACTTTCCTCTATTTCTTCAAGTAAGAAAGTGGTGTAGTCGAAAAGCCATGAATCAGTTTTAGGTATATCTTTAAAACCTAACCCTGCCCTAATATTCATAGCTATTTTGTTGAGTATAGTGTCTAAGCTTTTATTGTATTTACGAAAAAGAACAAGTCTAGCAATCGCTTGAGCAGGTGTGAAACCTAGTTTTCTAAATTCTGTAATGTCTCTAAGAAGTTTCGGTAAACCTTCTTCTATTTCCTTTAGAACCTTAGCCTTTAGTACATATAGAATACCGCTTATAAATGACGCTATGAGTGATGAGAATAGAATCGCTGTGGTAAATTCTTTAGTAACATAGTACGCTAAAATAAACGTTAATATCGACACTAGCGTACTTAATAATATCTGCACTTTAGGAACCCGTAGCTTCGATACATTTTCTGGTATAAGCGATTCAATAGTTGTAAAGGAAACTATTAGAGCAACAGGTAAAATAACTATGTTAAGAAGCAGTATAGTGGTTAGAAATTCTGCTGAAAGTATAAGTGATGCTAAAAGTATTATTAATACTGAAATTACGAAAAACGTTGTTAATGATTCGCCTAAGTCCATGCTTCTTTCAACAAACATTTTCCACTGAAACTTTAGTTCTTTAAAACTATCCCTAACTTTTTCATGAAGATAACGAACCAAGTCTCCTCCACTTTTATATATGGATGTATATCCGAAAATGAGGTCTTGGAAGGGTTTATAAGGATTATTCTTGGCTAAAGAATCTAATGCTGTTAAGGGGTCTTTTCCAAGCAATCTTACATCCCTCAGAAAAATCATTGCCTCCTTCTTAATGTTTTCAAAAATACTTGTTTTAGCTACTTTATATAATGACATGTGAAGAGGAACACCAGCCGATTGCAAAGTAGCTATGTAAAGAACGAAATAAGGGAACTCCTTTTTTAAACCATTTCTTCGTTTCGAAACCAAGCTTTTTAGGTTAAGGAGAAACATTAGCTGAGGCAGTATAGGTAACGTTATTATTAAAGGTAATGTAAAGAATAGCTTAAAAACACCTACGCTTATTACTAATAGGGGAGCCATTAGTATTAAGAAAATAAAGGACATAAACGTAAGTAGGCACTGCTTCTTTACAGTTGAACCATAATACCCGGCTTTTAAAGCCAAAGAAGAATATAATTTGTCAAGTTTCAATACAACTCTCTTGAAATAGTAATTTTTAAGCATGAATGAACATATCTTGGTTTCTAAAGTTTGTCGTGAAAACTTAGGCCTCCACATCATATTAGGCCTCTTTTCTGAAAGTAAAATTTGAATAGTCTCTCCGAAACTGCTTCGTAATCGAAAATTTCGTCTTTAACTAATTCTTCGAGAAAACGTTTTCTCTCATATAATTCATTTATTAAGTCTTTCTTAGAAAGCCCATACCTTTCCGCAATAGTTTTTAATCTATAACTTTTATTAACAACTTCCTCTACAGAATCTGGTTCATGCTTATCAATTCTAGGGTTCCAAGAAAATATTTTTAACTTACACACTTCATCTCTTTCTATTATGATTTCATATATTTCAGTTAGTCTTCTAACTATTTTACCTGTTATGTTGCTTCTAAGCTTTCTCATAACAGCTATTGACCAAATGAGGGAAAGAAAGGATTGCTTAACATTAAGAGGAGGAGATGTTAGTCTCAATATCATTGAATCAACATTATCGGCATGAAATGTTGTAAGACCGCCATGGCCGCTTGCTGCTGCTTGCACAAGAACCTGCACTTCTTCTCCACGAACCTCTCCTATTATTATGTATTCGGCTCTTCTTCTCCAAGCAAACTTTACTAGATCGTTTAAGTCTATGTTCATCCATGTGTCTCCTGGAACATATGATCGTCTAGTATATAGGGGATCCCAGTGTGTATGAGGTAATCGAAGCTCTGGTGTATCTTCAACTGTTATTACCCTAGCATCAGGGGGTATTAGGGTAGTTAGTGATTGCAAAAGTGATGTCTTACCGGTTGCCATAGCACCTATTATGAAAACCAGTCCTTGAGCTTCAACTATAAGCCACAGATATGCTGCTTCAAGAGGACTTAAGGTTTTAAGCATAAGTAAGTGAGTTATAGTAAGCGGGCTATTAGGGAATTTTCTAATAACGAAGCTTGAACCTCTACCGCTAACTTCTTTAGATAAAGTTAAGGCTATTCTGTGTCCTTCTGGAAGTCTTGCTTCCAATATAGGATATGCCGTTGAAATATGTTTACCTGTTTTTAAGGCTAATTTCTGAACAAAAGATCGTATTTCCTCTTCACTAGTGAAGTATATGTTTGAGTCGAGCCAGTAAAAATCGGAAATATCTCTGTGCACTATAGCTACAGGTATTCCAGGCCCTTCAACAGCTATTTCCTCTACTCTAGGGTCTTTCATTGGAACATCTATTTTGCCGTAGCCTGCCACATCCCTTACAATGTAGTAGTGTAATACGTCATAGTATTCATTGTACTTCCTCTTTATGCCGAGTTCTTCCGCTATTTCCTCCAGTATTCCCTCAATGTAGCCTAGAGGGTCTTTCTCTATAAATATAGGCTTTAAGCTTCTATAAAGGTAATTGAGAAGCATATCGTAGATTTCTTTAGCTTCACCAAAGATTTGCGGCTCCTTCACAATATAATAGCCTTTACCTTCATTTTCAACTATAATTACTTGAGCTTCGCCAACATTATACTCTAATAAAACTTTCCCCTTTTCCATGAGTTTTCCCTCATAAGTAAAAGAGAAAAAAGGTGGTAGCATGGGCTTATTTTAAACACTTGCTTCCTCTACTCTGCCCTGACTATTTCTTGAAAAACTTTTACATTGCCCTCCGGTGTTACAACCTTTATAACTATGGGATATTCGTAGCCTCTCTTAAATGTCGCTTGTGAAGAAGGTATTACTTTACTGTAAGTAAACGTGTCACCTGACTTTATTTCCTCAGGTGTCGCTAAGGTTTCCGTAAAGTTTCCAACGGAGACTTCTATAACCTTGAGCTCAGTATTGCCGACGTTTTTAGCTGAAACATAGAAAGCAGCTGAACCATCACTTAATATTTTCAGCTGCTTATCAGTGGTCTGTAAGCTAAGAACAGTGGAAGAAGCTGAAGCAACAGTGTTCATAAACCTATATACTACGAGTACTCCAGCTATTGATATTGACACTAAAAGTAACGTAGCAATAATAGGTGAGAGAGCTTTCTTGTTTTTCAAGAGCTTTCTTACCAAATTATCACCCATAGTTATTTAGAGCTATTTAAAAAGTAGAGGTGACCGAAAGTATTAGCACAAAAATTTTATGATATAAAAACATTTCTTAATCTAGAGTCTTTATGTTAGGTGATTTATCTTGACAATGAGTGAAAGTATTATTGCATATGTTTTACTTAACGTAGCTTTAGGTAGAGAAGCTGAGCTTAAAGAGAAAATTTCTAAACTTAGCTATGTTACTGAAGCAAAAATAGTTTATGGAGAATACGATATTGTAGTACGTATTGAAGCGCCTTCATTAGCTATATTAGATAGGCTTGTAAGCAGTATTAGAAGAATGGATGGCGTCCTCAAATCAATAACGCTAATAAGTACAAGTTAAGAGACCTCAGGTCGCTCCACCTTTCTTCATCTTCGCTTATTCTGAACGTCCCTGTATCCTCATCGGTCAAAAATAATCTCTTATAGTTGCAGAATATAAGTATTTACGGTGTGCACGATGCTTCTTAAGGCTAAAGCTTATAGTTCATCGGCAAACTTAGGTCCAGGATATGATGTTTTAGCTATGGCAATAGACTTGTTTTACGATGAAGTTGTTTTAAATATAGAAAACTCTTCCATCATAGATGTTAAAACAATAAGCGTTCACGGACCATACAGTAACTACGTGCCTCTCCGCGAAAACACAGCTATGGTAGCAGCTAGAGAATTCCTAAAAAGATATGAGATAAAAGCTAAAGTTGAATTGAATATATGGAAAAACATCCCCGTAGGTAAAGGTCTTGGAAGCAGTGGTGCCACAGCAGCCGCCACGGTTGCGGCGTTAGCAAAAGCGTTTAATGTAAATGATGAAAATGAATTAGTAGATATAGCTGCGGAAGGAGAAAAAGCTTCTGCTGGCTCGCCTCACCCGGATAATGTTGCTGCTAGTCTACTAGGAGGCATAGTTCTAATACATAATAGGAAACCTCTCAGAGTTGTTAAAATACCGCTAAAGAAAAAACCTAAACTAATCATAATTATCCCTAAAACAAGTTTTGTTAAAGAAAAAACAAAATACGCTAGGTCTTTATTGCCAAAAACTGTTCCTATGGAAAAAGTGGTTTTCAACACAGGTAAAATAGCTGTTCTCATTACGGGCTTTACCACAGGAAACTTAAGGCTTGCAGGTGAAGGCATGGAAGATGCTATAGTTGAGTCTGCACGGAAGCCGATATTGCCTCTTTACTTTGAAATTAAAAGAACCCTTAAAAATAAGGGAGCTTTAGGTGTTTGCGTTAGCGGTGCTGGACCTTCAATACTGGTAATGTTCGATCAAGAATTCCCTAAAAACAAAATCGACGAAGTTAAGAACTACATTAGCAATTTTTATGGAGAGAAAGGATTTAATGTTGAAATATACGATGTTAGAATAGCTGAAGGTGCTAAAGTTGAAATTCTAGAGGAAGACAAAAAGTTTTTCTTTAAGAAACGCTAGCTTACGACATGGATGATGTGGTGGGCAGCCCCTGAATAATGATGAGCCCTAGTCTCACGCTGACAACGAAGCCTTTGCTTCTTTACAAAAAAATTATTAAGAGCTGATTAGCGCAGAATTTATTGAAGCAAATATTAACAAGCGGTGATTAATGTATGGAAGGTGTCGGTTTTGATATAGGATCTTTCCTTTTCTGGTTACTAATTTTAATGATATTTCTATCTTCGACGCTTCAGTATAAGAGTTTAAGAGCGGCTAGATTAAGGCTAATTAAGCGTATGGAGCAAAAATATAACTTTAGAGTAATAACGATGATACATAGACAGGAGAGAATAGGCATTTTTGGAATACCAGTTTACAGATTCATTGATATTGAAGATTCCGAGGAAATTCTTAGAGCAATAAGAACAACACCTTCAGATAAGCCGATAGCGATAATATTACATACTCCGGGAGGTCTAATATTGGCTGCAACTCAAATAGCACTAGCTCTTAAAAAGCATCCGGCGAAGAAAATTGTTATAGTACCTCATTATGCCATGAGTGGTGGAACACTAATAGCGCTCGCTGCCGATGAAATATGGATGGATAGATGCGCAGTTTTAGGTCCCATAGACCCTCAAATAGCAACGCAGCAGGGAATACATTTACCAGCCCCCTCAATATTAAAGGTGGTTAGGGAAAAGGGAAAAGAAGCATCTGATCAAACATTGATACTAGCTGATATTGCTGAGAAAGCACTAAAAGAAGCTCAGGAAATTATTAAGAAGTTATTGGAAGGAAAGGTGCCTCCAGAAAAAGCTGAACAAATAGCAAAGACGCTAACTGAAGGTAAATGGACTCATGATTATCCATTAACATTTGACGAAGTAAAAGGATTAGGTCTTCCAGTAAAGGAGAACATACCTCCAGAAGTATATAATTTAATGGACCTTTACCCGCAAGCTCATCAGCATAGACCAGGGATAGAATACCTTCCCTACCCGAAATATCCTACCCCAGGCATAGAACGCCGTTAAGAACGTGAAAATTACGGAATAGGCTAATTCGTAACACAGTAACTTATTTTTCCACCAAACCTCTCAATTTCTTTAATCCATTCCTTAGGTATGCTTCCATTTTTAACTACAAAATATGGTTTAAGACGAGTATCTACTGCTATAGCTAAAACACTTATAATGTCCTCTATTCTAGGTTCTTCAAGTTCCGCGTAAAGAAAAACCTCATCGCCATCTTTTAAAATACTAATTGAATGTTCGATTCCTGAAATACCTTTCAACTTCGTTTCTTTTAATTCAAGCTTGTTTTTCTCTTTAAACATTTCTAAACCCCACTACTACCTTACCATATGTTATACCATCGTTTAAGAATATGCACAACATTTTCCCAGATTTTCATGTAAAATTTGGAAAATCTGTGATGCTTCATTTGCAATATTAAACTCTAGTAGAACATGGCATAATAGAAGGGAGATATTTTAAAATGTATGTTTAAATATTGGGATATTAATTTTTTCGAAAGGGGCTCACTATGGAGGATTTCAAGTATAAAGTTGTGCTATCAGATATCGATGGTGTAGTATGGAGAGGAGATAAGGTTCTATGGGAGAATGTAAGTGCATTGAAGCTTCTCATGGAAAAATTTAATGTGAAAATCTACTTTACTACGAATAATTCTACGAAAACTAGAGCAAATTATCTTAAAAAATTGCTGAGCATAGGAATAAAAACCACGATAGATAACATAATTACCAGTGCCTCGTTAACAGCTGAAATTATTAGAAGAAATTATGGTAAAGTCAAAGTCTACGTCATAGGTGAGGAAGGCTTACGAACGGAGCTTCTTTTAAAAGGTATAAGCATTGTGAAACGTAAGAAGCCCGATATGGTTGTTGTAGGATTAGATAGAAGAATAACGTATAATAAATTAGCAAAAGCACTAGATTTCATACTTGAAGGAGCCTTATTCATAGCTACAAACACTGATGCTACTCTTCCTATTGGAAATAAAGTTGTTCCTGGTGCTGGCGCTATTGTAGCAGCCTTAAGTAAAGCCTTAGGTAGAAAGCCGGACATGATTGTAGGCAAACCAGAACCTTGGATGTATTTAGAAGTCTTAAAAAGGGCTGATGTGGGGAAAAATGATGTATTAGTTATAGGGGATAGACTGGATACAGATATTAAAGGAGCTATGAAACTCGGTATAGATTCATTACTTGTTCTGACTGGAGTTGCTTCAAAGAAAGATTTGGAAAAATCCTCCATTAAGCCAACATATGTTTCAAACTCTTTAAAAGAGTTCATCTTGGAGAAAAAGTTTAGTTAATTATTGGAAGTATTCTTTATATATTTTACATATTTACATTAGCCATATTTTTAAGCTGTTTAATGAGGTTTATAGGGGAGTTCAACATAACACTATATACTATTAAACTTACAGTTTATCTATAGGAAGCTCTAAATAATATACTTGCTACTTAACTAATTTCATGGGGTTTTTGAGAAAATGAGTGAGCTCTACGATGTTCTAAAACAATATCTAAGTGAGAAAGTTATAAAAGTAATTGATCTAACACTTAAACATAATAGGTGGAGAAAAAGAGAATGCCTAAACATGATACCTTCTGAAAATGTAATGTCGCCTTTAGCTGACATGGTTTACCTTACAGATATGGGTCACCGATATGCTGAGGGATTTCCTAAGAAAAGATACTATCAAGGATTAATATATGTTGATGAAATGGAGCTTTACCTGCAAGAATTAATGTCAAAACTATTTAAAGTGAAGTATGTTGATGTAAGGCCTATTTCGGGAACTATAGCGAATCTTTCAGCATATTATGCTATGGCAAAGTACGGTGATAAAGCTGTTGTTGTACCTGTTCAAGCAGGAGCCCACGTAAGCCATACGAAATTTGGTGGACTAGGAGCACTAGGCATTCAACAAATAGAGATGCCATTTAGCCTAGAGGAAATGAACATAGATGTAGATAAAGCAGCAAAGCTAATAAGAGAAGTTAAGCCAAGATTCGTAACCTTTGGAGGATCAGTATTTCTATTTCCACATCCAGTTAAGGAACTAAGTGAAGTAGCACATGAAGTAGGAGCATATGTTCTCTATGATGCAGCGCATGTCTTAGGATTAATAGCTGGAGGACAATTCCAAGACCCAATAAGGGAAGGAGCAGATATAGTAACGTCGTCAACGCATAAAACATTTCCAGGACCACAAGGTGGAGTTATTTTAACAAACAACGAGGAATTATTCAAGAAGGTAAGAAAAATAGTCTTCCCAATATTCGTGTCAAACCATCACTTACATAGGCTACCAGCAACAGCAATAGTTGCTTTAGAAATGTTACACTTTGGAAAAGCCTATGCAGAGCAAATAACTAGAAACGCTAAAGCATTAGCCGAGGCACTAGCAGCAGAAGGATTTAAAGTACTAGGAGAAAAACACGGCTATACAAAAAGCCACCAAGTATTAGTTGATGTAAGAGCTTTAGGAGGCGGAGCTAAATCAGCAAAGCTTCTAGAGGACGCGAATATAATAGTGAACAAAAACTTACTACCATATGATACACCAGACATGATAAAAGATCCAAGCGGTTTAAGATTAGGTGTACAGGAGCTAACAAGATGGGGTATGAAAGAAGACGACATGAAAGAAATAGCGAAGTTCTTCAGAAGAGTACTCATAGACAAGGAAGATCCATCTAAGGTAAGGAGAGATGTAGCAGAATTTAGGAAAAACTACATGAAAATACACTATACCTTCGACATACCAGTAGAAGAAATAATGGAGAAACTAGGCTTTAAAGCTCTCCCACTCTTAGAGTAAAGCTCAAGAACCTTTCTTTTAAACTAACTTTTTTTCCTTAAAACCTAGTTTTACATTAACTACTAATAACTGAGAATAGCAATTATATTGCTTTGCTGCAAATAGAAAAAGGAGCATCATAGGAATGAACATATGTGAAATGTTAATTTGTTTCGTAATTTTTACATTAAAAACATTTTCATTTGACAATTTATTGGTTTAGACAAGCATGTGTCATTAGCATGTCTAATGGTGTTAATGAAAATTAAATAAAAGATCATTAACTCTTATGTAAATATGCTCATTAACCATAAACGATATTTCCACCCTTTTAATTTACACATTACTTAGTGGGAGGCGGAAGCTTTTGCCGTGGAGCATGCTGGAATTCCTAAGAAAGAATCCGGAAGTAATTAGAGAATCCTTAAGGAAAAGAGGCTTAGATGAAACAATAGTTAACGAAGCTGTAAGATTGGATGCTGAATGGAGGAGGCAGTATGCTAAAGTTAATGAATTAAGGCATAAACATAATATACTCTCTAGATCCATAGCTAAACTTAAAGGGGAAGAAAGAAAAGAGGCAATAAAACAAGCAAAAGAACTTTTAAAAATTATTGAAAATGAGGAGAGAAAATTAAGGGAACTCGAAACTAGAAGAGAAAAGATCCTACTTTCACTACCAAATATAGTTCATGAAACAGTACCTGAAGGTTTAACCGAGGAGGAAAATGTTCCAATAAGATTCTGGGGTAAACCCAAAGTATATGTTGGCTTTTTAGAGCGGTTTAAAGAGCAAACACGAGGTTTTGATGTAGAATACGAAGTTATTAATTGGAAACCTAAAGGACACGCAGATATGCTAACATTTCTCAAACTAGGAGATACTGAAAAGGCGGGGGTTATAGCAGGCAGTAGATTCTTCTATTTATTTAATGATCTCGTATGGTTAGACTTAGCATTACTTCTATACGCAATAGATTATCTTACAAAAAAAGGCTTTACACTTGTACTTCCACCTTACATGCTACGTGAAAAATACTATTTAGGTGTTACAACACTCGAAGACTTCAGGGATTCAATATATAAGATTGAAGGTGAAGATCTTTATCTTATTGCAACATCCGAGCATCCCATAGCAGCTCTTCATACCAATGAAACGATACCGGAGGATAAACTTCCACTACTTTATGCTGGAATAAGTCCATGCTTCAGAAAGGAGGCGGGAGCCCACGGAAAAGACACTAAAGGAATATTTAGAGTTCACCAATTTCATAAAGTTGAACAGTTTGTTTTCAGTAGACCTGAAGAATCATGGGAATGGCATGAGAGATTAATTAAAAATGCTGAAGAATTATGGCAAGGTCTAGGTATACCATACAGAATAGTTAACATTGTAACTGGGGATTTAGGTGCTGTTGCAGCTAAAAAATACGATTTAGAGGCTTGGATGCCAGCTCAGGGTAAATATAGGGAAATGGTTTCATGTAGCAATTGCACTGATTGGCAAAGCTACAGACTTAACATAAAGTTTCTGAAAAAGAAGGGCATGATCAGAGACTATGTGCACACATTAAACTCAACAGCTATAGCTTCAACAAGAGCAATAACGGCTATTCTCGAGAACTATCAAGAAGAAGATGGAACTGTTGTCATACCTAAAGCTCTAAGACCCTATCTTGAAATATTTCCGAAGGCACCTAAGGAATACATAGTTCCTAAGAAGAGCTAGACGAAAGTTCCGAAGAGAAAAGCCATTAGCCCCAGAAACATCCATAGTAGAATATGTCTTTTAGCTTTTAAAGCCTCATATTTACTGGGATTCTTAATTAATTTAACAGAAGAGTAAATGAAGCCCGCATCAGCTACTAAAACCAATGCTAAATAAGCATATCCCATATAACCTGAAATAAAAGGTAAAGGACTTAACATTACCGCTAGGAGGAATAATGCGAAAGCAACTTTAGATGCAACCTTGGCTCCAAAACGTACTGCAACAGTCTTAATGCCTTTTGCGCTGTCACCTTTAATATCAACTATACCCTTAATTACTTCGCGAGCAGTATTGGATAAAAACACCATTAAAAAGAAAATAAGAATAAAAGACTCAATTTTACCTATTATTGCGACTCCAAAAATGAAAGGTATTGCAACGCAGAAACTTACCATAAAGTTCCCTAAGAGACCCGTTCTCTTAAATAGAGCATTATAAAGCGATGAAACAGTAAAGGAAATAACTGCTATTATAAAACACAGAATGTTAATCATGGAAGAAAAAAGTATTCCCAAGATGGAAAGAAGGAGAGCATATGCTACTGCTTCCTTAGGGCTTATTAAGCCACTAGGTATAGGCCTATATGGAGCATTTATAGCGTCTATTTCTCTATCAAAATAATCATTTAAAATCATAGATGAAGCTGTAAGCAAGGAACCTGTAAGGAACCCTAACATTAAATGCCATATATTAACTTTATCAAAGATCCCTTGGAAAGCTATGAAGTATCCTACAATAACAGCTAATCCCATCATTAACGAGTTTATTGGTCTTGTAATTAATAGCACTGCTTTAAGCTTTCTATTCATTCCCTCTAACCTGCTCTAATATTTTCTTAGCAACTTCATACCCTATTCCTCTTATTTTAATCAAGTCTTCGATCTTAGCTTTTCTGAGATCCGAAATTGATTTAAATCCTTCTTCGTAAAGCGCCCTTGCTCTAACTCTACCCACTTCTCTTAAGGTGACAAGGTCTAAAAGCTCTTCTTTAACACCATATTTCACTCTTTTTCTCAGATCCTTTATTTTTAAAGCTAATCTATGCTCTATTGGCAGTATTTTCGCTAATTCTCCTAAGGAGTAAAGGAGCCACTCAGCTGTTTCAACAAGCCCGTAAATATCTCCAGGACCTACACCATACTTTTCAACAATTTCTTCTTCAGAAATCTCATTAACCCAATCTCTAAACAACATGGTTGCTTTTGCAGAACACATCATATCATATTCGTCGATAAAGTTGAAGTCGTAAGGGCTTATGGGCATTTTCTCTAAAATTTCTAAGAGAAAATATTCAATAACCCCTCTCTCATGTCTACGAACACTTAGTTTGGGCATGTCAGGGACTAGGTTTATTATGAAAAGTATTTCCTCGTTCGTAGCTATATGTGGCTTAGTTTTCTCCAGGAAATCTCTGAAAATAAGTGCAGTAAGAGGATCCATGTAGAGCTCCGAAACCCTTTTACCAAACCTCGTTATTTCTAGATATGGTTTTTCTTTAAGTATGAAACCCTCTGTAAATAGAAAATCCATCATTTTCCTTATTCTTTGCTCTAAATAGTTAATATTGTCACCATATTGAGTATAGTAAAGTGTTTCCTTTAATATATTTATGAGTTGTGTTACGGTTATTCTTTCTTCAGAGGCTATTAATGAAAGAACCAGATTTCTTAATGCAGCATCATTCACTAGCTTTGAGAATAAGGATTCAGGCTTAGCCTCAATGTACATCGCCCATAAAGTTCTTTTTTCATACTCTGACTTGGCTATAAGTACTGCTTCTCCATACTTATCAAAACCCGGTCTTCCAGCTCTTCCAGACATTTGCTTATACTCCATAGTCTTTATCGGCATGCTCCCTTTACCTAACTCATACCTTCTATAAGAATGTATTATGACTCTTCTTGCAGGAAGATTTACACCTGCGGCTAAAGTAGGTGTAGCAACGATGGCTTTTAAAACTCCTTCTCTAAAATATTTTTCAATAAGTTTTCTTTGAGTATAAGTAAGTCCTGCATGATGATATATTACTCCATTAGCCGCTAAATTAATTAGCTTCTCATTTAAACCTCTAACTTCGCTTGAGCTTTCAAGTTCATCTAAAAGCTTACTTAGTCTTTCGTTAAGCAAAAAATCTAACTTTCTCCCTAACGAAGCCGCTATTTTTGAAGCTATTTTCTCAGCCATGCTTCTTGAACTAGTAAATACTAAAGCCTGACCTCCATGTTGTATGGTGTCGTAGACTAAGTCTATAACTGGAATATTTTTAAATCTCTTAACGGTAGCAGTTGTTCCATCATTGAAAAATATTTTACCGTTTAAGTATATTCCTTCCTTTAATGGAACAGGCCTCCATGAGCTAGTGACATATTCGGCTTTAAGCCATTTAGCTATTTCACTAATGTTCGACACTGTAGCGCTTAACGCAACTATTTGCACATTGCTCTTTAAACTTAAAACTCTAGCTAAAACGCTCTCTATTACCGGTCCTCTTTTTGAATCATCTATGTAATGTATTTCATCTATAATCACTAAGTTGACATCACTTAACCAACTAGGCCTATGACGAAGTAGGGAATCAAATTTTTCATTAGTTGTCACAATAACATCGTATTCTTTAAGATATTCATCTTGAGAATCATAATCCCCTGTTGTGAGAGCAACATGTAGTCCATATTTTTCAAACAGCAGAAATCCAGCATACTTTTCAGAAGCTATAGCTTTCAAAGGAACCATATAAACGGCTTTTCCAAGTTCTCCGCGGTAATGCTTTGATAAAATAGTTAACTCTGCAACTAAGGTCTTTCCTGAAGCAGTATGGGAGGCTAGCACTAGATTCTTTCCTTCAAGAACACCCTTTCTAAGTGCTTCTTCTTGAGGTGGATATAACTTCTCTATACCTCTATCCCTAAGGAATTTCTTAAGAACATCTGGAAGCTTCATTATCCTTACTGCCCGTTACTATTTCTTCCTTTTTAAAATTACCGTATGTACACTATTTTTAAGGGTTACTTCATCTAATTCGAATTCCCCATTTAAAGGTATTCCACGATAATATCTAATACTATCCCTTATGGTTGAAGTGAAGAACACTATTGCTTTTAATACTAACATTCATCTTTCCTAAATTTGAGATTCCTTGAAAATCAAAATTACCATGACTTTATCTTTTAAATCATGAAATTCTACTTTATCTTGAAACCCACGCATTTCTATGTCGTACAATAGATCTTTATCTACTTCATTTAAGATGTTTTCTAGAAACCTAATTAACATTGTGAAGTCGTATAAGAAGTATTCAAAGAAGCTCTTTTGATTTCCTCGCAGTTTTCTTCATGCATAGGCTACTCTACACAATCAGTACTATTCATTTCACTTTTACAATGATGTCTTAGAGAATAGAAAGTGTTGTTTCATCTAATCATCCTTCATACCATGGTGTTCCTAAGCCTATGTAGCTTAATCCAGGGGGAATAGCGTCCCTCTTTAAAATGTTTGCTGCATCAATTACTATTAATTTTTCCTGATTGCTCATTGCCTTAAGTGCGCTAATTGATACTTCACTGTAAACGCTATGAGGTACTAGCGTTAGTATTATGTCAGCGTCTTTTACTGCCTGATTTAGGTTTACTGTTAACCTTACCTTAAGTTCTTCATCCTCAATGACATAGGGATCATGAACTATAATGTTATCTTTCTTAATACCTGCATCTAGAAGCTCTTTAACAATAAGTTTAGTTATGGAGCCTCTTGGATCCGTGGTATTCTCCTTAACTGCATCACCTAGTATTGTAATTTTAACTTCTTTAGGTTCTTTACCTAACTTACTTATTGCCTCAGCCAGCAGCTCCACTATTTTCTCTAAAACTTTCTCATTAACTTCCCTAGCACTTTTTAGAAGCGAATATACAGCACCGTATTTTTCAAGCTCTCTCATTAAAACATAGGTTTCCTTAAAAGTCTCAGATGTTGAAGCCGTTGGTGTGGGTTTAAATAATTTATAACCATAGATTTCGGTGAAATGTCTTACTACAGTATTTACATCTACACCAATGTTCTTCATGTAAATCGCTAACGAGTTAGTTAGAGCGTATAATACATCTTTATATACCTTATACATCATACCCATGAGTTCAGCTAATGTAATATCTCCAGCTACAACAACATTTTCGTTAAATATTGCGCTGAAAAGTGCGTAAGTTACTTGTGCGCTCTTTGGTCCGAGACCGCTGATAAGATGCTTTTCACTAAGGAGGAGACTTAAGCTTTTTCCTTCAGTAACTCTTTCGGCATAGTATCCTAATGCGAAATCATATTCTACTCTTAAACCACTTAAATGTTCAAGAATAGGCTTAACCACTTTAACCGTGGTTCCGGGAGGTATGTTAGCTGCTATAATGACTAAGTTGCCTAAATTCATTCCCTTACCAACATCCTTTACTACGTTTAGAAAACGTTTCGTACGGACATCATAGCCACTACGGGTTTTTTTAACCTCAGGTGAAACCATTATTATTGAAACATCACTGTTTTCCGTAGCCCATATGTGGTTTATTGTAGCTCTAAATTTCTCTTCTGCACAGTATTTTCTAAATATTGGCGCTAATTCGGAAGGATAGGGTTTGGGAAGAATGCCTTGGTTAAGTCTAATGACTTTCTCAGAATCCCTATCAGCGCCTATTACTGTAAAACCTGCCTTCAAAAAAGCTGCTGCAAGAAACAATCCTCCAAGGCCTAAGCCGTGAATAGATACTGTAATTAGCCCTTTTCTTCCCTTCTTCAAAATTTCCCTCTGACTCATACTGAGCAAGTTCAAAACACACTTACCTCAACATTTTTACACTAGTAAACACTAATATAAATCAGTTAAGGAACAAGGGTTTTATGGAGAAGGGTTTTTAGCCTTGAAGAGTAAGAGTTATAGAACCATTCTGTCCAAGGGAACCTATGTTCTCATCATTAAATGTTCTAAGGAAACTTTTGTAGAAGTAGGTAAGCTTGGAAGAATAAAGGTAAGCGATAAGGTATTCTACTTGTACGTAGGTTCAGCTTATGGTAAAGGAGGGCTTCTATCAAGATTACTTAGGCACTTACAATATTCTAATAAAACGATCTTTTGGCATATAGATTACCTCTTAAACAATATTACCAAATGTAAAATTGTGAAAATAATAGTTATTCCCGATAAGAAAGTAGAGCACTTTATAGCTAAGAACTTATCATCTAAACTAAACTACATACCTAAATTCGGTAGTTCAGATTGCAAGTGCCCATCACATCTCTTCTCACTTAATGTTTTAGAGTTGGAAAAAGTGTTAGTAGCATTAACTAATATTTTGGAAAAGGAGAAACTAATGTTTAAGATAATTAGTCCTTCAGAGGTTGTTGATTATGGAAGAAAGGTTAGGTAAATTAGCTGTTAAATTAGCGCAAGAATTCATTAGAATACCTAGCATTTCAGGTAATGAAGGAAGGTTAGCTAGCTACATTAAGGATGTTTTAAGTGAGATTGGAGTTGATAGCGTTTTTATCGACGACTTAGGAAACGTTATAGCCACAATTAAAGGGTCAACGGATAAGGAACCACTAATTTTTGAAGGACACCTAGATCATGTAGAACCGGGAAATATAGAACTCTGGAACATAGACCCATATTCGGGAAAGATAGTTGATAATAAACTTTATGGTAGAGGAGCTGTAGATATGAAGTCCGCCTTAGCAGCCATGGTAGCTTCAGCCACTGTTCTTTCTAAAAACGAATTAGAAAGAACAATACACTATGTTTTTGTAACCCATGAGGAAACAGCTGAGGGAGTAGCATTTAAACATGCTATGGAGTTTTCGATTAAATCAAAACCTTATGTAGTAATTTTGGGAGAAGCTACAAACCTCAATATACATGTTGGTCATAGAGGACGTTGCCTCATAGAATATGTTATCCTAGGTAAAACATCTCATGCAAGCATGCCTCATTTAGGCAAGAACTCTATAGTAGGAGTAGCTAAGGCATTAAACTATGTCTTAACGAACTTCGAAAAAAGTAGACCCTATCATAATGTGCTAGGTTACGGCACTTTGGCTCCAACAATTTTAGAATGCTACCCTAAAATTTCCCCTCAAATACCTGATAAATGCAGGGTTATTTTTGATAGAAGAATTCTTCCTAATGAGACTAAAGACAGCATACTAAGTTTTTTCAAACACTCTAAAGAATTCGTAGAAAGAGAAGGTTTTAGGGTGAAAATATCCCTTTTCATTGAAGAATTAAGATTTTGGACGGGAAAAACCCTCACAGTTAAGAATTTCTTTAAGCCATGGTTTATCGAACCTTCCAATGAAAATATTCGAAAAGCCCTATTCACAATAAGAAACTCCGTAAATTCTAAAGCGAAAATTAGTGTATGGAAATTCAGTACTGATGGTGTATACTCTGCTGGTGAAAAAGGCTATTTAACAATGGGATTTGGCCCTGGCGTTGAAGAACTCGCACATCAACCTAATGAGAATGTACCTGTAAAACATGTAGAAAAGGTAGCTTTAGGCTACGTTAGTTTAGCTTTAACCTTTCAATAAATCATTTTGCTTCACATATTTTTTCAAAATGCTATATAACCTATTAAGTGGAAGCCCCACAATATTATAATAGTCGCCTTCAATTCTTCTAACAAATAATCCACCTAATCCTTGAATAGCATAAGCTCCAGCCTTATCTAGAGGTTCTTTTGTCCTTACATAAAATTCTATTTCCTCTTTAGAAAGCTTCTTAAATGTAACCTTAGTTTTTACACATTCAGTATACATACTCTTAGATGTTAATATGAGAAGTGCAGTTATTACTTCATGGGTTTTGCCGCTTAGCATTTTAAGATGCTTTCTTGCCTCATCAGCATCTTTAGGTTTACCTAAAATATTATCCCTCAAAACTATTATGGTGTCTGCTGAAACTACAATTTCACCATCCTTAACCTTTAAATTTTTAACCTTAGACTTAGCTCTCAAAATTGCTGTTAAACAAGGATTTTTAGGCACATATATATCCTGTTCTTCACTTGGTTTGCGTATTTCGAAAGGTAAATTTAGCTTCCTTATTAACTCTATCCTCCTAGGCGATGACGTAACAAATATTAGTTTCAAGAAAAACACCTATTAAAAACATAAATTCTCGTTTAAAGTTTTAAACCTTAAATCTAGCTAGTTACGAGAAAATATTAATAGCTTACGGTGAGTATTGTGATTAAAGTTAAGCTAATTAAGTATACTACTGATGGAGAGAGGCTTGTAGCTGTTTCAGCAAAGCAAACTCTCTCTAGAAAACCCTTTAGCTATCAGTGGAATAAAATGTCTAATGACGAAGTTGAAGTTTGGATTAAGGAAACTCTTAAAAGAAACCATTTTTCACCGTGGGAACACTCTGTTTACACTTTCATTATTGAAGGCTGCAGCAGGGTCTGCACACACCAGCTTGTTAGACATAGAATAGCAAGTTATACTCAACTATCTCAAAGATATGCTAAAATGATTGGAGAATATTTTAAAGTCATTAAACCTCCAAGAATAGCTTCTAAGGAGAAAGCTGAAAAAATATTTGATGAAGCCGTTAAGAAAGCTTATGAAGCTTATGTTAAGCTTTTAGAAATGGGTATTGCACCAGAGGATGCAAGATATATTCTACCACAAGGGGTTTCTACAAAAATAGTTGTCACAATGAACGCTAGGGAGCTTCATCACTTCTTCGGCTTAAGAATGTGTTTGAAGGCTCAGTGGGAAATAAGATATGTAGCATGGAGAATGTGGCAGGAAGTTATGAAAATTCATCCTCTACTATTTAAATGGGCTGGACCCCGTTGCTTAATTGCCGAAAACATTGTTAGAAAGGGAGAACCAATAACTCTTGAAGACACGATGTCAGGCAATGCTTCTTTCACTATAGATAGATGTCCAGAGAACATTCCTAAAAACCAAATACCATCATGCTTAAGAAACGCCGCTAAAATACTTAATGAACTAAAATAGTACATAGAATCCTTCAAAATTTCGTTGAGGTCTCTCCCACCTAATATCTATCCTATTGACTCTTGCAAGGAAAGGTCCCTTCTTAAGCTTTTCAATAAGCTCCTCTATTTTACTCCTTTCTCCCTCAACAACTACTTCAACCGAGCCGTCTTCTCTATTTCTAACGTAACCTTTAAGCCCCAATTTTCTTGCATGACGTTCAGTAAAGAACCTATAACCTACGCCCTGAACCCTCCCGTAAACTCTAATATAGGCTCTAGCTTCATCCATAGCTTACACCCCCGCAGGATAAATAGTGCATCCTTCAGCGTTTGCACCCCTCGTCATTAGGAATAGCCCTCATGAAGGGCGCGTTCATCATCAGGTCTTCATCTAGCTATGTTTAGAAATCCCGGTTTTTAAGAGTTAATGAGAAGTCCTCGGTGCCGGAGGATTCCACATATCGTTCCTTCACTTCGGTGTCCCAACTGGGACCTCATCGGCGACGTTTAAGCGGTCTTGGCAGGCCCAGCTCTTTCATCCACATAATGTGTCTAGAGGGGCGCGAGGGGACTATATCATCCCGCTACACGAATGTACCCCGGTGACCGCCTCCCCTTCATCGAGCCCTCTCCAGGTTACTTAGGGGAGTGTGAACACCGGGGCTATGTGTTTATACTATCAAATACGTTTTTAAAGTTTAATTAAAATATAGCTTACATACGTCTTTAAATTCTTTAAAGGCTTTTTCACTACGTAATACTATAATTATCCTACGAATATGTACTAGTTTTCTAGAGTACTTCTTTATTACCCTAAGCATTTCATGAGCTGAGACTCGATAACTTAATCCTCCAACACCAGTCCCCATGCTGGGAAAAGCTACCTCCCTTATGCCATGTTTTTCAGCTATGTTTAAAGCTGCTTCTACAGCTTTAGAAACATTCTCTCTAGAAGATGAACCTCCGGGGATTTTCACTGTAGGGGCATGGATAACATATTTTGCTTTAAGATTGCCTCCTTTAGTAATTACAGCGCCTCCTATGGGTATAGGCGCTTTCCTTTTAGCCTCAAGTTCTATTTCTACGCCCCCCTTGTTCTTAATAGCTTTCGCAATGCCTCCTCCCATAATCATTAATGTGTTTGCAGGGTTAACTATAGCTTCAGAGTCTACTTCTGTAATATCGCCCAAGACTATTTCTACTTCAGCGTTTCCGACTCTCTTCTTCAACTCCCTACCCAAAACAGTAATAAATAGGCAATTAGTATTTAAATAATTCAAGGAGAAAAGAGGTATTTTGAATCATGCAAGAATCAGCAACAATACTTCAATACATTATTGAAGGACTTCTAATGCTCTACAATTGGCTTGTTTACATAGTTAGATATACTTTAGAAGTAACTATTTTTAAAGAGAACCCTACGCTTGCTCAAAAATATGCTGATGCCATGGGAATTTTATCATCAATTACAGCAATATATCTTATTCTCGTGCTTTTCGAATCAGCTAAGAAAATATTGAAAGTAGTGTTAGTCTTAGGTTGGGGCCTCTTAATATTAGCGATGCTTTTAGGGTATGTAAGTGCTTCATCTTAGTAATAATCTCCTAGCAACCAGATGTTGCCTATATAAACTTCCTTTAAACCAATTTCTTCTTTAAGTACTTTGTAAGCTTCAAATGCATGTTTACGACTAGTTGGAGGCAGATCTGAGAGCAAATGTTGCGGACTAAATGCTAAAAGAACAACAGGGATTTTAGAGTTAATTGAAGAAACATATTCACCTATCTTTCTAACCTCATAAACATCAACATAGCCTGGAACCAACAATATTGAAACAACCAATAAAGGAGGCTCAGGTCTCTCATTAAACATTTTTGCAATAAGCTTAACATTCTCTTTAACCCTATGTGCTGCATTAACCCCTGTAAGTGCTCTATATATGCTAGGAGTCCAAGCCTTAAAATCTATCTTCACTATCCCTCCGCTTTCAAGGCTTATTTTGGCCATTTCCCTTATCAAGGAAGGATTTTCGTAACCATTAGTTTCCCAACATATCCTTTTAATAACCCCTATCTCCTTAGCCTTCCTTATCACTTTACGGGAAACAGCTAGTGCATGAATAATGAAAGGGCCTGGATCCCCTCCGAAAAAGCATATACAGGAGACGTTAGGTTTCATAGCTTCTTTAAGGAGCTCATCAACAGTCATTACAGGTTTTCCTTTAACGCTCATTGATTTGTGTTCATAATTTTGGCAGAATAGACAATTAAAATTGCATCCACCATAAAACACTGCTAAATTACTATAGCCATATTCAGTGTTTTCGGTCATAGTGTATTTAGGATATCCTCTTGAAGTGTTTGCTGGACATACTGGACCAGCTACACAATTTGTTGGGTGAGGATCAAGATAGTATAGACCCACAGCTTTAGACCAATCATTAGTTATAGGAGATAATTTCCCATATCTATTCAAAATTATTCCACAATACCCTCTTTCACCTTCTTTCAAAACGCAACTATTACCACAGAATTTACATTCTAAACCATCTTTGCTCTTAGGTGGTGTCCTAGGTAAACCTATATTTGAACGGTACAGTAGGTGCCTTCTTAAAGCTATTGGTAAAGCTTTCTCGCTTCTCTCCCTAATGCAAGAGGCACAAACCCCTAAGTAGCTACTTACGACTGAGCTTTCCTTACCGCAAATCCTACATTTACCACCATATTTATACTTAAACATTAGTATCATGGTTTTCATACTAATAAGGAAGTTCCTGATATTTTATTAAAGAAGTGGAGTTTTCTTTGGTCAAACATTAGCCATATCTTTTGGCCAGATTCTAAGTTTAAGTCTGGACTTGCAAGTATCTTGACGACAATACTACCGACTTTCACATTAACAACAATATCTCTTCCCAAAGGCTCTACTACATAAACTACTCCCTCAACAGAGTTAGGCACATTGGTTAACGATATTTTCACATGTTCCGGTCTAAAACCCATTATAACCTCTGTCGTTTTTGAAGCAATAATTTCTCCAAGTTCTTTTTCAAGCTTTATTTTGAATTCACCATTATCAAAGAAGTATTCACCATTTTTAGCATATACTGAGCCTTCAATAAAATTCATTGGTGGGTTTCCTATGAATCCGGCTACGAAAATATTTGCTGGCTTATTGTATAGCGCTTCAGGTTTGGCATATTGCTGAAGTTTTCCAGCATTCATTACGGCTATCCTATCAGCCATAGACATCGCTTCAACTTGGTCATGTGTAACATAAATTGTTGTTATTCCTAGCTCTTTTTGAAGCCTTTTAAGCTCAGCTCTCATTAAAACCCTAAGTTTAGCGTCTAAGTTACTTAAAGGCTCATCTAGAAGTAATACATCAGGTTCCTTAGCTAAAGCTCTACCGAGAGCTACTCTTTGTTGTTGACCGCCAGAAAGCTGTGCTGGTTTCCTATTAAGTAGGTTATCTATTCTTAGAAGCTTTGCTATTTCCCTAACTTTTCTATCAATTTCATTTTTGGGTACTTTTTTAAGCCTAAGTGGGAAAGCTATGTTCTGATAAACTGTCATGTGAGGATATAGTGCATAGCTTTGAAAAACCATTCCTATGTTTCTATCTTTTGGAGGAAGATTTGTTACATCATGTTCGTCAAAGTATATTTTACCTTTAGTAGGTTTGTATATGCCAGCAACCATAAGCAATGTTGTTGTTTTCCCACACCCGGAAGGTCCAAGTAAAGCTACGAATTCTCCATCTCTAACTTCAAGGTTTAAGTTGTTTACTGCAACTACTTTACCGAAAATTTTTGTGACATTTTCCAAAGTTACCTTTACCACACTGTTTCACCTCTTAATTCCACCAACATATATTCTTAAAAGCAGTTTCTGCGATGTACTGAAGAATATGAGTGTCGGTATGGTAAAGAATAGACCTAACGCTGAAAGTAATCCCCAGTCTATGAATTTGTACTCACCTATCATATGATATATTAGTACCGGTAGTGTGTAATATGCTTCGTTTTTAACATATGTGAAGACAAGTATGAATTCAGACCATCCCGATAGGAATGAAAATATAGATATTGCACCTATTCCTGGAAGAACTTGAGGTAAGATCACACTTCTCCAAGCTCTCCATCTACTACAGCCATCAACTAAAGCAGCCCATTCAATATCCCAAGGTATTGCATCGAAAAAGCCTTTAATAATCCACGTTGCCATAGGTATTTCTAGGCCAGCCTTAATAAGCATTATTCCAACTAAAGTCATGAATCCCTTACCATAAAGGCCAAGTTTATTTAGAATTACGAAAAGCGCTATGAGAAGTATTATGCTTGGAAACGCGTGAAGAGCTATTATGAACTCCATTAGCGGGGTTCTCCCTTTAAACTCCATTCTTGATAAAGCATAACCTCCTAAAACGCTTACGAAAACAACTAAGCCTGAAACACCTAAAGCCAATGCTAATGTGTTAAATGTTATAGGCCAAATGTTTGGGTATTCTTTAAGACCCATTTTCAACGAGGACCATAGAAATCTCCAATTATTAAGTGTAAGTCCCGAAGGCAAAATTCCCATTATTACTTTACTGCTAAAACTTTGCATGAAAAGCCATAGAATCATGGTCCAAATTGGTATGAGTGGTACAACAGCTATTATAATTACCACTAAGTACTTAGCTATAGTCCACAGTAGCGCTTTAGTTCTACTATACTTTATCGTTTTCGAAGACTTCATTACACCTTACACCTCTATTCTTGAAGGTGCCATTAGCTTCTTGAAGCCGAATATCTTAAAGTAAATGTATATTAGGACTATGCCTACGACAACAAGTACTAAGGAAATTGCTGAAGCATAACCGTAGGCATATTCGCTAAAAGCTTTCGAGTAAGAGTACAATGACCAAACCATAACCCCTGCTGCTTTAGCTATTCCCGCATATCCTCCCCCGCCACCGGAACCCCATATCATAAGTATGTACTCATAAGATGCTAGGAGGCTAAGCGTCTGCCATGAGATCACGAAAAGCATAGGCCATTTAAGTAATGGTATAATAATATTCTTTGCAACCTGGAAGTCTGAGGCTCCATCAACTAATGCGGCGTTTATAAGGTCAGGAGGTATGGATTTTATTGCAGCAGTGTAAACTATCATTCCAAAGCTTGCACCAACATAACCATTAACTATTATCATAAGTAATTGTGAAAAAGGTTTATCAAGAAGCCAACTACTTGGAAGCATACTTTCAGGAACGCCAACCATCATAAGCATGCGGTTTAGAAGACCATAATCGGGATCTATGAACCAATTCCACAGGAGAGCATAGATTATTCCAGGCATGATTCTAGGTATAAGCCATGAAACCCTTAGAAACATAGAAAGGATTTCATTCTTAATGAAGTAAGCTATAGATATTGAAAGAAATAATGCGTAAAAAGCATTTATTGAAAGAACACTTACAACATAAAGTACTGTGATCTTTAATACCTCACTTATGTAGGGGTCTTCTCCAAGGAATATTTTTCTAAAATTATTAATTGTTATATGAACTTCTGGTGTGAAGAAGTCTCTTATGAAAGCCAGGAAGTTCTTTATTGAAAGATCTGTAAAACCTAAATAAACTGTGAGAATTACAGGAGCTATCCATGAGAGAAATATCATTGTTAACATAGGAGCTAGAAAAAGCCATGGAAGAATTCTTCTGCTAATTTTAGCTTTTTCATGCCCGTAGCTGTAAACCTCATTTTTTGAAGCCATACTAATAACCCCTTAATTAAATTGATGTTAAAAAAAGGGGTTTGTATTCAGAGCTTCTACTCTTTTATTATTAATTCATCACCTAGTTCCGTCTTTAATGTTGAAACCATTTCTTCAAACGCTTGTTCCGGTGTTGCTTCTCCCTTTTCAACCTTCGTTATAGCCGTTATCCACGCATCCTTGTATGCGCCGAATTTCGGATGTATAGGCTCCACTGACGTGTAGTCGAGCATGTAGGCTACTTCGCTATGGAACTTTGATTCCTTATATAATGGTACCTCTAGTGTTGTTGATCTTACAGGTAAGTGGCCGCTGTAAACGGCATGCTCAGCATCTAATGGTGCCGATGTTGCTAACGTTATTAGTAGGAATGCTAATTCAGGATGCTTGGATTGTGATGTTACATAGTATAGGTACGGACTTGACAACGTCATAGGTTTAAGTCCTGGTTCAGGTGCTGGTACTAATGCGAACCCTATGTTCTCCCATTCGTAATCCTCTGTTAAGTTCCCTAATGTTTCATGGTATGGCACTCTCTGCCACTCAGCCCAGTGCCATGTCCCGCCAAACCAGAACAGCACTTTTCCATTAACGAAGTCGCTATGTATTTTTCTCCATGAAGTACCTATCATATCTGGTGGTAGTACCTTGTGTACTTGCGCCATATCGTACAGTGTTTGTAGCATCTTTAACATAGCGCTTTTATCTAAAACTAACTTGCCTGTTGCTGGATCCTGAAGTATTCCTTCATACTGGTAGTATAATATTATGAAGGGTGTTCCTCCGAAGTTCGGTCTATGGTAGAAGCCCCATTCAACCAGCCCTTTATCCATAGCTTCCTTAGCCACTTCTATTAAATCTTTAAGTGTTACTTCACCTTTCAATATTTTCTCTGGTAAAGCATTAATTTCCTCTTCGCTCCATCCTAACTGTCTCAGAACATCCTTTCTAAAGTATAGTGGTCTGGCTTCAGTATCTTGTGGTAGAGCCCATATCTTACCCTTATATGTAACAGAGCCCCATAGTACCGGTACTACGTCTTCAAGTAGTATCTTATGCTTGCTAATGTAGTCGTCAAGTGAAATAACATAGCCTCCATCAGCTAATGCAGCAAGGTTTTTCATAGCTATAATATCTGGCGCTTCACCGGCAGCAAAAGCAGCAGTTAATTTATCCATGTAGTCTCCTCTAAAGAACTGTTTCTCAACTTCTATTCTAACGCCTACTCCAGCTGCTTCAAGCATTTTATTTAGTATTTCAGCTGCTTTTTCAACATTATTTACTCTAGTCACATCAACAGGGGATCCTGAAGCCCAAACTCTAATCTTGATAACTTCAGGTGCTGCAGCAGCTGTTACAGTTTTTGTTACAGTTTGCGTCACAGTTGTTGTAACAGTAGTTGTTACTGCTTCCGTTGGGGGTGCTGCTTGCTGCATTGCTAGAAATACTGCACCTATTATTGCTAATACTACGATTACAGCTATTATTATAGCGAGAGTGCTTTTCTCCATGATTTCACCCACACCCCTTCACATACAATCTTATTTAGTTTTTAAGTTCGAGGTTTAAACGAAGAGTGCAGCTATCTTTGTAAGAACACTGGTAAGACCGTATATATTATATCAGTAAGACTATTTAAGCATTAAGCTGTGGTCCATTATAGAACAGATTTTGCGAAGCAAAAAGGCGAACATATATCATTAAACTTTTTAATGTTAACTATCGAGCATGGGTGTCGCTTATGTGGATATGTTGGTAAACCATTATAGCGCTTTCACCATAAACTTTCCTTGCATTCTCTAGTGTTAGAACATCCTCAGGTCTACCTACAATATGGAAGCTCCTATTAAGCAGAAGAACAAGGTCTGTGTGTGAAAGTAGAAGCATGGGATCATGGCTTGTCACAATAACTAATTTTCTCTTTGAAAGAGAAACTATGAAATTAGCGAGCTCAGCCTTACCTACAGGATCAACTGCAGATAGAGGTTCATCCATTATAAGTATGGGAGGATCGTGAACAATAGCTCTAGCTATAAGTACTCTCTGTCTTTGCCCTCCGGATAGTTTCCAAAAGCTCTTATGCCATGCGTTTTCAGGTAAACCTACTATTCTTAAAACCTTAGATACTATTTTAAGCGCTTGCTTTTCACTAAATAGTCGAGGCCACTTCTTTCTATAGAGTAAGTATGAAGACTCAACAAGCTCCCAAGCGGTTACAGGATAGTGCATATGTGCTTCCGTAAATATTTGTGGAACATAACCTATAAACGGACCTGCTTTGCTAGGATCACCTGTTACATCAACGCTATTTATGATAATCTTGCCCCTCATAGGCTTAAGTAATCCTAAAATAACCTTAAGTAAAGTAGTTTTACCAGCACCGTTAGGACCTAAAATCTGTATAAGCCCTGAACCACTAAATTTCATATGTAAATTCTCAATCACTAGGTTTCCATCATATCCTGCAGTAACGTTATCTATTATTATTGAGGGCATAGGAATCACGCGTGCACAGTTCTCGTTAAATTTATATATAAATGTGCACATTTAAACTGTTTTGAGCGTGTTGAAGATGAATGCTAAGAAAATAGTTCATCTTACAGTCTTAATGTTTATATGCATAACTACGGTAATTACAATAACGACTACTCTAGGTGAAAATTCCTCAAATGGTCTACATATTATTGTTACATTTCCCAATTTAGTATATGATGTGAAGCCCCTGCTTTGCAAAGGTGATGTTATTTACTCCATAGCCCCTATAGGTATTGATCCTCACGAGTATCAGCTCACACCTAGCAACATAGACGAGTTAAGAAAAGCTGATATTGTTATTTCAACAGGTCATGCCCCTTTCGAAAAAAGCATCGAAGAGAAATTGGGGAAGGAAATCAAAGGGGAAATAATCATTATACCTAAAATACCTAACATAAAAATTTTAACTAATCCCGCAACAGGAAATCCCAATTATCACATGCCCATATATGATCCTGAGAATTATAAAGTATTTATAAAGTATGTTGTAAACATACTTGCAAAAAAGAGACCTGAATGCGCAAATTACTATAATGAAAAAGCCTCTGAAATAATATCTAAAATAGACTCACTCATTAAAAACACTCCTAAACTTAGTGTTAAAGCTGTTGCTGATACTCCAACCGTCCAATACGCAACGTCATGGTTAAATGTTGAGTTAAAATATTTACTAATTAAAGAACATGAAGTACCAGCGTCGCCAAAAGATATTGAAAATGTTTTAAAGGCCATTGAAAAAGGCGAAATAGAATTAGTCATTATTAATAATCCCCCTAGGCAAAAAGCCTCCCAAATGTTAAAAGAAGTTGCTGAAGAAAAAAACTTACCAATACTTTATGTTCCCATAGCATTTAGTGAAGGAAGCTTTCTAGAAAAGCTTTCGGAAATATCTAAGGAAGCTTGGAACATAAGTGAGACTATTTCAAAAATAAGTTCAAGTAGTAAAGCAGAGACTCCAAACACCCCTAGCTACGAATTACTAATACCGATAGTACTAGCTATAATCACTGTAGCTTTCATAATAATTAAACTAAGAAGGTGAAGTTTATGAGCATAAAACAGTTTTTCATAACGAAATTAACTATTTTTGCGTTCATAATGTTGTCCGCTGTAATTGTCGCATCAATGCTTATTGTGAATGTGAAATGGACTTTAATAATGGTAATTGCTGCTTTAACATATGGTTTCTTAAGTCCTGTAATTGCCGCTAGAAAACTATATTTCCTAGCTAGCGCCTCTCCTCACTCAGCATTACTTGCAGCAGTTTTAGCAATACCATTAGCCAGATTTATAGGTGTAATTGACGAATATTTTTGTGCAATAATCTTAGGTTTATTCTTAACATACATTGTCGGATACTTAATATATAAGGGGGTAGATCCAGACACAGCAACAGCAACTTTCGTTGCGTTCACGGCTTCTGCAAGCGTTCTAGCAATATACTATGTTTTAACAAGTTTCCCTATAGAAACAAATATTTGGGCTGTAATAGTTGGTGACCCATTACTTGCGGGATGGGATGATGTGTTTTATGCGTTCATTATTGCTTTAACCACAATAACTCTTGTAATACTGACTTGTAGGGAGCAAATATGTATAGGTATTGACAAGGACTATGTGAGATTAGCAGGTGTAAATGTAAAGGTCTATGATTGGATCCTTTTTACGCTTTTAGGATTAGCAACTGTAGCTCTAATTAGAATTGTCGGTTTCGTACTAGAGCACGTATTAATACTGTTGCCAGCAGCCATAGCAACCACAGTATCTGAAAGCGCCAAGGGAGCAATGTATTTAAGCATTATTTCAAGCCTTATAGCAAGTATTTTAGGATTACACTTAGCAGTATTCCTAGGCTTAGCACCAGCTGGAGTGGCAGGTTTATCCCTTTTGACATTATATTTAGTTGCAATACTTATTAAGAGGTGGAAATAATGACTAATTCTGTCACAAAGAAGAGAAGATTTGGAATATCTATTCCAGAACCTTTAGCGCAGAATTTAGATGAACTTGCTAAAAAACTTAATTCGAATAGATCAGAAATAATTCGTCAAGCACTTAAGGAATACATTCATGACCATTTACATTACTTAGTACCTCATGAGTGCCGAGGAGTACTAGTAATTCTTAGCGAAAGAACTCATGAGAGACTTTTAAAGATAATAGAGGAATACCATACCATAATATGTAATTACAGCCACACACATGCTGAAGAACACTGCATAAATACTTTAATAGTGTCTGGACAGTCAAGTAAAATAGCTGAATTACATAAGAGATTATGTGAAATTCCAGGTGTTAGTGTGAGGTATATTCCCATATCCTATGATGTTATATGATACATGATGAGCGACCAATCTGCTGAGACATGTGATGAACAAATTATAATCCTGACAATTTAATGAAGTATTAAGAAAAATAGTTTTCAGTGAGGGGACCATTCATCACGTCGCTCAGAGGGACAGCTATCGTTCATCATTATTGATTATGTAAGTCCTAGTTCTCTTCTAATATAATTATCTATTTCAGCACCTATTTCTCTTGAACGCTTATAAGACTCTTCAACAGTTTTCATTAATGCTGCTTTAACACCTTCAGACTCCATAACCATAAGCCCCCTTATAGTTGTTCCTGCAGGGGTTGTAACTTCATCTCTTATTTCCGCTGGATGTACCCTCACATTTTTGAGAAGCATAGAGGTTCCTTCAAGAACATCTAGTATTCCTTGGTAAGCAAGGTCTCTAGGCATTCCTGAAGCTACCGCACCTAAAACTAAAGCATCAACTATTTCAGCTATAAAAGCGGGGCCGCTTCCAACAAGTCCTGTCCATACATCTAAGTATTCTTCAGGCACCCAAAAAACGGTTCCTAAACACTTAAAAAGTTCTTCAACGGCTTCTCTATGCTCTCCAAATTCGTCTAAAGCTGATATGGCTGTTGCTGCCCTCCTAACTAACGCATTAATATTTGGCATGGCCCTGTAAATTTCGACATTTTCACCTAATGCATCCTTAAGAGTTCCCATCTTTACACCAGCCATTATCGAAACTACTGTTTTATTTTTCCACGAACTTTTTCTAACTTGTCTAATAACAGTGGGGAAGTGATGAGGCTTAACACTCAACACTACGAGTTCAGCTTCTCTAACAGCCTTATCATTATCCTTAGTTGCATTAGCACCTAACTTCATAGCATACCTTAGCGTTTCATCTCTTCTTCCTGTAGCTATTATTTTAACGTCGACGCAGCTTTTCAAAGCCTTAATTATTGCGGAACCTATTTTTCCAGCACCTATAATAGCTACTGAACCCACGTCTTTCAATGATACCATAATAGCACCTTAAACTAGTTCTACCTTAAGTAGAGGACATGTGGGTATAAACTTTATCTTCAGAATTATTAATTGTCTTATCGTAAATATAGTGTTTTTTGACGAGGGAATAGCTAAAATAGTTTTTGAACCACATAGGTACAGTAAGTAAGAGCTATCATTACGTGCTAGCATTAAAATGCACTAGCAAAACTTAAAACTTATAGTAAAATTCTCGGATACAGCTTATAAGGGGGTTTAATATTAAACATGGCCAAGTTAAATATTAAAGCAATATTCTTCGATATAGGTAGTACGCTATATAGAGTTAAAACTTATGAGAAACCTAGATGGGCTACATTAGTAGCCTTAGAATTAGGTAGGTTAGGATACAATGTTAACTCTACGGAAGTTTTAGAAGCGTATAAATTAGCTAGGGAGGAATTAAAAAGCATCGTTATGCCTATGGAGCTTTGGCATCTGGCAATACTTTCATTAACGTTAAATACCTTAAACATTACACCTAAACCTGGAATTGTTAGGAGAATATATAAGGTATTTATTAAGGCTCTAGCGGAATCTTTCTTCATAGATCCTGAAGCATTAAAGGTATTTACTAAGCTTAAAGATTTAGGATTAAAAATAGGCATTATTTCCAATTCCTCCTCAGACGACATAATATATGAAGTATTGCTTCATGATGGATTACTAAGCTATGTTGATGTATTAGTGACCTCACAACAAGTTTCATGGAAAAAACCAAACCCCAGAATCTTCTATTATGCATGTAAATTAGCTTCGGTCAGACCTAAAGAAGCAGCACATGTAGGTGACGATCCATATGCTGATGTCATTGGCGCGAGAATAGCAGGTCTTTATGCTATTCAAAGGCTTACTATAAACAGTGAAGTTTCACCATACGCAGACTACGTAATACGCAAACTTAGTGAGCTCTTAAACGTTTTAGCTTAATTAAGCTACATTGTCGATTATTGGTCGAACCGTCTAGGATAGGATATTATATTATTTTTAAGACAATCTTATCTCAAGACTGAGGAAGATTAGTCATGAACAATTACGCTAAAACATTAATTAGAGGAAAATGCATAAAGTGTGGAACAGAAGTCGTTAGAGTGTATTTAAAAATTAATGATAATAAACATATATTGCTTTGGTGTCCTAATTGTAAGAACTTCATTATTCCCCCTAAGTTGCCTGAAAACAATGTTCTTAAAAGAAAATTAATTAGGCTGAGAAGAAGACTTTTAGAAAAAACAATTATTGCATAAGTATTTTTAGAAATACTTTTACCCTACATTATATTGGGTATTTCCGTGATTGAAAAATGTCCGAAACTTCTTGTGACAACAAGTAAGGGTAAGGAAAGCCAGGCTATAGAAGAAATTCTTAACATACTATTCGAATACGATAACAGTGTTCAAGGTTCAAAAACAGAATATGATGGTGTAATTCTCGTATATACCTTGCTTAATCCAAAAGAAGCTGTGAAAATAATTAGAAACAAGCCAACATCGGTTATTTTCAAAGTAATTCCTTTAGAGACTTGTGTAGAAACAAGCCTCGAAAACATAGTTAGTGCAGGATTAAAGTTAGCAGTTAAATACATTTCTAGAGGAGATAGCTTTATTGTAGATTGTGTTAGAAGAGGAAGATATGTGCCTTCAAGTGTTTCTGTTGAAAAAGCATTAGGTAAAGAAATAGTTCAGAGGCTCGGGGGAATAGTTTCGTTTAAGAAACCCAAATATATTGTTAAAGTTGAAATTATTGGGAAAATATCGGGGATATCTGTTTTAAAAGAGGGAGAAATTATACGGAGAAAAGGTAGGGGCGGAACTGTTAAATAGTTATGTTAGGGTAAGCGAAACTAAATATTGGAGGAGAATTTACTATGAAAACACGTAGAGAAACTAAGAAATTCGTTGATGCAGAAGACATTATAGAAACTGTTCTAAGCAAACCATCGGTTTTCAAAGCTAAGGAAACATTGTATCCAGAGTATATTCCACCATCACTCCCATATCGTGAAGAACAGATTAAAATGCTAGCTCAGTACTTTAAATTCATACTTTATAATCCAGGGAGTCTAAGTCAAAGGGTGTTCCTACACGGCCCTGTTGGTGTAGGTAAAACTGTTACTTCAAGGACTTTCGGCAATATTTTCTCTTCTAAAGCTAAAATGAGAGGAATTAATCTTCAGTATATTCATGTTAACTGCCATAGGAACAGAACAGTTTACAACATTGTTTCGGAGATAGCTAAACACTTAAGCATACCGCTGCCTCAAAGAGGCCTCTCTGCTTTTGAGCTTTACTCAGCAATACTTGAGTATTTAGAAGAAAACGACGTTTACATTATGCTTGCTTTAGATGAATTCGATTATTTCATAAGAGTTTCTGGAAGCGACGCTCTCTACTTCTTCATTAGAACCTATGATGAATATCCTGAATACACTAAGAGAATAAACTTCATACTTATAGGTAGAAGTCTTAGCGAACTTGAAAGCTTAGATTCGGCAACATCAAGTTACCTATTAAGGCACATGATAGCCTTTAAACCATACACATCCAAGGAAATTAAGGATATACTTAAACAAAGACTTGAATTAGCCTTTTGGGAAGGTGTAGTAAGACTTGAGGTAATAGACGCTATAGCTGAAATAGTTGGCGTAGATAAAGGTGGGGACGGTAATGCTAGAGCTGCAATAGAACTATTGCTTAGAGCAGGCGAAGCAGCCGATTATGAGGGAAGCTCCTACGTAACTTTGGAGCATTTGAGGAAAGCTTATGCTTCAATAGCTGGAGCTGAAAATTCAAGCTACATAGTTATAGCTAAAGACATGATACTTCATTTAACACTCCATGAGCTCTTAATATACGAAGCCATAATTAGAGCTCTGAAGAGAAGTGGAAAACAATACGTTAGAATGGGAGATGTGGAGAACGAATATGAAATACTATGTGAACTATATAATGAGAAACCTAGAGGGCATACTCAAGTTTATGAGTATGTTAGAGACCTTAAACAAAGGGGTTTAATAGAAACTAGGGCTTCCGGAAAAGGCTATAGAGGGCGAAGTACTCTCATAGGGATATTTAATGTCCCTCTTGATGCTCTTGAAAAGGAAGTTCTAAAATTAATAGAGCAATACACCCACAAATAATGGAGATGTCATTTAAATTGATAGAAAACATTCTTTCATCTAAGAATAGAGTCAGAATAATTAAGTACTTAATGGTTAAAGAACATGCGAATGCTTCATTAATTTCACGGGAACTCAATATGCATTACCTTAATGTTAAAGAACATTTAGAATTTCTTGAGAAAAACGGAATTGTTATAAAGAAAAAGTACGGAAGGATAACAATATATTCTCTAAACAACTGCAATCCCCTAGTTTATTCGTTAAAGAAGTTCTTAGAGGAAGTAGGTGAAATTTAAAAAACACTAATTGCTTCACTAATTCTAAGAAGTCATTTCCAGGTGTCATTAGAAGTGGTTTATGGTAAAGCCATTTACCATATTGTCTCTTTCGGTAAAGGTTATGGTAAAACAGCTCTTATAGAGGCATTAACGAAAAGATTAAGGCTTATGGGCTATAAGGTAGCGGTAATAAAGCATGCTCATAGAGGAATAGATGTTAAAGATAAAGATTCGTATAGGATTATTGAAGCTGGAGCAAACACGGTAATTGCTATTTCCGAAAGCTTACAAGCAATGTTTAAGCGAGGAACACTAAACTTAATAGAAGACATAATATCTTCTCTAAACGTTAAAGAACCATTAATATTAATAGAAGGTTTCAAAAATTACAGAGGTTATCCAAAAATAGTGTTGGTCAGAAATAAAAGCGAATTAATGGAAGCAAAAAGCTCCTTCGGTAAAGAATGCTTCTTAATAGTCAATGTAGGTAAAGAACACCTTGAGAACAGCGAATGTAAAGTTTATACATTTAGCGATATAGGAGAAATTCTTGAAAAAATATTATCAAATGCAAGGGAGAAAATAGCTGAAAAAGACTTACCAGGGATTAACTGTAAATTTTGCGGATACCCAACATGCATAGACTTTGCTGAGGCCGTACTTAGAGGTGAAAAATCAATTTTAAATTGCCCGGTAGTATCTGAAATAGAACTTAAAGTTAATGGGATAAAAATACCGTTATCACCTTATCCTAAACTTGTAATTTATGAAGTGTTAAAGGGATTATTAAAGTCGCTAAAGGGCGTACCTAAGGAAATAGAAAGCTTAGAGCTAAGAATAAGCTATGGCAAAGGGGAAAAATGAGTTCATTACTTATTAAAATGTTTTATGATGGAAGAAGTTTCCATGGCTCACAGAGGCAACCAGACGTAAGAACTGTTGAAGGCGAGATTATTAAAACACTAAGTAATGAAGGCATTACGGTAGAGAGAATTGTTTTCTCAGGAAGAACAGATAAGGGAGTTCATGCATTATCTCAAATAGCTCTTTTAGAAACGTTTGCATCTAATGAGAAAATACTAGAAGCCTTAACTAAATTACCTCAAGACATCTTGGTCTGGGCCATCAGATTTAATTTGCCTTTCGAATACAATCCTAGATACAATGTTGTTTATAGAAGATACGTGTATGTTGAAGAAAGATATGGCAGTTTAGACTTAGCCCGTTTAAACAACATAGCTAAGATATTTATCGGAAAACACATGTTTAACTGTTTTAGCTCATATTACGAAAAAATACCGCCCTACATAAGCCCTTACCGGACAATATTTTCCTTTAAGATATATAGAGCAGGAAAATACATCATATACGATATCGTAGCTGATAGTTTTATTAAACAAATGGTTAGGAGAATAGTGTCAACCCTAAGGCTTTTCGAAGAAAACATTATATCAGAAGTAGACATTAAGAGCATGCTTAAAGGTAAGTGCTTAAGGTCATTAAGAATAAAGCCTGCGAAACCCGAAAACCTCATACTTTTTGACATAGAAATACCGTTAACGTTTAAAGTGTTAGAGGGAAAATTAAGAGAAGTTTTCAATTACTGTTGCAAGGCAGAAAATATAGCACTTAATTTCATATGTTCCCAAGTAAAAGTTGTTGGAGATAAACCTAAAATAAAAGTGTAGAGATTTATGGAAACCTAGTTTTACTCATTTTCTACGCTTCAATTCCTTTAATATTTCCTTATATTTTGTTGGAGATAGAAATTTAATCATTTCTTCAGTTAAATTTAGTCCTAAAGCTATTCTTGCAGCATATTTTGGGTTATTATTAAATATTACATGTAAGAATGGTATTACATCTCTCTTAGCTACATGTGTTGAAATATGTAAAGACCCGGCAATAACTTTAGCTATAGCGTCTCTAATTTCTCTTTGCCTCTTCGTTTTAGCTAACAATAGTATTTTTTGAGGAAAACTGTATCTGGCAAATCTAAATTTTGAAGCTTTCCTAGCTAATGCTACACCGGGTCCCATGAAGTCGAAGACGTAAGATAGGAGGTCCCAGTTTTGTGTTCTCTTAATTCTTCCTAAATAAACATCAGCTCTTGAAAGAGACTCGTAAGCTCTCCATAAATCTTCGGGATCTGTGAGTTGGTTAGGTATGTTTTCAGCAATCCATAACATCATAGTTTCATAGTCTATGTCAGTTGATGTAACTGCTTTTTTAGCTTGCCAAGCATATTTCGACATGAAAAGATTACGTAAAGCTTCAAAGGGAGTGTATTGTCTATCTCTTCTAGCTAGAATTGGTTTAACAACATCAACTGTAATTTTCCTTGAAATAGAGGCTGCATTTTGTAAATCGTTTATTGCTGATCTTAGATCTCCTTCAGCATAACTTATTATTAAGCCAAGTGCTTTACTATCACATTCTAAGCCTTCATTTAAGCAAATTCTCTTTAAAACTTCCCTCATAGCTGTTTTTGTAAGCCTTCTAAATGGAACCATTAAGCAAAGCTCCCTTAACTGCCTAAGCCTGGGATCCCAAGGATCGTTTGCCGTAAGAATTATTGGAAACCGTGTAGAATTTATAAGATCTATTATGGCATCTAATGCGCCCTTGTCTGCAACGGTACTTATTCCATCAACTTCATCTAATAGAATTATTTTTCCTTTAAATCCAAATAGTGAATACTTTGTAGCAGCTATTTTAGCTACTCTTTCTATAGCATCTTTTGTTCTAAAATCACTAGCATTCATCTCTACTAATTCTAAACCAAACTCCTTCGCTGCTGCCTCTGCGAGAGCTGTTTTACCGCAACCAGCAGGTCCATAGAATAATACAGCCTTTTTATTGGGAACTTTACCTTGAAGCCAATCTTTTATCCATGGTATGAAGAGCTTCTTAGCTTCCTCCTGGTCTGCTACTTCAACTATCCTCTTAGGCCTATACTTAATAATCCACGGTAATGGTGCAGGCATTTCTAAACCCTTAACTTTCTACCTAGCATGGCAAGTTTGGCTATTAAGGCGCTTAATTGTATTTCATCGTCGGCTCCTTCAGCCAATCTATACTGTACTTCTCCGAGATAGTCAGCTATGAGCACTCTAAGCTCCTCAGGTATTTTAATGTCGGAGCTAAATATTTCCCTATGCATAGCTTTAACAACATCGACGCCTGAAAGACCATAATTTATCATTAACGCTCTAAGTTTCTCCCTTGCTTCAGTAAATCTACCTGCAAGTGCTGCCTTAATCATCTCCCTGACCTCAGCTGGATGTGCAGCTCCAATGACCTTATACACTACTTCTACAGTTACTCTACCTAAAGCCGATGCTGCTTGAAGAATATTTATAGCTCTTCTCATATCGCCTTCAGATAGCTCATATATTGTTTCCAATGCTTTCACATCGTATTCTACTTTCTCCTGATCAGCTATCCACTTAAGACGGGCTACAACATCTTCCCTACTTAGTGGAGTAAATCTGAAGAAAGCTGCTCTAGACTGTATAGGCTCTATTATCTTACTTGGATAATTAGCTATAAGTATGAATCTGCATGTTGCTGTGAAAAGCTCCATAGTTCTTCTTAAAGCTTGCTGAGCATCGGCAGTCATGTTATCTGCTTCATCGAGGATTATTATTTTAAAAGGTATTTTTCCTGGGACAACGCTTCTAGCGAACTCCTTAACCGTAGTTCTAATAACATCTATTCCTCTAGCATCACTTGCATTTAATTCAAGAACGTATCTATGATAGTTTTTACCGTAAAGATCATGTGCTAAAGCTAATGCAGCTGTAGTCTTACCTGTGCCCGGTGGCCCAGCAAATAAGCAATGGGGCATGTTCCTACTTCTAACAAACTGCTTAAGTCTTTCAACAATTTCTTTTTGGTTAACTATTTCATCAAGCGATTTTGGCCTATATTTCTCTGCCCAAAGAAGCTCTGCTTCTATAGATGCCATTTCTTATCACCTGACCAACTAAAGCCATATATTGGTTCTCTTTTTAATACAAATATATTTTTAGTGGCAAAAAGAGCTAATTAACTGGGGAGGGTATTTTAGGAAATGATAGAAAGGGTTCTTAAAACTCTTATTGATAGTTCACGTGCCGAAAATTACATGTCATTAGCTAAGATTAAGTCTTTCCAGAACATGGTTCTCAATATAGATGAGATTTCAGAAATAGAAGCAAACACCGAAGCAGATGTTCCAAGGTGGCTAGCTTATGAGCTGTCAAAAACCGGTTTAGCGGAGTTATCATCTGAGGAAAAAGTTACCGTAGAGGAACTTGCACGCTTAGCATTTTTGGAAACAAAAACTATAAGTACCGCGTCCTCGCTTCAAAAGCTTTCACCTGATTTTTATGTTAAAGTAAAACATGAAATAGAACTTACAATGCAGCAGCTTCGTAAAAGCCCAACATCTGAAATTATAGAAAAGTACCGGAAAACTGAAATGTTTGTAAGAGATATTGTCAGGAGCCGCTTAAGAAAAATCTTAAACTTAGTACTTACAGTTGAAGAACCTAAAGATATAATTAGCAAGTTCGCTCCCGAGGAAAAGATCTTATATAGGGTTCTAAGAGACATAATTAAACTTTGGGTAGAGGAAACTACAGGATTAAAATATTGAGTTTACGTGATGTAAGACATGAATGCCAGTACAACAGTGAAAAAAGAGATAGAAGAGAAAGCAGTACTTGGAGACCTCAAAGAGGAGTTTATTAAGTTTTTAAAAACATTCAAGGACATACATGGTAAGCTAAAATACTGGGATAGAGTTTTAGACATGACTATTAAAGGGGAAAGATCAATAGTAGTAGACTTCCCCGACCTTTACATAACAAATCCCCAACTTGCCTTATATGTTGTTGAAAATCCAAGGGAAGCTTTAGAGTACGCATCTCAAGCGCTTAAAGAACTAGTAATAAATGAGAATAGAGAGTTAGCGTCTAAGGTTGAAAGATTCTATGTTAGGTTTAAGGAATTACCGGAAACTATTCCTATAAGAAAACTTGGATCTGAGCATATTGAAAAATTAGTTCAAATAGAAGGCGTAGTTACACGTATGACACCTACGATGGAGAAACTATACAAAGCCGTTTTCTTATGTACAAATTGCAATACTGAAATAGAGGTTATTCAGGAGGGAGACACTTTAGAATATCCTACTGAATGCTCCTGTGGGGAAAAACCTTCATTCAAACTTCTCCTACATAAGTCCAAGTTTATTGATGTCCAGAAAATAATGGTTCAGGAAAAACCCGAGGAAATACCTCCAGGTCAGCTTCCCCGCTCAATAGAAGTTATTTTAACCGAAGATCTAGTTGATAAAGCAAGACCTGGCGATAGAGTAACCATAGTCGGCATATTAACAATTAAGGGAGAGAGATCCGTTAAAAAAGGAAGCAAGCTTACTTTTGAAATGAGAATTGAAGCAAACAATGTAGAAGTCTCCCAGAAAGTACTTGAAGAACTCGAAATTTCAAAGGAAGACGAAAAGAAAATACTTGAACTAGCAAGAGACCCACAAATAAGAGAAAAGATAATAAACTCTGTAGCACCAGCAATTTACGGGCATGAACATATAAAGAAGGCCATAGCCCTTCTGCTTTTTGGAGGAGTACCGAAAGAACTACCTGACGGCACCAGAATAAGAGGCGACATACACGTACTTCTCGTAGGCGACCCTGGCACCGCCAAGAGCTTAGTTTATAGTGAACGCGTACTAATTCTTGATAAAAACGGGCTAATAAGCTTCAAACCAATAGGTGAAATAATTGATGAATACATGGAGAAATACAGAGATAATGTCATTAACCATGGAGAATCCGAGGAACTTCTACTTGATAAGATAGGAGTAAAGCTTTATACAATAGCTATTTCACCAGCAACTTTAAAGCCAGAGGTAAAGCCAATTAAGGCGCTTATAAGACATAAGGCACCAAGAAAAGTAATAGTAATTAAAACAAAACATGGTAGAAGAGTAATAGTAACTAAAGACCATAGCCTAATAGGTTTTAATAAAAACTTAGCATTACTAATGCCGGTTAAACCCTCTGAAGCCTTTAAGAAGAAAATTCTATTACCTATACTTAAGTGTTTAGCACCATTCAGAAGAAACATTGTAAATAATGTAAGAATAGGAAACACTAACATAAAGCTTGATTGGGACTTCGGATACTTAATAGGGTTCTTCTTAGGGGATGGAACAGTTTCTAAAGTGTCATCCGGCGAAAGAGTAGAAATAGTTTCAACAAACAAAGAAGTTATAGAGTATCTAGGGAAAATAGTCCAGTATAAGCTAAAATTACCTTTCAAAGTATATGAAAGGAATGGTAAGAATAGAAAGCAATATAGACTAATCATAACGGATAAAGAATTTATTAACTGGATAGAACATCACTGCTTCATAAAGATAATTAGAGAGAACAAGACTAAGGGGTTATTATCAAGATATAAGAGAGTTCCACAAATAGCCTTTAACGCCCCTATAGTATTCATTAGGGGTTTAATTTCAGGGCTCATTGAAAGTGATGGATCTATTATCCCATCGAAAATCAAAGGCTCTAAAAATTGGAAAGGAGAAATTACGATAACATCAACAAGTGAAAACATAGCTCATGAAGTATCTGTTCTTCTAGCGATTTTAGGGTTAGAACATACGATAAGATATTCTTCTTCAAAATATAAAGATAAAAATGTTCACTACTTCAGAATATACATCCCTAATCCAGCAATTACGAAGCTAATACATTTGATAGACCCTGTTAAGCAAGAAAAATTAAAGCAGTTAAATACCAACGGAAGTAGCATTGTCGATAAAGTTCCTATGGCTACAACAGCTATTAGAGCATTAGCGCTTTTAAAGCTAAATAGCAGAAAAAGAGGCTATCGGAATTTTGCAGGAGAGGTAAGAGGAAAAATTTACAGAGGATACACAGGAAGAAACCATGCCCATAAAATACTAGCTAAATTGAGTGAAATAGCTGAAAAACAACATGATATAGATATGAATGTGAGAACAAAAACCCTAGCCATACTTAATAGATTATACTCCATAATCGATAATACTATTGTTACATGGGATATCATAAAGTCTATAGAGGAAATAGACATATGTGAAATTGAACCTAACCATGCTAAATACGTTTATGATATTTCAGTAGAAGAACACGAAAACTTTGTCGGAGGCCTAGGACTCCTATTCTTACACAATAGCCAGCTCTTACAATATGTTGCTAGAATAGCTCCTCGAGGAATATATACTTCAGGGAAGGGAACCACAGCCGCCGGCCTTACTGCAGCTGTTTTAAGAGACAAAAGTACTGGAGAATACTATCTCGAAGCTGGAGCATTGGTTTTAGGCGATGGCGGAATAGTATGTTTACACCCTGAAACACAGGTACTAGTTGATAATGAATACGTTAGAATAGCTGAGTTATTCGATAAAAACAGAGCTATCAGGGTTATAGCCAATAATGAATTAGTTGAGCTAAACTATTCAAACCATAGAGTTGTCGGGATAGACCCTAACAATCTATCTGCAAAGGAGACAGTCTCTAATGTTGTTAGGAGAAAATTATGGAAAGGGAAGTTAGTGAAACTTGCTTTTGAAAGCGGTTACGAATTACTATTAACGCCAGATCATCTCCTAATTGATGGTGAAACTCTAGCTTGGAAGCAAGCTTCAGAGTTTAAGCCTGGAGAAAAAGTTCTTTCTCTCCAAAAAATCCCGGGTCATGAAAACGAAGTATACTTATTAGACATAGTACCTGACACGTGGACAGCGGTTTTAGAAAATGATGAGAGAAACGAAATGCTAGAAATAATAGAAAAACTCTATGGTAGCGTATATAAGCTTAAGAAAATTTCGGGTAAAAAAGTCTATACATCACATAATAAACTATACATTGAAGTGGAACTACTTAAAGAAGTACTAAAGAAGTGTGGTAAATTAGATAATTGGAAAAACAAAGTACTTAAGTTCTCAAGAGGGAATAAGTCATCATCATTAGCGCTAACGAAAATAACTCCTGAAATAGGGTACATCATAGGCTTCATTCATGGAGATGGTTACTTTACAGACAAAAGAGTGGGAATTACGCAATCAATAAAACACAAGGGCGTTGTAGAAAGAATATTGAAGTATCTAAAAACAATAAATGTTAAACCCAAACTTTACAGAAGAAGCAGTACAGCTATTTTAAAAGGAAAGAGGATAAGAAGCAGAAGTGTTGACATAATTATTGACTCAATAATTTTCGCATACATAGTCAAGTACTTTTTAGAGGACTCGCTTAAACACATATTTAAATTACCAAATAGTGTCCTAAGAGGGTTTTTAGCAGGACTTATAGACGCTGATGGATCAATATCTATTAAGAAATCCGTTAAAGGTCATAGGCAATATGAAGTTATTCATGTTGATATAGTATTGGAAAATTATTCTCAAGCGAAAGCAATACCATTAATACTGAGAAGGTTTGATATACATTCTAAAATGATTCAAGAAAACAATACCATAAGAATACGGATTACGAATAGAGATGACGTATCGAAACTTATTGAAATTATTAAGCCATACAGTGTTAAAGCAGAAAAAATCAGCATTCCCGTGAAGAAAAAATTAATCACATCAAAACATAATGTTATTCCTAGAAAAATAGCGATTAAAATAGCTAAAAGAATAGTAAACGAAATTAGACCATATATTCTTGTAAAAGACGGTTTATGGAGCACTATTTACAATACTTTAACAGGAAAGACTATATTCACAAAAGAAAAGCTTAGAAAAATTGCATTATTATATTTCAATAAGCTTTCGCCTGATACAAAAAAGCTAATAAACATAGCTGCTCAATACGATTACTACATAGATAAAGTAGTAAACGTCGAATATATTGATTATGAAGGCTATGTTTACGACATTTACGTACCAGAAACGCATAACTTCTTAGCCGAAGGAATTATAGTACATAATTGCATTGATGAAATAGATAAGATGAGAGCTGAAGATCGTGTAGCGATTCACGAGGCAATGGAGCAGCAAAGTTACCATAAAGATTTCGAGTTGTTTTTAGCTGACGGAAGGAAAGTTAGGATTGGTGAATTTGTAGATTCACTTATTGCTGAGAATAGAGATAAAGTAGTAAGAGGTATAGAAACAGAAATACTACCCATAGATAATATTAAACTCCTATCATATGACTTTAAAGATAAAAGCGTAATAGTGGTCAAAGCAAATAGGGTCAGCAGACATAAAGCACCTAAAAAGTTCATAAAAATAACGTATAGTAATGGGAGAACCATAGTTGTCACCCCGGAGCATCCCATTTTCGTATGGAAGAATGGTGAAATAATAACCGTTAGAGCAGACAATGTAAAACCCGGAATGTTAGTTCCAAGCATACGTTATTACCCGAAAGAATTATCGGACAATGATCTTTTATCAAATGCTTTAAAAGAATTCCGTGTAAAAGATCCCGAAGTATTAGCTAAATTCATAGGATACGTATTATCAGATGGTTTTGTGTACTCTAACGAAAAGAGAAGCTATTACGAAATAGGTTTCACTAATACTGACGTTAAGCTAGTAGAAGAATTCAAAGGAACCTTAGATAAACTAGGTATTAGATACAATGTTCAAGTTAGTAGTAAAGGGAGAAGAAAAACCCTATACACAATAAGAACTATTTCAAAGGATCTTTACACTAAAATAGCTAAATTTTTACCTGAAATTATTCCGTCTAAAAATGGTCAATCTAAAAGGCCTTCGACCTTAAGAAGAATACCCTCATTAATATTTATCATGTATGAGGAAGCGAAAAAGGCTTTTCTAAATGCCTACTTCAAAGGAGACGGGTTTGTTGATAAATATAGGGTCGGATTTAGAACATCCTCAAGAAAACTTGCTGAAGATCTGCAAGACCTACTACTTGCCCTTGGAATATATTCTTACATACAAACAGAAAACTCGAATGGTATGGAATACTATAAAGTAGTGATTTCTGGAACTGAGAGTTTAAAGAAGTTTGCAACAATAATTCAAGATGATTCACGCTATAACAGAATTTTAGAGTTAATTTCGAAATCGCAGCAAAAATTAAATTACAGAGACCCTATGCCTCTTGAAATCGCTAAAAAACTAAGAGAGATACTTAATGAACTAAATCTAAACGACGGATACGTTACGGGTGTAATTAAGAGAAAGTCAACAATCCATAGAGAAAGAGTTCGCAAATATATCCAACTTATTGAGGATAAAATCAAAAAACTAAGAAACGCTATGGAAAACTCTGAACTAGCTAGCATAAGAAAGCTTGTTTCATTGAAGGAACTTTCACAAAAAACAGGAATACCATATTCAACGCTAAGGTATAGGCTGCTTATTAGAAAGGATGAGCAGTTAATTAAAACGTTAATGAAAGAAGCCGCTAAGAAGCTAGAGAAAATAGAGAAAATAGTTAATGAGTTAAAACGCTATGTTTACAGAAACATAATGTTTCTAAGAGTTAAGGCAGTTGAGGAAATAGAGAATAGGGATTCAGAATGGGTGTATGATGTAACAGTTGAGCCTCATCATGTATTCATTTCGCATGGACTTATATTACATAATACAATAAGTATCGCTAAGGCTGGTATTGTTGCTAAGTTAAATGCTAGAGCTTCTATTTTGGCTGCTGGGAACCCTGTTCTTGGAAGGTATATTCCTGAAAGAGGCTTTATACATAACATTAATTTGCCTCCAACAATTCTTTCAAGGTTTGATTTAATGTTTGTTATTACGGATGTTCCAGCGCCTGAAAGAGATGAGGAAATGGCTGAACATATTTTAATGGTTCATAAGAGAGCTGAAAAAATAAGGCCGCAAATAGATCCTGTACTCTTACGAAAATACATAGGGTATGCGAGAAAGTTTGTGAAACCTAAGCTTTCAGAAGAGGCTGTAAAAATTATTAAAGACTTCTTCGTATCATTAAGAGCTAAAGCGGCTACAAGCGCCGAGGTAGCTATTCCAATAACTCCAAGACAATTAGAAGCGCTTATAAGACTAGCGGAAGCACATGCAAGAATGGCTTTAAGTAGTGTAGTTACAGCTGAAGACGCTAAAGCAGCAATAGATCTTATGATTAGAAGCTTCAAAGACGTAGGTATAGATATGGAGACGGGAGTTATAGATATAGATATAATAATGACAGGGAAACCTTTAAGCTTACGTAAGAAAATGCTCAAAGTAATGAGCATTATTGAAAGACTTGAAGGCGGCATACCTGGGAACGTCGTAAATCTAAAGGATGTAGTAAATGAAGCTAAAAGGGAAGGATTAAGTGAAAGAGATGTAGAGGAAATCATCGAAACTCTTAGAAGAGAAGGACAAATTTACATGCCTAAAGAGGGAAAAATAGCAAGACTTATTTAAAAAATGGTTTTTTTACTCCCAAGCACGTAGTAGCCCAACTACTTCATCACTAACTTTACCTGCTAGAACATCCTTAATGGACTCCTCTATTATATCTATTGCCCTATCAAGCTCCTCTTTAGTTATCACGAGCGGCGGCGCTATTCTCAAAACATTACCGTATTTTCCATAGGTCATCATTAACAATCCTTTTTCCCAAGCTCTCCATATGATTTTGATTGCTGTTTTCCTATCAGGTTCTTTAGTATCCTTACTTTTAACTACATCAACACCTAGGAGAAGACCTAGACCTCTCACATCACCTACGAGTTCATATTTCTCCTTAAGTTCTAGAAGCCTCTTTTTAGCGTAATCCCCTAATTCACGTGCACTATCAGCTAATTTATTCTCTAGAACATAGTTTATTGTAGCTATAGCAGCAACAGCAGATAGTGCATGTGCCCCATATGTTAAGAAGTATGTTTGTGGTGTAGCTGAATCTAAAATTTCAGCCTTACCTATAGCTGCTGAAACAGGCATTCCCCCTCCAACAGCTTTACCTACAACAGTTATGTCGGGTTCTATGCCGAAGTGTTCTATAGCAAACATTTTGCCTGTTCTACCAATTCCTGTCTGCACTTCATCATTCACAAGAACAATTCCATATTCCTCTGTGAGTTTTCTTAAACCATACATGTAGTTCTTCGGGGGTACAAGTACTCCCCCATCCCCCTGAATAGGTTCAAACATGAATGCTGCGAAAGAGTCACCAGCAACATTCTTCCTAAAGAAATCCTCTATAAGCCCTAAGTAGTATTCACCACATTCTTCCTCGCTCATTTCATAGGGGCAACGGTAAGTATCTGGGTATTCAAAGAAGTAAACGTTGGATAAAGCATTCAGCCTACTCCTTAGTTTAGGATTAAACGATGCTGACATTGAAAGTGAGAGATATGTTGTTCCATGATAAGAGTAGGTGTAAGATGCTATGTTTCTACGTCCCGTATAAAGTAGTGATGCCTTAACTGCTGTATCATTAGCGTCTGATCCGCTAAGCCCGAAAGCCACTTTCTTTTCAAAACTTCCCAGCACTATTTTAACTAAAAGCTTAGCTAACTCAACAGCTGGCTCATGATATATGTAAAGGCAGTAGTGAAGATATTTGTCAAGCTGCTTTTTAATGGCTTCAATAACTTTGTCGTTACTATGCCCTACATTGTATACTGCTGCACTTGATAAGAAATCTATGTATTCATTGCCATCTAGATCCCATATTTTAGCTCCTTTAGCTTTCGATAGGGCAAGAGGGAAATATTTGAAGGCATATCCTTTAGTAACGTATTTGTCATATTCCAATGCTACTTTTAAACTCCCGCTTACGTTTTTAGAAACTAATTTTGAAATTTTATCCATTTGCATAAATATCGTACCGTAGAAAACATTTGACGTAAACATATATAAACGTTTCAAGCTGTAGAAATCGTATTCTGAGGGCTTAAGGTTATGTCAGCTAAAGTATGTTTTGCCACAGGCGAAATATTTAAGCAACACTTAACTTCCGAATATCACCCTGAAAATCCTAAGAGAATAAATGCAATACTGGATTTCCTGAGGAAATTTAAACATATAGATATGCTGAAACTTGTAGAACCAGAAAAAGCTTCACGTGAAACAGTTGAGCTCGTCCATGATCCCGAATATGTTGAATACATTAAAGTATTTTCCGAAGCCGGAGGGGGCCATCCATTTGGAGATTTAGATACAATTGTATCTAAAAGAACATATGATGTTGCACTTTATGCTGTCGGTACGGCTATAAAAACCCTTAGAAAATTGATACTTGGAGAATGCAAAGTAGGGTTTGCGGCAATAAGGCCTCCAGGACACCATGCTCACAAAGGTTTCGCTAAGGGCTTTTGCATATTTAACAATATAGCTATTGTTGCTAAGTATCTTATAGAAAATTATGGATATAGAAAAATAGCAATATTAGATATAGATGCTCATCACGGCGATGGAACTCAAAGCATATTCTATAATACAAATAAAGTACTGTATGTCTCCTTACATCAAGACCCAAGAACTCTATTTCCAGGTACAGGTTTTCCTGAAGAAGTTGGGGAAAAAGAGGGTGAAGGATATACAGTAAACATACCGTTACCTCCGGGAACAGCTAACGATAGTTACCTATATGCGATACGTAACGTAGCCTTACCAATAATATTACAATATAAACCTGAATTTCTCCTTATATCAGCAGGCTTCGATACACATCATAGCGATGAGTTAACAGATTTAAACTTGACATTAGAGGCTTACTGGAAAATAGGGCTAATAATATCTGAGATAATGAAGAATGTTGATGGCGTACTAGCAGTTCTTGAGGGAGGATATTCATCAAACTATCTTCCAAAAGCAATAATGAACTTAATACTTGCCCCATATACTAATAAACTATTATATGCTGAAGCGACATCTTTCGAGGAAAATATAAGTAAAATTAGAAAATATGTGGATAGATGTAGGAGAATTTTCAAAAAATACTGGGAAATCTAAATTTCACTTAATAACTTAGATGATTTCTCTACTAGTTCTTTAAGGAAGCCTCTAATATTAGCCAATTTTCTTTCAAGTTCCTCATATTTAGCCTTAAGCTCTTCTACCTCTTTTTTAGTTGCCAAAATTTCCTCTAATGGCTTATAAACAGTTATTTTAAATGTTTCCTCATTCCATACGATTTTACCATCAGAAACACTATACTCTAGCGTAATCTCAGCTATGTCCTCATCAGTTAATGTAAGCTCTAACATTTTACTTTTAACTAAACTGTCAAAAGCAGAAATGGCTTCATTAATAACTGATGGATCATAACCTTCTATTAGAAGTTCTCTTTTAACCTTATCTGCCGCGTGCTTTAAACGTATAATACCTGTAGAAACTTCGGGCATGCACTCTTACCCCAAATACCATATCTCCCATAAACTCTTAAATACCTAGTGCTAACTATTTTTCAAAGGCGATAGAAATGAGCGGGAAATCGAAACTTGCAGAGGAAATAAAGATTAGGGTTGGAGATAAGGAAATAATAATTTCAGAAGATACATTAAATGTTTTAAGAGAATATGCTAGAACCCAAATGACGCTTGAAGAGTTAGCTGAGAAATTAGGACTAGATTCTTGGGAAGAAGCTTATGAACTACTTAAAAAAATGCCTGCTTGGTTACTATGGACACCACCGTCACTAAGTAAGATTAGGAAAAGAGGATAAAGAATTTAAAAAGAGAAAACTATCCGTAAATAGAAGGGGGCCGTCGTCTAGCCTGGAAGGATGCGGGCCTGGGGAGGAATCCCCGTGGACGGCCCCGGAGCGCCCGTGGTCCGGGGTTCAAATCCCCGCGGCCCCACCAGCTTCCTTCCACATTTAATGAGTAAGGTTTAGGAATTTAAGAACAGACTTAAATGTTTCAGGACCTGGATTTTTCTTGTACATTCTTAAAAGAACAACTAGTTTATCCAAATTATTTATCTCAAGAACTCCCCTAATGTATTCTTGTAGAGGACCATTTTTTATGATTAAAGAGCCTATTATTGATGTTACATTTGAAGGCCTTCTTAAAGCACTTGATGATTCGAAATCTATTATGTATGGTTTATTTTTATTCGTTACAAGAATGTGACTATAGGGTCTTGAGAGCTCTCCATGATCTAAACCTATCATGTCTAGTCTAAAGCATTGTTGAAGAAGGCTTAACAGTACATTCTTAACAGTTTCATCAGAAGAATTCACAATATAAGAATCTATTTTTACACCTTCAATGAATTCATAAACAATAACGTTTTCTGTAAATCCTAGGAGCCGTGGTCCAACATTAACACTATTCGCTAATGCAAGGTTCTCAGCTTCCTCTACTAATGAAGGTCTTCTAGAGTCAACCCTACGTATTTTAACGGCTACTACATTATCCTCAAAATCTACAGCTTTAACAACAATGCTGGCATAGCCTTTACCTAAAACACTTATATCCTTATGTAGTTTAATGGGTCCTTGTAATATTATGTATGCTATATTCAACTCTTTAAGTTCACTTAATCTCTTATTTAAACATTGAATACTTGGCTTAGGATAGCAAAGCACCTTTAAAAGCTTATCATCTATCATTACTTTAGAGATAGCCATTTCGGCTTCTTCCTCATAAATTGCGAAATGAACTTTAGAAACTCTTCTCCAACAACATTAACTATATATTCTACATCGTTTTTTAAAAGAACTTTAAACCATGTCTTTAATAAATGCTCTCTTAAAACACTACTTATACCATGCTCTAATAAGCGCTCTTCCAGAAGCCTTTTAGCACTATGGAATTTCCTCTTGCGAATGACAACCCATTTAAAGTCCTCAATCCACGGGCCTGCTATGGTTTCATCAGAATCAACGTACTTTCTTAGAAACATCGTTGCATTAGGTTCAACATTAACTAAGGGGCCTTCTGACTTTATGAAGTAACTTATTTCTTCAGACTCCACTTCGAAAACAAAGACTCCATACTTACTTTCATCGCTCCAGACATCATAATCTAATACGTTAAAACCGAATTTTGTAAGAAGGGAAGCTACGCCTTTAACACTTCTTCTTAAAAAGCCCCAAAGAACATCTGGAGGTTTTTCAGGTATTGGAAATAAAACGAAAATGTAGTCATAAGGTTTATTTAGAATTTCTCTCTTCACATATTCTATGTTCACATGTTCCTCCTTTGGGAAAAAGAATTCAATTGAGGGATTTTTAAGGTAAACTTTTGCGGCAGTAATAAATGTTGCCATAGATTTGGCTGAAACAGCTGCTGCAACATTTCTTCTATAATCGACAGGGTCTATTACTATTAAAGGTTGGTTTTCAAATTTCTTAGCAATATTCGCATAATCTCTCTTCCTATAATATCCTTCAATATCTATTATGAACCCTGGTTTCCAGGTTTCAGCTGCTTTCTCTAAAACATTTCTAAAGGACCCATAATGGATGATTAGTAGCTCTACTAAGTAGCCTGAAAAGCCTGAAACCCTAATTTCGGCGCCGTAAACACCTATAGTTTTCATAAACTTCTTTAACAATCTTACATGATCCTTTTGCTTTTCAGTTAATTTTGAAGTAACATATCTCGTATGAAAAGGGGTTCTATCAACAACCGTTTCAGCTTCTAAAGGATCACTTAGCTTAAATGCTGGAACTATGTCAACGTTTAATCCATTAACAATAATTCTAACATATGGATGCTCAGCATACGCTATTCTCCTAGGGAAGTTTTGTGTTGCTCTTAAAATTACTTTGAACCCTTCATCTTTAAGCCACTCTTTACCAAGCTCCTTTGGATAAAGTACAAATAAGTCTAAGTCAAGATCTCCTGAAATCCATGTATCTTTAGCTACTGAGCCTTCAAGCTCTACTTTAGCTTCAATACCTTCCTTCTTTAATTCTTCTTTCAATATGTTACTTATTTTTTCAAAGGTTTTCCTTACCTTAACATATTCTTCAGGTTTAGGCTTTAGCTTATCTAATACTCTCTTCTCAATATCATTTAATTCTTCCAAGTTTAACTTCCCTTAAAGTCTTGTATATTGGCCCTTTAAATGTAAGTATGCTTTGCTTAAGTCTGATACATGTGACAATCATTTTTCCTATTTCTATGTCCTCAAGTTCATATAGTACTTTTACTAGTCTCTGCTTATTTCTAGCGCTCTTAACGCGCGCTATTGTTATATGGGGTTCGAAACCTTTACTGTCAGGTCTTATGCCAAGTTTTCTTAAGCCGGTTTCTAATTGCTTATGGATTTCCCTAAGTTTATCGGCTCCTTCAACAACACCTACCCATATTACTCTGGGGCTTGTTATTTTAGGGAATGCTCCTACTCTCCTAATTTCTATTTCGAACGGCTCAGCTTTAACTGAAAGCATTACCTTGTATATCTCATCTATTAAAGCTACAGGTATTTCGCCTAAAAACCTTAAGGTTAAATGTATGTTTTCTCTTTCAACAGGTTTAAGATTAGCGTTAGTCGCCAAAATAGTTTCTTTAATTCTCTCTATTTTATCTAAAATTAAAGGATCTTCTACATCAACTGAAATAAATGTTCTTACCCTCTCGCTCAAAGCTGAGCACCGTTAGGTCTACGTTGCTAATCTTTTAATAACTAAGCTATTCTACTTATTGTTATAGGTGCATATAAGATTGTTCGTAATTTGTGTAGCTGGAATGCCAGCTTCAGGAAAGGGGGTTCTTGTGGAAACCGCTAAGCAATTAGGGCTTCCCGTTTATGTAATGGGAGATATAGTCAGAGAAGAAACCGTAAAAAGGGGTTTAGCTTTAACACCACATAATCTAAATAAGGTAGCTGAGGATCTTAGAAGAAAAGAAGGAAAAACTGCAGTAGCTAAAAGAGTAGCTGAAAAAATTCTTAGAAGCCAAAACAAAGTAGTTGTAATAGATGGTGTAAGAAGCCTTGACGAAGTAGAGTATTTTAAAGAGAAACTGGGAAAAACAGTAATAATAGCTGTTCATGCATCCCCAAAAACACGTTTCGAAAGAATAAAGAACAGAAATAGGCCTGGCGATCCTAAAACATGGAAGGAATTTGTTGAAAGAGACATGGTAGAGCTAAGCTTTGGTCTTGGAAACGTAATAGCACTGGCGGACCACATGGTAGTTAATGAGGGTTCTCTTGAAGAAATGCGAAAAAACGCAAAGAAAGTGCTGGAGAAGTGCTTAAGAAATAACAGGTGATAAACCATGGTTATAGTTACAGTAGAGGCTGAAGTTAGACATACTGAAAATGAAAGAAAAGTTAAACAAGCAATACTCAACATCTTTACGCCAGATAGCATAGAATTTGAGAAAAGAGGAAACATAAAGGTCATTGTCGCTAAGGCTTATACTTTAAAGAGCCTTCAGAAATTACATCGCTTATTAAGAACACAGAGAATACTTGATGCTGCAAGAGCAATTATGGAAAAAGGTACCAAAGGGAATACATTAACATTTCACCTAAACAAGCAAGTAGCATTACAGGGTAAAGTATCATTCACCGAGGCCTTTGGAGAATCACCAATGGGACCTATAACGGTTACAATAGAAGGTATCGACCCTAAAGAGGTTATTGATTGGCTTGCACCTAAAACATCCCATGGAAAGCCCTTATGGGAAAAGGAAATACCTAAAGGATAAAGACTTAGTCTTTACGCAATAGTATTACTTTAAACTCTTTTACCCTACTATTATTAAGATTAAGAAGAACTCATAAGGATGCCTCGTAGCTACTCTATGTAAGTAAGCCATATATGCTAACAAAGTATTAAGAAATATTTAAAATAAAACCATTGTTAGAAAATCTTTTGCAACAATTGTTTTTTCAAAAACTCTTTTAGCATCACTCAGTAAAATTTCAGGGTTTTTGTAGCGTGCGCTTATATGTGTTAATACTAATAGTTCAACATTTGCTTTAGCTGCGTTAACAGCTGCATCTAAGGATGTAGAATGACCTTGCTCATGAGCCTCTTTAGCCTTGCTGCTGTCAAAGGTTGAGTCATGGATTAAAACAGTTGCATTTTTAGATGCTTTAACTATTGAATTTACAGGTTTAGTGTCGCCAGTGTATACAACCTTTATTCTATAATGTTCTTCTTCTATAACATCTTTCCACCTTATAATTCTACCATTGCTTAGTACTACATCTTTTTTCTGTTGAAGAAGCTTCCATAATGGACCCTTAGGCACTCCAAGCTCTAATGCTTTTTTAACATTAAATTTCCCGGGTCTACCCTTTTCTTCAAAAACATAACCATAGGCTTCAATGTTTCCATGATCCGCTCTAAATGCGCTTACCCTATAATCTTCAGTGCTAAGTAGCTCCCCTTCTTTAGTTTCTTTAAATAATATTCTATATTGTGGGTCATGACCTATGATTTCTATTGAAGCTGATAAGAATTTCCAAACAGACTTTGGAGCATAAACTTCTAAGTCCTCGCTTCTACCGTACATGGACATAGTGTGTAAGAGACCTAAAAGACCTATAACGTGGTCTCCATGGTTATGTGTTATGAAAATCCTTTTTACCTTAAGAAGACTAAGGCCTGATTTAAGCATTTGCTGTTGAACACCTTCACCAGCATCAAAAAGTAAAATTTCGCCTTTCCAAATGTATGCTATTGCTGGAAGCGATCTTTCAAGAGTTGGAACAGCAGCTGAAGTCCCGAGAAACACTACCTTAAGATTCACTCCAATCACTTCCTTAAAGCTACTATAATTATTCTCGTTAAACTCTTATGAACCCTCATCTTGTGTAGTTCTACAAGGTCTAATTCGGAAGAGGGAAGAGTTTCATAAGGATCTATTGTGTGAGGTATAGCGTAAACAACATAGCCTCCCTTTTTTAGCATAGAACATGCTTCTTCAAGGAAATCCTTAACAATACTTAATACTGACCTACCTAAAGTTGTAGTGGACCTACCATAAGGCGGGTCGGTAGCTATAGCATCTGCTCTAAGCCAAGGCATGCGAGTTGCATCAGCTTGAACAATTCCTTCGTAATCTAGGTTGTAGAAGCTTAAATTTATTTTAGCACCTCTTACTAGGTCCCAACGTAATTCTGAACATAAACATCTTAGACCTAATAAGCAGGCCTCTATGGCGAAGCCTCCAATACCGCAGAATGGGTCAAGAAATACATCACCTTTTCTCGGGCGAGAAAGATTAACAAAAAGTCTTGAAAGTTTAGGGCTTAAAACTCCGGGATGAAAGAATGGTCTCGATCTAGGTCTTCTACGAGTAAACTGTGATGCATCGAGCTCAGCTATCTTTATTCCAATAATGGCTGAGTTTTCTGTTAAAACAACCCTTACTATGTAACCCGGTTTTTCTAAATTAACTTTGGCTTTAGGATTCTGCCTAATTATTTCGGCACCAACACTTCTTTCAACAATATAGCTTCTGAGCTTATTTGCAAAGTGCTCTTTAACTCTTTTTGCTCTAACAGCAAATGTTTTATTCGTTAAGAAATCCCATTGTAGACTATTACGTATATGATATAGCAAGTCTTTTAAAGAAACTATTTGAAAATATCCCATAAGAAGACCTGCTTCCCTTACCATGGAAGCTCTCGCAATAACTTTTCTCAAATAATTTACTCCATTAGGATATAGTAGCTTAACTATTTCCACTTGGTCAAGGGATTTTAAGGGAACATATTTTATTTTCTCAGCTTCTAAAATAGCGTAAAGTTCCGCTTTAGGAAGAGTTTTATGCTCCCCGGAAAGTATAAAGTACGTTTTCATAAATGCTCTCCGCGAAGTTAGACGATGCTTTTAAGAACCTTGGCTATGGCTGGAGCAACAGATACTTTAGAATATTTTGAAGGTATTGTATCTGTTGCAACAAGATAAGTAATGCCAGCTTTCTTCAATTTCTCTTCAGCCCCTTTCACAAGCAATGGATGAGTACATCCAACAATCACTCTTCTCGCACCCTGATTTATAATAGATGACGTAGCTAATGCTATAGTTCCTCCAGTACTTATTATGTCGTCAACTATTACTATGTCTCTTCCACTCACAGATATTTCCTTAGGCCTAACCCTTATTTCTCCCGTAACCCTATCTCGCTCCTTCTCTAAGTAGTCATATTCTGTCCCTAAAACTTTGGCAACCGTAGCCGCATGTTTAATAGCTCCTTTATCAGGCGACAGTACAAGAGGATTTTTAAGTCTAGGAAATTTTTGTAAAATATGCTTAGCTAAATCTTCCATAGCTGTGACATTATACGCGTTATCGCCAAAATGTTTTAAACTATATTCCTTATGTATATCAACAGTTATTAGCGCATAAGTGCCGAGGTTCTTAAGGATTTTGAGTAGTGTCTTAACACTAACCGCTTCTCCTTCAAGAAACCTTCTGTCCTGCCTAGAATAAGCTAAGTATGGGACAACTGCTATTACCTTTTTCGCACCGAGATCTAAAGCATTATCAATCATCAAGTACAGTTCAAACAAATGCTTATCTTGCGGTGCGTAAAGGGATTGAACAATGATTACTACTTCTCCATTAACAGGAAGAGGGTATCTTATGTAAGATTCACCATCCGGAAACACTTTATGGAAAATTTTAACACTCTTAAAACCTGTTTCCTTAGCAAGCCTCACATCTATATTGTTTGAAGCAGAGCCTCCAATAATTACAGGCATAACCCTTTCACCCAACCTAGTTATTTATGATTTTAAAATATAAGTGTTGAAGAATATTTAACATTAGAAGGAGTGTGGTACAGGTGTTTGGTATATCACGTACGAAGGCTAAGAGCACGAAGGAAGCTGTGCTTTGGAAACCTTTAGAAGAAAGGAAGGTTATATGTAATCTTTGCTATAGAAAATGCGTTATCCCTGAAGGAATGTTAGGTGTATGTTATGTAAGAAAAAACATTGGTGGAAAACTTTACACTCTAGTTTACGGTAAACTTACATCAATAAACATCGACCCTATAGAAAAAAAGCCCCTCTTCCATTTCAACCCAGGTTCCGAAGTGCTTTCCATAAGTACTGTTGGTTGTAATTTCAAATGTAAATTCTGTTGTAACTGGGTTATTAGTCAGGAAAAGGAAATTATGGGTAAAACAACTTCCCCTGAGGATCTCATAAACTATGCGTTGACCTATGGAGCTGACGGAATAAGTTACACATATAACGAGCCAACAATATTTATGGAATACGCCCATGACGTAGCTAAGCTAGCTAAAAAGCATGGGCTCTTCAACACCTTTGTAACAAATGGTTATATGACTGTTGAAGCCGTAGACTACATAGCACCATATCTTGATGCCGCAACTGTTGATTTTAAAGCATCAGGTGATCCAGCATTTCATAGGAAATTCATGGCTGTTGGAGACATAAGCCCCGTATTTGATACTTTAAGGGAAATGAAGAAGAAAGGCATTTTCATAGAGATAACTGACCTCATAGTTCCGAAAATAGGAGATAGCTTAGAATACGTAAAGAAGCTAGCAAGATGGGTTGTTGAAAATCTGGGTCCGGAAACACCATTTCATTTAATAAGGTTTTTCCCATCATATTTAATGACAGACTATCCACCAACACCAATAGAGACATTGGAGGAGGCAGCCAAAGTAGCTATGGAGGAAGGGCTACACTATGTTTATATAGGTAATGCCCCCGGACATCCCTTAGAAAGCACTTATTGTCCAAAATGCGGAAAGCCCGTCATAAAAAGAATAGGTTTCGAAATCTTGGAAAGTAATCTTGAAGATAATAGATGCAAGTTCTGCGGTGCAAAAATTAATGTTAAAGGTAAGTTTAAAGGTAAAACTAGAAGATGGATTTCAATAATTTAGAAACGCTCGGTGTACGTAAAAATGTATTACATAGTTGTTTTAGGGACAGCTGGCTCAGGAAAATCCGTACTAACCGCTGCTCTTTCAGAGTGGCTTGAAGACCAACAGTTAAGTGTTTTAAAAGTCAATCTCGATCCTGCAGCTGAGTGGATACCTTACATTCCCAATGTAGATGTGAGAAACTTTGTTAACGCAAGAAAGGTTATGGTGGAAAACGAGCTTGGACCTAACGCGGCACTTATAGCATCTGTTGATATGCTGATTAGCTTTATTGAAGATATTAGAAAGCAAATAAGTGAAGGAAAAGCAAACTATGTAATAATAGATACTCCAGGCCAATTAGAGCTCTTCGCTTTTAGAAGCTCAGGACCTTTAGTGTTATCTTCAATTATAAGAGATAGTAAAGCTGTTTCACTTTATCTAATAGACTCCTTTTTCGCCCTACAACCTTCTTCATTTGTCTCAGCATTACTATTATCAGCATCTGTAATGTTAAGGTTCGGTAAGCCACAAATAAATGTGTTATCAAAAGCGGATTTGCTAACGGAAACAGAGCTTAACAACGTTTACGACTGGTTTGAAGATCCCTACTCTTTAATATCTAAAATAATGGAGGAACCAGTAAGCCCAGTAATTAAGGACTTAGCTGAAAGGCTAGCTTCAGTGCTCATAGAGTCTCAGTTAATCATATCCCCTATAGCTGTTTCAGCGAAAACAAACATGGGGCTTGATTCCCTATATGCTGAAATACAAAGAATTCTCGCTGGAGGAGAGGATTTCCTTACTGAGGAACCATCAGGTAGACTTTAATTATCTTTTTACCATTTCAATTGAGGAACGTAATTTAAAAATAGCTTAACCGTAACAAACTTTTCTAAGCGGAGGTCACTAAGTCGTTGGAAACACGTAAGACATTAAAAATTCTTGAAAAAACTAAAAAAGAGTGTAGAAAAACAATTTTGGAACACGAAGTTAAGGGACTTTGTAAAGTTCTTAGGAATCTCCCACCTAAATTTGCAAATGTGATAATTAGCATACTACTCAATACCCCTAAGATGCTTGAAAAAACATTCTCGGCAAAGAAGCTTAACCTAAACTTTATAACGATTTATGGAGGAAGAAATGAGCCAAAAATTCATTATTGCTAAAAGTTACTCTTGAATAACTCATGGTGAAATAGGGCTATGAAAGAAAGTATAGTGTTAAAAGAAATAGAAGAAAAAATAAAAGAAACTCTTGAAGAACTTGAGAAAACAAAGACAAAAATAAAGTCAATAAAAACTGAAAGGATTACGTTAAAGGAGAAGCTAGGGGAAATCATTAGAGAGAGAAGAGAGCTTATAGGAGTACATAGGGAGTTAATAGAGAAAATAAAGAACCTAAGGGAAAAGAAAAGAAAACTTATTGAAGAGTTAAGGAAGCTTAAAGAAGAAAAGAGGAAAGCCTATGAAGAGTTAAGGGAAACCCTAAATAAACTTACGAAGATAAGACAAGAACTTAAAGAATATTCTAGAAGATTAAACGTACCAATATCTGAAATTAAGAAAAGAATTCAAATGCTTGAATGGAAACAGCAAACAACAGTCCTATCTTTGCAACAGGAAAAGGAAATTATTGAAGAAATAGTTAGATTAGAGAAAATACTTAGTGAAGCAGTAAGGGCAAGGGAGCTTAAAAATACTCTTGTAGAGTTAAAGGCTGAATTAGCGAAAGAGAAATTAGAAATAAGCATGGCGAGAGAAAAGATAAAAGCACTTTCTGAGAAAATAGGAAAATTAAAGAAGGAAATTGAAGCTTTATCTGAAAAAGCAACAAACATAGGGAATTCTATTAAGGAATTAGGCGATGAAATAGGGAAAATTAAGGAGAGAGTATTAGACCTTAACAATCAATTAGTTAATGAATCAGCGAAGTTAAGTGAGTTACGTGAGAAACTAAATAAGCTTAGTGAGGAGAAAAAGAGAAAAGAAACAGAGCTCATAATTGCGAGAAAAAGAGAAGACTTAATTAGAAAAACGAAAGGCAAGAGAAGACTAAGTCTCGAAGAAATGAAAATACTCTATGGCGAAATTGAGGAGTAGCGCTCTCCTATTGAAACCCTCTTACAAAATATTCTTAGCCTAGAAATAATACATAATTATTCGGTATAATATTGAATCCCGAGTAAGAAAGGAATAGATAGTAATGAAAGTTGAAGGAACGAGAAAACATAGAAAACTTGTTGTTTTATGCGTAGATAGAGATGCAGATATTTGGGTAGTTAATAGAAACACTCCTATTATAGGATTCGATAATGTTCTCAAATTGGCTGTTGATTTTGCAATAATTAGGCCGGAAGACTCCGACGCTAATGCTATTTTTGCTGCTTTAAATATTGTTCAAAGATTAAGAAAAGAAGGCTACGACGTAGAAGTAGCTGTTGTAGCAGGGGATCCTGTCGACGACCTCAAAGCAAGCTTAAGAATAAAGCAGGAGATACTAAAGGTAAAAGAGTACACTAAAGCTGACGTAGCAATAATGGTAAGCGACGGTAAAGACGATGAAGTAATAGTTCCAGTAGTTCACTCAATACTCCCGATAGAATCCATTAAAAGAGTTGTTGTTGAACAGGCAAGGGGAGTTGAAGAAACCTATATCCTAATAGGTAGGTATCTTAGGAAAATATTTGAGGAGCCAAGATTTTCTAAAATATTTCTAGGTGTTCCTGGCGTTATAATTTTCCTATCATCAATACTAACGGCTTTCGGCTTATTAGATAAAGTAACTCTTGTTGCCTTAGGCATAATAGGTTTAACAATGATTTTCAGAGGATTCTCGCTAGATAAGAAATTTGAAGAATGGTGGGAGTCGTCTCCTGTAATATTCGCTTCGGCAGTAATTTCTTTGCTATCAATAACTTTAGGTATTGTATACACTTCAATATCTCTTGAAAGTTATGAAGGAATAAGAGCAGTAGGTAGAGCAGTTTATGTAATGACCCCGTTCATAATATTTTCAGTTGTTTCTCTCCTCGGAGGCAAAGCTATAGTTAAAATTATTAGAAGGGACATTAGAATATGGCATGAAGCTGTAGGGTTCGTTTTCATAGTTTTCCTGTATCAAATACTAAATATTGTTTCAGGAATAATAATGGAGGCAGCAACATACCCTGAAACAGATGTCATAAGAATTCTTTTAAAATCGAACTTATTCATATGGCTTGGATTAGCCATAGGAGTAACGGGTTTATTAACTGGAATATTCACTTTAATGGAAAGAAGCGTTAGAGAAGATCTTCTAAGAAAGAGGGCCATAATAGGGTTACAACTTAGGGCTAAACTTAAGAAGTTAAAGGCGAAGGTTAAAAGAACCTAGCTGCCAAATCTGCGTTCCCTTCTTTGATAAGATCTTATGGCTCTCCAGAAATCTATTTTACGAAATGATGGCCAATGTACATCGCAGAAGTATAGCTCAGAATATGCTGATTGCCATAGCAGAAACCCGCTTAACCTTTCTTCACCAGAGGTTCTAATTATCAGATCAGGATCCGGTTTAGGTAAGTCTCCTGTGTAGAGATGCTTAGAAATAATGTTTTCATCTATTTCACCAAGTTTTAATTTCCCCTCAAGAACCTTTTTTGCAAGTTTCTTAACAGCATCAACAATTTCCTCCCTCCCACCATAGCCTATGGCAAAGTATAGAAAATGTTCATTGTTATTCTTGGTTTTTTCCTCAAGTTTTTCAGCTACCTCAACTATGTTTTTTGGGAGAATGTTTTTTCTTCCTATAACCTTTATTTTAACCTTATTTTTGAAGGTAATTCTAGACGCCATTAATTCCTTTAATCCCTTCTCAATAAGGTTAAATAAATGATTTATTTCGTCCTTAGGTCTTCTTCTAATATTGTCTATGGATAAAGCATATATTGTTACAGTCTTTACGCCTAGCTCGAAGCACCAATTTAAAACCTCCTTTAGCCTCTTATATCCTAGCTCATGCCCTAAATTAGGATTTAGCCCTAATCTTCTAGCCCATCTCCTATTGCCATCAGGAATTATAGCTACATGCTCGGGAATAGGGCCATCCCTTATTTGCAACCATAACCATTTTTCATAAATTTTATACACAGGCTTAAGAGCTATTTCCGCAACCTTGTAGAGAAAACTAGTGTTACTAACCATAGCTATGTTCCCTACAGTATTCGTAAATACTAATCACGCCTCAGGCTATTCTTAATTTTCTCACACTAAAAACTTATATTTCTCCTTCTGTCGATATTTTATACCGCAATAAAGAGTAGAGGAAAGGATGTAATGAGCTACTATCAAGGAAGAGATTTTAAAAAACCTACAGGCGGCACAAGAAGACCTTGGAGAAAGAAGAGGAAATACGAATTAGGTGAGCCTTTTACTGAAACAAAGATTGCAGATAAGGATGTAAGAAGAATTGAAAGAACCTTTGGTGGAAACGTAAAGGTTAAGTTAAAATATGTACATTTTGCAAACGTAACAGATCCTGAAACTAATGAAACTAAGAAAATCAGAATAATTAGAGTCTTAGAGACCCCTGCAAATAGAGAATATGCTAGAAGAAACATAGTGACTAAGGGTTCGATAATAGAAACCGAAATTGGAAAGGCAAAGGTAACATCAAGACCTGGTCAAGACGGCGTAGTAAACGCCATCTTAATAAAGTAAGGGTTGAATCGTTTTGTCAAAGAAATTTAAGGGAAAATACATTGTCATTTGGCCTTCTAATATAGATTCTACAAAATCTAGGCGTAAAGGGAGGAAAATCCCGTTAAAGAATGCTGTAAAATCACCTAAAAAAGAAGAACTTATAGAAGTTGCAAGAGAACTAGGAATTCTCGTAAATTTTGAAGAAGACAAAAAATACCCTAAAAACTGGTTTTTTGAAACCGGAAGACTAATTGTACGTAAAACGCAAAGTAAAACGGAGACTCTTAAGAAAATAGCTAGAAAAATAGCTGAAATAAGGGCTAAGAGAAAAAAGAGCTATTAGAAACTCCGCTGTTTCCACTTGAATTTAAACAATTATTTAAATATTCATCGGTAATACCTTTTATAATATTAAATACATGTTAAAAACTATTTAATGTAAATATTTGGGCAAAGCCTTTAATTTAGGTATTACCCAAGTATTACTGTTATAGCTACACAAGTACGTAATGTAGTTCAACAAATGTGATTACTATGAGATACTTAGGATTACCTTTACATAAAACTAAAACAGGCTTGCTAATAGTTCAAATTAGAACTAAAAAACTTCCTGCTCTTGGAGCCATGGTTGTTAAGAGAAGTATGAGGAGAATAGGAACAATTATGGACATAATAGGTCCCGTAAAAGAACCCTATGCTGTTGTAAAACTAACTAGAAGAGATATAGATAACGAACTTCTCACATCACCCCTCTATTACATGCCCCCTAGAAAACCGTTAAGAAAACGTAAGAGAAGGTGATATATTACGATAAACTCGTGTCCTTCATGTGGTTCAACAAACCTAATATATTTTCCAGATAGAGGAGAGTTAGTTTGTGCACAATGCGGTTTAGTTATTGAGGAAAAAATAGTAGATAAAAGACCTGAGTGGAGAGCCTTTTCACCTGAGCAAGTTCTTAAAAGAAAACGCATTGGACCTCCAGAAACATTTTCTATACATGATAAGGGTTTAACTACGACTATTGATTCTAGGAACAGAGATTATCAAGGAAAAAGGCTTACTTTAAGGGAAATTATTAGAGCCAAAAAGTTAAGAATTTACCAGAAGAAATTAAGAGCATCCTCTTCTGAAGACAGAAAGCTCATAGAGATTCTCTCAAGATTAAACCATATGGTATCATCAATGAATTTACCTCAAGTAGTTGGTCAAACAGCAGCAGTTATTCTTAGAAAAGCAGTTAAAGCTAGGATGATTAGAGGTAAGTTCTATGATGAATACATTGCAGCATCAATTTACTTAGCCTGTAGAAAACTAAGAATTTCAAGAACACTTGATGAAATAGCTAGAAGCGCGAATGTACCACGTAAAAAGTTAGCTCAACAGTATAGGAAGCTTTTAACTATACTGGGGAAAACACCACCACCTTCAAATCCTATCCATTACATACCGAAGCTTGTTAATGAATTAGGATTACCTGCAGTAGTTCAGACAAAAGCAGCTGAAATACTGCGCAAAGCAAGAGATCGAGGGATAACGAACGGTAAGGGACCTATGGGATTAGCTGCAGCTGCTCTATACATAGCTAGTGTACTTATGGATGAAAAAAGAACTCAAAAAGAAGTAGCAGACATAGCCGGAATAACTGAAGTAACAATTAGAAATAGGTACAAGGAATTAATAGATACATTAGACATAATAATTGAAATCTAGGTTTCTAAAACTATTTTTCGCCTATATTTTCCTCTATTGAGTTACTAGAGACTTTTTAAAGTAACCCTAGAATAAGCCTAAATACCCTAACCTCACCTATTTACTAAGAGAATAGTCTAGTACGAAAAGGTTAAATTAGGTTCAGCAACGAATAAAGGTGCTTAGCAAAATGTCTTCAATTACGCTAACGCCTCTCGAAAGGAAGGCGTATGATCTAATTAAGAAATCAGGGAAAAAAGGAATATTGCAGAATGAGCTCTGGAGAAGGCTAGGTGTAGATAGTAGAGAAGGATCAAGAATAGCTCTTAAACTTGTAAAGAGAGGGCTTATTGAACGTGAACCCGTAGTGCATAATGGTAAAAGAACATATAGACTATTTCTTAAGAAGAAGGAAGAACTCCTCTACAAAATAAAGCTAGATGGAGTCTTAGATATTCCATGTTTTACATGTCCGCACTATACAAGATGTTCTAGTGGGGGTTACATAAACCCCGCAACATGTGATAAACTAACGGAATGGATTATTAGAAATGTTTATGGAAGAAGAGGAGAAGAGAAGGAGAACTAGTTTTCTTCTTTAAAGCATTTAATTACTACATCAAATGGCGCATTTGTTTTTAACCCTAAAACATCAGAGTGCGGTCTAATTGCAACAAACCCTTCATTCTTAATACATTCAATAAATTTGCTAAATGGAGGTATCGACTTCTTAAGTCTTTTACCTAACAAATCAACTCTGTAATAAAGTGGAGGTAAGTTTATTTCACTTAAAATTTTAGTTAAAAGCTTCCTTATTTCACTTCTATTTCTAATGTATTCTCTCTCATCAAGTTCTTTCAATAATGCTTTAATGAAGGATTCTTCAGCAATAGGCGCTAACCACAAGGGTCCTCCAATAATAGTGTTTTCAATTTCAGATTTTTTATCCAATATTTCCTTTACTTCTTTAAATATCCAATATCTTCCTAAGCTTTTATCGAAAACTACGTAGCCTATATTCCTTATGCTCATTAAGGCCTTTTTAGCCCCTTTTTCAAGAGTGACATACACTCTAGCATAATATTGACTATAATAGCTAAGTTTTATATTAATGCCATACTCATAAGCTGCAGCACGGAAAGCTATATTTGCTATGAGTATTCTTAAAGCCATTTCTTTTGAAAAATCTGCCTTTAAAGGTTTTGAAAAATATTTTCTTAAACACGCATGCGGATATGTTCCTTCCAGAGTCGCTGCATCTGTTGCGGTTATTCCAAGCATACCGCCTATTCGAGTAGACATTATTGCTGAGTCCAAGAATTCTACGGGTGATCCGAAAGGATCTATATCTATGTAGTCAAAATATTCTGAGGAAAATCTATGTAATTGAAGCATTAAGTTAGCATCAAAATTTTCCGGATAAACTTTACTTTCTAATTTATTTAGCTCTATGTTTTTCTTCGCTAATTCATAAGCTAATGGGTTTTTATCGTTTACATAAACCTTACTTATATTAGATACTTCTAAAGCAAATCTTATTCCTCTTACACCTGTTCCTCCAAGAATATCTGCAACTATAAGTTCAGAACCTTTCATTTTAGCGTATGTTGACAATGCTAAAACAGCTATGTCCCTGTTAAGCTCCATTTTAGGATTATAAAATACAGGTGCCCATGCGGGTTCGTAAACTCCATTAGGCCTTTTATATTTCGAAAAGTCAGGAACTAAAATCTTAGCTAATCCCTCTCTAACTTCGATTAAAGGTATGTCCTTTAGCAACTTGTAGTAACCTCGCCAAGACTTATAGCTAGTTATTTTAGTATCTCATCAATAATTATTTTTGGCAGCCTAACTCTATTGTAAATGGTTACTTCGTATTTTCTATAATGCTTCAGAACCTCAAGTATTATTCTATCTCTTAGTCTGTAATGCACTACTGCTAACACATTTCTACCACTAGTTAAAACCTTAACTATTTCCTCCTTCAACTTAGGAACGGAAAGCTCCATAGGCCCTACTTCATCTATAACTATAACTGTTGCTTCTTTTAGCGCTTTAGAGAGAGCTTTAACACCTATATTTATTGCATCGTAAATATTCACGTTGTATTTTCCTATTCTTGGGCCTCCTTTAAACATTAACTTATGAGCTAACCATCCTTCTTCATTTGTTAACAAATCAACTATTTTAAATCCTATCCTTCTTCCTAAAGAACCTCTGACTTCTGGGCAGAGAATTCCCCCTACTTTTATACCATGTCCTCTTAAAGCATTTATAACCCGTAATACTACGGTTGATTTTCCGATCCCTGGTCTTCCTGTAATATATATTTTCACATCTCTCTCCTTAGCCTATCCCTTCTAAAGAACTCAACAACCTTCTTTAAGTCATCAATCATCATTGATCTTACATTTAAAACTTTAGAAAATATTTCGAGGGATTCCTCTTTTAAACCTAAGTGTTCGGGGTATGAAACATTTTCTTTTGAAGCTATTGCAATTTCATCCTTGCTTTTAACTGCTAAGTCTACCGGGGTTTTTTCGGTAGCAACAGTTTTAATGCCCATTCTATTTAATTCATAAACTATTCTCTTTAACTTTGCATTTCTTAGAATTATTTTTGCCTTACTAATGGCTGATCTTTCACGTTTCCTAAGTTCATCAATACCTAATGGTGATAATATGTCTTCACCGAATATTTCAACAAGCTTTAAAGCAGTTGTTAAACTTAAGTTCATGCTGCTTCTTTCATATTCGTAAACTGCCTTCCTAGAAACACCTAGAAGGTAAGCTATGTCTCCTAAGGACATATTCCTTTCTTCACGTTTTTCTCTAAGCTTCCTACTGTCAATTCTAACATAGTATCCTCCCCTACCAGCATAGACATATACTTTCTCGTTTTCAATAAGCTCTTTTAGTGTTTCAGGCGTTAACGCAGGTAAACCATGTCTCTCATAAACCACGAAGTCTTCTAGTTCCTTCTTCTTAGCCTTTTTACCTATGAGAATACCTAGGCCTCCGAAGACATCAGAAATGGCTGATAATTCATATGCTTCCCTATGTCCCACACTATCTACTTCATAAGAAACTTTTATGAGAAGCTTCTCATTACCTCTTCTAGCTATTAAATCTATTGATTTTCTCTCATTTACAGGGTACTCTAGGAACCCTATTTTGAATCCTCTACTTCTAAGAGCGTCTGAAACTTCGTCAGTAAGTTTCTGTATACTCCTTGTCATAGTTTAAGACCTTAATTTTCATATGAACTTAAACTTGGGTGCTCCAAAACATTTCTCTTTACAGAAAGGGTTTAAAAATTTAGTTAAAAATAAAGTTTCAATGCTTCTTTCGGAATCTTGCAAGAACCATTGCATGGTCTTTATCAAACGGTTCTAAGTGGACAACGTCAAGTATTTCGAATCCTCTACTTTTCAGAGTTTCCATTTCTCTCTTGTATATTTCGGAGGGTTCAGCTGTTACATCTATGCTTCTAGCCTTAATAGCTAAGAGCAAGTAGCCGCCATCTTTCAAGAAGTAGTCTGCATTATCAGCCACTAATTTTGCCTGCTCAGGTTGAGCAACATCAGAATATATTACGTCTACTTCTTCAACAACATTCCTATAGGTATGTGGTAATCTAGCATCACCAAGTATTGGGTAGAGGTTTTTACGTATCTCGGCTAAGGTTACAAACTCTCTCATAACTCTATGGGCAAATTCTACACCATAGATTCTGCCTTCTAAACCAACTATGTCTGAAACATGGCTTGCCGTAGTTCCCGTAGCAACACCTAGATATAATACTTTTGTACCTCTTTTTAAGGGAACATCGAATATTCCTTTGAGAATCGCTGCTCCAAGCTTACTTCTATAAGCGTTCCATTCCCTATATTCCACTCCTTCATGCTTAAACAATCTTTCACCATAAACTCTTCTTCCAGGCGTTAAGTTTTTAGTTGCTAATCTTAAACTCCCATCCTCAAGTTCTATGATAAATACTCCTTCGAACTTATCATGAGGTTTAACTTTAACTATTTGGCTCATTTAATAACACACCCCCTTACGAAAATTTATTTCCTTCTCCTTCCCTTCCTCCTTTTCCTAGGTCTTTCCTCTCTTTTTCTCTTAGGTGGTTTAGCATAAAGCTTCTTTATTTCCTCTATTCTCTTCTTTAAAGCGTCCTTAAGTTGATCACCAATATATTCGCCTGTGAAGGCATCTACCCTAGCAGCTATCGCTAATTTTCCTGCTAATGCCCTAGCTATTTTCCCTCTCTGCCACCTTGGTGCTCTATGGATTTCAGAGTATTGGAATATTATTCCATGTTTTGGAGGTTTACCTCCCGTTCTAAGAGCTCTGAAAAGCGCTTTTTCAGCTCCAAGAACCTGTATTGTGCTTGCAGGTAATCTCGCTAATTCTTCTAGGCCTCCAGCTAGTGAAATAAGTCTTGCTCCCAGTAGTGGGCCTACAAGCGCTGTTACGTTTGGAGCCACTTCTCTCATAACGTCCTCGATGTATTGTGCTATGTCAGCTCTTAACATATAAAGTTGCAAAATTATCCCTGCAAGTGTCTGAATGGGTTTAATGTCAAACTCTGTAATGTCTGCACCCATACTTTTCCTAGCCGCTTCAATTATTTTAGATGCTTTTCCCTCACTAAAACCTAGTTTAGTAAGTTTTTCCTTAGTGTAGTTTTCTCTGAGACCTATTTCATAAACTATTGTTGCATAGTCCCTATGTTCCCTAACTAAATCGTCAAGCTCTGGAAAGTGTAGTGAATACCATTCTCTAAGTCTAGCCATGAATAAGTTTATTGTTTTATCTATGTCATCTATAGCTCTAACTCCTTGAGCTGCAAAAAGATCTCTCTTCTCAACGGCTTTTCTAACTTTCTTGCGCGTAAGGCTAATAGATATTTCATGCAGTTTCCCATAGTATTCTTCAGATGAAGCAGCAAAACCGTATTTCACTGCATAATCTATTACATGCTCTCTAAACATTCTTGCAATGGAATTTCCCGGCACAACCTCTATATCGAATCCTTTAGCAGTAATTCCCTTCGCTAACCTTTCATCTTCAATCACTATTTTTTCAATACCCTCCTTCTTAGAGAGCTCCTCTAAAACCTCCTCATGTAGTCTTGTTAATTCACCATTTTCTATTTTTAATGCGTAATCCACCATTTCATCGAGACTTCCACTATTAACTTTAAAAGCTAATACTTCACTGTTTTCGTTTAACACGAAAACTCCAATAACATGGTCCACAAGGTAAACTTTCATGACATATTCTCCTCTCATCACTTAGTTACTTTCAGATAGGTGCTATCAAATCACAATATAATATATTTTTTGTTGAAAATAAAATCTTAGCTGAAAACACGTGACATTAGCGGAGAGTAAATATTTATAAGAGAGAGACTTATAAGAAAAAGATCACGAAAAAGAATAGGTGATATTAGAATGCCTTCACATGGCTCAATAACTAAGGCAGGTAAGGTGAGAAGTCAAACTCCGAAAATACCTCCTAAGCCTAGAAAGAATTTAGCACCTAGAGTTAGGAATAGAAGAGAGTATCTAAAGAGACTTATAAAGCAGCAACAGCAAGCAACCATGGTTAGAAGAAGATAGGTAAGGCACATTTTTACTTTGACCAAGAATTTTTAAGAAACCTTCTTCACTACCTGATAAGAGCTTATTTTATTAAGTATTTTAATTCTAAATTCCAAATAGTGAATCTTAAGTTTCCAAATGGGTGATTAAAATAGCTTTTGAAGATCCGCTTTACGGGTACAAAGGTGGGGTTAGAGAGTTTCTTGAAAAAGCTGGTGTTAAGATAGGTGATAGAGTAAAAGTTATTAGGAAAGACCTTGCTGTCAAAGGAGTACTTATGCCCAGACCTTCACTTTCGGAAAAACCATTTATCGTAGTTAAGCTCGATAACGGATACAACATAGGTATAAGGTTCGAAAAAGACATTGTTCTTAAGAAAATAGGTGAGGAAAAACCTCCGAAACCTTACCATCCTTCAATTACTGTTAAAAAGAATCCTAACTTACCTAACGTAGCAATTATAAGTACAGGAGGCACTATAGCTAGCCGAGTAGACTACAGAACGGGAGCTGTTTACCCAGCTTTACGAACAGAAGACATATTAGAATTTGCACCTGAAATAATGGGTATCGCTAATATTGAAGCTGAAATACTTTTCTCCATTTTCAGCGAAAATATGACGCCAAAACATTGGTCAAGAATGGCTGAAGAAGTAGCTAAGAAAATAGAGGAAGGATTTGATGGAGTAGTTATTCCTCACGGAACAGATACCATGGGTTATACTGCTGCAGCTCTATCTTTTGCGCTAAGAAATTTGCCAATAACCGTTGCCTTAGTAGGTGCCCAAAGATCTTCAGATAGACCATCATCGGATGCTGCAATGAACCTTTATTCAGCAGTTTTGGTTGCTGGAAAAGCACCTTTTGCAGAAGTAGTTGTTGTAATGCATGGTGAAACCTCCGACACATACTGCTTAGTTCATAGAGGAACTAAAGTCAGAAAAATGCACACTAGTAGGAGAGACGCTTTCAGATCAATAAATGATAAACCACTAGCTAAAGTGGAAAACGGCAAAATAGCTATACTAAACAGCATTTTCAAACCCCGTCGCGAAGATAGAGCAGTGACTCTAGAAAATAGGTTCGATGAAAAAGTTGCTCTCGTGAAAACATATCCTGGAATACATCCTGAAATAATAGACTTCTTAATTGACAAAGGGTATCATGGAATAGTTATTGAAGGAACGGGACTAGGTCATACACCTGAAAAACTTTATGAACCAATAAGAAGGGCTATTGAGGAGGAAATACCCGTCGTAATGACTTCCCAATGCATATGGGGTAGAATAAACATGAATGTTTACAGTACTGGAAGAGATTTATTAGCACTAGGTGTTATTCCAGGAGAGGATATGCTGCCTGAAACGGCACTTGTTAAGCTAATGTGGGTTTTAGGTAAAACAAGGAACATGAATGAAGTGAGAAAGCTCATGTTAACTAACATAGCTGGAGAAATAAATCCAAGAACAACATTTATGAACTATTTAAGCTAGAATGGTGAAGGTTCATGGAGAAACTTGACTATAGGAAGCTAGGTCTTAAAGTAGGATTAGAACTTCATCAACAGCTAGATACTAAGCATAAGCTATTCTGCAAATGCCCAACAAAACTTGTTGAAGAAAAACCAGAATACACTTTCATTAGGAGGCTTAGACCAACACGTAGCGAGTTAGGAGAAGTTGACATAGCGGCTCTTTTCGAATGGAAAAGAGGAAGAAAATATATTTACGAATCATATGAAAGCCATGTATGCCTTGTAGAAGGGGATGAAGAACCACCTCATAGCCTAAATCCGGAAGCTTTAGAAATAGCTTTAACAGTAGCTTTAATGCTACATTCAAAACCAGTTGATGAAGTTCATGTTATGAGAAAAATAGTCATTGATGGGTCAAATACTACAGGATTTCAAAGGACAGCTGTAGTAGCTTTAGGAGGATATCTTGAAGATGAGGAGGGAAAAATAAGAATTCAAACAATATGTATTGAGGAGGATGCTGCAAGAAAAATAGAGGAAAAAGGAAAAAACGTTGTTTACAGACTTGACAGATTAGGTATACCTTTAATAGAAATTTCTACAGGACCAGATATTCATTCACCAGAGCAAGCTGAGAGAGTAGCTTACAAAATAGGCCAATTACTTAGAATAACGGGAAAAGTGAAAAGAGGCTTAGGAACAATAAGACAAGACTTAAACGTTTCAATAAGCGGTGGAGAGAAAATAGAGATCAAAGGTGTTCAAAAACTTGAATTAATAAGGAAAGTTGTAGAATATGAAGCGTTAAGGCAGTTAAAGCTTCTCCAAATAAAAGAGGAACTCATTAGAAGAGGCGTTAAAGAGGAAAACATAGTTTTTAACCCTATAGACGTAACCGAAGTTTTCAAAAACACTAAAAGTAAACTCATAAAGAACACATTAAAGAAAGGAGGCAAAGTATTAGCACAGGTTCTACCATTATTTAAAGGAATTCTTGGAATAGAAATTCAGCCTGGAAGAAGATTTGGAACAGAACTTTCAGAATATGCGAAATTCTGGGGAGGAGTATCAGGGCTAATACATACTGATGAGCTGCCAAAATACGGCATAGTAGAGGAGGAAATAGTAAAGCTTTATGAAAAATGTAATGCCGATTTAGAAAAAGACGCAATAGTAATAATAGCTGATAAGGAAGAAAAAGCAAAAGAAGCTTTAAAAGCCGTAGTTGAGAGAGCAAAATATGCTTTAAAAGGGATACCTAAGGAAACACGAGCAGCAAATCCCGACGGAACAACAAGGTATATGAGGCCTCAGCCAGGAGCAGCTAGAATGTACCCTGAAACCGATGTACCGCCAATAGAAATTACCAGCGAAATGCTTAAGAAAATAGCAGCAAACTTGCCGGAAATGCCTGAGCAAAAACTTAGAAAGTTTGTAGAGAAGTATGGGCTTAGCGAAAACTTAGCTAAGCAAATGATAAAATCGTATTGGCTAGATCTTTTTGAGAAAATAGTTGAAAAACACCGTGAAAAAATAAGTCCAACATTAGTAGCATCGACCTTTGAAAATACGCTTAAATCTCTTAGAAAAGAAAATGTGCCAGTAGAAA
>Ga0190363_1000029_pt1 | contig 84191 bp, 118 predicted proteins | sample 48721867_MG_FD_161272 | JGI IMG/M metagenome (GOLD analysis project Ga0190363, IMG submission 161272) | Hydrothermal vent microbial mat bacterial communities from Southern Trench, Guaymas Basin, Mexico - 4872-18-6-7_MG | ecosystem: Environmental > Aquatic > Marine > Hydrothermal vents >...
TTGACCCTTCCGCAAGCGTAACTTTCTCCTGGATTTTTAATGACCCTGACGCTGGCGATAGCCAATCAGCCTATCAATTCCAACTAGACGATAACAGCGATTTTTCAAGTCCGATTATAGATACGGGAAAAGTGTCAAGCTCAACTTCAAGCACTACTCAGACTTTGCCTTCGATGGTAGGCTTATATTATTGGAGGGTTAAAACTTGGGATAGCCAGGATGCCGAAGGAGAATGGAGTGAAGCAAGACCAATAATAGTCGATAGAATAAAAATTATTGGTGGTGGGGTCGTAGACTTCACTATTGATGTCGATGTTGGTGGGAAAATATGGTACTATGCAGTTTACGAGTATGACAATTCCACATTTAATGATTCTTGTGGAGTCTTATATGTTAACGGCTTTGAGATGATCTGGACTGGGAAGAAATGGATCTATGCTTTTCCATATTCGACCGAGGGAAACCAGATAACCTTCCACATAACTGGCGTATTGGATAACCAATATGGATTAACGGAAATAAACAATCCGGTTGGAGACATAATAATAAACTGGGCAACAATAACTATTGAAATCAAAAAATAATTTTTTCTTTATTTTTTAGCGTTTAAGCAATAAGGTAGTTTCTTAATTCTCTCTAGCAAAAACCTTTCTTTTTGCCGATTTAAATAACAAATTAAGTTGAAAGAAGGGGCTGGGATAGTGTGGAAAAAGAAAAAGTTTAAATATGCTTGGGCGTATTATTTAGTGAGGTTCAAAAAAAATTGAACTAGGTGAGAAAAGTGGATGATTTACTATCAAAAGTAGAATCTGGGGAATATGAAATCAAACCCGCTTGGCGCCCAACAGGAAAATCTTTAACATTAGTTTTTCCAATAGTAACCAAAAAAGCTACCCCCCGCAGTTACATAACTTTAGAAGAAGTAAAAGACAAAGTTGAAATCATTGATACTGGAGACATAAACAAACTCCAAGTCAAATCAAATAGTAATAAACCAATCTTTATACGTGGAGGAACAATGCTAAAGGGAGCAACTCAAGAACGAGCCACTCAATACGGAATTATTGTAACCCCAAAAAGAAAGATGTTTGTCAAAGTTCATTGCATCCACGCTACTAAAGGTATTGTTTCAGGAGCAAAATTTCATCCACATGGGCATATGCCACACGGAATTTACAGTGTAATGCTTATTGGAAAAAGCCAAACTCTAACCTGGCGGGCGATAAATCACTTTGCCCAAAAGCTTCAGGCAAACCTCTCTTCTAGAATACAAACCGACAATTTAATTGAACTCTACGAAAACCTTCAAAGATTTCGAAAAGATTTAAAAGAAATTCTAAAAGAGATTCCCGACTATATAAACCAAGTTGGAGTAGTTTTAGTGGATCCAGATGGGATTGTGGGCTTTGAACTCTATGACCATCCTGCCTCCTGGAAGGCTTTCTCAGAATCTATCATTAAAAGCTTTGCTCAAGCTTTAGAAAAACAAGATAAAACTGGAATCTTTACCCCAAATCTCGAAGCCGCCAAACGCACAATTTATCTCTTTCTAAAAGAGATAAGAACAGCGAAAGAAGAAACAGTACATAAAACCAAGATTGCTGAAACCAGAATAATAAAAGCGGAACATTATGTTGGGGAATACACAAAATTACATGGCAAAACCATTCACATAACCATAACGAGAAAAACTACCCCTCCACCAAAGGAAGAAAAAATACTCTCCCCGCAAAGTTGGTTGCCACAGCGTCAATCACGAAGACCCGCCTTTCCAGAGGTGAGATACCCTCTTTATTACCGCCTAGCAACACCAAAACTGGAGAAAAAATTAGATCCACTATTGGAGGCATTAACTAAACCAAAAACGTGGACGCAACTAAAAAATGAATTACCTCTTGCCAAAGCAACTCTCTCAGCAAGAATAAAGTTTCTTCAACATTTAGGTCTAGTGGAGAAAAGGCCGTTTCCGAACGGAAAAACCCGCTATCAACTTACAGCTCTTGGAAAAGCAATTAAAAAGCAAAAGTAACAGTTAACAAGGCCGCCGTAGCTTAGCGGAGAGAGCATCCGGCTACGAACCGGAGTGTCGCAGGTTCAAATCCTGCCGGCGGTGCCATCAAAAATGGGTACCGAAACACATATTCCAGTAATGCTTTCGGAAGTAATAAAATATTTAAATCCGCAAAGAGATGAGCATTTTATAGACTGTACACTGGGTTTAGGAGGACATGCGGAAGCCATTTTAACTCACACCGCTCCAGCAGGCAAACTTCTTGGAATAGACCTCGACCCAACTGTGTTAAAACTTGCACAGCGAAGATTAAAAGCATTCAAGCAACGAGTAATTTTTGTAAATGATAACTTTGCAAATCTTGAGAAAATTGTAAAAAGTAAGCGTTTTTCCAATATCGCGGGAATTTTATTTGATTTAGGATTATGCCGTTGGCACCTAACAAATAGCGGAAGAGGTTTCTCGTTTAATTTAGACGAGCCATTGGATATGAGGTTCAATCCCCATAGCAAACTAACAGCATACGAAATCGTCAACTTTTGGCCAGAGAAGAAGTTAATAAAGATCTTGAAAGAATATGGAGAAGAAAAATACGCACGAAGAATCGCACATAAAATAATTTCTTCCCGCCCGATCAAAACGACCAAGCAATTAGTTGAAGTAATTTGGAAAGCAACGCCTCCGAAATATCACTATAGAAAAATTCATCCCGCAACAAGAACCTTTCAAGCTTTAAGAATTACCGTAAACCAGGAATTAGCAAATCTCCAAAAAGCCCTACAGCAAACTTTAAACATTGCTAGTTCGGGAGGGCGTCTCGTTGTAATTTCATTTCACTCTCTTGAGGATCGAATTGTAAAAAAATTTATGAAAGAAAACAAAGACGCGTTAGAAATTCTAACAAAAAAACCAGTAACCCCCTCAAAACAAGAGGTATTGAAAAATCCAAGTGCAAGATCGGCAAAATTGCGGGCGGCAATAATTAAATAACTGGAGATGTTAACAAGTCAAATCCAGATGTAGACAACACTTTAATCTGGGAAGGAAAACATTTTCTTTCCCCTATAAGAAACATTTTTAAAGTGGGAAAATAAACTTGTTCTCCAGAATACTCCACAATTAGCCCTTTTTCGCTTTTCTTTTTTATTTTTCCTTCCCGAAGAAGAAATTTTGCAATAAGGTGGTCATCTCCCTCAAGTAAAAGTGGGAGCACCTCTACGGGAACTTTTTTGGGAATTGGTATTAAAACCACAATTTTTTGCAAAAAAGAGCTCTGTCTTCGGGATCTTATGAAATGGTCCACTGCCAAATATCCAACACAAACAAGTAAAAGAACCTGAAAAAGGACCAAAGGGAAAAAGTTTCTTGAGGAAAAAGTGAATAAGATACTTGTGAACACCGCAAGAGCCAGTAATATTGATAGTAATTTTGTTTCCATTTCCACTCGTTCCTACTAGGAAGATATTTTTAAAGTAAATAATAAACTTTGCGTTGTGATATTCTATTTTCTTGCATTTTAAAATTTAGTGAGGAAAAATTTTTATTAACTTGACAAAACAATTAGAAATGAGAATACAATGATGGGTTTGACTCATATTATTATTGGGTTCTTATTTAACTGGCCCATTTATATGATAACTCGCAATTCAAATTTGTTTCTTGCTAGCTTTCTAGGAAGTTTGTTCCCGGATATCGATTCGCCACATTCGCTTATTTCCAGTTTTCTTAGGTTCAATGTTTCAAAGTTTCTGAGGCACCGCGGATTCACACACACTTTCTTTTGTTTAATCTGTGTTACGGTTCTCTCTTTGATCACTGCAAATTGTTTTTCTATTTCGTTTCAGTATGTTCTGTGTTTTTCAGTAGGTTATTTTTCACATCTTATCGCAGATTCATTCACAGTTTCAGGTGTTCAGCTCCTCAGTCCTTTCTCACGAAAAATTTTTAGTGGCCCAATAAAAACAGGGGATACTAGTGAGCAGATTCTTTTAGTAAGCTGTTTCTTCATACTTTTTGTTTTGTTTTTTATCTTAACTAAAATTTTTAAGATTTAAAAAGTCTGAATTAATAATTTAAAATTGATGAACAATGCATTTGGAAAATAATTTTAAACTTGCCTTCTGTATGACCATATTACTCCTTTCCCTATTCTTGCCCGGAACTTTTCTCTTAACCCAGAAAAAAATTATTACAGCAATTGGAGAAAACTGGCTTACTGGTTGGCGGTACCGCCGATATCAACAGATTTCTAGCACAACAGATATAACTGATTATCAAATGAAAATAGTTGCTTATTATAGCCAATTACCTTTTGAATTTGGAACGATTGATTTGGAAAACACAATTGATCATGGAGTGATCAAAACAATAACTTTCAAACAAACCTATTCCGAGCCAGTTGTAGTCGCTTATATTGCTACCCGAAATGACGATGAATCTGTAGAAGTACGAGTCACCGAAGTTACTTCTACTTCGTGTAAAATTTTTATGCAAGAACCTGATAATGGCGATCATCCAACTGAAACTGTTTGCTACATTGTAATGGAAAAAGGGGCGTGGACTGTTAATGGTCTAAAAATGGAAGCTGGTAAGGTAGAAACAGATTCAGTTCATCGAGAAGGAAACTCCTATGGGGGAGTAACTGTAACGTTCTCTCAGACTTTTTCCTCAACACCCGCTATTTTGCATTGTTTAAACACTTACAACAATCAAGATTTCATGACTACCGTTGCGCATTCCGAATCAGCCACTTCTTTTAAAGTTCAACAAGAGGCAGCAGGCTCAGGTTCACCTGCAACAACAGAAACAATCGCCTGGATCGCTGTGGAGGCCGGGAAAAAGGGAATTCTCCCACACCATATTTATTATGAGACTGGTTTTGAAAGTGATGGGGGATCTGATGGGGTTGATAATGGCACGCCGCACACAATAACTTTTTCGCAAACATTTAACAAGCCCCCAGTTATTGTAGTTAAAGGGGCCAGCGGTGCTGGGACTGATGGGTACTGGGCCCGTTCGGCTGGAACTTGGAGTAAAAGTACTCACACTGTTTTCGCTGAAGAGGATCAGGTCGGGAACTCTGAGCGAGGACATGTGGATGAATATTTCGCCTACTGGGCTTTAGTAGAGTATTTTGAAGGAAATGTGGTTTATTTAAATGAGCATGCTAGAATGGACTTTGCAGATCTGCGTTTTACTGCCGCTGATGGGGTTACTCCCCTTTCATATTGGATTGAAGAGAAGGTTGATGGAGATTATGCAATAATTTGGGTCAAAATCCCGCAGATTCCCGCTTCAGGAGAGGTTACCATTTACATTTATTACGGAAATTCGGGGGCCCTTTCTGAAAGTAATGTTGATGAAACATTTCTTGAGGTTATCCATAATTCTTTAGAAATATATTACTCCTTTGATGAGGGAGGTGGCACTACTGTGAATGATAAAAGTGGAAACAATTATAAAGCTTCACTGTTTGGTTCCTCATGGGTTAATGGAAAATTTGGAGATGCATTATATTTTGATGGAAATGACTATGTAGCAATACATGATTTATATTATTCTCAGTCTGGTCAGTTAGATTCCTTTACCGTTTTTGCGTGGGTAAGAGTTCCAGCAGATGGCGGCGATTGGTCAATTATTGACTTCGACCGAAGTGAATACTTTACATGTTGTGCCGGGATCCCACAGACAAATTATCAAGGAGAAGGGGATTATGTAGGCTTCCACACTAAAGGAGAAAATGGAGTAGTAGATGACATGTGGGGGTCCTCAATTATCCGAGATAACCAATGGCACTCAGTGACTTGGGTGTTTGACAGCCAAGAAACATATGACAAAAAGATTTACATTGATGGAGCTTTAGACTCACAGAAAGATGCTTATCCAACCGGAACGAAAGTTGGTTCAGGGACAGTTCGATACGGTTTCCTAGGAGATGGATCTGAAGCTACAAGCTATAATGGTGGGCGAAACAATCGTTATTATGAAGGGTATATTGATGAATTGTACCTTTTCAATAGGGCTCTAACAGAACAAGAAATTGCTCTTTTATCAGATAACTATGGGTATGTAACTGAAAATTATCCACATAGTGTATTAGTGAGGAAATATGTTGATCCAGCGCCAACTTATGGCTCGTGGAGTGAAGAAGAAGAAGAAGAACTTGGTTTACCAGAAGTAGAAACATTAGAAACCTTTGCTATTGAAAATTCAGTCACTTTAAAGGGTGAAATAACCTCTATCGGTGCTGCTCAAGTGGACATGCGTGGTTTTGAGTGGGGAACTGAGCCGGGAGTTTATACTGAAGAATGGATTGAAACTGGAACCTTCGATGTTGGAATATTCACTCACACATTGAACGATCTTCCAACGGGAGTCTATTACTATCGTGCTAAGGCTCATAATAGTTATGGTTGGGGCTATGGTCAAGAAAAAAGTTTTGTTGTGACTTACTGGCTTTCGGGATGGCAATATAGGAAAAGCCATGAGATTCAAGGTTCAACTGCTGGAGCGGTTACGGATTATCAAGTAAGAATAAAAGTTCATTATGGTAGTGAAGAAGATTCTGGACAGGATGTTTACTTAAACGGCAAGTGTAGAACGGATTTCGGTGACATAAGATTCACGGCTTCAGATGGGCAAACGCTTCTCGACTATTGGATGGATGAGAAGGTTGACGGCGACTACGCTGTGTTTTGGGTTGAAGTGCCGAGCATACCGGCAAGCCCAGGTGCAACGACAATCTATATTTATTATGGAAACCCGAGTGCAACAAGTGAAAGCGATGGTAAAGCAACCTTTGACCTATTCTCAGATTTCGAGACGGGGATGGATGGATGGAGCGATTGGAGTAGCATCGGGAGAGCCGAGCGCACAAGTCGATACAGCTACGATGGCTCATATTCCGTCGTGTTCAAAGAAGAAATAGACGAGTCCCCAGGTCAGTATACTGGGATACAGCGGAACGATATTGACCTAACAAACAAAAGGATTGATTTCTGGTATTTCTGTCCAGATGATACTTGGGACAGTTACAAAGTTCTAAAAGTTACAGCGGGAAGCACAGAGATCACAATCAGGGGCGACTTTGATGGTCGAACTTGGTATCACCACTATTTAACTGGTCAGACTGGCACCTTCTTAGGATTTCGACAGGTTTGTGGTAACGGGAATAATGAATGGTGGATTTATGTAGACAGAATTATAATCCGAAAGTATGTCAGCCCAGAGCCTTCGCATGGGGTTTGGGGAAGTGAGGAGGAGGGTGTTTCTTCCAACCGGGCACCTGCACCTCCAACACTTGATGATCCAGTTGTTAATGCCCATTTCGATCCTTCCGCAAGCGTAACTTTCTCCTGGATTTTTAATGACCCAGATGCGGAAGATAGCCAATCAGCCTATCAATTCCAACTAGACGATAATAACGACTTCAGTTCGCCAATTATTGATACTGGAAAGATAAGTTCTTCTGAAAGCTCCACAACCCAAATTCTTCCCTCAACCATCGGCTTATATTATTGGAGGGTTAAAACTTGGGATAGCCAAGACGCTGAAGGGGGATGGAGTGAGGCAAGAGCAATAATAGTGGATAGAGTAAAAATTATTGGTGGTGGGGTAGTTGATTTCACCATAGATGTCGATATAGGAGGAAAAATATGGTATTACGCAGTCTATGAACATGATAATGCAACATTTGATGATTCTTGTGGAGTCTTGTATGTTGATGGTTTTGAGATGACCTGGGATGGGGAGAAATGGGTCTATGCTTTTCCTTATTCTACCGAGGGGAATCAGATGACATTCCATATAACTGGCGTATTAGATAATCAGTATGGTTTAACGGAAATAAACAATCAAGCAGGAGATATAATAATAAACTGGGCCACGGCAACAGTAGAGATTAAAAAATAGTTTTTCCGCGTGTTTCTTTACTTCTAGGGATTCTTTAAATATTTTTGTGAGTAATGATGTTCAGGTGAATTTCATGAATTGGGGATGTCGTGCTGTAAGCCCTCTTATAGCTACAATAATTTTGATAATTTTAACCGTGGTTGGCGGAATTGTCATGTATGCTACTTTTTTGTCCGCTACTACTGTTGTATACCAAAACACTAAGATCACTGTGGAATATGTTGGATTATACAAAAGCTCTGGTGAGCCAAAGCTTCTTTTTTCGTTAACCATTAAAAACTCTGGAAGCAAACCGCTCGCTGAACTCGCTGTGCGGCTATATAACGAAGGCGTTTATACCAGAGTTTTTTCGCCACCATTAGATCCAGAAAAAACAACAAAAGTTGTCTTGTCGCCAGCAACTACCCCCCAGTTACATCCTAACTATTATATCGTTGGAAACTCTTACCCAGTAATAATCACAGTAAAAGCTACTGATGAGAGCCAATTCACACACACTATAACAGTAAAATGTACTGGCTTTAGTGGAGCAACAGAGAAAGTCTCTAGAAAAATTCTTTTTGAATCCGGGTTTGAAGAACCCTACTCCAATGAGTGGGATATAACCGAAGGCGATCCAACATACCTCTCGCGAGATATGAGTGTTGTCTATGAGGGTAGCTTCAGTAGTAAAAGCAGTGGGGATAGCTTCTATTCAGCATATGTTCAAAAAGCAGTCTCCCTTGAGGAGGGAAAGATTTACCTTTTAAATGGATGGTATCGTTGTGATGAATTAAATTTTTCAGCGATGGGCCCACCATGGGACGACTATATTGATGTCATCTTTGCATTAGTTGGGGGGTCAGGTTCACAATTTGGTCCTTGGGCCGCTTGGTCAGGGGTCTCCGTGGCGCTCAAAGGTGTGGAAGAAAACACGGTTCATTTCTATTTAGAATATCGCGTTGGAGGGCTTTCATATTTTATTGACACTGGAGAAGCACTAGTCCTTAATCAATGGTATAATATAACGCTTGAACTTTATGTTCATCCCGTTGCAGGGTATGTTAAACTTTACATTAATAATATCTTGTTAGCTCAAAAAAAGAACCTTGACACAACAGAGTTAACTTGGATCGCTGTCGGATCATCTACGAATATTTGGGCAACCGGGCTGGCTACAAGAACCTCTTGGGCAGATAATGTTTCTCTGTGTACTCAAGGTTAACTTGCTACTGTTTTCTAAAATGGAATTAACCACTTATTGGTATCTTTGGCGCCTCGGCCGGGATTTGAACCCGGTTCCCGTTACGCTTTTCGCGTAATGTCGGGCGGGCGACAGCCGCCTATACTAGACCTGGCTATACTACCGAGGCGCCTCTCATGATTTATTATTGGAACAGAAACCTTTTAAATGTGTTGGTTACATGTTATCTATGTGAATTGCCTTGCAGTTTATGGCGAACGAGACTCTACGTTTAGTTGAACAGTTATACTTGTGGAAGATTATTTTCTTAAAGGATGGAGAAGTAGTTGTAAATCCTCAAGTTGTCGAAGCATGGAAAGGAATCGTGAAAGAGATATCCGCGGGTGGCGAATTTGCAGATCCAGAATTAGCAGCAATGGCCTTTACAATTGAAGGGTATTTAGTGTTAATGTTTGGAAAGGAGCATTTTACCGCAGAAGAATTTGAAGAACATATGAAAATGGCTGCTCTTGTTCTAGAAATTTTAAACAAAAGAATACCCCCCTCTTTTACACTGGTTATACAAAAATTACAGCGGCGGATCAGAATTCGAAAAATACGACTTTTCAGCCTCTGGGCTCTAGTGGTTTTATCCTCCTTCATGATGTGGTTTACACCAAGTACTCAGATATGGTTATATCTTGTTTTCTCAGTTAGTTGCGGTCTTTTATCTATGAGGGGCACTCAAGCAATCACCTTTGGTTTTCTGTGTGCTTTGATTGGGTGGAGTCTTGCTGGGTTACTAATTTCCAACCCGTTTTTCGGGGTGGCTTTAATAATCCTCGGCGGGTTAATGTCCTTTGCTTGTTATAATCTAAAACAAGTGGTTTCTTTAATACAACAAAGTAAGAGGAAATAATTTTTGGTGGACCGGGCGGGATTTGAACCCGCGACCTCCTGATTGCAAGTCAGGCGTTCATTCCAGGCTGAACTACCGGCCCTTGGTAGCCCGGGGGAGATTCGAACTCCCGTCAGGGGCTCCAAAGGCCCCCATGCTTGTCCAACTACACCACCGGGCTCCAATAACTTTTTAACCAAAGGTCATATAAAAAGAATTTGTTTGGTAAAACTAAACCAGCAATTTAAGATTCTACAAAAACCGGAATGTTTAAATATTATTGTTTCTGTGAGAATATATTGAGAAAAATGGGACGCCGAAAGAAGCAGAAGATAAAAACTTATTTGGCGGGACCAATAGGAGATGTAAGTATAAAAGAGGCTAGAGCTTGGCGGCAAATGGTATCTGAGAAACTTGCAAAACTTGGAATCGAAGCTTTGAATCCGCTGGATCGAGAGGGAATGCCTAATTTACGACGTAAACTTGCTGTCTGGCGGAAGACGGGGAATTTAGACGCCATTAGGTTGTTGGTGAGCAGGAATTTCATTATGCCTGACCTTAAAATGGTGGAGGAATCTGATTTTATTACAATGTGGTTGCCTCGGGCAGGGCGAGAGGTTTGTGGAAGTTATGGGGAGATAACTTTTGCCTTCTTTTTAGGTAAACCAGTATATATTGTTACTCACAGGAGGGTTAAACCGCTAAATATTCCTTATTGGGCGGTAGGTTGTTCAACAAAAATTTTTAAAAGTTGGGAGGAATATTTCAAATATGTTGAAGAATACTGGAGCCCGCTAAAAAGAACTTCAGAGATGCAAGAGGAAAAACTCCAAAACGGCCGCAAGAGACAACAACAAGATACCAAAAATAAACAGAGTTAACGTTAACCAAAAGTGTTTTCTCAAAAAGTTTGAACCTTTTTCTTTTCTAGAAAATTGCCGAAACAGGTCTAAAATTAATAAAAAGCCCCGAGTTATTGCCAAAGTATAAACCAAAAATTCCATCCAAAATATTGGAGAAAGCAATAAGTTCAAGATCACAAGTGAAGGGGCAATTTGCATCTTTACAGCCACTACTCCTAGGACTACTCCGGCATTGAGAAAACTGATGCATCCGATGATTACTCCTAAAATGGGGATAAGCATTAACAAGAAAATTTTGAAATTGTTAGTAAAAATTTCTTGAGGGGCAGCTGTTTCCCGCAGATGCTGATATTCTTCATAAATTTCATCAGCATTTTGTGGTTGTAATCCCATTCCAACTAGTAGAGACAAAAACAGAAATAAAGCAAATAAAATTTTGATTTTTCCCCCCTCAACTAGAAGGGTTTTGAATGGAAGCATTTTTTCATCAAGTATTGTTTAATGAGAAACTATTTATTAAATTTTTTGCTTTGACAAACGTAATGTTTTTAAGGAAGATGTTTCAAATTATAATTGGGGAAATAATCCTTTCATCTGTGTTTAAAATGAGTAAACAAGAAGAAAAGGTATTGCGATTGCTGATTTTGGTTCGAGATGGATTAACAGAACTAGTCGAAAAAATAAATGAATTTTTATCAGAGTATGAGGAAACAAAACCGCCAGCTTTTCGAGTTTTTGACTCTGCAGGGAAAGTTGTTCTTGAAATTACCGAGGGAAAAAATAAAACTGAATTTTCTATATCGCAAGAGAAAGCTTTGTCTACAACAAGCTCGATAGTTCAAAATTTTTTGATTAAACGAGTTTTAAAAGATTTAAAGAGAAAAGGGTTAACCTATGAATTAACAACCTCAGAAGGGAAAATTGTTAAGATCACTATTGTTGGAAAAGCTTCTGCCAGAGAAATTCAACGTATTCGGGGAGCAATAATGTGGACCCTACGAAAAGGTGAGAAAAAATGAGCTTTAAAAAATGTTTGAGCCAAAAGTTGGGAATTCCCGTGGAAGAATTGGATACGTTATTATCAATAAAAGAAACTGAAGAAAATATTTTTGTTTATTTGGAGAAAGAAGTGGATAAAAGAACATTTAAAAAAATTGCAAGAACAATTCAAAAGTTTGGCGGGCAATATGTTAGAACGAGGCAATATTTTAAGATTCCTCATCATAGTGGTGTGGACTTTGAAGAGATCGTTGAAGCACTTAGAAAGCTCCCTGAAGAAATAAAATTTCAATTAAGTTTGGAATTACGGATAAAACCGCATCGATTTTTGGAAGCTTCTGAGTTCAAGAAAGTAGTTAGAATTTTAAAGAAAGTGGGTGGAAAATACCTCGCCTCCTCAAAGCAATTTAAAATAATTGTTAACCCCCCCGAGTATAATGTTGAAAAGGAGCTTCTTGAAAAGATCAAACGAACTGATGTTTCTGACTATGAAAGAGCCAAGTGTATGCAACGATTAATTTCCGAATTTAATTACACTCATGAGCAATTGGCTATGAAATTAAAGAAAAGTCGCCCATGGGTTACAAACCATTTACGTATGTTGAGTCTCAAAGGGCAACTTCCACCAGAAGTTCTTGAAAGAACTTCAGAAGGCATGGCTAGAGCACTACTTTCAATTCCAGAAAAAGCTCGTGGAAAAGTTCTTTCTAAGTACGCTCAACTAGTACGCTCAGGGCATCGCGTTTCAATTCGGGAATTATATAACTGGGCAGATCACTTTTTAAAGGGAGAAAAACCTTCTAAAAGTAGGGACAAAAATGAGTGAAAAAAATTTCCTTAAAAAACCAAAAGAGAACAGTTCCTTCTCCGAAACCTTAGAATTCATGGAGTGTGTTTCAACAATTATGTATTATCTGAAAGAATCTCCTACTCTAAAGGATGACGAAATATTACGCTCAATTAAAATGATTAAGCCCTATCTAAGCGAGGATCTATGTTTATCTGGGTTAAATGAAGCAAAGAAGCTACTCTTCAAATCAGAATATTTGACAGAAGAATTGAAAGAAGAAATCGATGCCTGGGAACATTTAGAAGAATAAATCATTTGCCACGATTTTTCGATTAAAGCACATTTCTCTTTGAAAAATCTAAAAATAGGTTGTGTGTAGGAGTTTCAATTTGGGAGTTATATAGCAGGAAAGATAACTGATTTTTTAAGGGGAGAAAAACATTTTAAAAATAGGGGTAAAAATGGGTGAAAAGATTTATACTCTTGGTATAGATGAACAAGGGAAACTTTACGGAATCTATGCCAGCGATAGAGTCCACATAGCGATTTTTGGTTTTCCAGGAACTGGGAAAAGCACTCTAATGCTACATTTGATTTTACAAAATATCCGGAATGGTGAAGGAGTCTTAGTTTTGGACCCTCACGGCGACTTAGTTGCAAAACTTTTAACGCATATACCGAAACATTTATGGAATAAAGTAATTTATATTGATCCGATGACTGCCTTCAAGTTTGGGCGTGTTGTTCAGTTAAACTTTTTAGAATATAAAAATGAGTTGGAAAAAGACCTTGTAGCCAGAACTTTCATGGATAGTTTGGCAAAAATTTACACTCGTTTTTGGGGCCCAAGATTGGACATGATTATGTTAAATGCTATATATGCTTTGCTTGAAGCGGGGCAACCAACAATAAGTGATGTCTACCGTGTTATTGCTGAAGAAGATTATCGTGAAGGAATTTTGGCCAGAGTCAGAGATCCTAAGGTGAGGTCCTTCTGGGAATCAGAGTTCAAGAGAATGCCTAAAGATGCAAGTGCTAGTGTTTTGACAAAAATTTACCGAATTGTCCAGGAGAGAATTTTACAACCGATGTTTGAGAGTGCTAAGAGTAGCATTGATTTTCGAAGGATAATGGATGAAGGAAAAATAGTTGTAATCAATCTGGCTGAAGGAAAATTAACGAGTGATGTGGTAAACTTTTTGGGTAGCCTCATATTGGCAAGGATTTATCTTGCTGGAATGAGCAGGGTAGATGTTCCAGAGCATCAGCGAAGGCCATTTTATGTATATGTTGATGAGGCACACCGCTTTATGACTAGTAGCATAAAAGACATGCTTGAAGCTCTTAGAAAATACCATGTTTATTCAACTATTGCCGCACAACATTTGGAGCAATATCGAGAAGATATTGGGCTGGCCATTCCTTCTCTTTGTAGTACAATTGTCTGTTTTGCTACAGGAAAAGAAACTGCAAATAAACTGGAGGGTTTCTTCAAGCCAGTAATAACGGCAGAGGATATCCAAAATCTGCCCCAGTATTGGATGGTTGTTTCAACACTTGTTAAAGGTGTCCGAGAGTGCATGTCTCTTCAAGTTATTGATGAAGGGTTCGGGCCATTCAACCCTGAAGACATTATTCGAAGAAGCTTGGAAATATATGGTAACCCTGTATTAGTTGAGAGGCCTACCCCAGTAAAAGAAGAAATTAAGGAAATTATTGATTATCCAGATATAACCCCTGCAATGTGGCTAATTTTAGTAACCCTCAAAATAAAAGGAAAAATGGAACGCGAGGAAATAGTTGAAACCCTTGAGAAGGAATGGGGTATTCAAATTACTGCTACCCGTGATGCTCTTTCTGCTCTAGTAATGAGAAACTATGTTTTGGTAAATCGGCAAGTAACAAGAAAAACAGAGAAGATACCACTTCCAGACGGTTCAGTGAAATACCGACAAATCAAAAAAGTGTTGTATTATTACAAGATTTCCCCGCTTGCAAACAGACTTTATTTTGCAGATATTCCAGTTTCCCCACGTGCAGGCGGGGATGAGCACCTCTCCATCCTTGCCACTATTTTAACTGACTTGCGAAGTGAAGGATACTTCTGTTTTCCAGACCTTGGCGGAGCAGGAGTCAAAAAGAAACCGGATATTATTGTTTACCCACTGGAAAAGAGAGAAACTGAAAGCGGGCGTGAAGTGGTTAATCCTAAAATGTGGAACACACCAAGAATCTTTGCAGTTGAAGTTGAAACTGACCCGATGTCTTATAAGGACCGCCTGCTTAACAATTGGAAGAAATGTAAGAATTTGGGGATGCCCGTAATTTTTGTGGTTAAAAGTTATAGAGAAAAAATAGCAACTGAAGAATTTCTAAAGGCAAATGGTGTTCCAATTGTAAACAGTATAATGGAACAATATGCCCCAGGAAATGCCCAGGTTATTTTCGTAACTCCAGGGGTTCGCGTTGCTCTTCCCGAGCTTCTCGCGGAAAGAGAAGGCGAAGAAGAAGAGGAACTTCCTGAAGAAAAAGTTACCGAAGAAGAAATCGCGGCAGAAGCAGAAGAATTTGTTTTAACTCCCAAACTTGCGGAAACAGAAGAAAAAATAAAGAAACTTTTAGAGGAAGGATACAAATTCAGAAAGAAAAAAGTGAAAGGGCGGATATATGTTGTTGCACGAAAAAAGAAAAGCGAAACTTCACTTGGTGCATTAACACCTGAACTTCAAAAGCTTTTAGAAAGACATAACATTTTTCTAAAATAGAAAAACTTTAAATAGGGTCATTTTATTAATAATTATTGAGTCAACCAGACTCGATCGAATATTTAGGAGGCGTTGCTCCTCCACCCCCGCAAGGGCCCGGAAAAGCCGGGGAAACCCCAAGAAAAGCGGGGAAAAACGCCGATTTTTTTGTTAGAGTGTACTGTTGATGACCCTTATTTTGAGGCTGGAAAATATGGAAAAAACGGCTTCTGGAAGCCTCAAAAATGTGGGGAAACCACCTTAAAATGTGGGAAACCGGGGGAAACCGGAGGGAAACGCCTCAAAATCGAGGGTTAAAATATGTTTTGGCGAAAGAAAAAGAAAAGGCCCTTTTTTGGCATTCAAATGCGGTTTGTCGCGACCTTTGCCTCAACGGAAGGTTTGGAATACGGTGGCATCGAAACACTCGCGGAGGATGCGTTCGGAATAGTTGAAATAACCTGTTGCAATTCGTTGCCTCTCACCACCCCTCGGAAAAACAAGTTTATTCCAAAGATAAATTTTGGCCACGCTCAGCGCGGTCGCTACCTAACTACTGAAAATACTGTGGTATTAAATGTAGGAGTCGGAGAACTCTCAGAGCTACCAGAAGTAACCCCCTTGCCAGAACCAGCAATTTCTGAACCTGAAATAGAAATGGTTGAACCCGTCGAGGTGCCCACCAATGTTTCGCCTAGTAAAATCGAGAAAGAATCTGAAGCTCCTATTAAGCCACCGAAGCGCCCATCACGCCCCGAGAAAAAACGAAAACGCTGGGATTTGAAAGAGATTCAATTTGGAGCAAAGGATTTTTGGGAGCAGCTACGCTCGTAAATTCCCCCCTTTCTTTTTCTGTCCGGCCCGATGCTTCCCCACCTCCTCGTGGTGGGCCGGGGGCAGGGTTAAACCCTGGCTAAGAGGGAAGCAGAAACAAAAGGAGGGAACAAAACAAAATGGAAAAGAAGTGGAGAAATGTTATTCTTGGAATTGCCCTTTTGAATATATTAGACATTATAACTACCGCTATTGGAATTCAGATGGGCGCCACAGAAATGAACCCTTGGTTTCCAAATCCCCTGGCACCAACCGTAATACTCTACAAGGTGATTATAGCAACCGTTTTCTGTGGTAGCTGGACTTGGCTTCTCAAAGTGGTGGAAGGATACACTGAAGACCAAGACGAAATTACGAGAAAATTTGCAAAAATTGGTTCGATGATGATTAAAGGCTCTTTAGCAGCGACGTTTACTTTCTACTCCGGTGTAATATTAAACAACGTGGTGGGTCTAGTATTCGGGATAAATTTGTGGTCGCTTGTTTTGTAAATTCCCACTTGTTTTTCTATCCGGCCCAAATTTCCCCCACCTCCTCGTGGTGGGCCGGGGGCAGGGTTTTATCCCTGGCTAAGAGGGGAAAAATTTAAACTTTCAAAAATAAAGAATATTGGAGGTAAAAAACAAGAAATGGATAAATTCTTGGCAGGTTTGATTCTTTTAACTGTTTGTTTGTCTGCACTAATAATTGGTGCTTTCTATTTGGAATGGCAAAGGCAACAAGAGCTCCCACTAGTTTCATTATCAGAGCTCACCAAAAACAAGGCGGCTTATGAAGGAAAAACAATAAAAGTGGAAGGAGTTCTCGTGAAAGAATTAGATACTGAAGTGCGAAGTTGGTTCATTATGGTAATGCTCCCACTCAGCACGGGAAAGACAACAACTTTGGTTCCTGTATTGATTCCAGTTACCGACCGATACCACATTTACCAACTTTCTTCAGAAGGTTGTTCAATTGCCATTGCAGTCTCTGAGGATTGCTCAAACTTGCTTGGAAAACATGTAACCGTGGTGGGAGAAGTCGATGGAGTCAAAAACGCTGATGGACAAACATTTGACTATATATTGCGAGCCACAATTATTCACTAGTTTTCCCTTTTTAAGCCTGGGGTTAAATGGGACGTCTAAGTCCTGGTCCCAGCCCTCTATGGGTCCCCAGGAGGCGAAAAACAGAAAAGGAGGGAAAGGAATGAGGAAAGGTTTAAGCCGGGAGGATTTTAATGCTCTTTTGGTGGTATTGGTTCTTCTGACAACAGTTATAACTGTGGCCTCAGTAGCCATTACAATGTTCGCACCCCGCGTTTTAGTGGTCAGCCTCGTTGTTACTTACAATATGCTTCTATTCCTCGTCGCTGTGGCTCTCTTCAAATACCTGCAGATCCGCCATCGTCCTACTTAAATTTTCCCCTTTTTTCTGATTCCTGCCCGTTTCTCCCCGGCCTCCACGCGGCGGGCAGGGGACAGGCAAAAAAGCCTGACTAACAGGGGAGAAAAAGAAAAGAGGTGAAAATGCTATGACAGGGGATATAACCTTCTTAAGGGGGCATCTCTCAATAAACTTTGATTGTAAAACCATCAACTTTTCATTGTTTAAAAGAAAGTTTCAGCTAGGTTTTCCGCTATTGCATAGGGTTTATCATTATTCCTTAAAGAGTAGACAACTTGAAAGAGAATTAAAGCCGATAATACTCACGGAAGTTCACTGCCATCACAGTAAGCTAATCAAAAGTTTAGCAACAGTTCCAGTTGTAATTGATGTACCGGTGGTGAAAGAGAATGATAAAGAAAAAGGAAAGTTTTTCCCTTTTTGGTAATTGGCTCCAGAAGAAAGAAATTACTCGGGAGGGTGAGAATGTGAAGAAAGAGAGAAATAGTTTAAGAAGACAAATTAGAGAAATTAAACGCTTTTTACGAGAAGCGGGTTTCTCAGCGGAAGAAATTAAATATTATATTATGACTCTACAAGGACAGCTTCCCCCTACCTTGTCAACTTTTTCTTCATGCTATTTGGAAAATGACATTGAAGAAGATTTTGAAGATGACCTTTCTGATTTTCATACTTCAAGAGAAACTGAGAAAGTTAATTCAGAAGTAGAAGTAAATTTGATAGATGTTTGTTCGTTAGCTTTGGGAGACCGAAAAAGGGGTTTTGCTTCAAGTAAATATCCTGTGAGAGGGAGGGGAAACTCTTAATTGGTGCGGGGGCTTACCCCCGCATATTGGGCCCGGGGGGAAACCCCGGGCCCAAAAATTCAAAAGAAGGATAAGAGTGCTGGGAGGGGGATAAAAAATAAGTTAACTTAAAGGGGGAAAAAATGGAAAGGAAATGGGTAATTCTTTCTTTATCGGTTCTTATTCTAAACCTCGCCGATGTGGCCATTACTAGTCTAGTACTTTCAATGGGCGGTCAAGAGCTTAACCCCCTTTTCTGCCCCTACACAACAACAGCAATAGCTATAAAGCTAGGAATTGCAGTATTTTACAGTTGCTGGTGGTTAGTTGTAGCTTCAATACTTTCACGGCATCTTAACAGTAAAAACAAACGAACACGAAAGATTGCAAAAATCGGTTTAGCAATAATAAAAATTGCCTTAATTTCAACCATTATTCTCTATATAGGAGTAATAATTAACAATTTGATAGTGGCAATGCTATTGTCATAAAGTTTCCCTCTCGTTTTTCTGTCCGGCCCGATGCTTCCCCACCTCCTCGTGGTGGGCCGGGGGCAGGGTTAAACCCTGGCTAAGAGGGAAGCAGAAACAAAAGGAGGGAACCTACAGTGGCCGAAGAGAAATATGATACAACTCAACTTGCCTTCGAAGTGACTGAAAAAATAGCTCCTAGAGAGTCAGGAATTTACTTTTACTACAGCCCGCCAAGATTGCGGGCAAATCCTAAACTGATGAAACGCCCAGTTAAATTTTTGGTGCATGAGTTTTCAGAGTGCTCAGTAATAGCGATTCTTGAAAGGTGGAAAATTGATTGGCGGAGAGAAGTTAAATACGATGATTTTCCGCCAGTGAGAGTTCCCCATTTTATTTCCCCGTTTGGAAAGAAAGGAACAACAATTTTTTCGGATTGGAGGTGAAATCTTTGGAAGAGAATGAGTGGGAAGTTGTGCCTCTCGAGATAAAAATTAGAGTGTTGAAAAAGGAAAAATGCTTTGGCGATATAGGCCCCAGCCAGGAATGCAAGGAATGCAAACTCCGTCAGGAATGCCTCATTCAAAGCTTCCATAACTTCTTAAAAGCCTATGACCACTGGTTTGCCCCGGCTAGATCTAAAGTGTTCACAGAAGAAAACCAGAACCTCCAAAAATATAGGTGATAGAAGATGATAGTTGAGGTAAATGATGAAGCCATCAAAAAAGTTGCTGAAGTCCTCCCCAAAAACTTTCAACCCTACAATTTTTCTGTGGAAGTTCCAGAGGGCCCAATAACCCGGATACTAAATTATCTTGGGGCAGTAGTTGCTTTGGACTATGGCTTCTGGCGAATCAACGGAAAACAATTTGTTGCTGATTACTTCTCTTTCAACGGCGAAACTTTGAAGGGTGCTTCATACCTTTGGAGAATCGCAAGAGCGAAATTTGAAGAGGACCCTGAATTCTTCACCGCAACAAGACTTGCAAACCTCGCCTTTAAAGAGTTTATTACTTGGATTACCGATGAAAAAGGAAATACCTTCAAATTTCCGGAGCAACGTTATTGGCTGCTACGGGATTACGGTCTAAAACTTCTTCAGCTTGCAGACGGGTTATTATACAACATTTACCGCCAAGCCAGAGGAGAATTGGGACCTATACTTCTAAAACTCGAAAATTTTGAGGCTTACCGCGATTTTCCACTATTCAAGAAAGCCCACCTGCTCTGCAAAATAGCCTCTCGGCGCGGGCTCGAATTCAAAGAAACGAAATATTTCCCCAAGTTGCCTCCAATAGATTACCACCTGATGAACCTAGCCTGGAAATTACAGTTAGTTACAGTTCCCCAATCAATCGAGAAATATTTCATAAATTACCAGCCGATTCCAGAGCAAATAGAACTTTTGTTCCGATGGGAATGTGCAAAAGCCTACCGTAAATTAGCGGAACTTTCACAGTATGATCCATACATTCTAGATGATTTCTTCTGGAGAAATTCTCGGATGCACTGTCAAAATCCACCATACAACTGTTCCCAATGCCTCTTCAAAAACGTGTGCCCATCCAAGAACGGCAGAAAAGTCGGTTTCCCAGTAGTTGAAACCTACCGCTACTAAAAGGAGGATGCACCATGCGAGCGGCTTTAGTTGAGCTACTCCAGTTATGGAAATACTGGTTTTACGCTCTTTTCTTTAATACAATGGCCTCTTGGCTGACCCATGTGATGGTAACATTAGGTGTGGCGAGAGAGGCAAATCCAACCTCGAGCTACCTATGGGTATCATTTCCAGGCAACTTACTGATAAATGCAGTTATTATTATTGCTTTTGTCTGGCTCATGAACTGGCATGTGAAACGACATCCACGCCTAAAACCACTTCTTTGGCTGCCTACAGCAATCCTTTTTATAGATTGGTTATGGGACTTCTACCAAGCTTTAATTATAATAATCATTTTGAGTTCCCTTGGATAAGCCACAATTAAAACTCCAAAGTTTGGGAGGGAAAAAATACTGAGAAAGGCAAAACACACAATTACAGAAAGAACTTGCCCAAAATGCGGTAGCAAGGACTTGGAGGAAACAATCCCCGACCACGGAATTTTTGCAAAGTACCGTTGCAAAACATGCGGTTATCAATTTAAAATTATGTTGCCACGCATAGGCGACCTATAAAAATTCCAAAAAAGCGACAATATCTGCCAAAAACACTTTAACTTCCTCTTTTTTAAAAACAAAATGCCCCAATTCTCCCTTACCTCCTCGTGGTTGGGGCAGGCGGGAAGTTAGCTTCCCGGCGAAAAAGGGAGAAAAATAAGAGGAGTGGTGAAAAGGGAAGATGTCTCCATGGGTTTGGTTCATTCTTTGGCCGGTAGTGACCATTCTACCCGTCCATCGATTGTGGTTAAAGCGTTGGTTGCGATATTTGGCTTTGGGTATCCTAGGAACAGTCTTGGCTTTTTGCACAGTATACACCTTAGTGGTTTCAACATATATGATTTGGATAATGATCTTGACGAAGCTGTTTTTGACTGTGCTGGAGTGGGGTCTAGTGTGGATGTCCCTTAGCTCAACGTGGAGTGCTGACCAACTACTTAAAACTTTCCGACGGTTAACAATGATTGGCATTCTCATCTTCGTGGTAATTCTAGGTGTTTTTGTGTGGCAAGTCGGGATGGTTAGAGACCTAAACAATGCCGTTTACTTTAATACGCATATCGAATACATGCCGCAGGGAACTCCCTTGTTTAAAAAGGAAATTCCAGATAACATGTTAAGGTTAACTACTGCGGAATTGGCAAGAAATATTGCCGTCAGAAACTTAGGCGCCTTCGGTAGCAATGTTGAGGTTCTCTCAGCACATATCACTCTTTACAAGAATCGCTTAGTTTGGGTTGTCACTATTGGAAGAGCCTTATGGTCAGACAATAAAATATACGGTGCGGTACTAATTGATGCAAACAACCCTGAAGCCCCTCCGGAGATAGTCAAAGAAAACTTTTTTGTAGGAGAAGGTTTAATTTGCTTTCCACCGTTCCAATTAGGTGGAATCCAAGGAAATGCTTATTTCTCAGTAACCTCCAACAATCTCTATGGAAGAGCTTATTTAACTCCCGATGAAAACGGCAAGTGGAAGTATGTATTAACAGCAACAACAGTGGATCAATGGTCGTTTGTATCGCGACCAATAGGAGTTTATGTTTACAACAACTTCGGCGTGGAAAACTTCTATTCAATAGATAATCTTCCTGAGTTTATAACGCAACCTTACGATGAAAACGTGATGGAATACCTTGTTAACTGCTGGGGAAGTCATCGGCGCGGAGAAGGATTTGACCTTTGGGCAGGAGGTTTTCCATTTTTCATTCCCCCCTCAAATGATAGAGTTGAAATAAGTGATGACACACGGTTTATCGTGGATCCAGACTCGAATGAGATAGTTGCAGTAATAACAGTTGATCCTATAGGTCCAGTGGAAACTTTGGCAGGAATATTCAAAATTTCGCGCCACGGAATTCAATATTACAACTTACGTGCCTATGAAATAATGAGCGGACACCAAGCTGTCAATGTAATATTATCTCACCTTCCAAAACCGAGCACAGGAGAGTATAAAGGAAAAATGCCACTCTTGTATCCTCTGAACGGAACTTATACTTGGTTTGTTCCAATATACTGGGAGGGAGAAGAGGAAGGTCACAGAACCATTCGGTTAGCCGGCTTGGGATTAGTCCAAGGTAATGATGTTAATCATTTCGCAATAACAATGACCTCAGAAGGATATGTTGGTGCAAGCCTAGTTTCAGAGACTAAAAGACGATACCTCGGCGGAGAGACCCCACAACAGCCAGAGACACGGGTAGTAACTGGAATCCTGAAATATAAATTCAATTACATTAAGAATGGAAACACAGTCTATGTTCTTACAATACAGTCTGGAAATGAAACGATTGACTGCATAGTCTATACAGAAAAATTCTCGTTTCAAGTGATTAGACAAATTGACGAGTTAAAGATTGGACAAGAAATATCAGTCGTTATTAATGCCCAAAACGAGTTCTGCGGCTTTTCGTGATTCCCTTTCTTTTTCTAATATGAATTCCACAAATATGAAAAACTGGAAAGGGGTGAAAGAATGAGCCTTTTGAGAATGTTGTTGCAGCTTATCAAGAGAATTAGCATTTAGAAAAAATTTTCCCTCTCGTTTTTCTGTCCGGCCCGATGCTTCCCCACCTCCTCGTGGTGGGCCGGGGGCAGGGTTAAACCCTGGCTAAGAGGGAAGCAGAAACAAAAGGAGGGAACAAAACAAAATGGAACTTGAAAAACTGTTGAAGCAGGACAATTTAATAATTTTTGGGTGCCAAGAGTACCCGTTTCCGGGAGTTCAATATTGGGGCGGAATGGGAACCGTTTGCAAAGCAGTATGCGAACGTTTGGTTCATCTGGGCTTTGAGGTTCTAGTATTGCCAAGGCGTGTTGGCGACTACACCGCACCTGACATAATATACGAAGAGAAAAATGGAGTTCATATTCTCAGCATTCCGGCGAAGACATTTCAAGCTGGAATAGACAACGCTGACTTATATCAAGTATGCCCAACCTGGGATGCTACGGTGGCTTTGGATCACTCTTTTACAACTTGGAATTATCTGGTTCGCCACGGCTTGCGAAACACGGCTATTTTTCACGGGCATGATTGGCTGAGTGTCGGATGGATGCGGGCGGCAAAAAGGTTTGGGCTTTCAACAGTGTTCAGCGTTCATATGTCTGCCGACCGAACCAACCGATTTGATAAAAGACTTGAACTGGAAAGACTTGCTGGAAAGTGTGCGGACATAATTCATTTTGTCTCGTTAGCCCAAAAGAAATCCTGCCAAGTCTACGATTGGGAAAACCGGAAAAAACAAATAATTATTCATAATGGGGTAGATACCACTAAATTTAAACCAGCGGAACAAACTGCCTCTGGAGAGGAATATGTCCTCTTTGTCGGAAGATTGACCTACGAGAAAAATGTGCCCGCCTTAGTTAAGGCATGGAGCCAGTTCAACCAACAGTTTTCTGAAGTTGGCTTAAAAATTCTCGGTGCACCTGGTCCCTCCCTACTTGATGTTAAGCAGGAAATCTCAAAGCTTCCGGTAGCCCAACGAGAGAAAGTAGAGCTGAAACTTGAAATTGTGCCATTAAACGAGAAAATCAGATATTACCAAAATGCCGCCATCTGTGCATTTCCAAGCTTAACTGAAGCGTTTGGAATCGTTGCCCTCGAGGCACAAGCCTGCGGCAAACCAGTAGTAGTGGGTAATGTAGGGGGCTTCTGGGAAAACACTTTAGAAGGAGTCACTGGCATCCATGTTGATTGCAGAGATATAAATGCTATTTCTGAAGGGCTTACAATTGCATATCTTAACCGAGAAACTTGGGGCAAAAATGCAGTAAAGTTCGTCAACATGTTCTTTGACTGGAACAAACTGACTCTAGACTATGTGAATTATCTGTATAAACCCCTACTGGAGGAATAAAAATGTGGGATGGAGTACGCGTCACTAGAGACCTTGTGCGAAAATGGGGAAAGTTAGCCTTTGACGTCTGCGGAGTTGGTCGGTCCAAAATGTTTCAGGTGAGTCGCAACATCTTTATTACACACACGCACAACGATCATCTACCATTGCGAGAAGCTTTATCGAAAGAGGCGAAAATATTCGTTGCTTCACCTTTACTTCCTAGAATTCAAAGGCTTTATCCACATCTAACCATTGAAGAATATACTGACTACCTGCAAACTGAGCACACTTTTATTGCTAACGGTCGGGTTACAAAGGCAGTTACCTTCGGCTATTTCATTCATTCACTGGTTTTAATTCCAGAAAGCGACTACGCCGAAAAACTCGTACAAGAATACAGATCGAGATACACCTTGGTGTTTGCATTTAAACAACCGCGAAATCACTTTGGAGAACTATTCAACAATCACCGCAGGGACATTTTCTTACTTGACAACACCGTTTGGAAACCTTACGCTCCAAACATAATTCCCAAAATAATACCTGCTGAAATCGACAGAAACAGTAAGTACCTGATTATCCCAAGGCGACCTCTAAAACGGTGAAATTCTTATAAAAGAGGGAAAAAAATGCAAATAAAAGTTTTTATTAATAGTATTTCAGCAGAACGGTTTTGGGAGCCAGGCGAACCATTTCCACCAATCCATGTTGCCACAAACCTCCACATAATCTCCATGGAAAAAATTGAATCTAAAGTAATAGTTCCCTTTATCCTCAACGTAACTTACACCCCAGCAGTAGGAAACATAACTTTGAAGGGCAAAGCAATAGTAACTGGAGAAGAAAATGAACTGGACAAGATAGTAGCGGCCTATAAACGGAAAAGCCCTCCAGATGCAAGAATTATGCAGACCATTTCAAATGTAAGCTTCATTGAATCAACTCTTATCTCAAGAATTATCAATGTTCCCCCACCGATACCTCTCCCACAGATCTCCCAGAAAGAGGAGAAAAACAACAAACGTGCAAGATATACTGCTTAATTTCCCCCTTAATTCCCCCTTTTTTAGGGTTCCTTTTTAAACAAGTAAACGAGAAAGGAGGGAGGTCATAGTGAGAAAAATTACTAAAGAGTTCGTTGAAAAAGTAATTGAAGAAAGAAAATGGAAAGAGGAACATGCACACCTACAAAGAGACCTAGAGACCTACCTGTCTTGGCTACCATACTACAAAAAGCGAAAAGATGGAGGAACCACTGAAAATCCCCGCTGTTGGGGTCAAGAAGTGGTTCTCTTTAACGCCACGGTTTTTGTAGATTCTCCATTCAACATGGTGCATCAAGGCGACATAACAATAGACACTTTAATTGGAATCAAAAAGAGGTTAGGTAAACATTCCGTATATATTTTCAGCGAGCATAATTTTCATAAACCAATTTGCGGTCCATGGGACTTGACTGCCCTGAAACCAACTGGTATGGCGAAACCTTTCGGCAAAAAGGAGATCCCACTCGACTTCGCAGACATAATTATTAAACCGCCAGGAAAATGTATCATTACCTCCACAATGGTTAACCCCGACAAATGTAAAGCCGCCGGATTCAAAGTTGAAGTAAACCTCATATGGTAAAGATTTAAATAATCTAAAGTTTGGGAGGTGAAAAAGAGGATGTGGAAGAAATATGCTTTCTTTATGGGAGCTGTAACAGCAACTGCCCTAGGGGCAGTTCGTGTTGTGCCATTATTCCTTAAAGGGTTCGTGATCTGCTGGTATATTGCCACCGCCGGAGCAATAATGATTGGGTACATTGAAGAGGTTCGAAGGAAACTTAGGAGAAAAATAGCTGAGGCTATGAAATGAGCGCCAAACTAGAAAAACATTTAACCACAATCTTTCTTCTAATTTTTCTCAGTATTGCTTCGCTATTGCTTATGGGTTTCATGTATGGCTACAGTTCAATAGTGGCAGAGGTTAATCTCCGCTCAGCACATCCCGATACGAGAGAAACCGAATTTATTAAACCGGAACAAGTTGAACAAGTTGTTCTTCAACTTACTGGTGGATGGATTAATAAAAGCGACCCACAAGAGTTCTTTGACGATGTAAAAAAACTCTATCTATGGGTTGAATCAAACATTCATTACAGTCCAGATCCAGATTATCCGATACTCCCAACAACCCCCTTTGGAGAAGTTGAATATACAAAGGAAATGTGGCGTTTCCCCAAAGAGACAATAATGTCAAAAACAGGAGATTGCGAAGACATTGCAATTCTCCTCACAAGTATGCTCGTTTCATATGTGAATGGAACCCTTTATGTAGAAACAATAGTTGTTGATAGCCACGCAGCTACATATGTTTCTACTGGGTCTAAAATCTGCATTTTGGATCCTGCAGTTCATTATTACACTTCAGCAAACCAGCAGGTCACTTTCAAGAATGTAACAACTGAAATAAGCAATTGGTTAGAATATGTCCGTCAATTCAGTGCCTCCGACATCACAGTCAAATGGGTCTTTTCAAATACCCTTTGGAAAAGTTTCTCTGGCACCGATGAGTTCATCTCTTGGTTAACCTCCAGACCACCCAAAACATTTTCCCCTGAAATATAAGGAGGGAGCAAAATATGGAGGAGCGGGGAAAAGGCGTTCATGGTCCACGCCCAGATGAAAAAATTATGTTTTGCACCAGATGCGGACGAAAAGGCTTCGTTAAAAATGGATTATGTAGACGTTGCCGCGGCGTATGTGAAGACTGTGGGCGCGAAGATGTCGCCGAGCAAGAATTGATGGAATATGGAATGGGAGAGCGGCTTTGCCGCGAATGCTACATAGAGCGACTTTACTAAACCTTTTCCAACGGAAAAACTGCAAAACAAAAGAGTATCCAATAGTTGGAAAAACCACAGTCTACCTGAAACACGATGAATATCTAGGCAAATGCTTAATCCACGAAAACAATTTTGTTACGCCGAACATGCCAAAATTACAATACCTCCTCAAATTTAAGATCGAGGAGGACAAATTAATCTTACTTGATGAACTTCAAACACAAGTTAAACAAGCATTTGTATTCGAGAAAAGAGACGGATTCAACCTTCTGTTTTACCTTTGGAAAGAAAAAGTTATTCCGAAAACTCGTCTTGCACCAATTGCCACAGGAACCACTAAAAAAATCATCAGCCACCCACTCTTCCCAATACAGCAGATAACAAAAATGGTTAAAGATGGATTAATTCCAATCTTTGAAGTGTGGGGCACAGTATTAGAGAAATTCCGGTTAGTTCACGGGCAAGTAAACTTTCAGCGGGTTCAGAGCTTAACTGGACTTCCAGAACTTAACGTGGAATTAATTACCGTTCTCCGGGCAGATTATGAAAGAGGCATTTACAGATATTTCCATCCGTCACAGATAATTCAAATTGCCGAGCAGTATGGCTTACGGACTCCTCCATTAATCTATGTTGGACCGTTAACCCCCTCAAAAGTAAAACAGTTGATGAAAGAGGCAAGCGAACAAAACCGAAAACACAATACTGTAGTAATTGAGGGTTATGTGGCTCACCTCTTCAACGAGGAATACCAAATGTTCAAGATAAAACCCATCGAAATTATGGAAACAGATGTAATCCTCAAAGGCATTCCCAAACAGAGAGTTTTAAGAGAATTAACAAAAATCTTAATTGAAACGCCTCTGTTAGAAATCGCCAGAAATCCAAACGAGTATATGGAAGAACTTCTCAAATACTTAAAGGAAGACTACCCGTTAAACGCCAAGATAAAACGAAAAATTACAGCAATAGCTATCCAGGAAATCGCTGAGCAGCTGCTTGCACAAAACCCAAACTTAACCCCTGAAACGGCTGGACGCTTAGGAATTCACAAATGGGTCATCGGAGCAATAATCAAGCAAAAGGAGGAGAGAAAATGGAAAAGGAAGATAAAGCATCATTCACCTTAAAGATTGGACGCGAATTCAAGTATTTTCCCTTCAAAAATGAAAGATATGTCTTCTGGATAAAAATAGCGAAAATTGTTGCAACCACCGCAATTGGACTGACGGTTCTTTGGATACTGCTTCAATTAATCCTAAATCAGTTAATGAACGAGTTAATCGCGTGGACCATAAGCTTACTGACCTTCATATGCCTAGTTGGAATTCATTGTGTTTCAGAGCAGATTCCCATTATACCCGAAGAAGAAAATGAGACAAATTAATCCGTTATTTCCCCTCTTTCTTTTAAGCCTGGGGTTAAATGGGATGTCTAAGTCCTGGTCCCAGCCCTCTATGGGTCCCCAGGAGGCGAAAAACAGAAAAGGGAAAAATGCGAGGTGAACTGCTTGAAAGAATATGTCTATGAAATGCTGATAGAAGTTGAGCTTGTTGCTTCTAACGAGGCTGAGGCCCAAGAAATCCTCGAAGACGATGTTCAAATATGGTCAAACGAAACGGATGTCGCCATTGAAGTTAAAAAATGCCGACTGGTAGCCGAAAGGGATTACAAAACCCCTTTTGAGGGAAATGAAAAATGAAAGGAAGGAACCTTCCATTTGTAATGATGGCTATTCTTCCAATACTGATGATGCTTTTAACAAATTTTGCAAGTGCCGAAAACGGAATTACTGAAGGAATAAGCTTTGAACACCATTTATTCAACGGTCAGGTGATAATTAAAACCTACTACTGGAGCGATTACAACGCATCAACCTGGAAAATCACAGACAACAAGAATTTATGGATAAAAGCCTGCGTGATTGAACAACCGGAAAACATGACATTATATGTTGAACATATGCATGCAGACGTGTTTATTGAGGCAACGAAGCCAGCCTTAGACGGCCATTTACAGGACACAATGGATGATAAAATACATGGGGGAACCACACCGGGCTTCTACATTGGTCCCAAATGGCCATATTATGAATGCTTTGCAGTTCAAGGATTCAGCAAGTGGTTAAGGGAAGCTTGGATGTTCGTTTTCAGTGGATATGGTGCCGGAGGAGCAACAGAGGTCCGTTTAACCGAAGAGAACATCCGTAGAGAAGGTGCGGTCGGTAGCGAGTTCGCAATAGTATTTGACATTGTTGCACAAATAAACGGAACAAACCAGTATGTTAAAGAAATAATCTACGATGACTTTATAGTTTACTTGGACGGCTCTTTCAGTCCAAATGTTGGCGGCACAAGTGAAGTTGAAGAAAAAGAAGTTATCTGGATTGCACCAAACGGACTTACAGGATTAGTAATAGGACTTGCAGGAGTGTTTTCGCTAATTACAACAGCCTTTCTCAGAGAACACTCAACAGCCAAAAAGATCTTTCTCCTCTTAGGAATAATACTGCTAATCGCAGGGGTAATAGTGGGTCTCTGGGGAGTCCACCCGGTCGAAGTGGAAAAGCCAACAACATAAACTTCCCCCCTTTTTCTCCTAGGAGGCGAATATAATGGGAATCTCAGCAGAAACCAAATGGGTTTCCAAAGGAGAACACGGCGGCGCCATGATAAAAATAACCGACAAAAAAGTTGAGTCTGTTATTGTAATTCCTAAACCCTCTTTAGCAATAATTGTCCATGAAATAACCGAGCTGGAAATAACTTATCTTCTGCTTCAATGGGGTTTTCCGCCGGGAGCCCTTGAAATAGAGCTGCTAGCCCCAAGCCACACTCAAAAGGACAAAACAATACTGAAAATGTTACAAGAAAATTTTGGAGGTTTCAACGAACATAAAATTGAAAAAGGCGATAAAATATTGATTTCCCACATAATAAGCCCCTATGGACACTGCCTTTGCCTTCTTCCACGCTCCAAAGTGAAACCAACATGGTAACCCCCCTCTTTCTTTTAAGCCTGGGGTTAAATGGGACGTCTAAGTCCTGGTCCCAGCCCTCTATGGGTCCCCAGGAGGCGAAAAACAGAAAAGGAGGGATCTATGTGAGAGGAAGATTTGTTGAGTCTTTTACAACTGTTTTCCCCAGCCCATTGCCTCCAGAGGAAAACGTTATTCAAGGATTGGGGCGTCCAGAAGATTTCATTAAGCAGCCCCCAAAGAAAAAGCCTAGGCAACCAACAAGGAATCAAAAGAAAAAACAGCGAAAGATGCCGACACCGATCTGTGGTTCCTGCGACTTCTGGGACAAAAAATACTCCTTCTGCATCATCCAACGTTTAACCGAAGAGAAACCATTCAAATGCCCCTTCATCAATGGAAAAGCAAAAATCCTCGTGAAACTTCCAGAAGCAAAACAGGTAGTGTCTTGGAGGGGCAGGAAATGAAGGGGAAAATAGTTCTCTACGAGTGTTCTTGGCCACTCTGTAAAACAAAAGTTCCCAAATCGCAAGTTCAGGACCAAATAAACATGTGCCGTGCCCTTGGAATCAACTGCATTATTCGCTGTCCAAATTGCGGATCTCCAATGGTTAGACGAACAATAAAGGAGAAGTGAAAAAATGGGTTTCCTACGAAAGATGATTAGACAAACAATAAAAAACCATTATCGCAACTCACGCACCCCACTATACCTTTTCGGAGATAAAAAGGCAGACAAAATTATAGAAGAGGCCGCAAAGGGCCTCGCAGCCACAATGCACCTAAAATATACAAAGGTTGAAAATCTCTCAGAGATAAACCCAACTGGAAAGTTCTTCCTACTTCAAATGGAACATTTAGATGGCTCGACACTAGAGGAAATATGCTCTATTCCAGCCAACGGAATTATAACTCTAAAGGTGGACGGACAGAGAAACCTAACCGCGATTAACGATATCCTCTCCAAAACGCAGCTAGGATGGATGATTATACTGCAAAGCAAAAAATACCTTTCTAAGTTAGCAAGCCAGTTTAAAACAGTCTCTCTGACACCAAGCCGGTTAGAATGGCTAATAGCTCGAGTTTCCTATCGACTGCCGGAAATTTATCAAAAGTACCGCAGTCTAACTGAAACTTGTGCCTTTTCCCTATCACCCAACGCCGCTTACAATTACGCTTTAAAAGTAACCGGCAACGATGAATACGCCAAAGTTCTTCGTTTCCTAGCAGTTATCCGCCGAGACTACGGAGTTGAACCAATAAGAAAACTTTTGGATCCATTAGTTCCATAACCCTTTTTTTAGGAATAACGGAGACCGCCCCCCTTTTCTCCTTTAGGCGGGAGAAGGAGGAAAGGCCGGGTTAAGGAGGTGAGTTGGCTCTATCGCACCTCCAAGGTTTCCGATCATGCTTTTGGAGAGCCGCTTACCACGGAGACCTTAGAGTCTCCACGGGAAGCCTCTCCTTCTTCCATTTTCCCGCCGTCAACCCACTTTAAAGGGAGGGATAAAACATGATACGTTTGGACGAGGTAAAGGAGCTATTAGACCTAACCTACAGAATGCGCCTTGAAGGGCTAGAGCAGATAACCCCCCATTTAATAGGACCCCCGGGAGTTGGAAAATCCACGGTGGTCTACGAATGGGCTGTAGAAAAAGCCAGAAGCGTACATAAACAATTCGTAGATTATGATACCATCACCACCGAAGATGTTTCAAGAATTCTACGTTCCCCACAGGAATACTTTGTTTTTGCAGATAAAAGGCTTACCGGAATGGATCCTGTTGACTTCAGCGGTATTCCGAGACCTTTGCAGCCATACTCTTTTGTCCGTTTCTTGCCTTTAGACTTGGCAAAGCTTCTTTCAGTATGTGCTGGTGTATTATTCTTGGATGAGCTGTTGAATGAGCAGAGACCAAACATGCGTGCAGCTGCGTTTAAGCTGGTCCGCGACTATAAAATCGGCGACTTGGCAATGAGCAGGGAAGCAATGGTTATCGCCGCATCAAACAGTGCTGAATACTCTTCGCTTGTAGAAACAATATCCAAGCCATTACGCGACCGATTCGTCTTCATTCCAGTAGGTGCTCCAAGCTTAGAAGCGTGGGCTGATTGGATGGATCGCCGTTATGGTGCAGAAAATTGGTACAGAAACACGCTAGCATATCTACACTGGAAACCAACAGATTTTCTAACTAACATTGAGGACTTGGGCACTGACAACGGTTGGGAGCCTCCAGCCACTCCGCGAGGTTGGACATATGTGAGCCTCGCCTTTAAACGTGCACCTAAAAAATATTGGCCAGTGATCGCTGCAGGAAAGCTAGGGCAAGTGGGCGAACGCCTCGTAGCTTTCCTAGAAAACAAGGTGCCATCATTTAAAGAGCTGGTAGCCCGCCCATCAGTAATAGCCAACTTCTCAATTGAACAGAAATACCTTGCAGCCATGACAGTTGCTGAAGCAATTAACGTCAACAAAAGAAACATTCGCCCCGCAATAGCTTTTGTAGATTTCATTGCACGCAACGATGACCGAGAAATAATTTCAGCATTATTCGCTTTTCTAGAGCAGAAACGCCGTGCCGAACTTTACGCCGCAGTCAGAAACAACCCAGTAATCTATGAAGCTTTGAAAGCAACCGGACGAGCACTACTCTAAACCCCTTAAAATTTTTGCTTAACAGATGAGACATGTATATCTTTAAAGCAGTAGCTGATGAGAAATTTCAGGAGATCCTAAAGAAAATCACTGAGGAAACTGAGAAGCTAGTAGAAGACTTTGAAAAACTCATGCAATTGAAGAAAGCTGAAAAAACCAAGAGAACTCTTTTGCGGGAGAGTTAATGGACAAAGAGCGGTTCTATCTTTACCTTTCTGTAATGCTTGGAATAGATTCAGCTCTCTCAGTGCTCTTCTTAATTTCGCCAACACTAGCCATCACCCTAATTCTTGCAACTTCAGTTAGTGTTCTGCTTGGCTACTTTCTAGAGTGATTTGGAGGAACATTAATGGCCGATATACAGAAAAAATAGGAGGGAAAAGATATGGGTCTTTATCCGCCGGAGGTTATTGAAAAAATCCGCAAGGATTTACGGGATATAAGAATTTTCTGTGGACGCTACTTTCCCTTCATGGTGATTCCTCTATCTTACATGCGGATTTACGCGGTGAAGGCACTACCAACGGCAGGGGTTTCTCCCACAAACACTATAATGATAAACCCGGAATTCTGGGAAAAATTGAGTATGCCTGAAAAACGTTTCGTAGCGTTACATGAGGGACTGCATGCAATATTTAAGCATCCTATAAGGATGCGTGGTTTCCCTCCGTACGCATTCAACGTTGCAGCCGACGGAAAAATAAATTATGCGATTGAAGACAGTCAGCGAACAAACAATTTAAGTGGAGTAAAAATTCCGCACGGCGTTGTAACCCTTGAAGCAATATCACACGAGACAAAAGTTAAAATGGAACTTCTAACAAAAATGTCCGTTGAAGAAATAACTGAATTGTTACTGAAACACGCTGAAAAAACTTATGGAAGCCAAAATGCAGAAGAGGCTTTTGAAAACTGCTATGGCAGAGGATACGGCTATGGTTTAAGTCCTGAAGAGAAAGAGAAGGGACTACGTGGAGATCTTAATGCCCCCGACAAAATTGAGGGCGACACCATCCAGGAAGGCAACAGAGAACTATATGATTCGGCCAACCCCGACAAGGTTGCTCATGAATGGCGCAAACTTTTGCAGAGAGCCTACTCCTTCGCGAAGAGTGTTGGAAGCGTGCCGGCCGGCTTAGAAAGAATAATACAAGAGGTCTTAGAAGTTCGTCCACCATGGCAAATTTCGATTAGATTTGGATTGCGAAGCCTACTCAAGCAAGATTCCAGTTTCGCCTTCCCAAATAGAAGAAGCGATGATTTACCGGGTCCCTTCGGATATCGTAGGACAATCTGGTGCCTCATCGACACCAGCGGAAGCATAAGCGAAAAAGAATTGGCCATTTTCCTAGGATTAATAAAACATGAAGCTCGTGGAGCCAGCTTGCGAGTTATCGCTTGGGATGCTGACGCATATGAAATTCTTCGAGGAGAAAAACCAGCAGATATAGCCAAGAAAATTGCTCCTAGAATGCGTGGCGGAGGAGGAACAGTTATCGCACCGGTTCTTGAAAAAACCCTAAAACATATGCGACCGGGCGATGGAGTATTAATTCTAAGTGACGGAGACATTGCCGACATTGAAAAAGAAAGAACACGCCTACTTCTAAAACGTGTTGCCACCAAGGCAGGATGCGCCCTATTCGGATACACACATACTCCAGTAAATGCACCCGGCTTCGAAACGATCTTCGTTAAAGTTGAAGGAGGACCCAGCTGAAGCAAATTGAAAAACCCCACAGGACGGGGGGAGGAACAAAGGAGGGAGAAACATGTCTACAGAAGAATACCCAGTGCATCCATCAATTGAAGTGTTGGCTGGCGAAACCATCTTTAAAACGAAAAAATGGTGGATGGCAGTTCTCAAAATCTCCGCTTTCGGACGGGTAAAATATAGAATTTACCTCTGGCTTTTTCAAGATGGCGCTTGGGTAGCCAAACAGAAACTGACAATCGTTGACTCTGCAACTTGGGAAAAAATTAAAGCTGCAGTAGATTTGGTGATGGGAAAATGAGTCAAACAACAATTAAAGAAGAGAATCCTTATGATGGTTGCTCCAATCAAGAGTTACTTGAACTTCTTAGGGATGCGTTAACTTGGGTAAAAACGCTTGACCCAAGCATCCTCGCCCTTTTAATCTCTCCGGAAGAGGCAGAGAGACTTGACGTTGCAAGAAAAGCCGCGGAAGTTCTTTGGTCACGCGAGCAGCAAAAAATTGAAGCATTTTCAGACTTGGAGTTTAAATATGTTGAGAAGATAGGTGATACTTACTATGTTATTTCAATTGATTGTGGTGCTACGGAGGCAACAGACATTGCCCAAGTCAGGTTGGAACGTTACTCGCGATTTGAAGACATTGAAAACGGTTGGGGTGATTTAATCGGAATTTACGAAAGCATTGATGAAGCAGTAATGATCCTTCAAGAATTTAAAAAGGAGGCGGAAACATGATGTCATCTAAACATGAAAAAATGAGAGTTATAGCAAGTCCAGACGGCACATTTTATTATGACCGAAGCACAGGCATAGCAATAATTGACGATTCAACAGTTACTAAAGAATGGATCAAACCTTTCTACGCTCAAGTAGCTATAACTTCAAAATGCAACATGCAACCACCATGCCCTTGGTGTTATGCAAATGCGGGAAACCACGGCATCCATTACCCCCTAGACGAATTAATTGAAATAGTGAAGGTTCTAGATAAATGGGGGCTCTTCGGAGTTTCATATTCTGGAGGAGAACCGTTTACCTATCCGAAACTCACTGAACTTGTTCGTTGGACACGGGAAGAAACAGGATTGGATGTTTCGTTGACGACCAATGGCTTCGCCACCAAGAAACAAATTGATGATGTTGAAGACTACCTTGGAGAAATTCGAATGTCACTATATTACCCTCACCAGTTAACTTTGCTGTCTTCTTTCATGAATCGAAAATTTGACTTTGGAGTGAACTTGCTGCTTCTCAAAAACAGGGCAAAATATCTAATACTTCTCCTTTTAAAGGCGTATTCCCTAGGCGTACGCGATTTTCTGATAAACGAGTTTGTGCCTGTTGGTCGAGGCAAAAAAGCAGATTTAACTCCAACTCCAAGGGATTACTCTTTACTTGCAAGGTTTCTCTGTTCGCTAGCACCCGCAGATACACAAATTAAAGTAAACACGAAGCTTTTAACGTTGCTTCAAAAACACAATCCAAACCGCAAAACGGAAATTCGTGGAATCCCATTTAACGACCGTAAGTTAGGCAGAATAATAGCAATAACGGTAAACCGGGAAGTTAAGCTTTCCAGCCTATCCGAAAAGGGATTACGTTTCCGAAAACCAGTTGAGATTCCCCATCTTTATAAACAACTTGTGGAGGCTGAGAAAAATGAATAAGGAAAGAGTAATTTTAAACGGTTTCCTTATAGATGTTGAAGTTCCCAGCGAGGAAAGAATGGCTATCCGCGTTGACATAACCCACACCCCCACTCATTTAACATGGGTCAGCGAAGTTCAGGATCTTCTGGCAACAATTGATCAGGAGTACCGTGAAAGATACAGCAAACGGAAAAGCGGTCGAGGACGTAGCGTCCGAGTTAGATACACAAAAACAGCTGAAGGAACCCAAATGAAAATTGCAGAATTCCATCCGTATCCATCGTTTTTCATAAACAAACTTAAAGAACTTAGAAAGCAAATCTATGAGCTTCTGAACACCTACTGCCTAATCCTTTCAGAGCAACGTGTTGGACGCATGATTCGAAAAGTCTATTTCTTGCCTATGTCCCTTGTGCCACAGTTAATGAATGAAATCGACCAGAGAAACAAAAAATTAGCTGAACTAAACCAACTCATCCAAGAATATGAGCAAACCGATTTCTTCATGGAAGTCCACCGTCTTCTAAAGAAGATTGGAGTTGAAAGAACGATTCACGTTGAGATTCCTCCAGTAAGAGTTGCCCCGGTTCCACTAAGTCTTTCTCGAAGATTCTTTGAGGAATACCTTGAAGAAGAAGCAAAGAAGGCGCTGAAGGAAATAGACGAAAAGAAAAAACACGGTTTGGAACTTTTACACCAAGAGCTTGAACGTCGACGAAAAGAAATGATTGAAGCCATAAACCAAAACCTCAAACAGAAATTCGTCGAATTTGTTCAAGCGGCCGAGCAGGCGGTAGCACAATTTCTGGCGTCAGGCAAATCCAGAAAGAGAATATCGAAAAAATTTGAAAAGCTAGTCCAATTAGCCGAGAATGTTGGGGCAAAGGAACCTTTTAATGCATTGCAAGAGGTCTTTGTTGCCTTGGAAAACCGAGATGTTGAAGCGGTAGCATCCGCCGTTGAAAACCTTACAAACAGTCTAAATGTACCAGTAACCGACGATCCAGTGGAAAACCTTAAAGCAGTCTCGAATGTTCTCAAAAAGAAGTCCTTGTTGCTGTTAACAATCGACTGAAAAGGAGGGAAAATCTTGCCCTACATTAGACAGGAATATCGTCCTCCGATAGATGCTTTGATTCGAACCGCTTTAACCGAGCTTCTCGTTAAAGGAGTGGTCAGTGAGGAAACAAAGAAGACTATCGGCAACTTCTTCGCTAAAAAAGAAGAAACACAGGTAGATGGGCAACTCAATTATTTCATAACCAAAACACTTAAAGAGCTTAACCTCCACAAACAACCTCCAGATGCCGTTGTCATAGAAAGCGATGCACTAGCGGACTTGATACTTTCAATCATCCACCAAGTTTACCAACCCAAATATTATAATTACAATAGAGCCGTCGGCGTCCTCACTTGCGCCCAACTGGAATTTCAAAGGCGATATGGAAAAACCTTCTGTGACACCCTACTGCAAAGGATCACAGCGACATTCTACAACAATACAGTAGGCCCCTACGAGAACACAAAAATCCAAGAAAACGGAGACGTCTAAACAAAATAGATGCAAAATACAAAAGGTGAAAAAATGAGTATTAAAGAATGCTTCAAGGAAAAAATTCAAGGAATCAAAAAATTCCAAGGCATCATATGGTTAAGCACAATCTTTGCTTTTCTCGGGCTTTCAATAACAGGTCACATAACCGGAATCCCATTTTACTTTAAAGCAGCAAATTTGATAGCAGTCCTCTATTGGATATATGCACTGGCAATATCTGAAACAGGTATTGAAAGGCAGAGACGCTTCATTTGCCTTCTAATTTTCCTCTTCTTTCTTTTCTGGATTTAAAGGCAACTAAACCAAAAGCACAGCGAAGGAGCTTGAAATGGGACAAGTAACTGTTCTGGTTATTCCATGGATGAAAAACGGAAACTTCACATTACATGTCTACCAAGTAAAGAAAAGAAGGAGAAGTGGCAACTCGGAATTTTCAGAGGCTTTCTTCGTGGGCCCTCTAACTTTTATGTCAGTTAAACAGGAAGGAGTTCTCCGTTTTTCAACACATAACAGTCAGCGGTTGGCAATAGCCCTGTTAGACAAATACGCTGAAGAAAAAAGATTAACAACGTTTAAACCAACCTCCAAAGGAATAACTCTACGTCTCGGCTGCCTACTTAAAATCCCGAAGAAACTCCTTAAAACTCTAAAGCACATTGAATCTTACCAGTATGCAATTGCCAGAAAAAACTTAGAAGTTGATCAACTGTTAAAAAAGCCGGAAATACAGAAAATAACTGACTTTCTATCAGTAGAAAAATTAATTAAGGGATAAGGAGGGAAAAACATGAGCTTCAAAGAAGTTTCCGAGTCTTTAAATCGGTTAGTGAAAACCGTTGGAGAAATTTACCGTGGCTACCATCAATTCACCATGGTTAAAACAATTTTTTGTGGGCTTCTTATAGGAGAACCCGTTCTGTTAATTGGCTCTCACGGTAGCATGAAAACTTCAATGGCAAGCTTCATCGGAAAACTCTTTGATAAACCCATCGTAACCGTGAAGGGGCAAGCTAAAAACCGAACGCAACTAGAAAAGTTCTTTGAGGATATCGGCGGAAAAATAGGTTTGCCTCCCGAAAGAATAATGCGTAATCTAGTGGACGGGATCTCCTGTGAATACGAGCAGATCGGCGAAACAGTTGAGGTAACTCTTGAAATAAACATTATAAAGCATCCGAAAGCAAAAATGTTGGGAGAGCCAAAAAGGAAACCCCTTGAAGTATTTTCAATGCAAGTCACGGATCAAATGGATCCAGAAGATGTCCTTGGATATGGTCTAGACCACCCGGCAATCCTCGGGAAAAAACCGCCGCATGTAATCAAAAAGGGTAAAATTGCGGGGGCAGATTATGTTGTTCTAGATGAGATCTTTGCAGCTCCAAGGTTTCTTTCCAAACTGCATCACGCATTAAATGAAAAGAAAATTGACACTACCGTCGGGGCTGTGGACGCTAAACCGTTAACCTGGGTTCTATGCACCAATCCATTCAACAGCTACTATGCAACAAACCTTGCAGTTACAAACGTGGCGACTTTAGACAGGTACGCCTTAAGCGCTAGAAGTTTGCCTCCAAGCATTCAAGAAATTCTGGTAATGGTTAAAAAATGGCGAAAACTGAAACTGCAACAACGCGTTCCAGTAGAAATAATCTATGCAGGAAGAAAACTCCTAGAAACAATCAAGATCCCTGACGAGTATATGATCTTCTGCCTCGGTTTAATTGCTCATTTAAGCAAATGCTACTTTGCAACATCAACCTCCCAAAGAAGCGAAGTGGCAAAGGATCCATTTGAAACTGAAAAGGATTGTTCATTATGCATCTTCAACACTTACCCCTGCGGAATAGCTAATGTTGGCAAAGTGAGAAGCATTATTAGACTGCAGCAGACAATGAAGGCACACGCCCTCTTGAATATGCGGCAGGAAGTTCAGGAAGAAGACTTATCCTTTGCACTTCTCAGCGTTTTGCCTCACAGGCTATCCTGGAATTCCGAGGCGTTTTTAGCAAAGCATGGCGACATCTTCACAGCTACAAAAGCTCTAATCCAAAAATATGCAGAATATTTTGTTGACCTTTATCCCCAAATAAAGTCGGTGGAACAATTAATTACTAGAAGGGACCCTGCATTAGCATTGGAGCTGAAACGGAAATACTTTGATCAGCCAATTGTCCGCTCAATTCTTGACGAACTCACGGACATGCTGAAAGAGTCAGCGTTGAAGAGGGGAGCTAAAAAGCAGCTGGAGCTTCTGGAGCCAAAGCTGGCAATAAGTAAAGCAATAAAGTTAATCCGCGAAGGAGAATAAAAACCGGGAGGGAGAGAAAAAGAATGTGGACCTATACCTCTTACATCTTATTCAAACTTTTCGAAAAGAAAACTGAAACGCGGCAATTGACTTTCGAAGAGGTTGCCGATTTCGTATTCAAAGTTTTATGGCGTAAAGAGAAATTAGCTTTCCACGAAGACCGCAACGATTTGCTGGGAGACCTTCAATATCTTGAGAAAATGGGCATCATAACGCTTCAGAAAACTGATGGAAAAACAATTATACAGATTAAAGATAAAAAACGTTTGGAGGAAGCTGTGGAGATCGTTGAAAATGCTGGCACTTTAACAGGAGTCAAATTGCTTGACACTTATGTTGAACGCATAAATCGAGCAATAGAACAGTTAGTAAAATAACACACTTTCATAACATTGAATTTCCTTAAATACACTTCAATTTAATGAAACACTACATTTCCTAGTGACCGTTGGTGATCAAAATGCCTACAACAAAATTGCACCAGACATTCAAAAACCTTTTAATCTCTCTTCTTCCAGCTCCTCCACCCCTAAAAATAAGGGAGGAACCAATCGAAACCTTTGCGATTGACCTGAAACAAATGGTGGTTAAGGCCCCAAAATACTGGCGCAAAATGAAGCATCTTCCAGAACTATTAACCCACGAAATTAAACACGGAAGTAATGATGGGCTTCCATATACTTGGAACCAAGCACTACGTTACGAAGCATATGTAATGGCACATTCAAGAAAACCGCTTGAAGTAGTCAAATGGGTTCTCAACGCCGTCTACGATGCTGTTGTGGACTTACGCGTTCAAATGGCTGGGCTGGATGCTAAAGGTATGTGTGAAGAATGGTTGCAGAAATTTCCGGTGACAAAAAGAAATGAAGGAACAATTTACCATTTGCTACAAATCATTTATAAAGACTTGTTTGGAATATCTTTACCTCCATCCGATTTTGAAAGGCAAGTTAAAAGAAAAAGAGAGTATTATTGGCTAATGGATTTAATCCGCAAAATGGCTGAAGAAGGAGGAACAATAGAAAGGGTTTCTAATGCAGCTTTAATAATGTTGCGTTTAGCAAGAGTCACTAAACTCCCGTCCTTAGACGTGTCATTCTCCCGTTCATCCAAGGAGGTTCAAGCAGAGGCGGTGGAGGCAGGATTAAACGCGGGGTTGAGAGGTTCAACACTTGCAGAGTTTGCTGGGGTTCCAGAGGAAGAACTAGAAAAAACAATTCAAGAAGTAGCCGATGAAAAAGTAAAGACGGCGTTATGGGAAAACATTCTGGGCTTCAAAGACCTTTTCGCTGGAAGAACCTCCACAAGCATTCGCGAACGCATCTCAAGAAAATGGCGACCATACTCTAGGAAAGTTCTGCCTGAAAGTGTTGTGAAAAACCCGGATGACCCACGGAAATGGCGTGAGCCAGAGCTTAAAGAAGTTCTCCAAGTTGAACAGCCTGGTGAGAAGGGGGGTTTTTCCAAGGTAATACTGCTTATAGACCATTCAGGTAGCACAATGGACCCATACAAAAACCAAACTGTTTTAGGATACATTAAAAGTGCAGCGTATGGCTTAATTGCTTACGCTAAAAAGAGAAAGATTCCCTTAGTCACAGTGGCTTTCTCAGGATACGCTGAGATACTTGCAAACGAAAAGAACACTTATGTTGAGCACGGAAAGCAAATTTTTAAGCTGCGTCCTGCAGGAGCCACAAACCTGTATCGGGCATGCCAAATTTTGAAGAGAGTGCATCCGGAACAATCTTTAATTGCATTAATAACTGATGGACTTGTAAACCCGGAAGATATACAGCATCTTCTTGATTACACTAAAGCAAACAAAGTGGTTATTGCAGTAACCGACTCTAGCAGACAGGGAGTTAAAACCGTCCAAACAGCATCTGAAAAAGCAGACCTCTTTCTAATATGCCCCGACGAGTTGGGAAGAGTTCTCGTGAAATATCTAGACAAAACATATGCTCCGTTAGAAGGCAAAGGACAAGTTCAAATTAGCAAAGACAGTTCAAACCTTAAAGAGACCAGTTTTTCCCCAAAAATTTAATTAGGAAAAATTGGAGAGGTGAATTTAATATGAAAAAAGAAAATGTTCGCAGGGAAATAGCAGAAATAATCCTTTGGGAGGTGATCCGTACAACACAACGACGATAAAGTGTACAAAATTGGAGCCCCTTCCATAAGGGACGCCTTCCATAAGGGACGGTCCTCATTCATAAAAGGGGGGAGGTAAAACGAAAGAGAAAAAGAATAAAGAAAATAAGGAAGAGCAACCAATGAAGTTGCCGAAGCTTAAATTTGAGGAGATGCGTAACTTCGCCATTAAAAGCGGTCAACTTGTTGAAGGAGTCAAAATACCTGAACCTTCAGTGCATCCTCACACGGTTCCAATGAGGCTTCTACAGTTAAGAAAAGGGCGAAAAAGAAAAATGAGGGTATCCATAACCGCTGCCATCAGCGACCTCCATATTGGCCACGAAGATTTTCTGCCATGCACGCTGTTCTCGACAATAGACAACCTAGTTAAAGTTATACGCCAAATCAAAAAATACTGTTCAATTGTCCAGTTCAACTTTGTGTTGGTAGGAGACATCGTTTCAGGAGCCAGAGTGTACAAGGACCAGTACATCGACAACATCATCAACAAGGAGCACTTCCAAGTATCTGCTGCCGTTCAGGTAATCAGAGGCATATTAAACCGTCTTGACTCAATAAGGAAAGTAGATGAAGTGATACATCTCAAAGGCACCCACGAAAAAGAAGGAAACAACTATACCCTTTTGATAGCCAAACTGCTGGGTCCAAGACACTTCTACCATGGGCGCTATCACATTTTAAACATTGCAGAGCCTCTCGGAACATATAATGTCTGCTTCTTCCACGGCTTCGGGCGCAGCGACTACTACGCGGCCACACTAGCAGAAATAAGAGAGATGCAAAGATTCTACATGCAGAAAATTACCTATCACAAAATACGGATCCATGAATTCTGCAAGGGCCACTCGCACTGGCTATGGCTAGGCGGCGTAGACCCAGCCAACTGCTTCTACTGGAGCGTGCTTGGCGGCTTCCAGAGATGGAAGAAAACAATGTCTCAACGTCGCCCGGGAATGATCCTATATGTCTATCTCTCAGGAAATCCAGGAACCCTCTGGAGAATCCCAATAGAACCCGACCCCGACGTCTACTTGGCTGAAATTGAGAACAGGAAACTAGAATTCAGCAACCACGGATTCTATGAAAGCATCCTTTCAGGATACTTCGCCGAAGAAGCAACAAAAGAAGAGAACTACCTGCGCTCTCTCCGAGAATTCCAAAAGCGTTACCTACTCTAACCCCCCTCCCTTTTTTAGAAGGGGGTGAAAACAGTGGCATCGAAACCGCAAAGAGTTTATGTGGCCTACCGTTATAATGACCGTGATGCCGGGCAAGTGCTAGGAAACATCGGTGTCGCTCATAAGGTGGCATTCAAATTAATCGAGCAGGGATGCTACCCATTCATTCCTCACAGCGACTGTTTGCTGGCAATACTCTTTGGAAAAAAGATTCCGCTGGAGTTTTACTATCGAAATTCCATTGAATGGCTTCTTCAATGCGACACGATCTGTGTGGTTTGCGATGGGAAACCTCTCTCTCCAGGAGTTCTTCGAGAAATGAAAGTGGCTAAAAAGAGCAATCTTAGATTTATGATGGCTTTCGTCAATTTGGAAACGGGGGAAGTTTTCTTAAGTGACGTTTTTAGTGACCAATGTTTCAACTGTGCGGGGGCGAAAGAAAACTGCCCCTTCAATAAAAAGTTTCGGAGGAAAAACCAGTGAAAGCCGCGGAGCTTTCCGATTACTTCTGGGCAAGGAGACCTAGAAAGTTAAATGAAAGAGATGAAGTTGCTGTTGACGGCGATACGGTTTACTACTATGTTTGGGGAAACCCCATTGCCATACTGAAAGGGCAAAAGCTTATCGTTGATGATTGTGGATGGAAAACTTGGCTTACCAAAACACGTTTAAACAACATTCTTTATAGGCTCGGCATGTCCATTTATTCTGATCGAGGTCAATGGTTCCTCAACTACGATGACAAAGACCTTGTGTGGATGGGCAGACATCAAATAGATTTCTCCACTAGACCATTCAAAATTGACCCCTACAAACTGAGGGCTAGAAACGAGAAAGTATCTCAAAAACTGAAACTGTTTTATGAAAACGTGAAGAGAACCCTCCGCAGAAAAGTGTTTCCATTCAAAACTTTGACTGGAGAGGGAGTGGTGTGCCTTAGAAGTTACGGCGACCGCCGTTTTTCAAGGACCTTTCTTCTGCTTCTTATTCAAGAGCCTATGGTGGAGGCACATATGGGGGTAATAAATCTTTGCCAGGCATATCGGGCGGTAACCACAGGGAAATTCGCGGCGTTCTTCAAAAACAAGTCGTATGATATTGACCCTGAAGAAATTCCAGAAGTCCTAGAAAGATGGGAAATAGATTTCTCTCGGTTGCCCTCTAAAATCGTTGATATGCTTGCTATCCATAAACTCGTTGGATGATTTTGGAGGTGAAACTTGTTGAGTGGCGAAGAAGAACTTGTGGCTTTCCTAGATGAAATATTGACTCCTTATGTGGCTGCGTTGGCAAGAGTCGCTGTTGGAGAGATAATCAACACTGATGAGGTTACCTTCAACGCGATAGTGGAGGTTATATGCGCCAAACTTGAAATAACAGTAAGGGAGGCCGTGCGGCAGATAAACAGGGACTTACGGGCGAAGCGTTATGCTAATGTCCGCAGACTTGTTCGTGAACACCCAAGAATTGCAAAGCGAGCTGCAGAATATGTTTCCAAGAAGCTTAAGCATAAATTGAGACAGATAATCAAGGAGGAACTGATGAAACTCGCTGAAGAAAGTGAAGCGAAAAATGTACGACCCAAAACTTCTCGAAGAAACTGTAACGCGGCTTAAAAGCGGAATTTACCCCTATTTTCAAGAGCGTTCTGGATGGCGGATTTGGCCTCCGTCAACCGCAGAATTCTTGAGGAAATATGAACCAATTCATCTAATTTCAATTTCGATGACGGATTATACTGTTGATGGAAAAACTTTTTCCACTTCTGCCTCGTTCAGCGAGAAAATTGAAACTGCTGAAATGGCTGTTAAAAAAATCTTCGCACCAATATCAAAGCCTATTTTTAACAGAAAAACCAAGGGGCTTGCTTTATCCACCATACAGAGGCTTAGAGCAAGCCGAAAGCCATTTTATTCCATCCGCCTTGAAGAGGGTTTCCACGCGAAGGAAACACAACATACAATATGCATACTAGAACTTCACGAGAGAGTAAGCAATCAAGAAGCACATCACTATTTGATATGTGCCTCCAAACCACTTGCAAGGTTTGCAGTGTTATTCACAGCTCAAAGCCCATGGTCAGAGGGTTATCTTTTAACCTATAAACCGCAAATCAACTCGGACAAATGTCTCCTTGCCTTTGTAGAGGATGATAAAGGCTTTAAGGTTGCACCAGGCGTTTTTACTGTATCCTTAAAATTCTTTAATGAGCCAAACGCACAGAATGCCCGATACTTTGGAGATTTGCTACTTTTGACACAGAATAAAAAACATTGGAAAGTAACAAGTAAGATTCAAGTGCCACACAACCTGACTGGATTAAGCTGGCCACTAATCAGAAAAGTGTTACCTAAAATGGTAGGATATCGGGCGTTAGCCAATACTGCCGCCATCCAGCTTTTGATAGCTCAAAACCCACTCGAAGAGGCTTTTTGGAGAATTATCGGAGAGGCTGAGACCATAACGCCTAAAACCTTTGCAGAATATGAACTTCTCCAAAATAGATAGGTTGTTTCCCTTAAAAATGAAAAGGAAGGTGAACTTTAAAGATGAAAATTCTTGAAAAGAAAAAATGTGAAGGAGCAGCATGTCAATACTTCTATTGTATAAAAAATTATTTGCAACGCAACGGAGACGAATTTCTATGTTCACTCACTAATGAGCCCTGCACAACAAACTGCATTTTCGCTGCCTGTCTCAAAAACAAACTTCTACCAAACCTTTCATGTGCCGATAAAATCCGCCGAGTGAAAATACCGAAAAAAACCGATACGCAAATGCGTGTTGTCCTTCCAAGGAAGCTTCAAAACAAGCTTCGGCTGAAACAGCGTAGATGGCGCCGGGAGCTAACGGGTCGCCCAATCAGATAGCAACCCACTATAAAACTTTAAAGGGGGTTTTAGCCCTTGAAAGTTAAAGTTAAAAAGATCTTGTTAGCGTTAACCCCTCTAGGAGGAGCGCTACGCCTAGAAAGCGAGGAATACTTTCTCGAGTTGTACACGGTTGACCCAGGAATAATTCTTTCCTTAGACACAGTTTTGAACCAGAGACAAGCTGGCGAACGTTTGCCGTTACCATTCATCCTAAGAAAGCTCATCCCTGCTGGAAAAGTCAAAGAAGTGTATATTAACAAGCTGGACACAAGCACTGGAGCATATAGTGCAGAAATGAAACTGGAAAACAAAACAATAACGGTTATTCCCTCGGCGGGAATTTTAATCGCAAAAATTGTTGGGGTTCCAATATACTTCAACACTAAACTAGCGAAACCACTGGCAACCATGGCGGGATAAAATTGGAAAGAAAAGGTTTATCTGTTGCCGTGGAGGACCTAGAAAAGATTTCAAAGAACAACCCAGCATTATGTCTGCATCCTCTCCGTGCTTTAAAAAAGTGCCATAAATGTAAGCGATTTTACAATTGCAAAAATCCACAAATAACTGAGAAAACCAAAAAATTATTGGAAGAAAAAAGAAGGACTTTAAAGAAACTGCAAGCAATTGACAGGGAACTGCAAAACCAATAATTCCCTTTCCTTTTTTTAGGAGGGAAAAAAGTGTCAGAATTCTTCGTTCGCAACGCTCTCCGCGGATTGCTAATGCAAAAGTTTCAGAGGCAAAATTTGGATTTATCCCTTTCAAAACTGGCATTTGATGACTTAACTAGCTTTCTGGAGCGAGTATATGGACCCAACTGGACGGACAAAATTCTAGATGCATTAATGGACCCGGAAAACTTCTCAAACTCTTTTGATGCATGGTTCCAAATGTGGCTAAACAACTGGAGAACCAGGGTGCAATTTACAACAAAACCGAGAAAACCAAGAAAAAATTCCCCTTGGCTTTCTAAAAAGTTATCACCAACCTTGAAACGACAGTTAGTCAACTATGCAAAAGATGCACTAATTCAAAGGAGCGAATTTGTCGCCCTCGATCTCGTAGCTGAAGAAATAGTTCAAACTGCGATTCGAAACTTATCAAGAAAACGAAGAAAATACAGTAAAGAAACGGAGTTAATTCTTTCCCTTTTGCATGAGATACATCTGGCGGTGGAGCAGCTGCTACGTCCAGGCAACAAGTTCATTAAAGTGAACGTCAGAAACTTCCTTCAGCAACCCCTTTCCCCCTAACTTTTTTGGAGGGAAAAATAAATGGATGAAGAACAAGAAATAGAACTTGAAGAGGAAATAAATGAGTGGATCACTTCTATTGATACTGGGGGGTATATGCCTTCAGTAAGCATCGATTTTAAAAGAAAAAGGTTTACAATTCAATTATGTTTAAAATTGGGTGATGGTTGTGATATGCCTTATTCAGATTTACCTATTGACAAAAGTATTGTTAAAGGTCTTGAACGGCATAAATGGAAGGTAGAGTTAGACGGTTCATTAATTTATCCCCGATTTATGATATGTGCCCGTTGCGGGGTTGTTCCATCTTCAAGTTGTTCAAGTAATGAAGAAGGGGAATATTATCATTCCTGCGGAAGCCCTGTTATCGATTATCTGCGGGGGGCAAAATGGATTTACGCTTACAAGACAATTTCTTTCTCGAATCCGCAGGAAATAAAAGAAGAAATACAAAAAGCAATAGATAAGTTGTTTGAAGTGCGCCAAGAACTTAAAATCGTTCTTGAGGCTCCGGCGAAGGCAAGCTTGGAGGTGCTTCCAATCCTTTTAAATGAGGATGCCCTATTGCTCTCTTGGCTGCTTCGAGAATGCGGCCCCCCTCAAAAGAAAAACTTCGCGAACAAAACTTTATTCTACTGGCACTACTATGGAGAACCAATTTACAATGAGGAAACAAAAAAGATACATGTTGTCGACCAGCTTCTTTCCCCCTCAAAACTTTGGAGGATAACTGTTATCGAGTAGGGGGGTGCAAATATGCGTTTTTTAATAGTCAGTGATCTACATGAAATCAAAATTGAAGACCTTGTTCCTCCACCAATTATTAAAAGCGTCGATTACATAATCTCGGCGGGGGACTATTTGCATTATCCCTTCCCAAAGCCCGCAATTGGAGTCTACGGAAATCATGACAGCCTCGAAGAAGTATTTCAAAGAAAATCTTTAATTAACTGCCACATGCAAATTGTTAAAGTTGCCAACTTAACTTTTTTAGGAATCCAAGGTGTTTTTTCGCCACACCCACGAAAATGGTACCATAACTCAGAGCAAGAAGTTAAAAGGTTCCTAATAAAACAACCGAAAGTAAACTTTTTCATAACTCATGAGAGGGCTAGCGGGATCTTTGACCGGTTAAACTCTGGAAAACCCTTTTTCACGGAGTACATTCTCAAAAGACAGCCAGACTATTACATTTCAGGTCATGTGTGCGCTGATGGAGATTTACTTAAAAAGGGAAGCACTCTCTGTCTGAACCCGCATCCATGCAATAAAAAACGCTTTATTCTCTTAGATAGTGAAACTGAAAAGATTGCAGTAGTTGATCGCCCTATTTTACCGCTTCCTTCAAAACCGGAAAGGAGGAGAATAAAATGAATATTTGCTTAAAATGTTATTATTATAGTCGAACTAGGTATGGACCAATATGCAACAAAACGGGAGAATATAATCCTGTTAAGGAGTCCTGTCCACATTTCATTTCAGCTGAGGAAAAAGAAAAGCAGATGGCGGCAGAACGAAAAGCAACAAGTTTGATTCTAACGATGGTTGAAAAGTTGGCGTCAGTCGACCTCAAAAAACTTGAAAAAATCGAAGATACAGAACTTAAAGAGCAGTTGTTTGAAATTTGCCTGTTAGCTAAACAAATTAGAAGAACCTTGGAGGGATGAACCGATGGAATACCAAATATTCCTAGACTACATAAACCACATTGCTGAAAGGATAAAGGAGCTTATTAAGGAAAAAAGTATGTTTCATGTTTACTCTCACTTGGACGCTGATGGTCTCGCAGCCGCAGGCATAATAGCCAAAGCATTACATCGCGAGGATGTCTCTTTCCGAGTTAGAATTCTACCATGGATCGACGAGGAAATATTAAGCGAGTGTGCTAGAGAATCAGCTGAAGTAGTGATATTCTCCGATTTGGGAAGCGGATACCTAGATTTAATAAACAAGGCATTCCCAAAGAAACCAGTAATTATCCTTGATCATCATCCTCCAGTTGGCAAAGCTGCAGAAAACATTATTCATATAAACCCAGTAATTTTCGGGTTGGATGGAACTGTAGGAATAAGCGGGGCTGGAGTGGCTTACTTAACCATGAAAGCAATAAACCCTGAAAACATAGATTCTTCTCCAATTGCAGTTGTCGGTGCTCTCGGCGACTTACAGGACAGCTTCGAGCATCGCCGGTTAGGTGGGTTAAACGAACTCATCGTTTCAGATGCCAAACGAGCAGGACTTTTAGAGTCGCATCAAGATTTAATTTTTTACGGACATGAAACGAGACCAATACATAAAGCGATGGCTTATACAATGACTCCAATGCTGCCGGGTTTATCTGGAAGCGAAGGAAACTGCTACGCCTTTTTGCTAAGTATAGGAATTAACCCGAAAACTCCAGATGGCTCTTGGCGAGCACTAAAAGATTTAACCGTTGAAGAAAAGAGAAAGCTGGCTTCAAGCCTCGCAGAATACCTAATTGCAAAACGTAAAACCAAGAGGATTCCGGAACTAATAGGTGAAGTATACACTTTAATCAGAGAACCTAAGAACACTCCGCTCCGTGACGGCCGAGAGTTCGCAACATTATTGAATGCAACTGGAAGAATGAAACGGCAGGGACTAGGCGTAGCGTTATGTATGGGGGCAAGAGGAATCTACTTGGATGAAGCTCAAAGGCTCCTCGAAGAATATCGCTCTACAATTGGACAGTATTTAAACTGGGCTGTTACTACTCCTGGAGCATTAGAAGAAATGGAGAATGTTTATGTGTTGCACGGAAAAGAAACGATAAACGATAAAATGATAAGTGTCGTTGCTTCAGTTCTTGTTTCAGCACTTCCAAACCCGCAGAAACCCCTCCTCGCTTACGCATATGTCTTAGACCGGAACCTCGCGAAGTTCTCGTTGAGAACAACAAGTGAGGTAGTTGAGAGAGGAGTACACCTCGGAGATATTGCTAGAGAATTAACTGAGCCGCTTGGAGGAAGCGGGGGTGGACACAATATCGCTGCAGGTGCAGAAGTTCCAATAGAAAAGGTCCCCAAGTTCCTACAGGCATTTAACCAAAAGGTAAAAGGAGTTCTGCAGGGGGAGAGATAAAATGCTCGAGTCACTTCTAGTTGAAGAAAATTATTTACGCCAGTTTATTGAGGAAGCAATACCTGAACTGAAAAACGATGAAGTGCTGATAATCCTTCTGGCAGCTAGAAAAAAGTACTTCAGTAAACTGACACGTAGCCAGGAAGTGGTTGCCAGAAGCATACTTCGCCGAAATGATGCACAATATATAATTGGCAAAATCAAAAGGTTGGCTGTGAGCGGGTGCTTCTTCGACCAAGATAAACCCATTCCCCCGAAAGCCTTAGTGGCATATATTGACCTAAACCCGAAAAGCACAATAAAAGCGTTTAACCACTTTGCCCGGGAGGTTCTTTCACAATTATACATTGCAACAACCGGAAACATTAATTACAACTACTTTAAAAAACTGGATGTAAAACTTTTCAGTGCAATACATAAAAGCAACACATCCGATCATCCCTACTGGTGTATAGATATTGACCAGAAGAACCTCGCTGTGCTACAGGGTATCATCACTTTCATCAACCCTGAGAATGTCGTTTGGGTAAGTGAAACTCGAAACGGTTACCATGTGATTGTCAGACGCAACGCCGAGACTGGAGAAAAACTGTTTAGATATGGTTTGCCTTCAAAGCTTAAAGAGAACGTTGAATTAAAAAAGGAGGCTTTAACCCCTATTCCAGGCACACTTCAAGGAGGCTTTCTAGTTAAACCAGTAAACTGGAGGGAGCTCAAATGAAAGTGAAAACCCTCAGAGTTAAAGTTCTCACATCTCCTCGAGGAGAAGTTATAATTCGACTGCAAGGTGAGAAGAAGTACCTTGACCTCTTCCAGCCGGCACCAGACTCATTATCCGGAATTCTATCTCTTCAAAGACCTACATTGCCGGACTCACGTTTAGACCTGCCGAAAATAATAAAAACGCTGATTCCACAAGGCATAATAAAAGAAGTTTTCATCCGTAAACAAAAAGGCAACCGGTTAATTGGAGAAATTGTCACTGCCAAACAACGATTAACAATTCTTCCCTCAGCAGGGGTTTTTCTAGCGATGCTTTTCAATTCGCCTATTTACTTCGAGGAAAGCTTAGGGAAAGAAGATCGCGGTCGATTTATGGTGGCGTAAAATGAAGGTGAATTTTCGTCCAAGTAGCCACTCTGAAGACTACACGATCCTCGGAGTATTTCCAGACAAAAAAATCGCACGATTAGCGTATAATGCCGTTCGACGATTACTAAGAGACATTCGAAATGGAAAAACAGATTTTCCCCGCGACTGGAGCCTTGATGAGGCGACAGTAAGGCTTCGAGGAAACAGAGTTCTATTTTCAGTTTACACGGCAGGATACATTGAAACAATCAGGGCTCTTCTAGAAAAATACGAACCGGAAATACTTGAGGAATACACTAACTATCAAGAATTAGAAATTCGTCTAACTCTCCCTAGCCAAGTTTCAATAAAAACAGCCCCACTCATATTACCTAAAGAACAATTGGCCCTTTTCAGACAATTACTGAAAATCTGCAAAGTAACCACAAAACGGGAAAAGAAACAAACAATTTTCATCTTCAGATATTTCGGAGAAGAGATATACACTTCCGAGGGGGTAATCACTATTGGGAGCGAAGAATACCCAGTTGACCAATGGGATAACTGGGAAATCTACCTCCTCTAAAAAAGTCGAGTTAGCAGTTTTCTTGGAACATAAATGCCGTCTACTAAAAGTGCAATACCGCAACGGATACTTAATTGAAGAGCTCATCTTTAGAGGCGACCCCGCAAGGCTCTTAGTGTATACCCTACTGTTTAGCCAGAAAAAAATTTACTACAAACCAGGCGTAGGCATCGTCATAACCGTTTCACCTAAGGTTTATCGTTTGCTTCAAAAAATATCAGACCTTCGAGTAACTTGGAACATATTCCTCGGGTCTCCCCAAATGGTTTCTTTCCCCTCAATCGCCAAAATTGAAGGTGCCCTGAGTTTACTGGAGTTACTGGAGCTTGTGGGAAAAAGAGTCTAGAAAAGGAGGGAAAAACATGAGTAAAAAGGAGTTAAAGAATATCGGCTGTTGCGAGTTAATCAGCGAAATGAAAGAAATTGTTGAGGAGCTCTTCACGAGACCACTAGACGAATTCGACCTGATAGATTTGCATCGCCTAATAATCATATTGGAAAAAAACGCGAAAATAATTAACCGCCTCTTCAGGAAGGTGCCTCATCATTGCGAGCTTTGCAACAGTTAACTTCCAAACCGAAAATATTGCAAGAATTTGAAAATTTCCTTATACAGAAGGACTACTACGACAAAGATGCATTAGAAATTCTTCTCTACACTCCTTGGAAGGCTGCTTATCCTGAAGAGTTCTGTGGCGACGATCTTCTGGTAGATATTCAAAATTTCCTATATGCAATCGGTGATTTTATCCAAGAAAAAGTTTTCAGCGATGTAGACAGCCAAACTCTAACAGTTTACGTGGTGACTGAAGCTAGTTATGAAATGGAGTCAATAATAGCTATTGTTGAATTAAAAACTAAAACCCTTGTAGCCTACACTTGTTTTAAAACGTGGCATTTAAACCCCGACTGTTTAGCAGATATTTTGAACGACCTCCTCTCACAAGCAAGAGCGGCAAAGACACTAATTAGCCTACGCCTTTTAGTGGAGGGAGAAAAAAATGGAAATTAAAATTCCCAAAACTCCAGAAGCCACCACTCTTATTAAAGCGCTACGGGAAATCTACCCGCTCATTGAAGAGGAAAATTTTTGGAAAATAACTGTAGAAAAAGACATTATTATTCCAAGGGCGTGGAGCAACCTTTCAATTTTCCAATTTAGAAAGTTTACAAGGACTATTCAAGTGAAGGGGGGAAGAAAATTTTTCCGCGGCGATGAGCTGGCAATTAGGCTTTCCAGAAAAAAGATCTTTAAGATACGTTTAAGCGAGAAAGAAGAACAGTTCATTGTCGAGGCTGCTGAGTGTCTCGGGCAGTCCGCAGCGGAATTCATTAGAGAAACAGCAATATCACGTGCCGAAAAAATTTTAGGGAGAAAACTTAATGAAACGAGTTAACCTAGCCAGTGTTTTAGCTCCGAGAGACAAAAACCAAGAAACTGAAAAGTTGAGGCGTCTCTTTAGAAAACGAAAAATTACTGTTTATCTCACAGGGCCCATAACTTTCGTTGAAGAAAAACAGGAGTACCGAAAAGCAATCAAAGAAGGGTTAAAGCAATTATCCCCAAAGTTTAAGATACATGACCCTGCCGAAAGAACAAGCCCTCTGCGAACAAAAGTCAAATTGGCAAAAAATAGGGAACGTAAAAGAATATCCGAAGAGATAATCCTTGGTGATTTAAAAGAGATTGCAGAGAGCGATTTGCTCATTGCGTATATTCCACGTTTCTCAGTAGGTTCACCGATGGAAATTTTCTTTGCTTATCGAATACTACAACGACCTGTTTTAACGGTGTTTACTATGCGCAAGCCCTTTCCACCGCCATGGCTTTTAGGCAATAGTAGCATAATTTTCAAAACCAAACGTGAACTTTTCGAGTTCCTAAAAAAAGGTTTGGAGGGGAAACTTTGAGTGCTGAAATTATCGGTTGGATCGGTAGCATAATGCTTTTAACTGGATACTTTACCGTACGCCGTTACAAGCTATTATCTGATTTTCTCAACATCTTTGGCTCTCAGGTAATGGCTATTTATGGTTGGTTAATGCAAGCATACGCAGTTGTGGTCTTGAATATTGCTTGGTTAACTGTTGGTCTATGGCATCTATTCAAAGAAGCGGCAAACCATTTCGGCAACAGCCGGAAAAACAAAATAAGGCTTAGACCAAGTAGCCATTCTACAGATTACACTATTGTTGCCACTCTCTCATCAACTTCTGTTGCTGAAAGAATAAAAAAGAAACTACGCAGGTTACTGGCAAAGAAAAGTTTCGACTTAGACTGGAGCTATATTTTCTTCGAGCAGAAAGAGAACAAAGTGCTCTTAAATGTGTACACCAATCATAGGATACCCCAAGAATTCATTAATTTACTGTTGAAAGAGGGAAATGTTGAAGAGGCAATAATGTACCTTGACAGATATTATGTTACCGTCACCGTCGACGTTCCTGAAGGCGTTTCTCTTGAAACTGCGGTTCTTCTTTTCCCGAAAGAACAGGCGGAGGCATTGAGGCAACTAGCAAAAGTTTGCCAAGTACAAGTGCATGATACTCCACCACAACTCGTCTTTACCTATGTTGGGGAAGATGTATTTCGAAGCTTTGATGGAAGTGCCATTGAAGTCGGTGATGCAAAAATCCTTAGAAAATGGAAACATTGGCATATCTCTATGATCCCCCAAGGCGACCTTAAAAAACTTAAAGCCAAAGCAATAATTAAAGATTCAAAATATGTGTGGCCCTTACGCATCTAAAACCCTTTTTCTAAAAACCTAAAAGTTTAAATAACCCGATAAGTAAATCCTTAATGGAGTGAAGGAACCATGGCAAAGAAGTATGAAAAGCTGGAAGATCTTCCAGGAATTGGAAAAGATACTGCTGCAAAATTGAGAAGAATAGGCGTTAAAACAATTGAGTCTTTGGCGATTTCTACCCCCCTTGAACTTAAAGCAGCGGGCATTGGATTGGAGCGAGCTGAAAAATTAATAAAAAAGGCACGGGAAGTAATTTCTGTACCGTTTATAACTGCAAAGGAATTGGTTGAAAGGCAGAAAGAAGTGCTGCGGCTGACAACCGGAAGCAAAAAACTGGACGAGTTACTTGGTGGCGGGGTTGAAAGCCAATCCATCACTGAATTTTATGGAGAATTTGGAAGCGGCAAAAGCCAAATATGCCACCAACTAGCTGTGAACGTTCAGCTTCCGCGCGAAAAGGGAGGATTAAACGGAACAGCCCTTTACATCGATACTGAGGCAACTTTCCGACCGCAACGTATTGCCGAGATGGCTAGAGCAGTAGGGTTAGACCCTGACACAGCACTTGAAAAGATAATCTACGCTGAAGCATACACTTCAGACCACCAGATCGAGCTACTTGAAAGTGCAGATGAACTTATCCGCAAACACAACATTAAGTTGATTATAATTGACTCATTAACCGCCCACTTTAGAAGTGAATATCTTGGAAGAGAACTGCTAGCTACAAGACAGCAAAAACTGAACAAGCATATGTATCGGCTGGCAAGGTTGGCAAAGGTGTTCAACCTAGTAGCAGTTGTAACTAACCAAGTCATGGCTCATCCAGACACCTATTATGGAGACCCAACAAAACCAATTGGAGGGCACATTGTCGGGCATACAGCACACACAAGAATATACCTCCGCAAAGCGAAGCCGCCGATTAGAATTGCAAGGCTTATTGCTAGCCCATACTTGCCGGAAAACGAGTGTCGATTCCAGATAACCTCAGAGGGAATCCGAGACCTAGAAGAGTAAGCTGTTGGAGGCTTCCATTTTTGAAGTCAATCCAAAAAATCAGCTTGGAGAATATTCACTTTTTCTTTGAAGTGTATTGCTTGCCAGCGGCAAAAAAGATTTTAAACCACCTTTTATGGGCTGAGCAGAACAAGAGGTTAATGAAGACAATCGCTAAGAAGTATAATGAATTGCCTGCCTACTGGCGAACATACTTTAGAACCCTTCTTAAAAACAAAAGCCCCCTAGACGCTCTAAAACTTACGTTACAGGTGAAAGAGTTACTTGAAAAAGCGGAAAAAGGAACTAAAATTAAAACTGTGAAGGGACTAACCTGCGAAATAAAAAAGGCAGTCAACACGAAATATCTTGATTTGCTGGTAGACAGCCTACTCAGTTGCGTTGTGGACTCCACCCCCAAAACAAGAGAACTAATAAAAGAAAGCTTTGCGCAACACACTTTGGTTTTCGCATTCCATATTGATGGGCGCTCTTTTGGAGTTGTATATGCTGGAGCCACTGGAATAATAAAAGATGAGCCGGACGTCCTTAGAATAATTCAACGTATCAAAAACCACCAGCAGTTGCCTCCAAGCGTTGGATGGGTTTTTCTCGATGACAAACTATTCTCAACTGAAAGCCTAGAAGGAAAACTGATTATCCAGGCGATAAAAGAAGGAGTGACCCCCGACATCGCTGCAGTAATAACTTAAAAACCCCTGTTTCCCTTTTATATTGAAGATGCTTTGCCCGCAATGCCAAAAACCCCTTTATTCATATTTAATAGATGGCTATGATGCTGTAAAACACAGAACGTTATCAAGAATTCTCTGGTTAGGATTAGAAGTAAAAATCTGCCATTGCGGTTTCAGAAAGATTTCCTCCCTTCTAATACAATTTGAGGGAAAAGCCAAGCTGGTTTTTGTGATTTTTTCCTTCACACCACTTTCATTAAAGGTTGTTACTGTGAAAAAGAGGTAGAAACAAAATGTTGCGGAAAATACTACGTCAAATATTAGATTTGCTTACCGAACCAATTTTCCGTATCTATTATCATGTAAAAAAGGTTCACCCGTTAGATCAAGTGTGTTTTCCAATTCCCCATAAAAAATTTCCAATAAGCTGTTTAGGCTGTTTCGGATGCAAAATCAATCCTTCCCCGCCGCTTAAGCCGAAGTGCGAGGGACCCTACAAAATTTTCGTAACTAAAACTTTCTGTGACCAATATGCCAACCTTTTTGGAAAGGGAGCCCTTGTAGAGCTACTTTTCTTCCTTGAAAAACACAACGAAGAAGTAGAAAGAAAAAGAGGTGCAAAGAAATGATTTGGTTTAATGTTCGTCAAGCCCTTAATCAATTGCTGGAACATGGGGAAGTCTACACTCTGCGACCGAAAAAGCGTAGAGAAGGAATTGAACCGTTATTTTCAAAGTTTTTTCCCCAGAAAAGTAAAGGCGATAGGGTCCTCGTGAAATTTGTCAAGAAAATAACCAAAAAAGAAGATTTAATTCCATTCGTGGCGAAAAGCGGCTTTTCAAGTATCGATGAGTGGCTTCAAAAGGCAGGAGAGGCCTCATTCCTATATTATGTTCGCTTACTCCCAAAGGGTTGCTTCTTTTGCCCGCGATGCGGTAAACCAGTAGAATTTGACCCCACTACTTTTTACCATTGCAACCCGGAGGCATTTCCAACCCGACGAAAATTCGGTTTTCTCTGCTACACTTGCAAAGCAACAATTTTTGTCCGGGAAGATGGAAAGCTGGATGTTATCATCCATGGCGAAAAACTCGGGAAAGGCAGATATATTGAAGGGGAAACTCCAAAGTATCAAATGGAAACTGGCGAGGTGATTCAAAATGGTCCATAGCGAATTCTTCTTTTCAATGCCTGAAAAAGATGCTTTTACTCTTCACTATCGTCGGCTTAGATTATCTGTTTTGAAGGCATGCCTATTTGGAATTGATGTGCCGTTAGACCTTGTTCCCAGCCTTTTCAGCCCTGACGGCGAAAAATTAGTGAAGATCATTCGGAAAATGGCTGATTTAAATTTGACTCCTTCCATCTGTGAGGAGCTCTTCAAGTATTACAGGAATCGAGCCCTGTTCTCGCTTGAAAGTTTACTTGAAGAATTTGAAAGAAACCGTCCACGGGAGAAAACGCGAATTTATCAGGGCTGGGGAACTTTTCCTCCCCGCGTAAGTGAATTTGCATTTCTAAACAGCAATATCCAAGTTTTCATCCGCATCTCAGGGGACATGAGCAGTTTCTCAAAGAAATTTCCTTTAAACGCTTATGCAACCCCAAAGGATCCGCTGTATCTTCCCGACATTTCTTTCCTAGAAAAACTAATTTCTTTAAGTGAAGGCGAATTTGAGCTGGCGATTAAAAGACTGTGGAGACTAAGCAAAATCAAAGGCTACCTCAACTCTCCGCGAATCCATAAATGCCTGAGGGAAATAATCTACTACAACTCGGATAAAGAGCTAAAAATTGCTGAGAAAGATGCTACCCGAAGAAAACGTCGGGACGAAATCTTTTACCAACTAGTTTCAAATACCAAGCCGAAAAAAGTGGCGGGCGGATACCTTTTACATATCGGTCCAGAAACAATCTTCTACATTACTTCCAACAGCGTCTTCCGTCTAAACTATGAATCCACAGCGTTAAAGGAAGCAGTATACCGCTGTGTTGTTAAAGACCATGTTCCCAAGAAACTTTCCCCAGTCAAAGTTGAGAACCTCTCCCCTGAAACAAAAAAGATTGTTTTAAGGTGTATGAGAAATGTATTGCGGGAACATAAAGCTCGTTGGTGACTTTGATGGAGAATGCTTTAAAGTAAAAACAATCACCGGAGACCCCCTCTCACTTATCATCTACCGCAGCTCATTCACATTCGGAGAAGAAAAACTAGAAATTCCAACAGAGTTCGCCCTTCTTCTCGCGGATGCAAACACCAGCGAAGAAGCAGAGAAGATAGCCATCGCAGCGATTCAACAAAACTTTCATCCACTGGATTTTCTAAAAATCTTTTTCAGAGAAGTTGCTGAGAAAGGTTTCACCTACGGTTGGCATCTACTCGAACGGTTAAAAAGAAACCGCCCAAGAAAAGGCTCACTTAAAATCTACCGAAGCGTCGACACGCGTGGAGAGCCAAACCTTCCAGGCGAACTGGTAATAGCAGATGGAAGAAGAGCTTTCCGGTTTTATGTGAGCCCTCCGCCAACCAGAAAGTTTCCAATCAACGTTTATCTTCCTGAAACCTATGTGCCGGGCACATTTACTAGGCAACAATTTGAGCAGATGCTAAAGCAACCTTTAGAATTTTATAGGCTAATCAGAAAACTTGACTCCTTCAGAGATTATATCCGTGAAGCCACCGCCCAAAAAATTATCGATGCCTTCTTCGAATCCAAAGAGAAATACTGGCAGCTACTCAAGAAAATCTCAAAAACCGTGGCAAAAAGGAAACAACGTGACAGAATATACTCCCAAGTGTTTAATAGAGGATACCTTAAAGTCAACGGCGGTTATGTGGTTTTACCTCCACGAATGGAAGTATCCTTTTCAGAATATAATCTATTCTATGTTACCGGCGACGGAGACATTAAACAAATAGTCTGCCACACCGGAAACTTCAAGCAAACATTATATGAAATATTCCGTAAAGGCATAGAAACCGTCCGATTAACTCCGGTTGAACCTTCTCCGAGACTTTTACAAGCAGTCGCTAAAGTTCTCAAAAATGAAGAGCCACAATTAGCTGTAGTATTCCTTCCATAAGGAGGTAGAAAAATGACCCCCCTAAAAGTTGGGATAGTAGGAGCAGAAGAAAAAAAGTGGAGACCAGATCAAGCATCGAGGGCAAAGCAAAAAATACGATCTATTCTCTTCCGATTAATCAGTTATGGACACCCTCTATGGACCCATCCTGTTCCCCATAAATGTCCTTACTGTGGTTACGAATCTTCCGTGACTAACATTTGCCGCAGATGTGCTAAAATAATGTATGTAATCGATCATGGAGTAACCCTTGTGTCTGGCGGTTGCCCTAGGGGAGGCATTGACATTTGGGCTGAGAACATCGCAAAAGAGCTTGGAATTCCCTGTGAAATTTACCGCCCAGAAGTGAATCAATGGGAAAACAAAAAAGAGTATAAAGATGGAAAAGTCATCGTTAAGAAAGGATATAAAGCAAGAAACATAGAGATCGCAAAGGCGTGTGATATCCTCTTTGATATTGAACCGGAAATTCTCTGCCCAAAATGTGGAGGACAAGGCTGTAGTTTCTGTAAAGGAAAAGGTAAAGTCTTAAACTGGTCTGGAGGGACATGGACACTTAACTACGCTAAAAAATTAGGAAAAAAGACGTATCAGATAGTAATTGAACTAGACAAGGTAGGATAGGTGAATTTTTATGGAAAAGCCAAAGTTTATCTTGCTTAAAGCATATGTTTCGACAGCAGGCTGGGGCAGCAATAATCTGGAGGTTTGGTTTTACTCCCCCGAAGAAGAGGTATTATCCACAATTTCCACCCCTCCTACTGGAGCAAGATTGATTGCTAAACTAGTGAATAAGTTTGCGGAGAAAATTGAGGCTTCTTCCTTTGGATATAAAGCAAAAGTGCCTTTTAATGTTGCAGTGGCAATCTGGTATGCCGGGCGTTTCTGGCGGGCCCATGAAAAGGAGCTGTTTGACATAGTAGCAACTGGTAAGGTGCCAATTCTAAAGAAGATAAGTCAATTATGCGATCGCGCCCCCACGACCGCCGAGGAACTCTTTCAACGTGAAAAGATAATTCCTGAAAAAATACTCTCAATAAACTGTTACGTTGCCTTCACTGAAAAACCTACCCTTGCAAGGTTGGTGATCAAAGACTACTTTCTGGGGCACACCGAGCATGTGCATTTAAACTTTGATTTGGAGCAGGTTAACTTCAATTGGGTAAAAAAAGTTTTAACTGATGGATTAACTAAGGAGGAGTTAAACATACTTGAAGGCGTGGCTCTCCTTTCCCGCTCGGCACAGCAAAAGTTTGTTTCTCTCCTTTCCAGAGGAGAGCTTTCAAAGGATAAGGTTGCAAGTGCCCTACAGCGTGCAGCATTAAGACTTCAAAGAAAAAGTAAAAAATTTCAAAAAATCCTCCGCTGGCTAAAAAAGAACAATTTCGAAAAAGAATACAGCGACATTATTATCCGCCGGACACTCCTCTAATGAACTGGAGGAATCGTTGAAAGCCAACATAGAAAGAGAACGAGAGAAGTTAACCATACAACAAGCTTACGACATTTAAGGAAACATTTAAAACGTTTCGCAATTCTTTCTTTTAAGGGCATTTTACCTCCCAATAATAAGTGGGCTTTCAGCCGATATAAACCTTTCGGAGGGAGCTTAAAATGTGGTGGAAGAAAAAGGGATTCCTAAAGGATCCAGAAGGCATTGCTAGGCAGATGGAGATTTCCCGCCTGCATCTTTTCCTACTTGACAGATTGAACCTTGCAGAACACGCAAAACGCGATTTGGAAGTCGAGTTAACCCTACTAGCAGTTTTAGCTAACCGGGTAATCGCAGAAGTAAAAACCAAAGCCTACATTGCCTAAACCGAACTTCTTAAAAGGGGATGCCGAAGCTACATGAATGTTCCCCAACGGGAAATCTGTGAGTTCAAGAAAGCCCTGCTTTTCCGGTTTAGGCCAAGTAGCCACTCGACAGATTGTGTGATCGTGGCTTTCTGCCAGTCTCGAAAGCAGGCTCAACGAGTTGCCAAGATATGGAATGGATATGCCAATAAGGATAAGGCTTTTTTTCCACTTTATCTAGTTGATTACCCTTATGTTCAAACTTTTATCAATCGGCTGAAAAGGGTTAATGTTAAAAAGGCGGAGGCATACTCTGCCTTTCAGGAGCTTTCAGTTGAGTTGCCTTTACCTACCCACGCCACGCTTGAAACCCTCCCTCTTCTCCTGCCGGAAAAAATGTGGGGCTTAATAAAAGCTCTTCTAACAACAAACGCTACTGCTGAAATCAACTCAAATCGGCTAATCATAACCTATTCGGGTCCAAAAATTTTCTTTAGAGAAGTTACTGGAAAAAAGGAAGAGAAAGTGATTTATATTAATGGTCAACGTTTCCTGATTGCCAAACCTGTGAAAGTAAAAGTGATATTCGACTCGGATTTGCTTTAGGGGGGAGTAGGTTGCTTGGTGAAAAAATAAGGAAGCAGTTAAATAATGCACTTGAAGCTTTACGGGTAGAGTTATCTGAAGAAGAATCGGTGACTCGTGCCAAATTACTCTTTGTTTTGGATGATGTGTCGCCACATGTTCCGGAATCCCTTTTATACGCGAATCAATTGCAAGATGATTTTCTGCGAACCGCTTTTGAGCTGGCTCCTCGAAGATATGTTTTTACTAAAGAATTTGCCAAATGGTTCTTTGCATCAACTAGGTGGAAGCCAGCAAAAACTATTGGAAGCAATATTTCCGTTGAGGTTCTGAGGCGAGTTATGCCTCCAAGGGTGGTTGCATCAAAAGCACGTTATGTCGGCGTTTGGGATCCGATCCTGCGGGCCTTTGATAGATCCGTTGGAAAAACAGTGCTTATTGAAGAGAATATTGTAACTATCCTAGTTGGCGGGCAACAGCCAGTAGTAACCTGCTTCAACTTAAGAGACAAACTTTTCGCCTGCAGTTGCCCAGCTTACTCTGACACCAGCCGCGGTGAAAACTGGTTGAAAAGACATTTATTATGCAAGCACCTCCTCAAAACCATATATCACCACTATAAACTTCTTGCACGGTCCCTATCAAAAGAGGAGCTTGAACCTTGGAACGCCAGCTTATCTTATATTGAAAGCCGTTTTCCAAGAGTGGAAGATAAAACCGCTTTGATAACCAACTGGCTTTACTATTTCACTAGAAAAGTGTTCAGCAAGCTTAATTTTAGAAGCGCATTCTTTAAAAACCCACAATTAACCCAAAGAGCCGTGAGGAAATTGTTGGGAGGTGGAGAAGATGCAGTGGCCCCAACCTAAACTTGATGAAATTCAAGTGTTCTTATACCGTGTCCACTGGAAGAAAAGAATCTCCCGCGTTCGTAGGCTCTTCTTTGTTGAAGAAGCGACGCCGGAAACAACTCTTCTAATTGGAAATCAAAAAGAAATGTTTCAGATAAGAATTCCAGGGGACCTCAGAATTTGTAATCTGCAGATTCCCTGGATAGTGTCTCCGCTCCCAAAAACAGTTAGAAGAAGGGAGGAAGCGGGTCAAGCAATCCCTTGCAACTTTAACATGTCTGCTATTTACCGCCTAATTGAACGAAGAAAAGAAGCTTTCCAGCTAATTAAAAAGCTCTTCAAAATGAAGTGCTTCACAAATAAAGAGCGAGGATTTTTCCTCGAAAAATTCATCAAAGAAAAAAGGAGCCTTGCAGAAATATTAAATGAAGCAAAGGTAGAGCATTATAGAAGAAAAAATCGACGGAAGAAAATTATGAGGCGAATCAAGCGAGAAAACGAGTTTTTCAAGGAATATTTCACGAAGCATTTACGTGACCAAGTTTTGCCATTACCTGATGGAGGCTACCTTGTTTTTACATGCCCCCCTGAAAACGACATGTACTCTTTCCTGTTCTCCGATGTTTACTGTTGCTATCATGTCTCCAAACACGGGGTTGTTCAGCGGTTTACAACATGCGGGGCGGCTGCTCGTGCTGAAGTGCTAAAACTCCTTAAACGCGGAGGAAAATTATCTACTGGTGCAACTGTTACTAGTAGGAGCCTGCTGGATCGAATTGCAAGCCTCCTCGGAAAAGTGAATCCTGCACTAACACTAGTAATCAAACCCTCCTCTTAAGTAGCTTTTTTAAGGTGCAAAATTATGCCAAGAACACTAGAAGGAATTAAAAGTATAAGAGATCTTTTGGATGAACAAGAAGGCACTATGAAAATGCTCGCAGAGATAAAAGTTATTCCAAACATGACTCTTCGAGAAAAACTGCTCAGCCTCTTCAATGTGATAATGTCTCTCTGGACCTACTGGAATATTACCCACGATGAAATTGCAGAAGGTCATATTCAGTACTACGAGCAACTTTTCTTTGATTTGCTTGCAGAAGGATTACGGCTTCCAAAACAAGGGAGAAGTATGTGAAAAATGAGAGAAGAACAGCTAGTTAAAAAAATTTGGCGTCGATTATCCTCGCATCTCTACTTGGTTATTCCAGCAAAAAACAGCTTTCGCAATTGGCCCTCAGTAAATTCATATCTTTTAAAGCGGTTAGAACCACTACATTTTATTGATATCCTCCACTCAGCTGACCGCTCATCTTCTTTGAGGCAATCTTCTTTGAGGCAATATCTCATATGTATAGACGGTTTCCGCATTTCATGTAGGAGCACACCGAAAACTGCTTTGAGGGCAGTATATAAGGCTATTAAAAAACTTTACGGCAACTTTGTTGAAAGGGAAGTATTGCGCGATACAACTTTAGGAATCACAACCCACGTTCACATTTACGAAAATGTGGAAAAACCGTTATGGCTACTGATATATGAGCATGAACTGTTCAGGATTGCGACGGTAACCAAGCGGGTTGTATTATGTGCACCATGCTCCGTGCAACGCATTGGACTTCGAGCGATATTAAACGAAGAAACTAAGACAATTGAACCAGTCGGCCTATCATCTTCAACGGGTGCTCTAGAAGCAGTATTTGCAATCGGTCCAACTGAGCTACTATCCTTCACCGCTTCAAAGCAATTCTTTGTCTCTCCAAGTCCCGAAAATGCCCGTTGCTTCGGAGACTTATGCCTCCTAGCCCAAGCCTCAAAAGATTGGTCTGTAACTATGCCACTCATGGCTAGGTTTAAAGTGCAATGCCACTCCCTCGAAAAATTAGATTTTGCCTTACTAGCAAGATATTTAAGCATGACTCCGGGTTTTAAGCAACTATTAGAATCCGTCGAAGTTCAGCCTCTGCTAAACACCAACTTCTCTAGATTATGGGGAATTCTCAAAGATGAATTTAGAAGGAGAAACAATCCTCCTTCTCCTAAATAAGGAAAAATATGTATGATCGGGAAATTCCCGAAATTAAAGTTTTGATTAAAAGGAGGTGGAACAAAAATGTTTTCTGCAGAAAAACCTGAAGAGATTCCGCCCTTACCTAAAACAATAGATGAATGCTTGAAACTGTTAGAAGAAAAATTTAAGGTAGTTCAGGCGTCTGAGATGGTGCCAGTAGTAGGGGCAGGCTATGGAACCGGCGGGGTTTCGGCTAGAAAATTGCTTTTAGAGTGCCCCTTCTGTAAGGGAAGATTCACAGCGACTGAAAGGTTGGGCTGCTTCACTCATGAGGTTTTCCCGCAAAGTTGCCCCTATTGCGGCTATCCACAGACTCTTTTGGTTCGCCTCTTCCAACTTCGACGGCAACTACAAGTTTGAAGCATATCAGTAAAAGTGGAAATATGGACCCCTTAGAGAGAATAAAAAAGCGAGTTTCCTATCGATTTCACCCCTTTTTTCTCAGAGGGTGGAAAGAGTATCCTCCGCACCTCGCTGAATTACTCTCTTACCTTGAGCCCATCCATGTAATTTCAATTATTAAAGGGGGAGTGGTGGTCGACGGTTATACAATTGAATGGGAGGAAAACCAAGAAGAACGATACTCAAAGATATTCACAGTAATAGAAGGTCTTTTGGGTCGAGAGAAATATCGCGACACAATTGCTGGCAACTGTCTATTGCACCACCATGAAAGCGGACTATTTACAATTAGTTTCTTTTGGGGGCCAACGTGGCATTTAATTCCATGCACTCTGAAACCAGCCACGGCAAAATACCTCTCGACTCTAAGGGGTCCTCCAAAAGAAGAAACTTATTACCTTCAAGCAGCTCTCTGGCGTTTTTCAATTAAAACTGAATTTATAGCTGGAATTCCTTACCCTCAAATACACGAAGAAGAAGAGCCAATATTCCAAAATAATACAATTAAGCTTCGAAAGCAGAAGGTTATTGAAGCCATAGTTTTCTCAGGTGGAGTGCCAAGAGCAAAAGTAAATTTGTCTCCAAACTTTTTCGTGGAGCCAAAACCCCAAAACGCGAGAACTTTCGGGGACCTCTGCTTCCTAACACAGAGCCGAAAAAAATGGACCCTTTCACAGGCAATACCCGTTGAAATAAGCAGAAATCCGCAGGAAGTATATTTTTGCCAGCCATCCCAGTCGAGCACTAACAACCCGAAAAAACTGAACTTTTATGTTGCTGAAACCCTGAAACGTTGCCCCGGCGTATCTTCTCTTATCCAGTATGGCTACATTCAATTGTTAATGGAAAATTATACTGAAAGCTGGCGGGATCTTCTAAGATTCCTCTAAAGAAGACTGGCGTAGCCACCTCTTTTCAAGCGGTTATTGGAGGGATACAAATGAGTGGGAGTTTATTCAAGAAGGTTAACAAACTGAAACAGAAGTTAGAAGAAAGAAAAGTTAACCAACTGAAGCAGAAAATAAAAGAAAGATTGTCCTGGAAACTTTACCCTTTTCTTTCAGGTATGGGTTACCGTGCACATCCCCTCCTCATCGCGGAATGCCTCAAGCGATTGGAGCCAGCACACTTAATAGAAATAATTGACAAAGGAATTCTTGTTGATGGAAAATTCTTTGAAAACACTTTATCTATCCCTGCAAAAGCCTCCGCCGCTCTAATGGCAATAACAGAACTTTATGGCCCGTTCACACCGGATCCACTTGAATCTTTATGCTTGCTGGATTCAGAGATAAAACTGCATCCTCCATCAATTCAAACCAAACCATTCGCATCGGTAATATGCTCCATCCTAGAGCAGGCACGACTAGAAGGAAAAAAATGGAACGTTGTTGTTCGAATAAGCTCAGCAATCAAAAAAACATTGCGGGGATACTCTCCAATTCTCTTAGAGTTCGGAGAGAAACCACCTGAAGAGGCGGAAAAATGGATAATCCTATTATGTGCTCCGCTCTCATTCACCCGCTTCGCCGTTCTTTTGAAGCCAATGCAAAAGTCAAGGATAACTTTAACTCCAGAAAACTGTTATCTGCCAGACCCAATTAGAGAAGGGCTTCTATCGGCAACTTTAGCGATAGGACCGAACAACCACCTTTTCATAGCTATTTCATCAAAGTTTTTCAATAACCCCTCAATTGAAAATGTGGAGTTCTTCGGAGACCTCTGCCTACTTGCCCAAGCAAGAAAGAACTGGCAAATTACCCATCCACTAAAAGCAAACACTTATCCAGTAGATGAGCCGGGATGGCTGGAAACCCTTGACATGATGGCTATCGTGGATCTTCTCAGACAAACCCCGGGATACAAAAATTTCGTTGATACTGCCTTGTCCCAACTATTCATAAAAAACAAGGAAGACCAAGACCTTTGGGTCTGGCAACTATTTCTAAAAATAGCTCAAGAAAACCAAGAAGGAACCCAAAAACCACAATAACCTAACCAATCTCCATGGGGGAGAGAAAATGGAAAAACTAACCTTCACAACAGATGAAAGAGAATTCCTCATTAACGGTCAAAAACTTCCCTGCCTCTTCCAAAAGGCTCTTTCGAGATTGCCGTTTACCACCCTCCTTAAGGCATTATCTTACCTGATGGACGACTCTAAATTTATGGAGCGACTTAGCAAATTACAATCGGCTCCAACATTTACATGGCATGAGAGAGCCTTTATAAACGAATTAGCGGATCTCTGTGCAAAGCCAAAATCAACGAAGGACTTTTATCAGCTCCTAGAACAATTTGAAAATGAAATCTTTGGTCCGCCGGAGACAAGGAAATTTTTCGAAACACTCACAACACTTAAAGAGGACGAGAAGATTTCCTGGAAAAACATAACAGTTGAAAAGAAAGGCATAGGAAAATATCTTGTGAAAAAAGGCAAAGTGAAAATTCTAGTAGACTTCGAAGAGGAACTGAAAAGCAACCAAGACCCACAAGCAAAGAACTGGGAGCTACTTAAAGACCTAGTTTACACCATTCACAATGGACGCTTTGCCAGTTATGAATATTTACGGGAGGTTTGGATTAACGGAAAGCCTCTTCCAGAAAAGAAAACACTTAACATATTAAAACATAAAAAGCTAATTTGCCCGCCGTATTTTAGAGATCATCATTTCAAAAAACGGCTACTTATTCATCGCTTAATGCAGCAAAGCGTAACCCTTGAAAGAGTTCTCGCAAACGGCTTAAAAATAACCGTGCATCGAAACAAAAGTAAATTAACAATAAAAACTCCAATAGGAATTGTTCTCATACTTAACCTACAACAATTGCCAAATTATTCCAGCAAAGAGGCAATAACCCTTCTTGCAGAGATAATTCTTACCGAAAACAAGACAATCTACCAGTCATACTCTTTCAGGTCAAAACTTCACGATTTTATAAAAAACCATGTGGCTGAAATCTATATTGACGGTAAAATTTACGCTGGCAACAGAAAGATAATTTGCAGCAGCATCATAGAGAAAGTTTCCCCGCAGATAAAGGCACTAGTTCAAAGTTCTCCCCTAAAACCGCAAAAGAGGGGGGCGAGAAGACAAAATGCCTGATGAAATTCAACTTATCATAAAAGAAACAAAGAAAACAAACAAAAGTGGAATAACAATTATAATAAACAATCAGCAGTTGCCGCCGTTTCTACAGAAAGCTTGTGTACGGCTAAATATCCCACAAACCCTCGTTTGGCTGGACCAACTATCAAAGGACAAGAGGTTTCAGAGGAGACTAAACAGAATTCAAGAAACTCCAGTCTTCAAGTGGCATCAGAAAACCTTTCTTAGCGAGTTCATATTTTTCCTGACTAGATGGGGCACAAGAAGAGAGTATTTTGACCAGTTGCTGGAAAAATATGAAAACCGAATTTTCGGTCCGCCGGGAGTACGTGCAACCTTTAAGAAACTTCTAAACCTGAAGAGAGGAGACAAACTTGAATGGAAACAGACCAAGATAACAAGGATGTCCAGAGGAAAATATCTTGTGGAGCGGGGGAAAGTAGAGGTTCTCGTGGATTTCGAAGAAGAGCTAGATAAAAATGACTGGAAAGGTAAATGGTGGGAATACCTCAAACAATTACTGATTAACCTTGAAAGAAACGACCTGTCAAGTTACGGGGCAATAAAGGAAGTTTGGGTTGAAGGAAAAGTTCTACCGGAAAAAGCCACAATCAAAGAAATGATCAAGGAAAAGCTTATTGACCCATCAAGCACATTTTATTCTATGCATAAACTAAAGCAGAAACTTTTGGAAGCCCGCCTGAAAAAACCCAGAGTCACACTTCAAAGAACCCTAGCAAACGGGATAACAGTTAAAATCCAAAAGGATGAGAAACGATTAATTTTAAACTTTTCCGTAGACGTCTCTTTAAAGATGGATTTAACAAAAATGCCTGAAGGCACCCTTAACATAATCTTGAAGGAACTTGCAGAGATACTTGCTGTTGACAGCGAGATAATTTACCGCTCATACATGATCGCGTCAAAGATACATGACCTAATTGAAGGATACGTTGATGAAGTCTACATTGGAAAAAAGCGGTTTGCTGGAGACCGTGCAATAGTTGTAAAATGCCTTGCGGAAAATGTGCCTCCGCAGATAAAAGCGTTGCTGAGCTAAAATGTTGTGGCATGTAATTCTCTCTAAAAAAAGAATTTTAATTGAAGCTGAAAGCTATGAAGAGTGCCTAAGAAAATTTCCAAACGCAAAGGCCATATTCCCCCACCTCAAATTTTGGGCTGACGAAAATGAAAGAGTAGTCTACTTAGATGCGGACTTTGCAATTATACGTCACCCGGCAGTTTCAGGGTATGTCTACGAGGTTGTTCCAATAACCCCAAATGGAACCCGCCTCAACGACATTGAAATTTGTCCGGAACCTCCCACCCTAGCAGAAGCACTAAAAATAGTTAGGGAAAACCGCAAATGGATTCAAAAATATAAGGAGGGAACAAGATGAGTGGGGTTGCCGAAACACCTGTTGTCCGCCAATGTTTAAAATGTTGGCATATCTGGGATCCAAAAACTTGGGTTAGAAAAGATGGAACTCCACGGACTAGATGCCCAAAATGCGGAGCCTACTCAACCCTTGAAACTAGAAGATCCATAACCAAAGTTTACCCTAGAGAAGATTTGTTAATGCTAACTTATGGAGAGTATCCCCGCAAGTATTGCCCGCGGACAAGCGTTGAAGAAGTAGTTGGAGTGGAAGTAGGGCGAAAAGGAAAAGCTCGGCTGTTGATTGGCCGCGGTTTTGAGCCGCCATGGCAAGGACACAAGGCAGTTCTAACCATTAACGGAAGCGTGTTTATGACGACCTCTTATAGAGAGCGTATGGGAATGCGGGGGGCAGTCGCTTGGTGCCCGCCAAACGCAAAGGTGTTCATTGGCGGTTTAGGATTAGGATTGGTTCTTCTCTACTTAGCCAAGACAAATAAGGCGAAAGAAGTTGTTGTTTGCGAGATCTCAAAGGATGTTATCGAACTGATTACTCCTCGGCTGGAATACTGGTTTTCAAAACATTATTCTTCATTTAACTGGACTGTAATTCAAGGAGACGCCGTGGAAGAAGTGTTAAATGGAGGCCCCTACGATTGGGTCTTCATGGATATATGGCAAACTCCTTCCCTTTCAGAGATAGAACCTGTTGAAAGAATTGCAAAACAAAATCTTTCGGAGAGGGGGCGAGTTACATGCTGGATGTTGAGCACTCTAAGGCAAAGAAAAAGGGAGAAAATCTCATTACGGTTTTCATTTCTCGAGACTACCGCGTAAATTTCCGCTATGCACATATAACATATTACCTTTCTTTAAGGTTTTTCAACGAGGAAAAATTGATTTGCACCCGCCAAGTGGATTACGCTGCTTGGACGCGGGTGTACCCATTAATCAACAATTACGCTGAAAAATGGGGCTTAACGGAGCGGGGGCAAGTAAAAATCAAGTTGCCTATAAATGTTGCCTTGACTGTTTGGTTCCTCGGTCAAGGCTGGACGTTTTCTCAACAAACAACCGAGGAAATTCTTGCAACTGGCATAACTCCAATTCAAAAACTTTTAAGTGAAGCAGGCTTTCCAATTCCAAAAGATCCTCTAGACCTCATGCATCAGGGGTTGCCCAGAAACATAGCCGACTCGGAAAAACAGTATTATATTATGTTTGCCCCTCCAAACAAAATTTTGCTGAATATTCACTGGGCGCGATGGGGACGTTTTGTGGCGGGGAAAATAGAGGAAATCACCCCTGACTTCCTCAGAAAAATTAGAGAAGGAAAGCTCTCTGAGGCTGAAAAGAAAATTTTAGCTGGCTTATGCTTTCTATCCGAAAAAACACAGATGAAGTATCTTAAGCAATTAGCTCACGGCAACTTAACCCTTCGAGTTTTTGCTGAGAAGTTGCATCGAGCAGCATACAGATATAAGTCGATGGAAAAGATACGGGAAGTGATGTCGTGGCTTCAGGAGGCTGGTTTCCCCAAAATGGCGGGAGATCTACTAATAAAAACAACTCTTATTAGTGGTGGGAAACATGGATAAAACCTTTGTGATTCCTGAAAAAGTATATGAATATCTCAGAAGAAAGTTGTCTTCCAAACAGAGTTTTGCGAGAACCCTAAATTTGCTGTCCTGGATAACAGAGCATAAAGAGCAGGCTCTTCAAATCATAGAAAATGTTAAAACTCGAGATAAACTCACTCAAAGGTATTTTCTCGCTTCCATTCCGGTTCACGGAGATCTCCAGTTTGCTTTTGAACAAGCAATTAAACGCCGAGAGCGAGAAAAAAGGCAAAGACAGCTCCTTCAACGCTTTCTGCAAGCTACTCGGAGAGGCGGCTTCAAATTTGAATTCAAAGGATCACCCGTAAAGATAACTTTCTCTGAAAAATACAATGTTTACCAAGCGGAGTTCCACGTTCAGGGAGAAAAAATCACCGTTTTTCTAGCGAAAAAACTGATATCTTATACACTTGAAGAAATGCTGGAAGGAAACCGCCTGTGGCATCAAGCAGTTCAGCTAATTCAATATCGCGGGAAAGCCTATTCTCCACGGCAACCCGTCGGGCAACTGCTTCTAGACGCTATTGAAAAGAACATTCATCCAGAAGTAAATGCGGTAATAAACTGGGAAGGAACAACTTTAACTAGGCACCGTTAAAAACTTATTTTTATGGGAGGTGTTGAAGAAATGACCTTGCTAAAATATATTGTTAAAGTTCCGTCAGGTCCTAGCGGTCCCAAATTAATAGATGTTCTCGAGATGCTTAGATATTCTAAGGATGTAGTTCTCGAAATAACATCAACTGAACCATTAACCTTTGTAGTTGGACATGAAATTTCTGGAGACCGGTTTAAGGAGCGCCTAAAATTTTTCAGAGACCATATTCTTGGAAGATGGAAAAATTTTGGATTCGAAATTGAATTAACAGAAGATACAGAATTCCTATTCAAAACAGCGGAAGAAAATTATCCATGACATCTATTGGACAGCAAAGGAATCCGCCATTATTTATGCATTTACCACGCTTTACGGTTTAAACGAGTAGGGAAGGAGGTGAAAAAATTGGCTGAAAGAATTATTGAGCCACCGCCCAAAATGAAAAAGGAATGGCCGACGACAGTTAGAATGCGCTTATCCCGTGATGGACGTTTTGTGATAATCAGTATCTCGCTTATTGCCTTCGCCGATGATATAAGGCAACTGTTAGAGGGTAAACGGAAAACTGTGAAATTCCGTTTGCTACCGCCAAAGCAGAGGAACAGATAAAATGCCTCGGGCATTAGACAGAATAGAAGAGCAACTCAAGGAAGAGAAGAAAACCTATTTTCGAATTGGTCGTGCAATTTTTATAATTGAAGCAAAAACCAAACCTCTCACTAAACCAAACATTTATGAAACCCCGCTTGGAGCAACACTTGCCGCTGTAGGCGATCCGGAGCTTAAACAAAACCAACAACTTCAAGAAAAACTTAGAGACCTTTTCTTACCAAAAGGGCACCTTAAAATAACGGTTCTCGGCGATCCAGATGCAGGATTAGGTGAACGAAAAGACATAATTCGAATAACTGGTTACCGCTTCGGATTAGACGATGTAGTCATCAACGGAAAAACAATTCGGACAACTCATGGAAACAAGTTTGAAACAGTAAGAAACCTCCTTGATGAAGTGGAAAAAATTCTTATCTGGAACTGTGAACATTTTATTCCAGCCGAGGAGGGGTATTACATTGAATTTGACCAGAAAGAAATAAACCATATTAAAAGGTTAATTAATGAATTGCGTGAAATAAACGAAAAACTTGAAAGGAGGCATGAATTGAAATGTTAAAACAATTGGCGTCTCTTTGGAGCTGGCTTGAAGAAATTCTTCCGCCAGCTTTAGCGGTAATCGCCTTTGGGCTATTGTTTCTCATCGTAATTGCAATAAACATTTTTATAGGGGTTCTTATCGGTGCCTTTATTGGCTGGGTGGTTTCAATTACTCCGTTGGGAGCAATAGTGGAAGGAGGTTTTATGGCTATCGGCTTAAGCGGAGCTTCAGGGCATTTAACCCAGATAGGAGGGATGCTAGGGTTTGTCGCAGGCTTCTTTAAAGGCACAATCGAATGCAAATATACACGAAGAAAAAATAAAGATTAACGAACGGAACAAAACAATTTGGTTCGGAGACCTCGAATTTAAAGTTCATAGGTGTTCCATTTGGGGTGTAAGTCTTCCTTTATCATATGCTAAGCTACTTGTAGACCCGGCTACAGCAACAGCCGCCAAAACTCTCCTTTCCAACATTTTAAATTTTACCTCCGATGTTTTAATCCAAGAATTCCTCTTTGGAAAAGCGGTGAGAGAAGGAATTAATGCAGCACAGGAATTCATCGACAGGTATAGTGGATACACTCCAACGAAGAAACCGCAACTATACCGAGATTTCTGGAAAAATTTTTCAGAGAACACAATTAAACCTGCCGCCCGTCGAGTTGCCGTAGTCTCCACAGAATTTGCAATTGCATTAACAACAAGCTTCCAAGTTTCCAAGTTAAACCTGCCGTTGAATCTATACTGTAGCACCGATGCTTATCGAACAAACCTGACAGAGAAAGAGTATCAAAGATTAATTTGCAGACTTGAAGACTTCTTCTTTTTCAGCAAAAAAGTAGTTTCTCTAGAAAAGATAACCAACCAGCGAATCGCAAAGATTTTAAAAGCATTCCTTCAAAACGAAGAAAAAGGATGGAAAGAATATAATAACGCTCTAAAGGATATTAACCGAAGAAACAAACAAAACGAACTTTACTCAATCCTCAAATCAAAAAAGATTTTTTCAGTAACCGGCGGGTATATAATATACCTCCACGGAATGCTTTATTATCTAACGAAAAATGGGGAGCTGTATCGTTTCTCTTCATGGAAAACGCGGCTACAAAAAGAATTCATTTACCAAGCAGTTACAAAAAACCGAATTAACTTCAACAAGTTAACCGATAAAATATCGCCGGAAGAAAGGAGGCAACTGCTAACTATTATTGGTCGAAAACGCCCTGATTTAGCGGTGGTTTTAGCTCCATAGGAGGTGGCATACAATGGAAGTGATTCTTCCCAAAAAATACCAAAAAATAGTGGAGAACCTTCCACCCTTCTTCAAGAAAGAACTGCAAGGGGAAACAATCAAAATAAAAGTTCCCATCGATTGCGAATTAGACAAAATTCTCTTAAAAATGAATCGCCGGGAATTTTCAAGGTTATTCAAAGAGATAAAGGTTAGCGGAGGAAGAAAAATTAGAAGAGGCGACAAAATTTTGCTTCTTCCAGTAAAAAATCATCGAGTCACCATCCGCTTTTCCAAAGAGGAGTATCTCCTCCTCAAAGAACTTGCCAAAAAAAGAAACGTTAAAATAGCGGATTACTGTCGAAACGCAATTTTAGACCGGCTCTTTTCAGAGGGGTCCCTTGCATGAGACGGCTTTTAATTCCCCTCTACATTCTCATCGGCTGGCTCGGTTTAACCAGCTATCAGACATTTGTAAACCAAGCAGTAACTACCATAACACAGACCCTTTCCATAATCTCCCCGCCAATAGCCAATTGGATAAACAATAACCTAGAAATAATAAAATTCATTAATGCTTTCGCATGGGTTTTCATTTTAACAAGCCTTCTCCCATCAATCCTCTCCAAAAACAGCGTTTTCATTCAGTTCATCACATGTTTAACCTTGGCAGTTACAGCCGCGGAGGCCCCAAACCTCATTGCAATAGTTACTCCAAACACCATCGCACAGCTCATGACAATAACTGCGAAACCGCTTCAAAACTTCATTCTCGCCGCCTTTTATCTTTCCTTACCCTACGCCGTGCTCCTCTGGCTAGACCTACGTAGCAAACAAAAAATTCTTGAAGTAACTCTTCCACCAATAAAAACAAAAGTGAAAAGGAGGTAAAAAAATGAAGATAAAGCTTAAGCCAAGCAGCCACTCCTACGACTACACGATAGTTGGGATTTTCCCAAATGAACAAGTTGCAAGGCAGAAGGCGGAAAAAGCGGACCTGCCTCAAAAAGGCAGAAAACTTTTTATGGTGCTTTCCCAAGCCACAATCGCCGAGGCCGACTCGGCAGTTCGAGAAATGGATAAGCTGGAACCAGATAAAATAGAAGTATATACTATCTATCAAGAGCTGGAGATAAAAGTGGAGGTGCCAATAGGCACTGATCTTGAAACTCTTCCGCTTTTTCTGCCAGCATCCGATGTGGCGTTGCTACGCGCATTAATAAACCTCTGCGGGAAACCAACCAAAGTTGCTAACGGAATATATGAAAAATGGATTTTTCATTACTCCGGCGAGAAAATCTTCTATTATGATTCAATTCTAGATGGAAAGATGAGAGGGGACTTCGTAATTGGGGATGCTGTTTACGTTCCGAGTAGCAAAATTGAAGTATCCGTTCTGGAGGAATTGTAGAGATGGACGAGAAAAATTCTGAGGAGGTAATGGCAAAAATAATCAAAGTCGCTGATGAACAATTAGACAAGAATGAGGAGGCAATTCAGGAAATTCTAAAGGCAGTAAAAATTGACCGTCAAACTTACCGGCAATTGGTTCTTAATGAAGTTTACTCCGCCTTCTGTGTTCACGCAATGTTTGCAGTAGGTCCCAACAGAAACCATGAGCCGGAAGAACTGTATAAAGCCAGCAGAGCAAAAGTTGACACGATCCTGCGAAGAGATAAACGTATTTTTGTGGAGGGAAGAAAAAATGTTCGAAAACGTAAAGTTTAGGCCTAGCAGCCACTCTGAAGACTACACTATTTTTGCCAGATTTAAAGATGCTGCCACCGCACAGCATGTGGCTGAAATTCTAAAGAAACTTTTGGAGGACATGGAAAAGCATCCGGAAGATTACGAGATTGATTGGCTACCGGACGAGGCGAAAGTAACTCAATATGGAGACACCGTTGAATTTACCGTTTATACTGCCGGGTACTTGCAAGAGGTGGAGGCTACATTACGAAAATATGATTCCCCAACAGAACTAAAAGTTTACCGAGATTATCAGGAATTGACGATTCGACTGCATCTTCCTGAAGGAGCAACTTTGGAGACTTTGCCGCTTCTATTGGATAGCGAAGACCTTGCAATTGTCCGATGGCTCAACCAAAACTGTGGAGAACCACAGGTTATAATCAGAGACGGTAAAAAATTGCTTGCCTGGCACTATGCTGGAGACGCAATTTACTATGATGGAATTCTCTACACGGATAAAGGAAACCCCATAGGCGAAAAAGATTACTGGGAAATTATTGGAGGCAATTAAAATCAGACATGAAAAAGAAGAGGTTTTGCAAGCTTTAAACAAGATTCCGAACAGGGAGCGTTGGGAGGTCATTGAGCATATACTCCTCGCTTGCAAAGAAAAAGCAATGGAAATAATAAATAAAAAATTGGAGGAAATCCATTCGCGTAGGAGCCTGCTTGCAAAAGCAGTTCATAGAAGCCGAAGAAAAGGGTTTAGACTAACCCTGCCAAATGGTCTTCCAGCAACCCTTTATTCTCCGGAAAGCGTGATTGTAAGAAAGCAGGTGATGCTGCTTCTAGAATGGCTGTATCCCGATTACGAAAGAAAAGTTTATTATTACAACAAAAAAGGAAAGTTAACGAACCGCTATGTCCTCGATGTTAAAAAAAGCCGCTACTTGAAGGACCGATATATTCTTAAAGTTGACTTCCCTGACTCGGAGGTTTACGTTGTCTTCGTTGGAAGAATCGGCCGCCTTCTTGAGGGTCTCCAAGATGATCTTAAGTTTCTCGCACCCTTCAAGGAAGCAATAATATTCAATAACCAGCTATATCCTTCAGGAACAAACCAAGGGGAACTTCTTTGGCGGGCAATTGTAACAAAAACATCTCCAGCAATAATGGCTATTCTAAACACCCCCGGCAAGAACTCTTAAAAAGGGAGGGAAAACCAAATGGAAAAGGCAAATGATGAAATTGCCACCTTCCCGCTTTCAAATGGATACTTCTGTCGAATATATAATTTAGATTGCTCCCCAAGTGAAAATTCCAAACGCCTCATTAAAGCTCGCTTGTCAAGTACTGACAGCATGAGATATTATGAAATCACCTTCGAAAAAGAGGGAGGAACAATACACCTGCTAATAAATACTGACAACCTTCAGCTAATAATCTCAAGGTTGAAGGCAGGGGAATTTGTTGAGTTACCTGAAATATTAGCAATTTTCCTTGCTAACCGATCAATCTGGTTTTCTCTGCGCGAAAAAAGAAAAGCTTTAATCTCAAAACGAAAGAAAAAGGCGTATGAGTTAATAAAAAACACGGTTACTTCAGGATTGCCTCCGGCAATGCTCCCGCTTATCCTCAATTTGGAAGAGATTTTTGGGTGAGGAATAATGAGTAAAAAACAAAAAATTCTGGTGCCTGTAAGAAAGAAAATTACTTTATCTTTTACATATCGTGCATCATCAACAGTTGAAGCAATTAGCAATTTACTACGTGAGAGAATAGGAGACCTCCTTAAAATAGACAATTATATTGGTGTTCTTCAAGGTGTTAGGCATTGGTGCCTCTCACAATGGAGAGGAATATACCTTCTTGAAGTAGTTCTACAGGCAAAATACGCTGAAGTAGAAGAGGAACTACTGGAAAAAGTGTTAAATTACTCGGGAGAAGATCCGTTTGGAGAAGATTCTATTTGCGTTGTTCCGCTTGATCAAAGAATTTACAAAAGATGGAAAGCACATTGATGAACTTGGAATTTACCTTGCTAACGCAAAAAACCCAATAATCATCTTTCCGGCATATAAAATGATCCCTCGCGAACAACAATTCGAGGAGATTAAAGAAACATTAAAAAGAAGCGATTGTTTGTTTGGCACTTTGAAAGATCTTGAAGAAAAATTTGAACAGATCGAAACAGTTAGATTAACATCAGAAGACCTCGACATTACAGTAAATTTCAAGGAATGGCTAAAAGAGTTAAATGCAAAAAGCAAATAAACCGGGAGGAAAAAGGAAATACCACTAGTAGATGGAAAATTAGAGGACGCTCTTTTAGATAAAATTGTAGCAATCATAAGAGAGGTAATAAATTCAAACGCCCAACTAGTTCAGCAAATTGTCTCAAAAACCAAGCGGACCTATTTGGATTATGTTTCTCTGGTAGAAAAAGAAACAATATCCAAACTGGTGGTGGACATCACTTTTATAGCGGCGGGTTTCGCAGATAATGTAGAGGAAAATCTAAAGGAAATTTTCACCAAAGCCAAAAAGATGACTCTACAAACACTTCGCCGGGATGCCCGTCTCTTTTTAGGGAAAAAAGGGGTAGGAGGGTGAAAAAATGGCTATTAGCGTTAACACCTTATTGAAAAAGGTTTATGAAAAAATAATAAAGCAAGTTGATGGGAAAGAGATAATCTTCGATGAGCCTGTTGAAACTTTGATTGCTGATGACTCAGATTGGCATAGAACCGCTAGAGGATATATGCAATACACTAGTGGGTTTTTGGTTAAAATAAAAGATGCTTTATGGTTCATCGCCCGAGGCAGACCTACCGGCTCATACCCCGCCAGACCTTATGACAGCGACATAATCACAATAAAACTTACAAGCTCGTCGGTGGAAGCCATTAAAAAAGAAATTCAAAAAAGCTGGTATTTTCTGAATTCAATACTTTGGGCTAGAAAAGATGGACGGTTAGGGACAGCGAGAAATGAGGCAATCAGCAACCAAGTTAAAAAGAGATTAACCGCTGAAACCATCCAAAAATTCAAGGCGAAAAATTTGGAGTATGACCAGCGATACGTTACTGTTGAAGGATGGAGCATTAAACCAGTGGTAAAATCACCAATTTTATATAAAAAGGAATTTGCAGATTACCTTGCAAAAATAATAATTGAAATCTTATCTGAACTTTCGGTGGGGAATAATGCCGAAGCCTGAATCACCTGAGATCGCATCGATACTTGGAAAATGCCCCTACCAAGAAATCTGCATTACCGTCTACCGTCCAGAAAAGAAAGAATATGTAAAAGAGGTTTGTAACACTCCAAAGCATAAAAGCTGCACACATTACATGAGCCTTCAAGCCCAACGAATTCAACCGCACTCCGCCGAGTGGGAAAGAATCAAAAAATATTTAACAAAGAAATTTGAGGAAAGAAATGTTCTGGATAAATGAAAAAATAGCTACTGCCTCTGTATTCGAATCCTCCTTCTTCCCCGAAAAAGCAGCGGTGATCACTGTAGTTCATCTAAGCGAATTTTGGAACCCGCCTGAAGTAATCTATCAAACAATAAAAGCCATTCTCCCATACTTACACAATTTCCCAAAAACCATAATTTGTTGCACCGGAGGAATAAACAGAAGTAATGCCGTGGCAACGACAATCATTGCATTTACAGAAAACCTCACTTGGGATGACGCCTACACAATTGTTAAAAAGAAGGTTCCAGTCGCCAACGTAACCTATGAACTTAAAAAAGCCTGCGAGGAAGCTTTAAACCTGCTAAGAAAAAAACTAACAAAACGATGCCCAATATGCCAAGCCCCAATTGAAGAGTGGGAAAACCGCTGTGCCCTTTGCTGGCATAAAAAGTGATTGGAGGCAACAAAAACATGAGCAATAAGAAATCCTTATCTCTTTTAAAGCGGCTACCTCCTAACAAGCGGATCGTGTGGAAAGTTAACAGTTATCTCTCCCTCTATGGAACCCGCGAAGAAATTGAAGAAAGCCTTAAAGTATTAAACGAGGAAATGCTACGTCTCCTTGGAATAAACAAAAACAACGAGCGGGAGGCTAGGATCCTCCTTCAAAAAATGATTGATCAAGGGGTCATCACAGCCGAAGTTTTATTTGGCGGAAACCTTGTTTTTTCAAAAAAGCGAATAATCAAAAACATAAAAGAAATAATTAAAAGCAACGATATGCATCGGCTAGACGATTACACATATGAATTCTTGATAAATGCTTGCGGAAGCATTGCACATTTTGACAAAGAAGGCTGGATAGGACATTACCCAACAGTGAATCACCTGCGAAAATTCTTCTTGAAAAACGAGTACGGCAAAAGAGTATTAAAATTTCAGCCACATTGGGCAGGCGACCGAATCGAAATAATCAAAGAAATAGAGGTTCTTTTAGGAATTAGAGGGGAAAAAGATGAGGGCTGAACAATTAACCAAACAGCATTTCGATCAGGCATTTAAAGCCGTGCTAGCTGAAAAGAAAGATCGACACATTATCATAATTTCCACTTACGATCTCGCCAAGAAACTTTGGGAACTGTTTCGTGTTCCAATCCGAAAAGAAATTGATTTGATAAGAGAAAAAATGCGGGAATGGTGGAGAAGCCATCCTTGGCTTGAAAATCCACGTCCACACAAGAAGATTTGCGGAGTTGCAGTAGAACTGGGAAGCCCTATGGCATATGATTATTGCTGCCTAGAAAAATCAAAGGGCGGATTAATCTGCCGAAGTTTGATAGTTGTCTGCCCAAATCAACAGGATTACTTTCAGAATTTAAGGGGTGATTAACATGATACCCCAAAAATTCGCCGAGGCCCTTTCTAAAATACCGTATCAAGTCAGCTTTGAGGTTGCTATAAAAGTTTTCACTTGGGCGCTTCAAAACCCGGAGCGTGCCGAGGCATGTGCAGAAAAACTCAAAAAGTTAAATGTTACTGGGCAAAAATGCTTCGTTAATGCTATCACCTACTGGAGCGAAAATCCTGAAAAGGCAGTGGAGACAGCAATGAAAACCATGATTCGAAAGAGAGCACGACACAGCCAGCTGGCCAAACTGTCAAGATTATCAAGAACTAAAGAGGGATTCACTTTCCAGCTTCCAGACAAAAGAAAATGCACAGTGCATTACATAAAAGAAGATGAACGTTACCTCTTCCAAACCACCGCCGGAAACGAGGAAATAACCGTTGTCTATTCACGTCGCCATATTGGATACGCATTATCAGAATGGCTAGCCGGAAAAGTTTGGGGTTACGGAGTAAAAGCCGTCATCTATAAACAACACAAGTACACCGACTATACGCAGATACATCTTCTCTTAGATGCAATTGAGCAAAACCTCACCCCAGAAATAAGCGTGTTATTAAAGGGGGAGACAAAATGAAAGTTGAAGTATCTTTCGGACCAGATGCAACCTTCAAGCTTAATAATAAAATCACCGTTTCATACTGTCTAGCCTACTACAAAAACGAAAAAGTGCCCATAAGCTTTCTCAAGTTTCTTCTAGACGAAAATATGCAGGAAAATGCCGAAAAATTCTTTGATGCCATCTATCAAAATATAGGAATTTCCTCGGCACGCCAGAAACTGTTGGAAGCTGCCGGGCAGTTAGGATTAGAAAGGGGATGGCTGCTGTATCAACAGTTTATGGATGCAGCACCAAAAGGCCAACCTAAATTTTACAAGAAGGCCGCTGCATATGAACCGCGTCTAGTAATCACCGATGGGAAACACGCATTTGCGTTTCCAACAACCCTAGACCTCACCCAATTTCCTCCAAACGTCTACTGCCAAGAAAAAGTAATCTATTTTGTAATCAACAAAACAAATTTCCCCCTAATAAAAGAGAAAATCAATGAGTTCTTCAATATTGCTAAGGAAACAGTTAGCCTAAATAAAAAGCGTTACATTATTGACCCTGCAAAAACTCTTGGTTTATACCTTGATGACCCTGAAGCGGCTCGCAGAAAACTGGAAACTGCTAGAATCTATAATCGCTTCTTCACCTCCGCTTTAAAATGCCCACAAGGATACATCCTTTTCTTCGATGAGAGGCGGGGCTGGTGCTACGGGCTACTTGTGACTTTCGAGGGGAAAGTTTATAAGTTTGCTTGCCGGCGCAGAAACCTCAAAGAAGAAATCTTCCACGCCATAAAAGAAGGGTTGCGTTTAAACCTTAAACCCGCGGTTTTAACGGAGGACGGACGCAAAAAAATTGCAAAAAGAATTGGACCGTTAGCCCCCCAACTTGCATTATTATTCATGTAATGGAGGGTGAAAAATGGAAATCAAAGAAAAAATTGTAAAGCTTGTTCTCTGCAGACTTTTAGGAAAACACGATTGGGAGTATGGATATCGCGTGGTAATGGAAAAAGGAGAAATTCAACTTGTCAATCGCATAAGAAGATGCAGAAGATGCAAGCAGATAAACGAGTATCGTTTCGGTCGCTGGTCAAGCCGGGTTCTACACTTCACTCCATACACGGATTTCTGGGAGGACACCGCATCCGCAATAAGCATCAAAAAGATAAAGATGTGGATAAACGAAAACTACGATGAGAATGTAAAACTGTTGTTGATCGGGTCTGAGTAAAAATGCCATCGCAAGTGAGCTTTCGGCCAAGTAGCCACTCCCACGACTACACGATAGTAGCAATATATGAAACTTCAGAGGAAGCAAAGAAGGCTAAGGAACAAGTAATGAAACTTCTTGCAGAAATGGAAAAGGACCCAAACGCCTACCTTGTCGACTGGGACCCTGAAGAAGCAGAGGTTTCACTGAAAGACAACAAGCTCTTCTTTTCAGTTTACACTGCAGGTTACTTAGACGAGGCTGAAAGAAAAATTGAAGCCACAGGCCCAAAGAAAATGAATACCTATGAGAACTATCAGGAATTAACGATTCAAATTACAACTCCAAAAGGGGTAACTCTTGAAACAGCAGGTTTAATTCTTCCAGCCGAGGAAGTGTCTGCCTTAAAATGGCTATATACTTTTCTAGGAAAGCCAACGATAAAACCGCATTTCGACCCAGACAAGCAAATTCTAGAATGGAAATACAGCGGCGACGGAATATACAATTCACTCACCAACACAATATACCTTCCAAACGAGATAAACCTTTTCAACCGGAAAAATTGGAAAGTAATTGAAGAATAAGGAGGTTGAAAAATGAAAGTGAAAAGAGAGGAAATTATTGAAGCTTCAGAGGTTGAAACGGCAATAGGAAAAATTCGTGAATTAAAAAACGGAGCCATTCAAATAACTCTTGAACATTGCCGTATAACCATATCGAAAGATGAAATAAAAATTGTTATGGATGTTTTACGGCCGGGTCACGACCACGACGACATTGCCACAATAAAAATTAAAGGATTACACTTCTGCACCTGCGAGTGTGGAACCATACTAAACAAGAAGCCGGTTATTCAACTGCCTAAAAGATGGCTTCCTGAAATTGAAGATATCACAAGACTTTTAAATCATGTGTTGTGGGGCCTAGAAGAAAAATACGGCAAAAAATTCGGATACTCAGATTTACGTAAAATAGCCCGCCTATTAAAACCTGAAAACACCAACCCTGAATACGGCGAACTTGTAATCCACGCATACAACATTCAAGATCCATACCGACATAAACGTTGCGTCGATATAATTGCTAGCCCCGAAAACCTCGAGTTGATCTTGCCAACCCTCGAATTCAAAGAAGTAAAAGAAATAAAACCCAAAAAGTAAAAGCCTTAAACTCATTCCGGGTAGGCTTCCCGGCCCCTTTTTGGGCGCCTACCCGATGGGTTCCGGAGCTTTAAGCTCCGATGAGCCGGGAACCCCCCTGACGATGGACGGTTCCCCAAACCGTCCTGCTCCTCGAAGC